>Ga0247803_1000036_pt1 | contig 101894 bp, 107 predicted proteins | sample UWRJL014104B1_FD_180928 | JGI IMG/M metagenome (GOLD analysis project Ga0247803, IMG submission 180928) | Plant litter microbial communities from Arlington Agricultural Research Station in Wisconsin, United States - UWRJ-L014-104B-1 | ecosystem: Environmental > Terrestrial > Plant litter >... | reverse complement strand
CTGGGCGTGATCGGTCGACAGCAGCAGGGGCGCGCGCTGTTTGTCCTCGATCCAGCCCAGGATGGCGGGGGCTTCGCACAGGGTCAGGGGCTTGCCGGCCTCGGTGGTCTGCAGCACCGGCGGCATGCCTGAGGGGTTCAGTCCAGCGACGGGACAGTCAGGCTCCCACGGGCGGACCACGATCTCCTCGTGCGCGATCTTGGCCTCTCCCAGCGCCAGACGCGCGGAGCGGGAACCGGGATCGAAGGGGAAATGATACAGGACTGCGGCCGACATGGCCGATCCTTGCGCGCGACGACGTTAAATCCGCGTTTACTGCGTCGCGATGACGCGCGGAATCAGGCCCAAGGCCCCTTGGGCGTCGCGCGGGGTTGGGACGGCTCGCTCGGGGTATTGGCCGGGGTCTCGGCGGCGGCTGTTACGGCCTCGGCGGCGGACCAGTCGACGGCGCCGCGCGGGTCGGGATGGATCAGGATGTCGGCGCGCGGAATGGCGACGCGGATGCGATCCTCGGCCGCCACGACGATGGCGTGGGCGTCGGCCAGGCTGAGGCTGGGCTCCAGATCGATGTGCATCTGGACCATGGTCACCGGCCCAACGCTGCGGGTCCGTAGGGCATGGACGCCGCCGATGCGGGCGTCGGACAGGACGGCTGCGGTGATGGCGCTGCGCTCGGCGTCTCCGACCGAACGATCCAGCAGCGGGTCGGCGGCGCTGCGCAACAGGCCGAATGCGCCCCAGAACAGCCAGACCGCGACCACCAGGCCGGCGGCGGCGTCCAGACCCGGCGCGCCCAGCCAGGCGCCGGAGATGACGCCGATCAGGACCACGATCCCGGCGGCCATGTCGGCGGCGTAGTGGCTGCGATCGCCTGCGACAGCGAGGGAGCCGGTCGCCTTGACCGCCCGGTCCTGCATCCAGATCAGACCGCCGGTCACCAGGATCGAGATGATCACCACTCCTACGGCCCAGCCGCCGGCCGAGACGGGGCGGGGATCGAACATCCGCTGGATGGCCTCCAGGCCGATGAAGACGGCCGAGGCCAGGATCAGTCCGGCCTGGACCAGGGCCGCCATGGCTTCGCCCTTGCCGTGACCGAAGCGGTGCTCCTCGTCCGGCGGGGCGGCGGCCCAGCGCACGGCGAAGAAGGTCACCAGCGAGGCCGCCAGGTCCAGCGCGCTGTCGGCCAGCGAGGCCAGGATCGACACCGAGCCCGAGGCTCCCAGGGCGAAGGCCTTGAGCGCGATCAGCACCACGGCGGTGGCGACCGACAGGGTGGTGATGCGCCGCGTGATGGCGTCTGCGTCTGCGGCGGTCAGGACGGGGGAGGTCATTGACCCCCTTTTCGCCGAATCGACCGCCCTTGCCAATGCCGGGCGGCTGGGCAAGGGTGCAGGCACGGTAAGCTTGACGTTGGCGACCGGCCACGAAATCGCCCCGCGACGGGCGCGGACCGCGTGTCCAGGCCGGGTTGCGGGAACGCCGATGAAGCCGGGAATTGGGACGCGGGGGCGTATGACCAAGACCGAACGCTGGATCGCGCGCGACGAGGCTCTGGCCCGCCTGCGGATCAAGACGCAGACGCTTTACGCCTATGTCAGCCGGGGGCGGATCACCGCGCGGCCGGATCCGGCCAACCCGCGCCGCAGCCTGTACGCCGTCGAGGACGTGCAGAGACTGATCAGCGGCGAGGCGCCGGCGCCCTTGGCGGAAATCCTGCCGTTCGAGGGGCCGCCGTTGCGGGGCGAGGCCCTGGTGCAGTCGTCGCTGACGGTCATCGCCGGGGGTAATCTGTTCTATCGCGGTCGCGACGCCGTCGACCTCGCCGAGACGTCCACCGCCGAGGAGACCGCGGCCCTGCTGTGGGATCTGCCGCAAGCCCAGATGTTCGCTGGCATCGCGCCGCGTCTGACCAGCGCCGGGGGCGTCACCGCCAGGATGCGGCTATTCTCGGCGCTCGGTCGCCGCGCCGAGGAGGACGCACCCGCGACAGGCCGGTCGCTGGACGCGTTGAAGGCGGAGGCCGTGGCGGTCCTGACCGAGGTCATCGACGCCATCGCCGGGCCGGGCCCCCGGCTCTATTTCCACCAGCGTCTGGGTCGGGGCTGGAAGGTGGTCGAGCGCGACAATCCCCTGATCCGCCGCGCCCTGGTCCTGGCCGCCGACGAGACGGTCGATCCAGCCGTGGTCGCCACCCGCGCCGCCGCCGGGGGCGGCGCCTCGCCCGCCGCCGCCGCCTTCGCCGGCCTGGCCACGTTTTCGGCCTCGCCGCTCTACGCCGCGGTGACGCGCGCCTCGGTCTTCGTGCAGGAGGCGCGGCGCGAACCCGTCGCCGCCATCGCCCGTCGCATCGCCCGCGACGGCGTCCTGCCCGGCTTCACCGACGACACCTGGCCCTCGGCCGATCCCCGCGCCGAGTCCCTGTTGATGGCCGCCGACCTGCCCGCCGACCTCAGCGCGGTATTGCAGCAGGGCGAGGCGACCACCGGCAATCCGCCAGGGTTCGACCTGGCCCTGGCCCTGCTGGCGCGACGGCTGGACCTGCCCAGGGACGGCGCCTGCGACCTTTTGCTCGTTGGTCGATTGATCGGATTGCTGGGTCACGCCCTGGATCAGGCCGGTGACGGGTCGCCAATCGCCGCCAGGTTGCGCTATGTCGGTGCAAGACCCGGCGCCGGCTGATCTGGCGGCGCCCATCCACCGAGGACGGCATGACGGACTGGCTTGCAGCGATTATCCTGGGCCTCGTCGAGGGGCTGACCGAGTTCATCCCCGTCTCATCGACCGGCCACTTGCTGCTGACACAGCATCTGCTGGGCCTGACGGACGCGCGGTGGAGTTCGTTCGTCGTCCTGATCCAACTGGGCGCGATCCTGGCGGTGGTGGCCCTGTATTTCCAGCGGCTGTGGGGCGTGCTGATCCGCCTGCCGACCGATCCCACGGCGCGCCATTTCGCCATCAGCATCGCCGTGGCCTTCCTGCCGTCGCTTCTGGCGGGCGCCTTTCTCTATGATTTCATCAAGCAATATCTGTTCGAGAGCCTGATCACGATCTGCGTCTCTCTGATCGTCGGCGGATTCCTGCTGCTGGCGCTGGAGCGGTGGGCGCCCAAGCCGACCAGCGACGACGCCATGACCGTCAGCTGGAGTAAATCCCTGCTGATCGGCCTGTTCCAGTGCCTGTCGCTGGTGCCCGGGGTGTCACGCTCGGGGGCCACGATCGCGGGCGGGCTGGTGCTGGGGCTGCAAAAGCCGGCCGCCGCCGAGTTCTCCTTCTTCCTGGCCATTCCGACCATGGTCGGCGCCTTCACCTATGACCTGATCAAGGACGGGGCGAACATCGATCCTGCTTTCGCCTGGCTGATCGCCATCGGCTTTGTGACGTCCTTCGTCAGCGGTCTGATCGTAATCCGGTGGATGCTGAACGTGGTCGCCAAACACGGCTTCACCCCCTTCGCCTGGTGGCGGATCGCGGCCGGGACCGCCGGGCTGGCGATGATCTGGGGCGGGCTGCTGGGCTAGAGCCTCAGGCCGGGAGCGGAAGCTCGCCGCTGGCCGAGGTGTTCTCGGCGAACTGGCCGCCCTGGCGATAGCGCCACAGATAGGACGGGGCGATGGCCTCCAGTCCGGTCGGCTCGACGCCCAGGGCGTCCAGGCCCTCGGCGCCCTCGGCGACGACATTGTCGGTCTGCAACAGCACCACCTGATCACGCGTCAGGACGGGCGGGATTCCCACGATCGCGGTCAGTTGGGCAAACCCGCCGATGATCTTGGCCAGGAAGAAGGGCAGGGGCGCCAGTATCCGCTGTTCGCGGTGCGTCTCGCGCAGGATGTATTTCAGGATGGCCTCGAACGACCAGACCGCCGGTCCGCCCAGTTCGAAGGTGCGGCCGCCCACGTCGGCGCGGCCCGCGGCGCGCGCGATGGCCTCGGCGACATCGCCGACATAGACCGGCTGGAACTTGGTCTGGCCACCGCCGATCAGGGGCAGGGCCGGGGCCATCGTCGCCATCTTGGCGAAGCGGTTCAGGAAACCGTCGCCCTTGCCGAATACGATGGAGGGCCGCAGGACAACGGCGTCGGGCTTGACCTCGCGCACGGCCATTTCGGCGGCGGCCTTGGTGCGGGCGTAGTCGCTGTCGCTCTCGGGATTGGCGCCGATGGCCGAGACCTGGACCAGCCGGTCGACGCGCAGGGCGGCGCAGGCCTCGGCGATGTTGCGCGAGCCCTCGACGTGCAGGCGCTCGAAGCTGCGCTTGCCGCCTTCATGCAGGATGCCGACCAGGTTTACGGCAGCGTTCGCGCCCTTCAGCGCCGCCGCCACGTCAGCCGGATCATTGATATCGCAGCGCACCAGTTGGATCTGGCCCACGTCGCCCTGAGGCTTGAGTGCGTAGGCCAGGGTGGGCTTCCGGACGGCGACGCGCACGCGCCAGCCGTCGCGGGCCAGGGCGCGCACGGCCTGGGCGCCGACGAAGCCCGAACCGCCAAAAACGGTGACCAGGCCGGGACCGAACGCCGCGGGGCTGCTGGGGCGGTTGTCAGTCATTGCGGCGGCTCTCTCGAAAATCATCCACGGGCGCGGCAAGCCCGTCCTGCGGGGGATAGACGATGCGCCGACGCCTCGCAACGCGCCCGAGAACTCCCCGCTGCGAAGCTGTCGTTGAAAAGGCGTCATGAACCTGTTGACCGGCCCTGATCACTGCCTTAAGGGTCCGCGCCTTCCCGACGGAAACGGCTTTCAAGCCCGCTCCGCAGGAGGCCCAGGTGGCGGAATTGGTAGACGCGCTGGCTTCAGGTGCCAGTGATCGAAAGGTCGTGGAGGTTCGAGTCCTCTCCTGGGCACCAATTCTCAAAGGCGTCGTGTCGCAAGACACGGCGCCTTTTGTGTTTTCGGGCCGAAAGGCCCGAAGACGGGGCCTATCGCTTCGGCCGCGGGCCTCCGCTACTTGAGGCCTGATCCAGTGGTGCGGGTTGTTTTGGCCGCGCTCGACCGCATGTGTATGCTCACCCGATGAAAGCCTTCCGCCCATGACCGTCCATTTCCATGAGGGCGACCTGCCCGACGGCCTCGACCTGGGGCCAGAAGTCGCCGTTGATTCCGAGACCATGGGCCTGCGTTATGGCCGCGATCCCCTGTGCGTGGTGCAGCTGTCGTCCGGCGACGGCGACGCCCATGTCGTGCGGCTGAACCGGCCTGCCTATGACTGCCCCAACCTGAAGCGCCTGATGGCCGATCCGGCCGTGCTGAAAATCTTCCACTTCGGCCGCTTCGACATCGCCATGATGCAGTTGCACCTGGGGGTCGAGACCCGTCCGGTCTATTGCACCAAGATCGCCTCCAAGCTGGCCCGCACCTATACCGACCGGCATGGCCTGAAGGACGTGGCGCGCGAGATGGCCGGGGTCGACCTGTCCAAGGCCCAGCAGTCGTCCGACTGGGGCGCGGCCGTCCTGTCGCAGGCCCAGCTGGAATATGCGGCCTCGGACGTTCTGTATCTGCACGCCATCAAGACCCGACTGGACATGATGCTGGAGCGCGAGGGCCGGTTCGAGCTGTCGCGCAAATGCTTCGACTTCCTGCCGACCCGGTCGCAGCTCGATCTGGCGGGCTGGGACGAAATCGACATCTTCGCGCATAGCTAAAGGCCAATGACCGAGGGCTTCCCCGATCCTGGCGAGGACCGCCGCCGCGCCGACGAAGCCCGCCTGTCCGAGGCGGCCGAGAAATGGCGTGCGCGCTCGCGCCGGGTCCGGCTTTATCGCCGGCTGCTGCCCATCCTGATCGTGGTGCTGGCCGGCGGCGCCCTGACCTGGACGGTGTTCCGCACGGTGATGTCGGGGGTCGAGCGCAAGGCCAGCGAAAGCCGCGAAATCCGCCTCGACAACCCCATGTTCCACGGCCAGGACGCGCAAGGGCGCTCGTTCGTGATCGGCGCCCAGGGGGCGATCCGCGATCCGGCGACCGGGCGGTTCCGTCTGGTAGGCCCCCTGCTCAGGCTCAATCTGGGCGGACTGAAGGTGACCGAGATTTCTGCGGATGACGGCGTCTATGACGAGACCAAACGCACTGTGACGGTCGGTCCCAACGTGAAGATTTCGGATGGCGGGTCGGGGTTCACCCTGCTGACGCCAGAGGCCGTGATCGACACCACGACCGGCGTCATCACGGGATCCAAGGGCATTGAGGGAAACGGCCCTCTTGGAACCATTTCGGCTTCGTCCTATGCCATCTATGATCAGGGCGAGCGCGTCACCTTCAACGGCGTGGGCGAGACCAAGATCCGGGGCGTGTTCAACGCAGCGGGTTCCTGACGGATGAAACGGGCATGACGACCATGAAGCCATCGATCCTGAAGCCGTCGGTTCTGGCGAGCATCGCCGTCGTCGCCCTGGCGGCCATCGGCGGCGTCGCCACCGCGCAAAGCCGCCAGGCCGTCAGCGATCTGCCCGTCATGGTGGGCGCCGACGGCGGCGAACTGACCGAGACCGGCTTTGCCCTGACCGGCCGGGCCGAGGTCACCCAGGGCGAGAACCGGCTGCGCGCCGACGCCATCACCGGGGTGCGGTCCAATGGCGCGGTGACCCGCGTCACCGCCAACGGCAATGTCTATTACGTCACCCCCAACGAGACGATCCGGGGCGACCGTGCGGACTACAATGTCTCAACCGCCACCATCGTCATCTCGGGCGATGTGATCCTGACCCAGGGACGCAACGTCCTGACCGGGGCGCGGCTGACCTACAATACCGACACCGGCTCGGCCAACATGGACGGTGGCTCTCGCAATCGCATTCAGGGCGTCTTCTATCCGCAAAGGACGGCGAACTAGCCCCCGGGCCGGTCCGCTGGATTTCGCGTGGCGCGCAAGGAACTCTCAGCCCTGAACTTGGACGACGTCGCGCCTGCGGCGACGCCCGTCGATTCGGCCCCCATGGCGCCGGAAAAAGGCCTGCGCGTCCGCAACATCGCCCGCAGCTTCGGCCAGCGGCAGGTGGTGCGCGACGTCTCCCTGACCGTCCAGCGCGGCGAGGTCGCGGGCCTTCTGGGGCCCAACGGCGCGGGCAAGACCACCTGTTTCTACATGATCACCGGCCTGATCCCGGCCGATAGCGGCTCGATCTGGCTGGACGGCGAGGACATCACGGCCCAGCCCATGTACCAGCGCGCCCGCATGGGCCTGGGCTATCTGGCGCAGGAAGCCTCGATCTTTCGCGGCATGACGGTCGAGCAGAACATCAAGGCGGTGGTCGAACTGCGCGAGAGCGGCAAGGCCATCGAGGTCGAGACGACTCGCCTACTGGAAGAACTGCATATCGACCACCTGCGCCACGCCCCGGCGCAAGGCCTGTCGGGCGGCGAGCGGCGACGGGTCGAGATCGCGCGGTCCCTGGCGGGCAAGCCCAGCTTCATGCTGCTGGACGAGCCCTTCGCCGGCATCGACCCCCTGGCCATCGCGGACATCCGCCAGGTCATCCGCTATCTGGCCGGCGAGGGGATCGGGGTGCTGATCACCGACCACAATGTGCGCGAGACGCTGGACATCATCGACCGGGCCGCGATCATGGCGGGCGGGGCGGTGCTGTTCGAGGGCACGCCCGATGAGATCATCCATGATCCCGAGGTGCGGCGCGTCTATCTGGGCGACCTCTACGCCTGAGCCCCGCTCCGCTTAGACAGGCGTTAACCCCTTGGCGGCATTGTCGCCCTTAGCAAGTTCCGGGCCATGTCGGCCGGCGTGCTTAAGGGGTTGGGCGACGTGGTCGGGCAGAGGCTGGAAATCAGGCAGGGGCAGGGGCTCGTCATCACGCCCCAGCTGCAGCAGGCGATCAAGCTGCTGCAACTGTCGAACCAGGAACTGGACGAATACGTCGAGGGCGAACTCGAGAAGAACCCCCTGCTGCAGCGCGACGAGAGCGACGGCGCCTCCGACCGCGAGGCCGTGGAGCGGGCCGCCGAAATCCCGACCTCGACCCTGACCGAAAGCTCAGAACTCAGCTTTGGCGACAATGACGCGGCCGAACGCGGCGCCAGTGTCGATGTGGGCGACAATGATCTCTACGGCGACGCTTCGCCGGGCGAGCGCGGCGCCGATCGCATGGGTGACGAGGCCCAGCCCGGCCTGTCCGACTGGTCACAGGCCGGCAAGGGCGGATCCTTTTCCGACGGCGAGGGCGGCGAGCGCCCCGACCATCGCCAGGCGACCCTGTGGGAGCATCTGCAGGCCCAGGCGTCGTCCGCCGGCTTCGGCGCCGCCGACCACGCCATCGCGCTCAGCCTGATCGACGGGGTCGATGAGGGCGGATACCTGCGCGGCGAACTGGCCGAGATCGCCGACCGGCTGGGTTGCGACCTGGCCCGCGTGGAGTCGGTTCTGACGGCCTGCCACGGCTTCGAGCCGACCGGCGTCATGGCCCGCTCAGTGCCCGAATGCCTGAAGCTGCAACTGGTCGAGCGTAACCGCTTCGACCCGGCCATGGCGGCCCTGCTCGATAATCTGGACCTTCTGGCCCGGCGCGACCTGTCGGCCCTGCGTCAGGTCTGCGGCGTCGACGGCGAGGATCTGTCCGAGATGATCGCCGAGTTGAAGGGTCTGACGCCGCGTCCCGGCGCCGGCTTTGGCGGCGAGACAGCCCAGACGGTCATCCCCGATGTCCATGTCCGCTCCGATCCGGCGGGCGGCTGGAAGGTCGAGCTGAACGCCGACACCCTGCCACGCCTGCTGATGGACAAGCGCTATCACGCCACCATCGCGGCGGGCGCCCGCAGCGACACCGAGAAGACCTTCGTCGCCGAATGCGCGGCCCAGGCCAGTTGGCTGGTCAAGTCGCTGGACCAGCGGGCCAAGACCATCCTCAAGGTCGGCTCCGAGATCGTGCGCCAGCAGGACGCCTTCCTGGCCTTCGGTGTCGAGTTCCTCAGGCCGCTGAACCTGAAGACGGTCGCCGACGCCATCGGCATGCATGAGTCGACCGTGTCGCGCGTCACCTCGAACAAATATGTCTCGACCCCGCGCGGGGTGTTCGAGCTGAAATTCTTCTTTACCGCCTCGATCAACGCGACCGGCGACGGCGCGGCCCACTCCGCCGAGGCCGTTCGTCACCGCATCAAGTCGATGATCGATCACGAAGCGCGTGATGGCGACGTTTTGTCCGACGACCGGATTGTCGAACTTCTGAACGAGGCAGGCATCGACATTGCCCGACGCACAGTCGCCAAGTACCGGGAAGCGCTCAGGATTCCGTCCTCGGTCCAGCGTCGCCGCATGCTCAAGACGGCTTGATCCACACTTAAGCGTGACTGCGCAATTCGCTGATCTGCGTTGACACCAAATGCGGACGGTCGCGTTCTACTCACATGCAAGTTCAAGTGAGCGGCAAGCAAGTGGATGTCGGCGAAGCGTTAGGCTCGCGCATCTCCCAGGAACTCGAAGAGGGAGTCGGAAAATACTTCGAACGCGGCGGTGAGAACGCCGAGGTCGTCGTCTCCAAGGATGGCTTCGGCTTCAAGGTGGATTGTTGGGTTCGACTTGCATCGGGCCAGACCCTGGTGACGACGGGGAGCGGCGGCGACGCCCATGCCGCCTTTACCGAAAGTCTCGACAAGCTCGAGAAAAGGGTGCGGCGCTACAAGCGCCGGCTGAAGGATCACCACACCGGACCCAAGGGCCTCTCGCCCGAGAAGACCGAGATGGCGGCCGCAGCCGTCGCCCGCAGCATCGTGTTCCGCAATCCCGACACTGTCGAGGACGAGGATTTCGGCGACGCGGGGGCCGAAGGCCCTCCGCCCGTCGGCATGGTGATCGCCGAGACTCAGTCCGAAATCCGCACCATCACGGTCGGACGTGCTGTGCTGGAGCTCGACATGACCGGCTACCCGGTCGTGCTGTTCCGCAACGCGGCCCACGGCGGTCTGTCCGTGGTCTACCGGCGTCCTGACGGCAATGTGGGCTGGATCGATCCGGAACGCACGGTTGTCGGCGTCGGTGCGAATAGTGCGGTGACAAACGAGTCCAAGGCCAACGGCCACAGTTCAGTAAGCGCCTAAGTCGCGCTTGGGGCTTTCCCGCGAGGGGCGAAGCGTCTAAACGGCGCGCGCTCCTGCGGGTTGGCCGCATGTGCGTTCCAGGCGAAGCGCGTCAAGGTTCGGGGTTTGCATGGATATCGGTGATTTGCTCGCACAGGACGGCATCGTCCTGATGGGCGGGGCGTCGTCAAAGCGTCAAGCTCTTCATGTAGTTGCTGAGGCTGCGTCCCAGGCGCTGGGTCTTCCTGAGGCCCAGATTCTGGACTCTCTGCTCGAGCGTGAGGCGCTGGGTGCGACCGGTCTGGGATCAGGCGTCGCGGTTCCGCACGCGCGGATTGAGGGCCTATCGAAGGTTGTGGCGGTGTTCGTCAGGCTGTCCACGCCCATCGCCTATGGGTCGGTCGATGACCGGCCGGTGGACCTGTTCCTAGCCCTGTTCGCCCCGCCACGCGACGGCGCCGCCCATCTCAGGGCCCTGGCTGCGGTCTCGCGCGCCATGCGTTCGCCCGAACTGCGCGAGCAACTACGCCAGGCCCGCACCGTGGACGCCGTCCGGGCCCTGTTCGTGCGCGACCAGCAGCCCGCAACGGCCGCCTGAACCCAGAGATCCAGAATAATCCGGCTTTCATCGGAACGCCGGTCGCGTGAGCTGTTAGTGGACCGACACGGGCGCCAGTTCGTGCGCCACGGCGGCGGCGAAGGCCGTCTCGCGATCCAGCATGACCGCCAGCCGCTCGCCATCGGCGCTGTGGACGGCATAGAGGGTCTGGTCGGGGTCGATCTCGACACCGCGAGCATCGGTCTCGACGTCCAGCAGGACGTCGGCGGCGGTGATCTCACGGACGTAGACTAGGTCTGGGGCCCCCAGTCCGGCGAAGTCTTCCTTGGTCATTCTCGTTGTCGGTCTTGTGGGCGTCATGCGACCGCCTCCTTGTATTGAGCTAACGCCCCAGATCGGGAGCGGTTCGGCGCCGATCCGGCCGCCGTCGAAAGTCAGCCGGCGCGGATTGGGATCCGGCGCACGGCCTCGGTATGTTCGGGACGTTTCAGGTCCACGTGCAGCAGGCCGTGTTCCAGCGAGGCGTCCTCGACCTCCAGCCCGTCGGCCAAGACGAAACTGCGCACGAAGCCGCGCGCCGCGATGCCGCGATGCAGATAGGCCTGGTTCTCGCCGCTTCTGGCGTCCTCGCGCTTGCCCGCGATGGTCAGTTGCCGACCTTCCAGGCTGATCGACAGGTCTTCGGAGGTAAAGCCCGCCACCGCCAGGGTGATGCGGACCTCGCGCTCGCTCAGCTGCTCGACATTATAAGGGGGATAGCTTTCGGCCGCGGCCTTGGCGGCGCGGTCGATCAGGGCGCGAGTCTGGTCGAAGCCGAGCAGGAAGGGGCTGTCGAACAGCAGGGTGCGTGTCGTCATCGTCAGTCCTCGTAAAGCGACTGCGCCGCCGGCCATCCCCCTGAAGCGGCGAGACCCGGCGTCGTCGCGACAGATATGGTATTTGGAGGGGATCGCATCAAGCGGCGGCGGCGAGAGGGTGTTGAATCGAGCGCCTGGATTCCAGCCGCTTGATCCCTGCCGACCTTTCCGCTATAGCCGCGCCTCTTCAGATTTCCGCGCTGTGGACCCATGTCCGCGGCGCTTTTTGTCTCATAGGTTTTTCGATGGCCAACAACGCCGGCGCCCGCAAGGCGATCCGCAAGATCGCCGCCCGCACCGAAGTGAACAAGGCGCGCCGCACGCGCGTCCGCACCTTCCTGCGCAAGTTCCAGGAAGCCGTGACCGGCGGCGACGCCGGCGCCGCCAAGGCCGCCTTCGTCGAGGCGCAGTCCGAGCTGATGCGCGCCGTCTCCAAGGGCGTGGTTCACAAGAACACCGGCTCGCGCAAGGTCAGCCGTCTGGCTGCTCAGCTAAAGAAGCTGTCGACCGCCGCTTAAGCGACGGGTTCGGCGCTTTGTCGGCTTCCTGACTCAAGGTCGGGGCGTTTCGACCGAAGTGTGCCGATACGAGAAAACCGAGTGATTACAACGGCGAGAGGGCGACTGCTCTCTCGCCGTTTTGCCGTCTGCGGATAAGTTGATGCTGGGCGAACAGTGCTCGCCTCGGTGGCGAATGTCGTGGTTAGCGCCATTTTCTCAAGCCGTGTCTGCCTTTAGCGGAGTCAACGAATTTAACTGCAATTCGATTCGCGAATCAGCGTTGACCAGACCCGTCTCGGGGCTAAGTTTTGGGCTCTAGCGCACCTGCATCCCACGGATGAGGACGGCGCGGGGATCACACCCCGGGTCGGCGCGAGACGTCAGAATGTGAAGCCTCTCAGACTCGGCAAAGCGCACGCTTTTCCGAGACAGGAGAACGCGTCCTTGCCGGCTCTCGCGGTGCAAAGGACGTCGGTCGCTGTGACCGGCGTTTGAGGCGACCCGGTTTCGGGTCCGAGCGGGGATCGACACGTGATGCGGACGGCAGGGGGGCAAATGGCTGGCGGGCTGACGATGGCGAACTCGACGGACCTGGACCGGATCTGGACCGAGGCCTCCGTGCGTCTGCGCGCCGAGATCGGCGACGGCCCCTTCAGCTCCTATATCGCGCCGTCGTCGGTGCGCTCCGACGGCGCCGGCCAGCTGATCCTGGTCACCCCCACCGCCTATGCCCGCGACTGGGTGCGCAAGAACGCCCTGCGTCGCATGAACGAGCTGTGGCTGGGCCTGGACGGCCTGTCTCGCCGTCTGGACGTGCGTTGCCGCGCCGAGGTGGGGTCGCCTCCGCCGGCGACCGCCACGGGCGTCGAGCCCTCGGCCGTTGCGTCCATGGCCTTTGCCGCCACTCCCTTCGCCACCGTGGCGCCAGTCACCGACGGCGCCCGCGCCGTTCGCGCCGCCGGCCTGCAGGAACGTTTGACCTTCGACAGCTTCGTCGAGGGCCAGGGCAACGCGTTCGCCCTGGCGGTCGCCAAACAGACCGCGGCCTGGGCTGATGGCCACTTCAACCCGATCTTCTTCTGCGGCCCCTATGGTTACGGCAAGACCCACCTGCTGAACGCCATCGCCTGGGAGGCGCAGCGCCTGCGGCCCGACGCCAAGGTGGTTTATCTGACCGCCGAACGTTTCCTGTCGACCTTCGTGCGCGCCATGCAGGACCGCTCGACCGCCGCCTTCAAGGAAAGCCTGCGCTCGGCCGACATGCTGCTGCTGGACGACGTCCAGTTCGTCGGCGGCAAGGCGAGCACCCAGGAAGAGCTGCTCTCGACCCTGACCGCCCTGATCGAGGACGGCAAACGCATCGTCCTGTCGGCCGACCGCGCGCCCATGGCCCTGACCGAGGTCGAGCCGCGCCTGCGCAGCCACCTGTCCGCCGGCCTGACCTGCCCTGTCGAGCCCGCCGATCGGGCGCTGAAGATCGCCGTGGCCCAGAACCGCTTGGCCGCCTTCGCCCGCATGGGCATCGTCTCGGGCGAAGCCCCGCGCGAAGTGCTGGAACAACTGGTCGACCGCACGCCCGGCTCGGTCCGTGAACTGGAGGGCGCCGTGAACACCCTGGCCGCCGCCGCCGGAACTCGCCTGGCCTCGCTGGGCGTCGATGAGGCCGCCGGCCTGCTGGGCGCCGCCCTGCGCGGCGGGCCTGAGCGCCGCATCACCGTCGACGAGATCCAGAAGACCGTCGCCGAACATTTCCAGATGAAGCAGGCCGACCTGCTGAGCGAGCGCCGCACCCGCGCCATCGCCCGCCCTCGCCAGATCGCCATGTACCTGTGCAAGCAGCACACGACGCGTTCCTATCCCGACATCGGCCGCCGGTTCGGCGGGCGCGACCACACGACCGTCCTGCACGGCGTGCGCAAGATCGAGGAACTGCTGAGCCAGGACGACCAGATCGCCCGCGACGTCGAGGCCCTGACGCGCAAGCTGCGGGGCTGATGCCTGCGGGGCGGTAGGGGTCTGCGCGTCGGTTTGCGCGGGTTATCCACATCCGACGAGGCGGTCTTGCTCGACCCGTGCGCATCGAGACACGCCGCTTCCTTGCCCCGTCGCGTCAATCCGTTAGTGTCCGAGACTAATCTGTAAGGTGACGCTCGATTCCGCGTCCCGCTCGGGCGATAAGACGACATGCAACTGACCATCGAACGTTCCGCGCTCCTGAAGGCCCTCGGCCACGTCCAGAGCGTCGTCGAACGCAGGAACACCATCCCCATCCTGTCCAACGTCCTGCTGTCGGCAGGGCGTGACACCCTCAGCTTCGCCGCCACCGACCTGGACATGGAGATGGTCGACCAGGCCGACGCGGTGGTTCAGGTCGAGGGCCAGATCACGGCGCCCGCCCACACCCTGTACGAGATCATCAGGAAGCTGCCCGACGGCGCCGAGGTCTCCCTGACCTACAACGGCGACGATCCGCGCCTGACGGTTTCGGCGGGACGGTCCAAGTTCAACCTGCCGGTCCTGCCGGCGGGCGACTTCCCCGTCATGTCGACGGACAGCGGCGGCACGCGGTTCACCCTGCCAAAGGAAGACCTGACCCGGCTGATAGACAAGACCCGCTTCGCCGTCTCGACAGAGGAGACGCGCTATTATCTGAACGGTCTGTACCTGCACACGGTCGCCGAGGGCGGCATTCCGCTGCTGCGCGCGGTGGCCACCGACGGACACCGCCTCGCCCTGGCCGAGACGCCTGCGCCCGAAGGCGCGGCTGGCGGCCCCGGCGTCATCGTGCCCAGGAAGACCATCGATCAGGTGCGCCGTCTGCTGGACGACGGCTCCGGCCAGGTCGAGGTCCAGGTCTCGCCCCAGAAGATCCGTTTCGAGTTCGGCCAGGCCAGCCTGACCTCAAAGGTCATCGACGGCGCCTTCCCCGACTATATGCGCGTCATCCCCAAGGGGAACGACAAGCAGGCCGACATCGACAACTCGGTCTTCGCCTCCGCCGTCGACCGCGTCGCCACCATCTCGGCCGAGAAGAGCCGTTCGGTGAAACTGGCGTTCGAGCTGGACCGCGTCACCCTGACGGTGCGCAACATGGAGGCCGGGCAGGGCGTCGAGGAGGTCGAGATCGGCTATTCCGAAGAACCCTTCGAGATCGGTTTCAACGCGCGCTATCTGCTGGACGTGGCCGGCCAGATCACCGGCGAGAACGCCACCTTCATGTTCGCCGACCCAGCCAGCCCGACGCTGGTGCTCGATCCGGGCGATCCGGGCGTCCAGTATGTGCTGATGCCGCTGCGCGTTTAAGAACTCCGCTCATCCCGGCGAAAGCCGGGACCCAGTGCTTTTGCGAGTCACGGGAGATCGAGTTGGCGTTCTTTACCTACATCGTCGCCAGGCAGCCTTCCGTCGCGAGCGCCAGATCAAGGAATTGAAGCGGGTCTGGAAGCTCGAAATGATCGAGAAATCCAATCCGGGCTGGACCGATCTCTGGGATGGGTTCTGGACGCTTGACGGTGTCTAGGCGAAAGAACTGGGTCCCGGCTTTCGCCGGGATGAGCGGAATTTTTTGTCCTCCTTGATCCAGTCCCTTACCCTCACCGACTTCCGCTCCTATGCGAGCGCGACCCTGCCCGTGGGCGCGGGGGCGGTTGTGCTGCATGGGCCGAACGGGGCGGGCAAGACCAATCTGCTGGAGGCGCTCAGCCTGTTCACGCCGGGCAAGGGGCTGCGTGGTGCGACGGCGCAGGAGATGGGCCGTCGCGAACCCGGGGAGGCGGTCGGCCGAGCCTGGGCCGTAGCGTTGACGCTGGATGCCCCCGATCCGGAAGGAGGGGATGGAGACGAGATCCGGCTCGGCACGGGAACCCAGAGCCCCGGCGCCTCCCGCCGCATCGTCCGCATCGACGGAGAGACGGCCCAGCCGGGCCGGTTCCTCGACTATCTGCGCCCCGTCTGGGCGACCCCTGAACAGGACCGGCTCTTCTCCGATGCGCGGGTCGACCGGCTGAAATTCTTCGACCGGCTGGTGTTCGCCGCCGACCCCGCCCATGCGGCGATGGTCTCGGGTTACGACAAGGCCCTGCGTGAGCGGCTGCGGCTTCTGAGCGACAGCGCCGAGCAGAACCGAGCGCCCGACGCCCTGTGGCTGGATGCGCTGGAGCTTAGGCTGGGCGAGACCGGGGCCCGCGCCGCCATCGCCCGCGCCGCCGCCCTGAGCGCCCTGCAATCGGGCATCGACGCGCGCGGCGACCGGCCCTTTCCCCAGGCCGACCTGGGCCTGACCGGCGAGGCCGAGACCATGGCGCTGGACGGCCTTGACGCAGGCGCCATCGCCGCCGGGATCCGCGAGGGCATGGCCGGGTCGCGCGCCCGCGACGCCGCGGCCGGGCGGTCCCTGTTCGGACCGCACCGCTCGGACCTGACGGCGCTCCATCGCGAGAAGAACCGCCCCGCCGCCGAGGGCTCGTCGGGCGAGCAGAAGGCCCTGGTCCTGAACCTGATCCTGGCCCAGGTGACGCGGCTGAAGGATGAGGATGGCGCTGCTCCCGTCCTGCTGCTGGACGAGGCGCCCGCCCACCTGGACGCGCGCCGACGCGGCGCCCTTTTCGACGAGATCGAAGCCTTGGGTCTGCAGGCCTTCATGACCGGCACGGAGGCCGTGCTGTTCGAGGAATTGCAGGGTCGCGCGCGCTTCGTCCGGGTCGAGGGCGGAACCCTGGCTGCGGAGGTCTGAGATCGCCGCTTTCCCTCGCTTTTTGTGGGGGAATTCCTATATAAGCGAGACATCGAATCCGCCTGAATTGGCGGGGTTCGCAAAGCTCATCCCAGCGGGCCGGGTCGCCGTTTCAGATCCCTTAGCCGCCCGCGTCTCCGGACGATTGAATGACCGACAATAACGAAACCGCCCGCAACGAAGACACCGCCGAAGAAGCGGCCTATGGCGCGGAATCCATCAAGGTTCTCAAGGGTCTGGACGCCGTTCGCAAACGGCCCGGAATGTATATCGGCGATACCGACGACGGTTCCGGCCTGCACCACATGGTCTATGAAGTCGTCGACAACGCCATCGACGAGGCTCTGGCCGGTCACGCCGACCTGGTCGAGGTCATCCTGAACGCCGATGGCTCGGTCACGGTCACGGACAATGGTCGCGGGATTCCTGTCGATATCCATGCCGAGGAAGGCGTCTCGGCGGCCGAGGTCATCATGACCCAGCTGCACGCCGGCGGTAAGTTCGACCAGAACTCCTACAAGGTTTCCGGCGGTCTGCACGGCGTGGGCGTCTCGGTGGTGAACGCCCTGTCGGACTGGCTGAAACTGGTCATCTACAGGAACGGCAAGCGCCACGAGATGAAGTTCGAGCGTGGCGACACGGTCGAGAGCCTGGTCGTCACCGGCGATGCGCCCCTGCGCGACAACGGCAAGGTGCTGAGCGGCACCCAGGTCACCTTCTATCCCTCGGTCACGACCTTCAGCCACATCGACTTTGACCTGAAGACGCTGGAGCACCGCCTGCGCGAGTTGGCCTTCCTGAACTCGGGCGTGGTCATCAAACTTCAGGACCATCGCGGCGCCGAGCCGATCGAAATCCTGCTGCACTATGAGGGCGGCGTGGAAGCCTTCGTGCGCCACCTCGACAAGTCCAAGTCGCCGATCCTGAAGGACGTGATCGTCATTCGCGGCAAGAAGGACAATATAGAGATCGACCTCGCCCTGTGGTGGAACGACAGCTACCACGAGACGATGTTGTGCTTCACCAACAACATCCCCCAGCGCGATGGGGGCACTCACCTGTCCGCCTTCCGCACCAGCCTGACGCGGGTCATGAGCGCCTATATGGAGAGCTCGGGCGCACTGAAGAAGGAGAAGGTCGCGCCGTCCGGCGAGGACGCCCGCGAGGGACTGACCTGCGTCCTGTCGGTCAAGGTGCCGGACCCCAAGTTCAGCTCGCAAACCAAGGACAAGCTGGTGTCGTCCGAGGTCCGCCCCGCCGTCGAGGGCCTGTGCACCGAGGGTCTGTCTCAGTGGTTCGAGGAACACCCCGTCGAGGCCAAGCTGGTGGTCTCCAAGATCATCGAGGCGGCGTCGGCCCGCGAGGCCGCCCGCAAGGCCCGCGACCTGACCCGGCGCAAGTCGGCGCTGGATATCTCCAGCCTGCCCGGCAAGCTGGCCGACTGTCAGGAGCGCGATCCGGCCAAGTCTGAACTCTTCATCGTCGAGGGCGACAGCGCCGGCGGCTCGGCCAAGCAGGCCCGGAACCGCGAGAACCAGGCCGTTCTGCCCCTGCGCGGCAAGATCCTGAACGTCGAGCGGGCGCGCTTTGACCGGATGCTGTCGTCGGAGCTGATCGGGACCCTGATCCTGGCGCTCGGCACCGGCATCGGCCGCGACGACTTCAACGCCGACAAGCTGCGCTATCACAAGATCATTCTGATGGCCGACGCCGACGTCGACGGCGCCCACATCCGCACCCTGCTTCTGACCTTCTTCTATCGTCAGATGCCCGAGCTGATCGAGCGCGGGCACGTCTATATCGCTCAGCCGCCGCTCTATAAGGTCTCGAAGGGAAAGAGCTTCCGCTACCTGAAGGACCAGGCGGAGATGGACGCCTATCTGATCGAGGAGGGCTCGTCCGAGGCCTCGCTCGACCTGCCGGGCGGCGAGCGTCGCAGCGGCCAGGACCTCCAGGCCCTGGTGCGCGAGGCCAAGGCCTTCAAGGCCGGCGTCGACCGTCTCAGCCAGCGTGCGCCCATGTTCGCCATCGAGCAGGCGGCCCTGGCCGGTCTGTTCGCCGACGACGGCGAGCCTCTGGCGGCTAAGGCCGGCAAGGCCGCGACCCGGTTCGATCTCTACGCCGAAGAAGGCGACGGCGGATGGGCCGGCGAGCCGGGCGAACAGGGCGCGGTGGTGTTCAACCGCATCAAGCGCGCCGTGTTGGAAAAGGTCGTGCTGGAAGAGGCCCTGATCCGCTCGCTCGACGCGCGGCGTCTGGCCGACCGGGCGCTGGCTTTCGAGGGTCTGTTCGACGCCCCGGCCATCTATCGCCGCAAGGACAAGGCGACGACGGTGCGGGGTCCAATCGACCTGCTGAACGCCGTGCTCGACGCGGGCAAGAAGGGCCTGGCCATCCAGCGCTACAAGGGTCTGGGCGAGATGAACCCGGAACAGCTGTGGGAGACGACGCTGGACGTGAACGCCCGCACCCTGTTGCAGGTCAAGGTCAACCACGCCGACGACGCCGACGACCTGTTCGCCAAGCTTATGGGCGACGTGGTCGAACCGCGCCGTGAGTTCATCCAGGCCAACGCCCTGGACGCCGCCGTCGACGTCTAGGGCGTTGGCGCTGCAAAGCGCCTAGTCCTGGCGTGACGGGAGGCCGGACGCGGCGCTGTCTCTGATGGGCCCCGAGACGTTGGCGATGCAGCGCATCGGCGGCGAGCTGAACCGCCCCACGGCGACCCGGACGCGGTCTCCGACGCAGATTCGCGCGCCGGCGCTTCCGAAGGGCTCCAGAGCAACGCTCTGGGTGGCGGCGTCAAAACAGCCGGGCGGCGTGTCCAGGCGAAAGACATAACCCTGGCGGGTCGAGACATAGACCGTCTGGCGATCCCGTGTGTTGAAGTTGTTTACGTCACGCGCCAGGAAACAGGTGCTTGGGCCTTTTGCGGCTTGAACCGGCCCGATGCCGCCCCCGTAGCCGCCCGAGTTGGGGGCGGTGCAGCCGGACGCCGCGAGGGCCGCCAGCGCTGTCAGAACCATGTGTGATTTCGTCATCGAACCCTCCAAGCCCCTGGATCACCAAGACGCGAACGTCGGTTCGGTTGTCTTGTCCTCCGGACGGCGGGGATTATGACGCGGATCGTGCGCGGCGAAAAGGTGAAGCTTGCCGGCCTTATTTCGGAAATGGCCGGCTGAGATAGGGCGAGCCGCGAAGGCCGAAGCGCCAAGGCGTCGCCACCCCCTTGGTGATGCCGATCCTGGGGCCGACGATGATGTCGGCGGCATTTCCCGATCTGAAGGCGAAGGGCGCAGCCGTCAGGTCCACGCCGTTCAGGTCGACTGTGATGTTCAGGGCCTGTGCCAGTTTGCCGGGACCGGAACACAGGCTTCGGACGCCCGCCAGACCGCGGCGCTCGACCATAGTCTCGATGCCGACCGTGGGCTCCAGCGCGCGGATCAGGACGGCGCTGCCCCTCGCGCCCGCGTCACAGACGACGTTCAGGCACCAGTGCAGGCCGTAGATGCGATAGACATAGGCCCGGCCAACCGGCCCGAACATGACCGCGTTGCGCTTGGTGGGGCCGCGGAAACTGTGCGAGGCCGGATCGCCGAGATCATAGGCCTCGGTCTCGACAATCCGTCCGCCGACGCCGTCTACGGTCATCTCGGCCCCGATCAAGGCGCGCGCGACGACCTCGGCCGAACCATCAAAGACAGAACGACCGAGGGTCATGGAGGGCTCAGAGCGTGATCGTGTGGCGCCAGTTGTGGCGGTCGTCGCGCGAGCCGCGCTGGATGCCGGTCAACTCGTCGCGCAGGGCGGTGGTGACGGGGCCTTCGACGCCGCCGCCGACCAGCTGCTCGCCGCCTGTCCAGCGGATTTCGCCGACAGCCGCGACCACGGCGGCGGTGCCGCAGGCAAAGGCCTCCTTCAGGCGGCCGCTGGCGGCGTCAGCCTTCCAGCTGTCGATGTCATAGGGGGCCTGCTCGACCTTCAGCCCCTGTTCGGCGGCCAGGATCAGGATCGAAGCGCGCGTGATGCCCGGCAGGATGGTGCCCAGCGGCGGGGTGCGCAGGGTGTTGTCGTCGAAGACGAAGAACATGTTCATCCCGCCCAGTTCCTCGACCCAGCGGTGTTCGGCGGCGTCCAGAAAGACGACCTGATCGCAGCCCTTGGCCACGGCCTGCTGCTGGGCGACCAGGCTGGCGGCGTAGTTGCCGCCGCATTTGGCCGCGCCCGTGCCGCCTGGCGCGGCGCGGGTGTAGTCGTCCGACACCCACAGTTTCACCGGTTTGGCGCCGCCCTTGAAATAGGCACCGGCGGGCGAGGCGATGACGCAGAACATGTATTCGGTCGCGGCCCGGACGCCGAGGAAGGACTCGTTGGCGAACATGAAGGGCCGCAGATACAGGCTGGCGCCATCCTGGTCCGGGATCCAGTCGGCGTCGGTGCGGACCAGGGCCTCGACGGCGGCGATGAACAGGTCGTCGGGCAGAACCGGCATGGCCAGGCGCTCGGCCGAACGGGCGAAGCGGGCCGCGTTCTCCAGCGGCCGGAACAGGGTCACGGCGTTGCCCGAGCGATAGGCCTTCATGCCCTCGAAGATTTCCTGGGCGTAGTGAAGCACGCTGGCGGCGGGGTCGATCTGGAACGGCTGACGCGGCCCGATCTGGGCGTCATGCCAGCCCTGTCCCTCGCTCCAGCGGATGGTCACCATGTGGTCGGTGAACACCTTGCCGAAGCCGGGGTCGAGCATGCGCTTGGCGCGCTCGTCGGCGGAGGTCGGGTTGGGGTGTTTCACGATCTGCAAGGCGAACTCTCCTCAGGGTCGATGCGCGATCAGCGCATGCGCGAACCCCTTTAGCGCGTCTTTCCGCATTGGCCCACCATTGGGCGAGGGATTCACAGGGAGAAAATGCCTTGTCTCTGGCGTCGAGAGCGTGCGTCAGGCGCGGCGGATGACCGGCTCGGTTGCGGCCGTCGCGCTGGCGCGGATCAGGGGCTCGAACAGGCTGTCCGCCAGATGGCGCACAACCGGAACGACCACGCCGTCGCCGGTAAGGTGATAGGCCTGCGAATAGCGGCGCGGCAGGACATAGGTATCGGGCAGGCCCATCAGACGCGCCGTCTCGCGCGCCGATATCAGGCGTGACCGGACCGACTGGCCTTCCACCACCATGATGGTCTGGCGGCTGGACCCCCCGCCCGGCGTGCGCAGACAGCCGGCGACATCGTCGAACCGCACCTCGGCGCGCTGATGTTTCCGGCCCTCGGCGTCGGTGCGGGTGCGGCGATAGACGCCACCGACCATGCGACGCCCGGCGCGCATGGCGGCCGAGACCTTGGCGCGATTGACCGCCGTCATCATGGCCAGAAGTCGCGTCGTCTCCTCCGGCGTATGCCAGGCAGGGTCGCCCGCCTCGGCGGCGACGGGCGTGTCCTCGACGAGGTCGGCGAAGACCGAGGCTCGACGCTCGGGCGTCGGCAGGTTCCACCAGACCATCGAGGCGCGGATCGGATCGGGCAGGCGATCGACGGCGCGGCGCAGGCCCGGCGTGTGGAAGGGCTCCAGCGGCTCGGGAGAGGTCAGGGCGGGGTCTATCGCGGTCCGTTCGTGAACCCCGATGATGAACAGGCGGGGGCGGGATTGGGGCGTGAACAGTTCGGCGTTGATGACCAGAGCGCCGCAGCGATAGCCGGCCTCGGCATAGGTCCGGCAGATGGCCTCGAAATCGGCCCCGCCGCGCGAGGTCAGGGCGCCGCAGACATTCTCGACCGCCACGATGGCGGGGGCGCGGTCTTCGGCGGCCAGGGCGCGGATCAGGTCCCAAAAGGGATAGAAGCTGCCCGACCGGTCGCTGGCCAGGCCCTTGCCGGCTCCGGCCTGCGACAGGTCCTGGCAGGGGAACGAGCCCCAGACCAGGTCGGCGACGCCGGGCAACTGATCCGCCGTGACCTTGCGGACATCGCCCACATGCAGTTCGCCGCCCACGCCCCAGTTGGCCTGATAGGACAGACCCTTTCGCGCGTCGAAGTCATTGGCGAACAGGCATCGCCACCCTTCGCCCAGCCCGGCGCGGACCATGCCGCCGCCGGCGAAGAACTCATAGAAGGCCGGGGATTTGCGCATCCGGGCAGGGTGAACTGCGTCGGACGCGGGGTCTAGTTCAGGGGGCGAGGGTCTGGGGCCTGAGCCCTATTTGCCCGTGAACACCGGTTTCCGCTTCTCGACAAACGCCGCCATGCCTTCCTTCTGATCCTCGAAGGCGAACAGGGAGTGGAACAGGCGGCGTTCGAACTGGATCCCTTGCGTCAGGGTGGTCTCCAGCGCGGCGTTGACCATTTCCTTGTTGGCCATGATGGCCAGCGGGCTCTGGAAGGCGATCTTGGCGGCGATCTTGCGGGTCTCGTCCATCAGTTCGTCGTGGGCGAAGACGCGTGACGCCAGGCCGGCGCGCTCGGCCTCGACTGCGTCCATCATCCGCGCGGTCAGGACCATGTCCATGGCCTTGGACTTGCCTACCAGACGGGTCAGGCGCTGCGAGCCGCCGATGCCGGGGGCCACGCCCAGGTTGATCTCGGGCTGGCCGAACTTCGCCTTGTCCGAAGCGACGATGAAGTCGCACAGCATGGCCAGTTCGCAACCGCCGCCCAGGGCGAAGCCGTTGACCGCCGCGATGATCGGCTTCCTGAAGCGAGTGATGCGGTCGTGGCCGAGGGCGAAATAGTTGCCCGCATACATCTGGGCATAGGACTGGTCCGCCATCTCCTTGATGTCGGCGCCGGCGGCGAAGGCCTTCTCGCCCGAGCCTGTCAGGATCAGGCAGCGCACCGTGTCGTCATGCTCGACCGCGTCGAGGAAGTCGGCCAGGTCCTTGAAAAGGGCCGCGTTCAGGGCGTTCAGCGCCTCGGGGCGGTTCAGGGTGACGACGGCGTATCCGTCGGCATGGCGCTCGATCAGCAGGTTGTCATAGGTGTCGGACATCGGCGGGCTCCCTTGCAGGAGGCCTGCTTACAAAGCCCGGCCCGGTGGCGAAACCCGCTTTGATGCAGGGCGGGGTGGCGATTATGCCGGAGCGGCCTCTAGCGGCGGGGGATCAGCGCCAGGGTGAAGGCGGCCCGCGCCAGTTCGGCGACCACCGCCATGGCCAAAAGGGCGTTGGCGGCGATGACCAGCAGGTCAGGCGAGGCCGCCGACGGCGCCCAGCCGAACAGGCCAGCGATCGACAGGCCGGCCGCCGAGATCAGCACCAGGGCGACCAGAATCATCAGGGCGACGTGGCTGGCCTTGAGCGCCGCCGCAAGCGTGGGACCGTCGTCCAGTTGGCGGGTCCGCCTGCGAAACAGCCAGGCGATCAGGCCGGTCGCTGCGGCCTCGACGATGACCATGACGACCAGCGCGCCCAGGAACCACCAGACCAGGCCGCCGACGTCTCCGGCCTTCAGCGCGCGGACGACATGGGTGAAATAGGCGCCCCAGACGCACAGGCCGACGACTAGGCTGATCCAGAGATGGGTCTTGCGATAGGTCATGCCACTACGTCCGATCCCACCATTTCCGCCAGTTTCAGCACTGTGTTCCAGTTCCGGCCCGTGCCCATGCCCAACATCTTCGGCGTCGCCTTCTTGAAGACGTCGGAGCCGCCCTGGCCGTTGGGGAACCAGAAATAGAGCACGCCGGATACCCACGCGACCGCCTCGCCGTCGCGACAGAGGGCCTGGACGGCGGACAGGCCGCCCTCCTTGATCCCGTCCTTCATCACCATGGCCACGACCTTGGCCGGATGGGCCCTGGCCTCATCCTGGAACGGATTGGCGGCGATCAGGTCGGCCCATTGCGCGGGCGTTCGCGCCATGGCGACGATCCTCAGATCGAAGCCGCGGGCCATCTCGGCCTCGACGGCGGCTTCCAGCGCAGCCGTGGCCATGTCCGTCTCGACCACCAGATTGCCGCTGGCCAGCAGGGTGCGAGGATTGTTGAGTCCCATGGCCTGGGCCATGGCGCGCAACTCGCCTGCGGGCGCGCGCACGCCGCCGGTGTTCATGCCGCGAAACAGGATGATGCGCTGGTCGCTCATCGCCGGCCTCACCGCTTCTGGCAGGACGGGCAAAAGAAGGTCGAGCGCCCGCCCTGCACGATGCGCTTCACCACGCCGGTGCAGTCATCGGCGTTACAAGGCTGGCCCTCGCGGCCGTAGACATCGAAGCGGTGCTGGAAATAGCCCTGGCCGCCCTCGACATTGGCGAAGTCCTTCAGGGTGGAGCCTCCGGCCACGATGGCGTCGTTCAGCACGTCGCGCACCACCGCCGCCAGGGTCTCCAGCCGGGGCTTCGACACCTTGCCCGCGGCGATCAGGGGCGAGATCCGGGCGCGGTACAGGGCTTCGCAGACATAGATGTTGCCCAAGCCCGCCACGGTCCGCTGGTCCAGCAGGCTGACCTTCACATTCTGCGTCTTGCCCGCCCAGGCCTGCGCCAGATGGGCGCCGGAAAATCCATTGCCGAGCGGCTCTGGACCCAGGGCGGCGAACCACGGATGGGCCTCGATCAGGTCCGTGGAGATCAGACCCATGAAGCCGAACCGGCGCGCGTCGGCATAGCCCACCCGGGTCGTGGCGCCGTTTCGCGTGGCGCACAGGCTCATGTGTTCGTGCTTGCCGGCGATGGGGGCAGGCTCCTCGAACTCGCCCAACTGGGCGCCGTCCAGGGTGAAGCGGCCGGTCATGCCCAGGTGGGTGACCCAGGTCTCGCCGGTGTCGAGCGCGGCCAGCAGGTATTTGGCCCGTCGGTCGATCCGCTGCACGGTCGCGCCTTCGAGCCGTTCGACGAAACGCTCGGGGAAGGGAAAGCGCAGGTCGGGGCGGTTCTGGCGCACGCGGCTTAATCTGGCGCCGACCAGAACGGGCTCCAGTCCGCGACGGACGGTCTCGACTTCGGGCAGTTCGGGCATCTAGAGCCAGCCCTTGCGGCGGAACCAGATCAGGGGCGACAGCCCCGAGATCAGCATGGCGAGGATGGCCAGGGGGTAACCCTGGATCCATCGCAACTCAGGCATATGCTCGAAATTCATGCCGTAGATAGCGCCGATAAGGGTCGGCGGCATCAGGCAGACGGTGACCAGCGAGAAGACCTTCACGATCGAGGACTGTTCGATATTGATCAGGCCGAGGGCCGCCGACAGCTGGAAATTGATCCCCGCCGCCACCGCCTGGTTGTGGGCGATCAGGGAGGCGGCGTCGCCGCTGAGCGAGCGCAGGTGCTCGCGGGCCTCGGGGACGGGCTCGATCCGCTCGTCGGAGGCGACATAGACGAAGATGCGCGCCAGCCCGGCCAGGCTCTGCTCGATCCGGGCATTGACGATATGGGCGCGGCCCAACTGGGTGATCAGCTTCTGGAAGCCGACGGTCTTGCCTTGGGAAAAGACATGGTTGGCCACCCCGTCCACCCGCGCCGCATTGACCGACAGGATGTCGGAGGCGCGGTCTACGATCGCCTCCATCAGTTCCAGGAACAGGGCCGGTCCGCTGACGCACAGATGCGGCTGACGTTCCAGTTTCTCGATCAGAAGCGCGAAGGGCTTTGGATCGAAATACCGGATCGTGACCAGCGGCCCTGGCGTCAGGATGAAGGTCACGGGATCGACGGTCGGCAGGTCGGTGTCGCCGTTGTGTATGATGTCGGCGGTCAGATAGGTCGCGCCGTCTTCGCGATACAGGCGGCTGGACGCCTCCAGCTCGGCCATTTCTGCGCGGGTCGGGATGGATAGGCCAAGGGCGGTCTCGACCGCGCTATCCTCGTCGGGCCTGGGATCGATCAGGTCGAGCCAGATGACGTCCGCAGGCAGGGTCCAGCCCGCGAGGCTCGCGGGATCCGCCGGGACGGTTTCATAGGTGGAGGCGCCGCTGCGATAGAAACGGATCATCGCCGGCGGCTCTTCGGCCGAGAAGGAAGGTTGGTCCTACTGGACGCCGCCCGAAACGCCGTTCGAGGCCAGTTGGCGACCGCCTTCAAGGGCGCCGCGGGCGCCGTTGTAGATGAAGCCATAGGTCGGATAGACGGTCGTGCCCAGGTCATGGATCGGGCTGTACCACACCTTGACCTGGCTCCAATCGCCCGCGCCGGAAACGTCGACGACGGTGACGTTTTCCTCGACCTTGCCGCGGCTGCCGCCCCAGTTGGCGTGGGTCACTTGGATGACGCGATCGGTCAGGATCTGCGAGACGACGGCGACGTGGCCCCGGCTCATGCGGCCTTCGGGACGGAAGACCAGGACCGAGCCCGTCTCAGGCGCGCCGCCGGTGCGGAACTTGTCCGTGGCCTGGTTCCACCAGGTCCAGGCGTCGCCGAAGATGTTGATGCCCGAGAACATCCGGGCAAACGTCACGCACTGCCAGTAGGGAGCGTCCGCTGTGGCCGTGGCCGGCGTCGTGCCGACCGCAAAAAAGGCCAGGGTCGCTGCAACGGCAGCGGCTGTAGCGCGTTTCTTCATACTGAATATTTCTGACTGTTACGCCCGGACACAGCCCTAAACCATATCGCCTGCGGGTTGAAGAACCCTTTTCAGGCGAGTTGGCGTGCGACCTTGTCGCTGGCTCCGGGGGATTTTCGAGACGCCGCCCACCCTCTCAACGCCTTGCGGGCAGGGTATTCGACAAGATGATAGGACACGGCCGCGACGATCGGCAGGCCGGCCATGATCGCCAACCACACGAAAAGTTGAAGTTGCTTGTCGGGCGCATCCGTCAGCTTGGCCGCAACGTTAACGGCCAGCAGCTTCCACGGCACGACGACCATATAGACCGAGTAGCTGATCTCTCCGAGATAGACGGCGGGCTTGGACGCCAGCACGCCGGCGCGGGCGTTCGGCAACGAGGCGAGACTCAAGATCAGTCCGCCGGATAGGGCGACGATGATCCCGTCCCAGGCCTGGAGGGCGGCTGCGGCGACGATCAGGATGGCCAGGCCGCCCGCGAGCCAGCCGGGGCGAGGCAGGGGGGCGCGGCGGAACAGCAGGTAGAGGGCGCAGCCATAGGCGAAACAGGGCACGATCCTGAGCGCACCCCAGCGGATGGTCGCCTCGGTCAGGGGAAAGCCGGCCAGCCGCTCGAAACCGGCATAGAGGGCGGCCATGAAGACGATGGCGCCGATGACGGCCGCAACCGGCCGATGGCGCAGTTTCCAGGCCACGAAGGCGAAGACGGGGAAGCTGAGATAGGCGAACCACTCGGCCGAGATCGACCAGGACGGATGGTTCCAGCCCGCTTCGGGCGCCAGGCCCCAGGCGTGGACCATGAAGATGTTGGCCGGCAGGGATTCCCAGCTCAGCACGTTGGAATCGATGGCCATTCCGGCCAGGGTGGCGCCCACGCCCAGCAGGCCCACGCCGATCAGGGTGGCGATATGCAGGGGATAGACCCGCGCGACCCGGGCCCACAGGAAGTCCTTGTAGCTGAAGCGTTTCTCGCCGTGAGCCGCCAGATAGACGTGGCACAGGATGAAGCCGGACAGGACGAAGAAGAGTTCGACCCCCAGATATCCCTTGGCCACCAGGTTCGGCATGGCGGCCAGGCCCAGGCTGGAGGCGTCCAGGTTGGGCCAGAAGGAGAATAGGGCCACCCACATGGCCGCCAGGAACCGCAGCGAAGTCAAGGTGCGCAGGTCGGCGGGCGCCGCTTCGTGCGGCATGGGCGCAAGGCCGTTGTGGGCTGGAAGTCCGTTCTGGACGGGAGAGGCGCCTTGGGTCATGCCACAATCCTTAGGATCGCTTCGCTTTTGGAACCGTTAAGGCCCGCCCATGAATCGTAACATCGAGACCCCGATTTCCGTCGAGGACCTGATCGCGGACGCGGCCGACGGCGCCGATCTGGCCCTGGATCAGGCGCGCGCCGCCCTGGTCGGGGCGCTGGGCCTGCTGGACAAGCACGCCGAGGTCGAGGCTCGCGAGGCCTTCTACGCCGCCGTGCCGGGCGCCGAGGTCCTGGCCCGGTCCGATGAGGCCAGGCCTCGCGCAGGCGGGTTGTTCGGGGGTCTGATGAAGAGCACAGGCGGCCTGTCGGGCGCCGCCATCGCCGACGCCATGGGCCTGCTGGACCGGCTGAAGCGCCAGGGCGTTGGCAAGGCGGAGCTGAAACGACTGCTGCCCGCCGCGCGTGACCGGGTGCGGTCTGTGACGGGGCGGGACCTGCTGGGCAACGCGGTCAGGAGCATCCCCGGCGTCGGAGCCCTGCTGGGCGCGGATTGAGCCTCAGGGCGCAGGCGTGGCTTTAGGGCGCGGGCGTGGCCATGAGGAAGGCTTCGCTGGCGGCGCAGCCGCTGCGCGTGTCCTTGGCGATCTCGACCTTGGCCGTCAGGGGATAGACCCGGTCGCTCATGCCATCCGAGCATTCAGTGACGATCAAAGTCACGACCATGACGGCCCCGGCCTCAGTCGCAGCGGTATAGACGGCCGTCGTGCCCTGGATGATGGGAGCGGGGGCCGAGAAGCGCTGATCGGGCTGGTCGACCCCGGTATAGGTCATGGTGTCGCCGCTGATCTCGACGCCCCAGAAGGGTTCTGTCCCCAGGGCCCGAACAGGTTGGTTCAGATCGACGCCGCCCAGGATGGCGGCAGGCGCGGGCGTGGCTGGGGTCGTCGTCGCCGTCTTGTCGGCCGGTTCGGAACAGGCCACCAGAATGACCAGAGGCAGCAGGATCGCGGACGGCAGGAGTGCTGAAACGAGACGCATCGGGGACTTCCTCAAGAGCGGACGCGGCAGCCTAATACAGATCCTAAGCCTCGTCTCCTAAGCCTCGTCGCGTGTCCGACCCGGATCGTTGCGGGTGTCGACATTGTCGTCCCAGCCTTCGCTGTCCGAGCGGAACGCCAGCGCCATCAGGACCCAGGCCAGGGCGACCGTCCCGAACAGCCCCAGGCCCAGGGCGATCCAGCCGTGAATCGACATCGCCCCGCCGCCGATGGCGGTCCAGACCCAGTTCAGGCCGAAGGTCGCCGCCGTCGCCAGCAGGCCGGCCAGCAGGGCCGACCTCATCAGTTTGCCGATCCCGCAGGCCATGGCTCAGCCGTGGCCTAGCGACGGACCCACTGGCCCGAGGCGTTGCGATACCACTGGCCCGAGGAAACGCGCGGCAGGAGCTGGGTTTCGAACATCCTGGCCCCGGCCACGTCGGCGGTGGTTCCGGCCTGAGCGGCGCTGGCGGCATAGACGCTGCGGCGCGCGGCGTTGGTGGTGGTCACCGCCGCCTGAAGCGCGGTGTCCGACGAGGGGGTGTGGAAGCCCAGATAGCCATCGGCCTGTTCACCCACGACGCCCTCGGACTTGGCGGTGTCGATCAGCGCCTTCTGGGCGGCGGACTGGGCCCACGAAGCGGTGGGAACGGCGGCGGCGGCGGCGACGCCCAGGGCCATGATCGCGGCCCCGGCGACGAAAAGCTTGCGCAAGGTCATGACGGTTTTCCTTAGAACAGGTTGGGGTTTTCGCGCAGCAGATCCTGTAGTTCCTGGTCCAGCTTGATGCGCACGTCGGCATCGAGCTTGGCGTAGATCTGGATGGGATCGACCTGAAGGCGAATGGTCGGGGTGCAGGCGGCAAGAGCGCCGCCCATCAGCGCGGCGCTCAGTCCGGCCAGGGCCAGCCGTCGTGCGATCGCTGGTGAGGTTCCGATCTGGTTCATGGGCGGTCCTTCGGCAGGGCGAAATCAATGGTGAGGCTTGAATGCGACTTAGACAGTGAACGAGGGCTGAACGCTAGGGAGCCGAAGGCGATGCGCCCTGGACGATGGAAACCGCTGACGGCTCGGGCGTCGGATCAGCCACTGGGCTGACGGCGGGGGCAGGCGGGGCAGGGTCTGCCTCCCCGGCGCGAGCGCGGTTGACCGCCAGCAGGTCGCTGATCACCTGGTTCAGGTTCAGGTTGGTGTCCAGGGTCAGGTCGATGCCCGTCCCGGACGGCAGGGGCAGGGGCCTGTTCAGGAAGTCGCGGCTGATCAGTTCAGGGATGGTCAGGCGCAGTTCCTGGCGCTGGGGCGGATCGTGGCGGCCCTTGATGTGGAAGAGCACGCCGATCCGGCCCTGGTCCAGACTGTTGAGGTCGGCGCTCAGGGTGTCGAACGACAGGTTCTCCATCGCCTGATAGGCTAGGTCCTCGACCGTGTTGGGCGGAATGGCGCCGCCGCCGCCCGCATCCAGATCGGCCAGGGCCTCGCGCGGGATGGACAGCCGCCCCGACTGCACCGCCGCCAGGGTTCCGCCGATCACCTTGGCCCCGGTTGCTAGGTCGTAGGTGAAGGGGATGCGGCCTGAGACCAGGGCGTCGAGCTGAAGCTTGTCATCCAGCCCGGCGCCCTTGATCACGTCGCCCAGCTGGATGCGGTCCAGCACGATCACGCCCACGGTGGGCTGGGTCGGGTCCAGGGGCACGAAGAAGGGCTCGACGCTGACCGTGCCGCCGGCCGCACGGATGGCGCCGCCGTCAACCCGGATCGCGGAGGCGTCGATGTCGAAGATGACGTCGAGGTCGGTCAGGGGCGTAACCGTCTCCAGCCCGTCGATATGCAGGGCCTGATCCGGCGCGGTCAGCAGGGGCGCAAGGCTGGTGAAGTCCACGGTTCCCTTGAGGCCGCGTACGGGTCCGGCGGGGCTGGTGAAGTCGATGCCAGGGATGACCAGACGGCCCTGGCTGGAGCCTTCGGGAAGGGCGGGGTCCCAGGCGAACCGGCCGGTGAACCGCGCCGAGCCCGAGACCGGCGCCTGGACGATGTCATCGACCAGCGGCGTCAGGTCCGAGGGTTGCAGGCCGCTGGGCGCGAACACCAGGTCGCGGGTGTCGAAGTCGACGCCGCCGATGCCGGTCAGGCCGTTGTGGGCCAGGGTCATCCGGGCCAGCGGATGGCCGCGCGCCACGATGTCGAAGCCGCCGCTCCAGTTCTCGTCGGCCAGGGCGACCTCGCCCGACGCGGTCAGGGGATGGAAGCGGATGGGGTCGGTCGCATCGAGGATACGGGCCGAGGCGACGCGCGCCTGAAGCCCCAGACCTGCCGGGCCGCCGGTGACGCCGAAGGGGGCCTCCACCTCGGCGAACTTCATCTCCAGGAAGGGGGCGGAGGCCGACAGGCCGCGCACGATCCCGTCCGCGCGCCAGCGACCGTCGCGCACCGTGACGAGTGGCCGGTCGGTCGGGCAGGCCCGGCCCGCCACATCGACCACGTCGTTCTCGTCAAGGTCCAGGGTCTCGACTGTGAAGGGGATACAGTCCGAGGCCGCATAGGTCAGCACGCCGGCATCCGAGGTCAGCAGACCGGCGGTGCTCAGTTTCAGGCCTCGCGCCAGCCCGAAATCGAGCGCCGCGCGCGCGTCCAGCCGGGCCGTGAACCCGCCGGGCGTCAGCCGCCAGTCGGGAACCGCCACCGTGGCCTCGGGCAATCCCTTGCCGCGCGTTGCGGTCAGGGCCAGGGCGCCGCCCCCCAGCTGACCCGGCTCGGAGGCATAGATGGGGCGGGACACGGGATTGATGGTCAGCACGCCGCCATTGGCGGGCGTCAGGCGCGCGGGCCTGGTCAGTTCGATCTGGGCGCCGGGACTGCCGCTGGTCAGGTGGAAGCCGGGGGCCTCTAGCGCGAAATTGCCCAGGGCGCGTTTCATCTCTGCCAGTTCGGGCACGTCGTCGGAGGTGACCGGGCCGAACAGGGGCCAGGCGCCGCGCGGCGAACGCACCGAGCCCGTCGCCTCGATGAGGGTCGCCCCCTGATGGGTCACGTCCAGGTCAACCGCGCCGGTGGCGTCGTTCAACACCAGATCCCCGAACACGAACCGGTTGGCGCTCAGGGCCACAGGACCGGACGCCTCAAAGGAGCCGCCCCGTCCGCCGGCGGAAAAGGCGTTCGAGCGCGCGGCGACTGCGGTCAGGGTCATGCCGATGGCGTCAGTCTGGGCCGCCCGTAGCGTCAGAGGGCCGTTGACGCTCCAGCCCACGCCGCGATCGCCCCGGTTCAGGTCGAGCTGGCCACTGTCGATCCGCGCGTTGAGGCTGCGCGCGCCGACGCCCGGTCCAGCGATGGTCTCCGCCGAGAGCGCTGCAGTGGCGCCGCCCGCGATGCGGAAGGTCTCGATCCAGCCGGTCGTGGTCCCGTCAAAGGCCAGGGTGGCGGCGAGGCCCCGCAGGCGCGTGTCTCCGGCCGTTAGCCCAGCGGCCTTCGCCGCCAGGTTCAGCGCCGCCCGGCCATCGCCGCCGCGCGCGGACGCATCTGCGCGCGTCTTCAGGTCGGGGTAGGGCAGGTCGCCGCGCGCGCTGAGGCTGGCCGTCTCACCCGATACGCCCAGGGCTTCGAAACCCTCGGCGGCCAGGTCGACTGCCAGGGCGACGCGGTCGCCGGTGGTGGTCAGGTCCACGCTCCCGCCCAGGCCTCGCGCCTCGACATCGCCGCTCTTCAGCGAGGCCGCCGGCATCCGCGCCGCCAGCCGCATCAGCTTGCCGTTGTCGATCCGGGCGTCGGCCTGGACCTGGACCGGGCCATATTCGGTGTCCAGCCGCGCCACGCCGCGTTCGACGATGACCAGGGGGCTGCGGCTGTCGGGCCGGGGCGGCTTGCCGGTGAACTCCTCGACCAGCGGGTCCAGCGAGCCGAGCGAGAGCTTGCCGGCCTTCCAACTGGCCCGCAGCACGGGCCGGACCAGACGGATGCGCCGGGCGGTCAGGCCCAGGCCGCTCGACGACCAGGGCGCGGCGATGGCGTAGTCCACCTCGGCGCGTTCGACGGTCAGGTCGGGGTTTTTAGGATCGCCGATGCGGATGCGGCCGACGAAGCCGTCCAACTCCAGCCGTTCGATGGTGACGTCGGCCTCGATGCCGCGCTGGTCCAGCCAGCCGATCAGCACCTCGCGCGCCGCCGCCCGGCGGTTCAGGTAGAGCGCCGCCGCCAGAACGGCGAGGACGGCCAGCAGGATCAGCAGGACAAGGCCGGTACGGCGGGCGGCCTTGGCGGCTCTATCCCTGCGCCTGACCTTGAAGGGCTTGCGTGGTCCGCCTGTCTCGGACTGGGAGCCATCGGGGGGTGTGTCGGTCCCGCTCATGGACACAGAGCCCCGAATTGGTCGGCTTCAGCACGGGTCGAATTGTGGCTGAATATCGGCACGACAAACGGCCCGGCTAAAGCCGTTGCTTTCAGGCAACTTTCAGTGGCGCCAAAGACACCTTGAGTCATGTAGCCTGCATACGGCGTCGAACACGCGAAATCGTGGACATGTCTTTGGTTATAAACTGTTCCGCCCAACCCCCAACAATGGCTTTACAGGCGAGGTTATCATCCATTTTGGACACGATTAACGGTTTGTAACAGGATGCTTCCCAATCTTGGACTCGCGAGCTATAGGTTTCAGCTCGTGTTCCGGAAACGGGGCGCGTTCCTTGCATACCAGTGGCTTGGCGCCGATCGGCGTCGTTATTCCTCGGGGACCGATGGCTCAGTTCGATCCACGCCGCCAGCCTACGCGCTTTGCGCCGCACCTTCTGACCGCAGTCGCGGCTCTGTCGGTGGCGCTGCTCGCCGGTCGGGTATATCAACCCGCCCAGGCCTCGGAAGTTCCCGAACTGACATCACAACAGGTCGCTGCGCTCGAAGCGCGCGCCTTCGCCAACGCCGCCGCCCCCGAAGGCCTGATGAGCCCGGAAGCCGTCGACGTTCAGATCCGCAAGGGCGAAACCTTCGAACAGGCCGTGCGCCGCACCGGCATCGGCGCCGACGACGCCCAGGCCCTGGTCGCCACCCTGGCCAATGCCCTCGACACGTCGGCCATGCGCGCCGGCCAGAAGTTCGAGACCGCCATTTCGCGTCCCCGCGGCGGTCGTGGCGACGCCCGCCTGATCGGCATGACCATGCGCACCGGCCCGGCCAGCCAGCTGACCGTGTCGCGCAGCTTCGACGGCGCCCTGCGCCTTCGCGCGCTCGAAGAAAAGGTGACCAATGAGACGGTCGTCCTGAAGGGCGACGTGCGCGGCTCGCTCAGCGCCACCGCGGCCCGCCTGGGCGCCACCGACAGCGTGCGCCGCAAGGCCGGCCAGCTGTTCGCCCACAAGTTCGACATGGACCGCGACATCCGCGCCTCCGACCTGTTCACCCTGGTGTTCGATCGCTCGGTGACCGAACAGGGGCGCACCATCGCCAGCGGCGAGCTGCTGTACGCAGAGCTGAAGGGCGTGGTCTTCTATCGCTTCAAGCCCGCCGGCGCCCGCGAGGCGATGTATTTCGACGCCACCGGCAAGAACATGCGTTCGGGCATGATGCGGACCCCGCTCGACCGCGTCACGCGGATCAGCTCGAACTTCGGCTTCCGTCGCCACCCCATCGCCGGTTATCGCAAGATGCACCAGGGCATGGACTTCGCCGCCGGCACCGGCACGCCGATCGTCGCGCCCGCCGATGGCGTGGTCGTCGAGGCCCGCCGCTGGGGCGGCTATGGCAACTGGTTGCGCATCCGTCACTCCAACGGTCTTGAGACGGGCTATGGCCACCTGTCGCGCTATGGCTCGGGCATCCGCGCCGGACAGCGCGTGTCACAGGGTCAGGTCGTCGCCTATGTCGGTTCGACCGGCGCCTCCACCGGCCCGCACCTGCACTACGAAATCTGGCGCAACGGCCAGCGGATCAATCCCGCCGGCATCCGTACGGACCTGAGCACCACGCTCGCCGGGTCCGACCTGACCGCCTTCCGCGCCGAAAAGGCCCGCATCGACCGTATCATCGCCTCCGGCGGCGAGCGCCGTCAGGCTGAGCCCAAGATCAACATCGCCGACGCCGACGGCCTGCGCCCCGCTCGCGGCTAGAAACCCCCTCTTCGCACGCCGAGGCGCGCGGACAGGGCAGAAATCAGAAGGGGCCGTCCGGTGATGCCGGGCGGCCCCTTTTTCGTTCGGCGTCGCCTTTTCGGATCGTCGCGAGAGCGCCTCTGCGCCGGCCTAGGCGGAAGGGGAGGCGAACTGGCCTCGCATCGCCTCGACCGCATTGATCATCCGGCGCAGGTCGGCGGGCGTGGACAGGCGGTGGTCGCCGCCCTCGACCAGGTCCAGTAACACGTCGCCGCCCTTCAGCCGCTCGACCAGGGCCATGGCGTGGCCCCAGGGCACGACGTCGTCGGCCCGGCCCTGTAACACATGAACGGGCGCGCGAATGCGAATGTCGACGTCCAGCAGCATCCAGTCCCTGGCCTCCTCGAACATGGCGCGGGTCAGGGCATAGGCGCCCAAGCCCTCTTCGACCACGGTGGTCTCGCCGTCGCGCAGGATGGCCTGGCGCTGGTGATCGGCCAGACCCGGCCACATCAGCCGCTCGGTGAAATCCGTCGCCGGATTGATCAGCACGACGCCCGCCATATTCTGCGGCCGGGCCACGGCGGCCAGCAACGCAACCCAGCCGCCCATCGACGAGCCTACGGGTATGACCGGCCCGTCCAGGCTGTCGATCATGGCCAGCGCATCCTCACGCCATCGGCCGATGGTGGCGGACTTCCAGTCGCCGGAGGACAGGCCGTGGGCGAAATGGTCGTAGCGCAGGTAGGACCAGCCGCGGGCCTGTGCCGCCTCTTCCAGCGCCAGGGCCTTGGTCCCCTCCATGTCCGAGCGGAATCCTCCGATCCAGACCACGGTCGGCCCGGCGCCCACGACCTTGCGAAAGGCCAGGGTCTCGCCGTCCGGCCGGGTCAGCCGCTGCGCGTCGTCCAGCGTCGTCGTTTGGGTGTTCATCGGCTCGCCTCTCGCGTCTGACCTGTCCGCCTGATAGCTAGCGGATACACTAGAGCGAAGGCCATCCCGCGCGTGACGACCGACAAGATCCTGTTTATCTCCCCCAACCGCATCGGCGACAGCACCATCGCCTCGGGCGTGGTGCGCGAACTGGGCCGACAGTTTCCGGGCGTGCCAATCACCGTGGTGACCAGTGGCCCGACCGCCGCCTTCTTTCGCTCGGCCCCCGGCGTCGAGCGGATCATTCCGATCAACAAGAAGGCCAACAAGAGCCACTGGCCCGAGATGTGGAAACAGGTCGTTGGCACGTCCTGGCGGCTGGTGGTCGACACGCGCGGCTCGACCATTCCTTTCCTGATCCGCGCGAAGGAACGCCGGGTCTATTCGCGGCGGTTCGAGACGGGCCAGAACAAGGTCGAGGTGATCACCAGCCTGTTGCGCGCCGATCAGCCGCTGGAGCCCGAGCTCTATATCGACGACCGCGCCCGCGCCGAAGCGGCGGCGGTGATCGATCCGCAGCTGGCGACACCCGCTGGCCAGTCGCGCCCCCCCATCATCGCCCTGGCGCCTATCGCCGTGCAGCCGGGCAAGAGCTGGCCCGCGGATCGCTGGGGCCAGTTGGTCGAGCGGCTGAAGACCGAGCCCCGCTTCGACGGCTGGCGGTTCATGGCCGTGGGCGGTCCCGGCGACGACGCGCCCAGCGCCCCGGCCCTGGCGGCTGCGGGCGAGCGTGGCGTCGATTTCGTCGGCAAGGGCGATATCCTGGCCTCGGCCGCCGCCATCCAGTCGGCGACCCTTTTCGTGGGCAACGACTCCGGCCTGATGCATGTCTCGGCGGCGGCGGGGACGCCGACGCTGGGCCTGTTCGGCCCAACCCAGTGGTGGCTGTACGGTCCGCGCGGCCCGCGCACCAGGACCCTGGCGGCCAACAAGGAAATCAACAAATACGCCCCCATCGAGGACCTGAGCGTCGATCAGGTCTTCGAGGCCGTGCTCGATCTGCACGACGCCTATGTCGGCAAATCAAGCTGATGGCCGACCGCCCGCAGGTCCTGTTCATCAACGGCGACCGTATCGGCGACTGCGTGATGATGTCCGCCGCCCTGCCGATCCTGCGTCGCCAGTTTCCCGGCTGCGCCATCACCCTGGCCTGCGGACCCCACGCCGCCCCCCTGTTCCGCGCCGCGCCGGGGGTGGAGCGCGTCATTCCCCTGCCCAAGAAGAAGGCCGGGATGCACTGGCTGGACCTCTATCGTCAGGTCGCGGGGACGCACTGGGATGTGGTCGTGGATATTCGCGGCTCCAGCATCGCCTGGCTGCTGAGGGCGCGCGAGCGGCGGGTCTATAATCGCGCGTGGGAGACCGGCCTGCACAAGGTCGAGATGGTCTCGCGCATGATGGGATCCGACCAGGCCGCCGACCCCGAGATCGTCCTCGACGCCGCCGCGCGTGCGCGTGCGGACCAGATCATCGGCGCCGACCCACGCCCGATCATCGCCCTGGCGCCCATCGCCTCCCTGCCCATCCGCAGCTGGCCGCTGGATCGCTGGGCCGGTCTGGTCGAGCGGCTGATGGCCGAGCCGCGCTTTGACGGCTGGCGCATCATGATGGTCGGCGGGCCGGGTGACCGTGAGGCGGCGGCGCCGTCGCTGGCCGCAGCGGGCGAGCGGGGCATCGACTGCGTGGGCCAGAGCGACATCCTGGCCTCGGCCGCCGCCATCGCTCGCGCGGCCTTGTTCGTGGGCAATGATTCCGGCCTGATGCACGTCTCCGCCGCCGTGGGCACGCCGACGCTGGGCGTCTTCGGCCCCAGCGAGTGGTGGCACAAGGCGCCGTGGGGCGAGCGGGGCCGTATCGTCGCCGCCGCGCCCGAACGTGGGACCTATGCCCCTATCGAGGCGCTGGGGGTCGATCAGGTCTTCGCGGCCACAGTGGCGCTGCACGACGCCTTCATCCCCGCGAGACCGCAGCCCGCGCCTTGATAATCGAGGCTTTCCGGCTCATATAGACCCCTTGCAGGAAACGCGGCGCACGTCCGCGCGCCTTGTCCTGCAACCTGAACCGACTTTTCGTACACATAAGGAAACGACGCACATTCGCCGTCCGATGAACCAGCCGCCCGTCAAAGATGGGCCGCCCATGAACCAGGATATCCGCGCGCCGCGCGTTCTGCTGATCGACCAAAATGGCGAAAAGCAGGGCGTCATGCCCACGTCCGCCGCGCTGGAAGCCGCCGAAGAGGCCGGCATGGACCTGGTTCAGATCGTGTCCACTTCCGAACCGCCGGTGGCCAAGATCCTCGATTACGGCAAGTTCCGTTTCCAGGAGCAGAAGAAGAAGGCCGAGGCCCGCAAGCGCCAGAAGGTCGTCGAGCTCAAGGAAATCAAGCTGCGTCCCAACATCGACGTCCACGACTACGAGGTTAAGGCCAAGGCCATGACCCGCTTCTTCGACGAGGGCGACAAGGTCAAGGTGACCCTGCGTTTCCGGGGTCGCGAGATGGCTCACCCCGAACTGGGCATGAAACTGCTCAACAAGGTCCAGGCCGACTTCGACGAGGTCGCCAAGGTCGAGTACGCGCCGCGTATGGAAGGCCGCCAGATGATCATGATCCTGGCGCCGCGCTAGACTCATCGGATCACCATCCATCGACACAGACGCCCCGGTTCGCCGGGGCGTTTTGCGTTTCCGAGCGTTTTGCGATTCGGCCGGGCGAGGCTAAGCGAAAACCATGACCCAGCCGGCGACCGCTTCCCCCAATCCCCGTCGTCAGGCCCCGGTCCTGGCCGTGCTGTTCCTGGTGGTGTTCATCAACCTGGTCGGGTTCGGGCTGGTCGTCCCGTTGCTGCCCTTCTTCGCCCAGAGCCTGGACGCCCAGGCCTGGCAGATCACCCTGATGTTCTCGGCCTATTCCCTGGGCCAATTCTTCGCCGAGCCCTTCTGGGGGCGACTGTCGGACCGGATCGGGCGCAAGCCTGTGCTGCTGATCACCCTGGCGGCCAATGCGATCGGCTATCTGGCCCTGGCCTTTGTGCCCAATATCTGGCTCGCCATCGCGGTGCGGCTGTTCACCGGCCTGGGCGCCGGCAATATCTCGACGGTCCAGGGCTATATCGCCGACGTCACGCCCCCGGCTGAGCGGGCAGGGCGGATGGGCATGATCGGCGCAGCCTTCGGGCTGGGCTTTATCGTGGGGCCCGGTCTGGGCGGGCTGCTGGCCCAGCCGCAGATGGGGCATCTGGGCTATCAGTTGCCGATCTTCGTCGCCGCCGCCCTGGCTGCCCTGGCCGCCGTCGGGGTGCTGGTCTTCCTCAAGGAAAGCCGGGCCAAGGCCGATCCGGCCACACCCCGCCCCGCCTTCCTGGCAGGCCTCAAGGATGCCCGCGCCAATCCGGTGGTGTCACGGGTGTTGCTGGTGACCCTGATCTATATGGCCGGCTTTTCGGCGATGGAGAGCGTGTTCGGCCTGTGGGCCGAGGACCGCTACGCTTGGGGCGCGCGCGAGGTGGGCTTGAGCTTCATGGTGGTGGGCATCGTCTCGGCCCTGAATCAGGGCGTCTTCACCGGCAGGCTGGCCAAGCGTTTCGGCGAGACGCGGGTGCTGGCGACGGGGATGCTGATATTCGGCGCCTCCCTGTTGCTGCAGGTCGCCGCGCCCGTCGCCTGGTTCCCCGCCCTGACCCTTGATCTTGGCGTCTTCAGCCTGCCGATCGCGCAGGGATGGATCATCCCCATCGTTATGGCCTTCGGCGCCTGCGGGATGTCGATGGCCATGCCCAATATCTCGGCCATGATCAGCCGCACCACGCCGCCGGACCAGCAGGGCGCGATGCTGGGGCTCAACATGGCTTCGGGCTCAATCGCCCGCATCTTCGGACCCATGTTGGCGGGGGCGCTGTTCTCGGGCCTCGGCCACGACTGGCCCTTCATCGTCGGCGCCATCCTGACCGTCCCCGCCGCCGTCATGGCCGTCAACGCCGGTCGCGCGATGAAGCGAGGACAGGCGGCGGCATAGACTTAGGCTTGCCTTTGAGGCGTGGTTCGCTTACTAGCCGCGCCTTCGCGTACGGACCGCCGGGCGAACAGGCATGCCTGGGCGGTTCTGAATCCAGCGGCGACCATTCCTCGGGCTCAAGCAGTTCGAAGAGCGGTAGCCCACTTAAAGGGAACCAAAATGCCGAAGCTTAAGACGAAGTCGGGCGCCAAAAAGCGCTTCTCTTTCACTGCGACGGGCAAGGTGAAGTCCGGCGTTGCGGGCAAGCGTCACCGCTTGATCAGCCACAACTCCAAATACATCCGCCAGAACCGCGGCACCAAGGTGATGGCCGACGCCGACGCCAAGAAGATCAAATCCTACATGCCCTACGCGTAAGCGTAGTCGGCATCAGATCCAGACTTCTCACCGCCTCGCACTGAATTTGAACTCAGGAGGCCCTCAACCAGCAAGCGACCGCGTCGCGAGCGTTAGGGCCCCTTCCGAAGGAATACAAAAATGGCTCGCGTCAAAAGGGGCGTAACGTCCCACGCTAAGCACAAGAAGGTTCTCGAACAGGCCAAGGGCTTTTCGGGTCGCCGCAAGAACACCATCCGCACGGCCAAGGCCGCCGTCGACCGCGCAGGGCAATACGCCTATCGCGACCGTCGCACGAACAAGCGCAACTTCCGCGCCCTGTGGATCCAGCGCATCAACGCCGCCGCCCGTATGGAAGGCTTCACCTACAGCCAGTTCATCCACGGCCTGGGCAAGGCCGGCATCGAGCTGGACCGCAAGGTCCTGGCCGCGATCGCCGCCGATGAAACGGGCTTCAAGGCCATCGCCGACAAGGTCCGCGCCGCTCTGGCCTAAGGCCGGTACCGACGCCTGAACGATCAAAGGCCCTCCGGTTCGCGCCGGGGGGCTTTTTGCTTGGCCCCTGAACCGCTAGACGACACCCCACATGACCGACCTAGCTCAACTCGAACTCGACCTGATCAACGCCATCGGCTCTGCGACGACGGTCGCGGAGGTCGAGGCCGTGCGCGTCTCCGCCCTGGGCAAGACCGGCGTCATCTCCGGCCTGCTGAAGGGGATGGGGGCCATGAGCCCCGACGAACGCCGCGAACAAGGACCGATCATCAACGGTCTGCGCGACCGCGTCGGCTCTGCGCTCGCCGCCAAAAAGGCAGAACTGGAAGCCGCCGAACTGGACGCTCGACTGGCGTCTGAACACATCGACCTGAGCTTGCCCAGCCGCCCGCGTCGCAAGGGCGGGGTGCATCCCACAATGCAGGTGATGGATGAGATGGTCGCCATCTTCGCCGACATGGGGTTCGCCGTCGCCGAAGGTCCCGACATCGAGGACGACTTCCACAACTTCACCGCCCTGAACTTCCCGCCCAAGCATCCCGCGCGCGAGATGCACGACACCTTCTTCCTGCGGCCCGACCCGGAAACGGGCGAGCGCAAGGTGCTGCGGACCCACACCAGCCCGGTGCAGGTGCGCACCATGATGTCCCAGCAGCCGCCGATCCGCATCATCGCGCCGGGGCGCACCTTCCGTAAGGATTCGGACGCCACCCACACCCCGATGTTCCATCAGGTCGAGGGCCTGGTGATCGACCGCGACATCCACATGGGACATCTGAAAACGACGCTGGAGACCTTCATCGCCCGGTTCTTCGAACTGGACGCCGTGGACGCCCGCTTCCGCCCGCACCACTTCCCCTTCACCGAGCCCTCGGCCGAGATGGACATTCGCTGCGACCGCTCGGGCGGCGCCCTGAAGTTCAATGAGGGGACCGACTGGCTGGAGATTTTGGGCTGCGGAATGGTGCACCCCAATGTGCTCAGGAACTGCGGCATCGACCCGGACGAGTATCAGGGCTTCGCCTTCGGCATGGGGGTCGATCGCCTGGCCATGCTGAAATACGGCATGAGCGACCTGCGCCCCATGTTCGACGCCGATACCCGATGGCTGGCCCACTACGGCTTCTCGGCCTTCGCCGCCCCCAACGCCGCTTCCGGCCTGAGCTGAGTTCGATCATGTACGACCTGAAGACCGTCCGCCCGACGCCCCAAGACTTGGGTACGCGTACCGAGTTCGTCGGCGTCAACGTCCCGATCGCCCGTTTGCTGGAGCGGGTTATCGCCGAGCGGCAACAGGGTCGGCTCGAGGGCATGACCTTCACCGATTGCGTCATCGTCGGGCCGGGGGTGGTCGTGCCAGACCAAGCCACCACTCTGGCGAACTGCAATCTCGGGAATGTGAAGGGCGATATTCGCAATCTGTTCCTTCGCTCGACCGGACCGATGATCACCGGCTGCATTTCTCTGATCGGATGCCGCTTCGAAGGTTGCTTGTTTAGCGGTGTCGGCTTTGCGGGCAACGAACACTACGTCGAGGCCATGATCCGAGAACTCTCACCAAGGAACGGGTCTCCAGCGTGAAGTTCACCCTTTCCTGGCTCAAGGATCACCTCGAGACCGAGGCTGACGCCGCACGCGTCGCCGAGGCCATGACCATGGCCGGGCTGGAGGTCGAGCACGTCACCGACCCCACCATCGCCCTGGCCCCCTTCACCGTGGCCAAGATCGTCTCGGCGGCACAGCACCCCAACGCCGACCGCCTGCAGGTCTGTCAGGTCGAAACCGTCGACGGCATGAAGGAAATCGTCTGCGGCGCGCCGAACGCGCGGGCGGGCCTGACCACCATCTATGCCCCCATCGGAGCCTATGTGCCCGGCCTGGGCGTCACCCTGGTCGAGAAGCCGGTGCGGGGCGTCGTGTCCAACGGCATGCTGTGCTCGGCCTCCGAGTTGCAACTGGCCGACGAGAGCGAGGGTATTCAGGAACTGCCGCCCGAGATCCCGGTCGGCACGCCGGTCGCCAAGCTGTTCGGCGCCGAGCCGGTCATCGATTTCGAGGTCACGCCCAACCGGCCAGACTGGCTGGGCGTCATGGGCATCGCCCGCGACCTGGCCGCCGCCGGCGTCGGCAAGCTGAAGCATTTCGACATCGCCACGGTGCGGGGCGCCTTCCCCTGCCCGATCACGGTGCGGCTGGACGCGCCGGAACAGTGCCCGGTCTTCGCCGGTCGCCTGATCCGGGGCGTGAAGAACGGCCCGTCCCCGGCCTGGCTGCAGACCCGGCTTCAGGCCATCGGCCTGCGCTCGATCAACAGACTGGTCGATGTCACCAACCTGATCGCCTACGACCGCGCCCGGCCCCTGCACGTCTATGACGCGGCCAAGCTGGTCGGGACCGAGATCGTGGTGCGCGGCGGGCAGGTCTCCGCAGCAACGGGCGAGCACGAGCATCTGATCGCCCTGGACGGCAAGACCTATACCGTAGATCCGTCTATGAGCGTCATCGCCGACGCGGGCGGCGAGCGCCCCATCGGCCTGGGCGGCGTCATGGGCGGCGAGAGCACCGGCTGTTCGGACGAGACGACCGACGTCTTCCTCGAGAGCGCCTGGTTCGACCCCATCGTCACGGCCCAGACCGGTCGCGCCTTGACCATCAGTTCGGACGCCCAGTACCGGTTCGCGCGCGGCGTGGATCCGGCTTCGGTCGTGCCCGGTCTGGAACTGGCCACCCGGCTGATCCTGGACCTGTGCGGCGGCGAGCCGTCCGAGATCGTCCTGGCGGGCGAACATCCTGCCAATCCGGCGGCCTTCAACTTTGATCCCGCCTATGTGAAGCGTCTGTCGGGCCTGGACCTGGCGGACGACCGGATCGGGACCATCCTGGGCCAGCTCGGTTTCCTGATCACCACAGGCGAGCCCTGGACCGTGACCCCGCCGTCATGGCGTCGCGACGTGGATGGCCCGGCCGATCTGGTCGAGGAGGTGGCGCGTATCGAGGGCTTCGACGCCCTGCCGGATACGCCCCTGCCGACCCTGAACCGGTCGTCCAAGGGTGTACTGAGCCCGCGTCAGGCCCGTGTCCGCACCGCTCGGCGGGCGCTGGCCGCCATGGGCTATGCCGAGGCCGTCACCTGGTCCTTCACCCGCCAGTCCATCGCCGCGATGTTCGGCGGAGGGGATGACCGTCTGGTGCTGGAAAACCCCATCGCGTCCGACCTCGACTGCATGCGGCCCTCGGTCCTGCCCAACCTGATCCAGGCGGCGGCCCGCAACGCCGCGCGCGGTCGCCCCGACGCCGCCCTGTTCGAGATCGGCCCCATCTATCTGGACGACCAGCCGAACGGCCAGCGCACGGTCATCGCCGGCCTGATCGCGCCCCACGCCGCCCGGCACTGGACGGGCGGCGCCGATGACGTCCTGTTCGGCCTGAAGGGCGATCTGATGGCCCTGCTGGAAGAGATCGGCGCGCCGGTCGGCTCCCTGCAACTGGTTCAGGGCCAGAACCGCGACTGGTGGCACCCCGGCCGCTCGGCCCGGCTGCAACTGGGCCCCAAGACGATCATCGCTGAGTTCGGCGCTGTCCATCCGCGTGTGCTGAAAAGCCTGGACGCCGATGGCCCCATGCTGGCCTTCGAGATCGTGCTGGACAGCGTTCCCGAGCCCAAGTCGAAGTCCAAGACGCGGGGCGCGGCCAACCTGTCGGCCCTGATGCCTCTGACGCGCGACTTCGCTTTCGTGGTGGAGGACAGCCGGGCGGCAGGCGACCTGATCAAGGCCGCATCGGGCGCCGACAAGGCCCTGATAGATGAGGTCCGCGTGTTCGATGTCTATCGCGGCCAGGGCGTGCCCGAAGGCCACAAGTCTGTGGCCCTGGAAGTCGTGATCCAGCCGCGCGAGGCGACCCTGACCGAGGCCGAGATCGAGGCTCTTTCGGCCAAGGTCGTGGCGGGGGTCGAAAAACTGGGCGGCAAGCTGAGGGGGTGAGGTCCGACCCCCGCCCGCTTCTGGCAGTGATCGTAAGGTCCCGTTAACTCTAGCGCCGCAAGGCTGACGCAAAGCCCGGCGACGTTGCGACATGCCCGTGCGCCGGGCGATTCCTTGCTTTGGGACAACCGCCATGCACCGCCGCCACCTGATCCAGACCGGATTCGCCGCCGCCGCCACCACAGCTCTGGGAGCCTGCGCCAGCGGACCGCGTCAGGGCAATGATCCCGCCTATCCGATCGCCTCAGACAGCCGGGCTCCGGCCTATACGTCGGACGAGCTGGTCGCCGCCGGATCGCGCGAACTGGGTATCGCCGCCGAGGCGATGGGCGCCGTCATCGAACGCATCTTCGCCGACCAGGGCGACCGTCCCACCGCCTATATCGCGGGCGAGGAGGGCGCGGGCGCCGTCGGCCTGGGCCTGCGCTATGGCCGGGGCGCCCTGCACATGAAGGACCAGTCGGCCTCGCAGGAAGTGTTCTGGCAGGGCATCTCGATCGGCTGGGACGTGGGCGGGAATGCGTCACGCGTCTTCACCCTAGTCTATGGCCTCTACAACGCCGACGCCATCTATCGCCGCTATCCGGGGGTCGAGGGTTCGGCCTATCTGATCGGCGGCCTGGGCGTGAACTATCAGCGCGCCGACGGCATCGTCCTGGCCCCCGTCCGCACCGGCGTCGGCCTGCGCCTGGGCGCCAATGTCGGCACCATGGCCTACAGCCGCCAGCGGAACCTCGTGCCGTTCTAAAAATCCTCCCCCGTCGGGGGAGGATTTAGATCAAACCTTCCAGACCCTCGCGCCAAGTCGGATAGAGCGGACGCCAGCCCAGCTCGGCCTTGGCCCGCGCGTTCGAGATGCGCTTTGAATCTAGGTAGAAGCGGCGGCTCGCATCCGAGACGGACGGATCATAGAGATCGACCTCGGGCGGGACGGGCAGTCCAAGCCGCTGCGCCGCCCAGCTCATGACCGTCTCGGCCGGGGCTGGGGCGTCGTCGGAGAGGTTATAGATCCCGCCAGGCCGGGGCCGGGCCATTGAGGCGAACAGGCCGGCGACGACATCCTCGACATGGACCCGGTTGAACACCTGTCCCGGTTTCCTGATCGTCCGCGCCGTGCCGTCCCGCAGCTTGTCCAGCACCGAGCGACCCGGCCCATAGATGCCCGGCAGGCGGAACACCTGCACCGTCAACCCCATGCCCGGTCCGGCGCCCAGCCAGTCGGCCTCGGCCCGCACCCGGCGCGCGCCCTCCAGTGTGGCGGCGTTCAGGGCGTCGTCCTCGAACACCCAGCCGCCCGCCCGGTCGCCATAGACGGAGGTGGACGAGATATAGCCGATCCAATCGGGCCAGGCCGCCGCCGCCGCCGGGGTGCTGGCCAGGGCTCTCAGGCCGGGGCAACCGCGTGCGTCGGGCGCGGCGGTGACCAGCACGGTCGTCGCCTCGGCCAGGGCTGTCGACAGGGCCTCTGCGTCCTCCGGGTCGATAGCAGCGATGCCGTCGGCCTGTAGCGAGGCGCGGCGGTCAGCGTCGCGCGACGTGGCCGTCACGCGCCAGCCCCGGCGCAGGGCCTCGGCCGCCGCGGCCCGGCCGACATAGCCGCCGCCGAAGATCAGCAGGGCGGTCAGGCGACGACTGCCCGGATCGGGGTCACGTCGGCGGTTCGGGCGGGCGCAGGGGGCCGTGCGGCCTCGACCGCTTCGGCCCGTTTGGCGTTCCAGGCCGAGACGCAGGCGATCTTGCTCAGGTCGGCCCGGTCGGCATATCGGCGGGCGATGCCGGTCACGTCCTGCATCAACCCTTCGGCCAGGGTGATGGGCTTGAGGCCCAGGTCTTTGAACTGATCGTTGGCGACCACCAGTTCGTTCTCGTCGGCCTCCTGACGCGGATTGGCGACGGTCTCGACCACGGCGCCGGTCATCTGGGCCACCATGGCGGCCAGGTCGCGCACGCGGCGGCTCTCGGTCATCTGGTTCAGGATCTTGACCCGGTCGCCGGGAGCGGGCGGATTGTTCAGCGCCAGTTCGATGCAACGCACCGTGTCCTGGATATGGATGAAGGCCCGCGTCTGGCCGCCCGTGCCGTGCACCGTCAGGGGGTATCCGACCGCCGCCTGCATCAGGAACCGGTTCAGGACCGTGCCGTAGTCGCCGTCATAGTCGAACCGGTTGATCAGCCGCTCGTCCTTGCGGGTTTCCTCGGTCTGGGCGCCCCAGACGATGCCCTGGTGCAGGTCAGTGATCCGCACCCCGTCGTTCCTGGCGTAGAACTGGAACAGCAGGGCGTCCTGGGTCTTGGTCATGTGATAGATCGACCCCGGATTGGCCGGGAACAGGATTTCCTGGCGACAGGGCCCGTTGTCGGTGTCGACCGTCACCGTCAGATAGCCCTCGGGGATCTTCAGGCCTGCCGTGCCATAGCCATAGACACCCATGGTGCCTAGGTGGGCCAGGTGGGCGTCCGATCCGCTCTCGACCATGGCGGCCAGCAGGTGGTGGGTGGCGTTCAGGTTGTTGTCGACGGTGTAGAGCTTGTGCCGCGCCGACTTCATCGAATAGGGGGCGGCCCGCTGTTCGGCAAAATGCACGATGCTGTCGGGGCGTTCGTCCTTCAACAGGGCGACCAGACGGTCGAACTCCTTGCCGACCGTCATGTTGACGAAGCCGATGGTCAGACCGGTCAGGTCCTTCCAGGCGGCGATCCGCTCGCCCATGGTGCGGATGGGCGTCAGGGACTGGATTTCCAGCTCGTTGTCGATGTTCCTGCGGCTCAGGTTGTCGACGATGGTGACGTCCCAGCCCCTGGCCGACAGATGCAGGGCCGTGGGCCAGCCGCAGAAGCCGTCGCCGCCCAGAACCAGAACCTTCATGTCACGCCACCCTGGTGATGCTGCAATCCCCGCAACCATGCCTAGACCATGAAGATGACAGGGGCAAAGCGGAGCAGTGGCTTCGAGCGGGCAGGACGCCTATATCCCCGCCATGTCCGAAGACGCTGCGCCAGCCGAACCCGCTTTCAACCTCGATGTTCCCGGGGCGACGCGTGAGCGCCCCCTGAATGACGCCGCCCGACGCGCCCTGCAGGAGGCTGCGGCTCGGCGTCAGCAGGCTCAGGCCGAAATGGCGACGGAACACGGCGGCCCCTCGGGACCCGAACCCACCCGCTATGGCGACTGGGAAAAGAAGGGCCTCGCGGTCGACTTCTGAGAAGGCTTTGCGCACGCACTGGTCTTTTGGCGCCATCCCCTGTAAGAGGCGCCGCTTCTTCCCCGATCTGCGCCCGTTTTCAGCGGCACGGCCTTCCCGTGACCGAACACAGTCCGCCCGAGCCCTAAATGAACCTTCGTAACGTCGCTATCATCGCCCACGTCGACCACGGCAAGACCACCATGGTTGACGCCCTTCTCGCCCAGTCTGGCGTTTTCCGAGCCAACGAAGCGACGACTGAGCGCGCCATGGACTCCGGCGACCAGGAAAAAGAGCGCGGCATCACCATCCTGGCCAAGTGCACCTCGGTGCTCTGGAACGGCAAGGCCGGCGAAACCCGCATCAACATCATCGACACCCCCGGCCACGCCGACTTCGGCGGTGAAGTCGAGCGCATTCTGGGCATGGTGGACGGCTGCGTCATCCTGGTCGACGCCGAAGAGGGCGTTATGCCCCAGACCAAGTTCGTGCTGACCAAGGCGCTGAAGATGGGCCTGCGTCCCATCCTCTGCATCAACAAGGTCGACCGCGCACACGCCGATCCCGACCGCGTCCACAATGAAACCTTTGACCTGTTCGCCGCCATCGGCGCGACAGACGAACAACTGGACTTCCCGCACATCTACGCCTCGGGCCGCGCTGGCTGGGCGACGATGGACCTGAACGTCCCCAACGATAACCTGCATCCCCTGTTCGACCTGATCGTCGAGCACGTTCCGGCGCCCAAGGTTCAGGAAAACCGCGACAAGCCGTTCCAGATGCTGAACGTCCTGATCGAATCCGACCCCTTCCTGGGCCGCCTGCTGACGGGCCGCATCCAGTCGGGCAAGGCTGTTCCCGGCATGGCGATCCACGCCCTGGACCGTGAAGGCAAGGAAATCGAACGCGGCCGCATCACCAAGGTCCTGGCCTTCCGCGGCCTGAAGCGCACCGCGCTGGACGAAGGTTCGGAAGCGGGCGACATCGTCGCCATCGCCGGCATGTCCAAGGCGACCGTGGCCGACACCCTGTGCGCCATGGAAGTCACCGAAAGCCTGCCCGCTCAACCGATCGATCCGCCGACCATCTCGATGACCGTCTCGGTCAACGACAGCCCCCTGGCCGGTCGCGAAGGCGACAAGGTCCAGTCGCGCGTCATCCGTGACCGCCTGCTGAAGGAAGCCGAAGCCAACGTCGCCATCCGCGTCACCACCACCGAGGGCGGCGACGCCTACGAAGTGGCCGGCCGTGGCGAACTGCAGCTGGGCGTTCTGATCGAGAACATGCGCCGCGAAGGCTTCGAGGTCTCGATCTCGCGTCCCCGCGTAGTCTTCCAGACCGGCGAGAACGGCGAGAAGCTGGAGCCGATCGAAGACGTCATGATCGACGTCGACGACGAGTTCTCGGGCATCGTCATCGAGAAGCTGTCGGCCCGTAAGGCTGAAATGACCGACATGGGTCCGTCGGGCGCCGGCAAGACCCGCATCCAGCTGAAGTGCCCGTCGCGTTCGCTGATCGGCTATCAGGGCGAGTTCCTGACCGACACGCGCGGTTCGGGCGTCCTGAACCGGGTGTTCAGCCACTACGAGCCCTACAAGGGCGAGATCGCCGGCCGTCTGCGCGGCGTGCTGATCTCGAACTCGGACGGTGAGACGGCGGCCTTCGCCCTGTGGAACCTGGAAGATCGCGGCGTCATGTTCGTCGGCGCCGGCGAGAAGACCTACGAAGGCATGATCATCGGCGAGAACGCTCGCTGGGACGACCTCGACGTCAACCCGATCAAGGGCAAGCAACTGACCAACGTCCGCGCTTCCGGCAAGGACGAGGCCGTTCGCCTGACCCCGCCGCGCCAGATGTCGCTGGAACAGGCCATCGCCTACATCGGCGACGACGAGCTGGTGGAAGTGACGCCCAAGTCCATCCGACTGCGCAAGCAGATCCTGAACCCGTCGTTCCGCAAGAAGCGCGCTCGCCCGGAATAGGGTTCGAGCGGATGCTGAATCAGGGGCGGGCCGAAAGGCCCGCCTCTTTTGCGTTCAGCGGCGCCCCTTGCCGATCCCCAGCAAGCCGCGCCAGCCGCCGCTGGTCAGCAAGGCCACGTCCAGCAGGGCCATGGCCAGGGGTGTCGAGGGCGGCGCTGCGATAAAGCGCGGGCGCCATTCGGGCGCGAATTTCGATTTGAAGGCGCGCAGGCCCTGGAAGCCGTACAGGGCGCCGCCCTCCTCGAACACCAAGGCGCCGACGCGGGCGAAGATCGGAGCCAGCCGCCGGTCCTCAAGCCCCGCCAGGGGGGCCATGCCCAGGTCCAGCCCCTGGTAGCCTTCACGTCCTGCCCACTGGATGGCGCGGATGAACAGATAGTCCATCACCCCCGGCGGGGCGTCGGGCCGGTGCCGCATCAGGTCGATGGCGACGTCGCGCTGCTGGCCCGCGCCAGGCAGAAGATTGGCGAAGGCGACGATCCGCCCCCGGTCATGGGACCCGGGTCGGTCGGGGGACTCCATACCGTTCTGGCGAACCACGGCCAGGGGCGTCAAATCCAGATAGGCGGGGTCGAACCGGCCCAGCGAGAAGGTCTTCTCGCTTCCGTTGTGATGGTCCAGCCAGGCGTCCGAAACCGATTTCAGCTCGGCCGCCAGCGCGCTCGCCGATCCGGGCGGCAGGATCTCGAAGGCGGCGCCCTCGCGTTCGGCGCGGCTGACGGCGGTGCGCAGGTTCTGCTTGGACTTGCCCTCCAGCGAGAAGGCGGCGACAGGCACCACCGCAGTTTCGCCGACCTTGCGCATGGCCATGCCCATGGTGGCCAGATCGGCCAGCAGGTCTTCGCCCACCGAATAGAAGACCGCTGCGGCGCCGTAGGAATCCGCCTGTTCGGCAAAGCTCCACAGCAGTTCGCGACGCTCGGAGCGCAGGCCCGCGGGCTCGCCCATCGCGATCCAGCGACGGCCTCTGACCCGATAGGCCAGGACGCTGCGGCCGGACTGGCTGAACATCAGCGTCTTGTCGCCAAGTGCGGCCAGCCAAGCCTCGGGCGCGGCGCGGTCGGCCTGTCTCAGGGCGGCCAGGGCCTGGGCGTGATCCTGGGCGTTGCCCAGCCGACGACGCCCCGAACCGGGGGCCGAGACCAGAGAGACCACCGCGATGGCCAGGGTCAGGATCGACAGGACGGCGGCGGCGCGGATGAAGCCCGACACCTGGCGGTTGGTCAGCAACTCCCACCACAGGCCGTCCGTGTAGGCCACGTCGCGGTAGGCGAAGAAGCCGAGCCACAGCACGGCCAGAACCGATCCCACCAACAGGGCCAGCCAGGCGGGTCGCAGGGGCTCCAGCAGGCGCGAACGGCGGTTGAAGGCGGGCTTGCACGGGAACAGCAGGGCGGCCACCACCATCAGGATCGCGGCCTCTTCCCAGTCCAGCCCCTTCAGCAGGGAAAAGACCGCCCCCGCGACCAGGGCGGCCAGGGTGGTCCAATAGGCCCCGCGCCTGCGTCGCCACAGCCCGGCCGACAGCAGCAAAAGGAACAGGCCGATCACGCTGGAGGCGAAATGGGACAGGTCGATCAGCCGGGGCGACACGGCGCCGGACAGGGCGCGCAGCCGGTCGGCGAACTCGGGCGTCACGGCCGAGACCAGCATCAGGGCCCCGCCGGCGAACACGGCCACGGCGAACATCTGGGGCGTCGCCTCTCCGGCCAGGGCCAGCAGGCGGCGGATGACGCCCTTTCGAGGGTCGGTCGAAGCGGTCATGCGTGAAGGCTCATGCCGCCACAATATCCTGAATCGCTCGATCTGAAGCGCGAAGACAGGCGCGACCGGGTGAGGCCAGGCATGAAAAAGGGGCGGCCCCGCCGGGACCGCCCCTTCTGTCTTTTCTGTCGCTTCGTCTTAGCGGCGCTTGACCAGTCCCAGCAGGAACAGAAGCAGCACGGCGCCGCCGAATGCGACCAGCAGGGTCACCAGATTGAAGCCGCCGACGGGAATGCCGAGCAGGTTCTGAGCGATGAAACCGCCGATCAGGGCGCCCACGACGCCGACGATCAGGTTGGTGACCAGGCCGTGATTGCGACCCATGACTTTTTCAGCCAGCCAGCCGGCGACGATGCCGATGACGATCCAGCCGATGATACCGAGACCCATGATGTTATCCTTCCAAGCTAAGCTGCTCGCTCCGGTAATGCGTGTCAGCCCCGGAGGTTGCGCGCATTTCAAATAGCACAGTTCATCGACATTCCCCATGAGGGCGAAACCGGCACGTCCCTTGCGCCGATCAAGGCGAGCCGTTCCGTTTCGGGACAGTCCGCTGACAAGGGGTTTGGGGCCATGGCCACCGATATCGATCTTCACCTGGGACGCCGCCTTCGTCGTCGCCGTCGTCTGCTGGGGCTGACCCAGCAACAACTCGCGCTGCAAGTCGGCATCCGCTTCCAGCAGATCCAGAAGTACGAGTGCGGCGCCAACCGCATCTCGGCGGCCCGTCTGTGGCAGTTGTCCGAAGCGCTGGAGGCGCCGGTCAACTATTTCTACGACGGCCTGTCCGAAGCCATGGAACGCAAGGAGGCTGCCGGCGCGAACGGCGGCGAGATGTTTTCCCGCAAGGAAACCCTCGACCTGATCCAGGCCTACTACCAGCTGGGCGAGCGCCCGCGCCGCCGTCTGCTGGACCTGGCCAAGTCTCTGCACGCCGAAGAGCCTGCCATCGCCTGAAGCTTTGATGTCGTGACTTGCCGGCGGGGCTTGGGTATGCCCGCCGGTGATGACCGAGTTTGAATCCTTCGCCGTCGAGTTGGCCCGTGAAGCGGCACGGGTGACCCTGCCGTTTTTCCGCGGCGACTATGCTCAGGAAAACAAGGCAGGGCCCAATGCTGTGGGTGTGGGCGCCTTCGATCCCGTGACTCAGGCGGACAAGGAGGCCGAGGCGGCTATCCGCCGGCTGATCTCCGCCCGCTATCCCGACCATGGCGTCATCGGCGAGGAGTATGGCGAGGATCGCCCCGACGCCGAACACGTCTGGGTGCTGGACCCTATCGATGGCACCCGCGCCTTCATCGCCGGCCTGCCGTTGTGGACCACTCTGATCGCTCTGCGTACCGCCGGAACGCCCAGCGTCGGCGTCATCGCCCAGCCCTATCTGGACGAGATCTTCCTGGGCGGGCCGTCCGGCGCCGTCCTGATCCGCGACGGCGCATCGACGCCCCTGGCCGTGCGGTCGTGCGAGAAACTGACCGACGCCCTGATCGCCACCACCGATCCCGACATCTTCACCGGCTCCGAACTGGGCGCCTGGACCCAGGTGCGCGCCGCCGCCCGCCTGGCCCGGTTCGGCTGCGACGCCTACGCCTATGCCATGGTCGCGGCGGGCCGGATCGACCTGGTCGCCGAGAGCGGCCTGAAGGTATGGGACTGGTCGGCGCTCCAGCCCGTGGTCGAGGCCGCGGGCGGTCAGGTCACCGACTGGCGTGGCGGCCCCCCGAACGGCAATGGCCAGATCATCGCCGTGGGCGACGCCCGCGTGCGTGAACAGGCCCTGGTGGCCTTCAAGCGCGCGGCGCTCTGAGCCCTTTCTGATCGGCGGGTGACACCCCGGAACGGATCGGGCACAACCCGCCTCATGCTCGCCGATTCAGCCGACCTTGACGCCGCACGCGCGACCCTGAATCGCGTCTGGGGCCACACCGACTTTCGCGGGCGTCAGGCCGAGGTCATCGCCGAGGTCCTGGCCGGGCGCGATGTCCTGGCCGTCCTGCCGACCGGCGGCGGCAAGAGCGTCTGCTATCAGATCCCCGCCATCCTGCGCCCTGGCCTGGCCCTGGTCGTCTCGCCCCTGATCGCCCTGATGACCGATCAGGTCGAGGCGCTGAAGCAACAGGGCGTCGCCGCCGCGCGTCTGGATTCCGGCGTGTCGATGGACGACCGCTCGGCCATCTGGCGTCAGGCGAACGCCGGCGAACTGGACCTGCTCTATGTCTCGCCCGAAGGCCTGGCCCAGCCGCACCTGATCGACCGGCTGCAACACCTGCCCCTGTCGCTGATCGCCATTGACGAGGCCCACTGTGTGTCTCAGTGGGGCCACGACTTCCGCCCCGACTATCGCACCCTGGGGCGGCTGGCCGAGATGTTCCCCGGCGTGCCCCGCATCGCCGTCACCGCCACCGCCGACGCCCGGACGCGCGAGGACATCCTCAGGTCGCTGCGGCTGGACGGGGCGCGCGTCGTCGTCGACAGCTTCGCGCGGCCCAATCTGCAGCTCTCGGCCGAGCGCAAGGAATCCTCGTCGCGCGCCAAGACCGACGCCCACGTCATCGATCTGGTCCGCCAGCGAAAGGGCAAGTCGGGCGTGGTCTATTGCGGGTCTCGTGACGGATGCGACCGGGTGGCCCAGGCCCTGAGAGACGCCGGGACCAACGCCATCGCCTATCACGCGGGCATGGGCGCCGACGACCGCGACCGGCGGCTGGCCCGGTTTCTGGCCGAAGAGGGCGCGGTGATGGTGGCGACCATCGCCTTCGGCATGGGGGTGGACAAGGCCGACGTCCGCTTCGTCATCCACGCCGATCCGCCGGGCAGTCTCGAGGCCTATTGGCAGGAGATCGGCCGGGCGGGGCGCGATGGGGAACCGGCCGAGGGCATCACCCTGTACGGCCCCTCCGACATCGCCTGGACCCTGCGTCGTCTCGACAGCCGACCGATGGCCGAAGAGGTCAAGGCGGTCCAGACCCAGAAGGCGCGGCGCCTGTTCGCCATGCTGGACGGGGCGATCTGTCGTCCCCAAGCGGTGCGTCGCTATTTCGGCGAGACCGACGCCGACCCCTGCGGTGTCTGCGACATCTGTTCGGACCCGCCCGCCCTCTATGACGCCACGGTCCAGGCCCAGAAGGCTCTGGCGGCGGTACAGCGGCTGGGCGGCCGGTTTGGACGCGGCCGGGTGGTCGATCACCTGCTGGGCAAGACCAAGGAGGTCCAGCCGTGGGAGGCCGCCCTGTCCACCTGGGGCATCGGCAAGGACACCGCCCTCAGCGGCTGGCGCGACATCATCGACCACCTGCTGTTCGAGGGCCTGCTGCTGGAGGATCCGAACGACGGCAAGCCCCTGGTCGGGCTGGGCGAGGCCGAGGCGGTGCGGGCGGTCTACAAGGGCGAGCGGCCCATCGAGGTGCGCCGCGCCCCGCCGGGCTTCGACGCCGCAGGCCGTTCAGCCGCGCCGCGCAACCGCGCCCGCAACGACAGGAACGCCGCCGTCGAGGCCCTGAGCGACGACGTCCGCGCCCGCTTCGAGACCCTGCGGGCCTGGCGTCGGGAACGGGCCGGCGAACAGCACGTCCCGCCCTATGTCATCTTCCAGGACAAGACCCTGCTGGAGATCGCCCTGGCCGAGCCAGGCTCGCTCGATGCGCTGGGCGCCATCTCGGGCGTCGGCCAGTCCAAGCTGGACCGCTATGGCAAGGGCGTGCTGGAAGCCCTGGCCGCCGCTGCCTAGGGCGCGAGGAACCGGTTCAGGACCTCCATGAACCGCGCTGGCTGGTCGATCATGACCATGTGCTCGGCGCCCTCCACAGGTTCGAACCGGGCGGGGGTTCTAAGAGAGCGGTATCCGGCGCGAAACAGGCCGTCGATATGGGCGCGGGGCGAGGCGTCGTCGCGGCTCCAGCCATAGACCACGGTCACGGGGGCGCGCACGTCGGGCAGGCGCGAACGCAGGTCGGTGGTCATGACCTCGTACAGGCTCTGGGCCAGGGTCGCCCGGTCGCCGCCCTGCCAGCCCATGGCGCCGAACAGGCTGTCCGACGCCCCGCCCAGTTGCAGGCCCATGGCGGTCCCTTGCGTCCTCAAGACCTCGTCCCCCAGGAACATCAGGGCCTGATAGCCGATGCGGGCGATGGGCTCGATGTCGCCCACCGTGGCGCCGGGGCTAATCAGGGAGGGGAAGAAGGGCGAGGCGTCCACCGCCATGACCCTGCCGACGCTGTCGCCGCCGTCCGCCGCGACCCTCAGGGCGATCAACCCGCCCATGGAATGGCCGATGATGGCGGGGCGATCCAGACGCTGGGACACGATGTAGCGCCGCACCTCGGCGGCGACCGGACCCAGGACCGCGCCCTGTCCATTGGCGCCGACGGGGATATCTCCAAAACCGCGGATACTGACCAGATGCACGCGGTAGCGGTCGTCCAGCCGGTCGGCGGTGCGCCGCCAGACCTCAGCGGTCGAGGCCAGGCCGGGGATCAGGATCACGTCGGGCCCGCTGCCCTGGGTGGTGACCACGATACGGTCGGACTGGAAGGCTTGAGCCGTCGCCTTTCCCGGCAGGGAAGCCAGCGGCGCGAACAACAGGATCATCAGGAGAAGACGGCGCATCATCACCCCCTAACGCGCGATCATGGCCGAAGTCGCGCCTGACTTGCCAAGCGTGGACCGCGCGCGGATGATGCCCTCATTCGGAGTTTGGACTGTTCTGGGGAGGACGCAGATGAAGCCGAAGACAATGATGCTGGCCCTTGTGCTGGCGAGCGCCAGTGGCGTGGCGGGGGCTGCGACACCGGCACAGGAGGCGCCGCAACCCACACCGCCGGCCCAGGCCGCCCCCGCGCCCGCTTCGGCGACCGGCTGGGTTCCGTTGTCGCGCAGTTCACAGCGGGTCTACCTGGTCGATCCGTCCGCGTTCCGTGTCGAAGGCGGCGTCACCACGGTCGCGGTGGCCAGGACCCGGCTGGAACGGTCCGCTCCCGACGACTTCAGCTATGACATCGACGAGCTCGAACTGCGCTGCGCCACGGGCGAGTCGAGGGCGACGACCAGTATCGCCTACGGCCCTGACGGGGCCGAGACCGATCGCTACACCGACCCCTCGCCGTGGAGCACGATCGCGCCCGACACCCTGGACGCCTTCGCCAAGTCGGTCGCCTGCGACGGGCTTGAGCTGGGGGCCCGGCGCTGGCCGACGATCCAGGCCTTCATGGAGGCCGGCCAGCCTTGAGCCCGTCCTGACAGCGAGGCATTCTGTCAGCTCAGATCGAGCCGGCGCGTATCCAGCCCCAGGCGTTCGGCCGTGGCCCCAAGCTGCAGGTGGGCGCCCAGGATATGATAGAAGGCGCTGGCCGGGGCCGGCTCGTCAATGAAGGTCCCGTTCTCCAGCAGCTTGTCGCGCCACAACCCGTCCGGCGTCAGATAGCGCCACAGGGCGCGCTGCGCCGCTGCGGCGCTGTCCAGCAGGGTGGCGCGCTCATCGCCCTGGGCGAGTTCGGCCAGGACCAGGGCCGCCTTCATCCACGCGGTCTGGGGCCAGAGGCGGGCGCGACGACTGACGATCACGGCCTCGTCGTTCAGGGCGTCCACGGCGACCCGCCGCCGCGCGCCGACCCCCAGCTTGCCGCAGGCGTACAGGCGACGCGCGGCGGTGATCGTGGCGGCCTGGCCGCGCGCGCGACCATGCCGGGCCAGCAGCCAGGCCCATTCGAACTGATGTCCCGGCTCCACCAGCCGGCCCTGCTCGCCCGGCGCGGGCGACCCGTCCGCGGCGAAGAGCTCTCTCAGATAACCGGCCTCCGGGTCGATCAGCCGGGTCAGGGCCAGATCGACGATCCGGTCGGCCAGTTGCGCCCAGCCGGGGTCGCCGCCTCCCGCTTCGAGGTTCGCCTCTTCCCAGGCCAGGCAGGCCTCAAGCAGATGCATGTGAGCGTTCGCCGGAAGGGGTAGAGCACCGCCCTCGCTCACGAGGCCCCCGCTCACGCCGACCGTGTCGAGCATCGGCCCAGACAGGGCTTCACGCACACGAACGGCGATGGCGGCGTGATCTCCACCGATGCCGGCGCGGGCCGCTGCGGCGCGGGCCAGGACATGGAAGGCCTGATCATAGGGGGTGACCGCGGGGTCCAGAACGCGACCGTCATCGTCCAGCCGGGTCCGCATCAGGCCGTCTCCGTCGAGGTATTGCGCCTCCAAACAGGCTAGTCCCCCACGCACCTTGCGTCGCCACGGCCCAGCCCAGCCCTGACGACCGGCCTCGGCGAAGACCAGGATCTGCCGCGCCTGGACGCGGGCGCGCCGGGCGGACGGTATGAACCGGCCGTCCAGGGTCAGCAGTTCGGCAAAGGCGCCCGTCTCGGCCTGGCCGACGGCGCTCCAAAGGGGCAGTGCGCGCAGCCTTAGCCATGCCGCCAGCCGCTCGCCGCCGGCGATGAGTCCCTCGGGCGGCGCGGTCTCGAAATCCAGGTGCTGAGGCGAGGCCGTGCGCAGGCGTTCGACGATCTTCCTGACGTCCTGGCTGCGGCTCATGTCGCACACCAGGACGGCGTCCCGCTCGGCGATGATGGCCAGGTTTCGCACCCCTATGGCAGCCACCATCACGCCTTCGGGCGCACGGGCCATGCAGCCGTCGGCGTCTTCGAACAGGATGGCCCCCAGGTCGCCTTCGCCCGTTGCGGCGACCGCGTCCCAGGCCCCCAGATCAGACCAGGCGAAGTCCACCGGCAGGACCGAGGCGCGCCGGGTCTTTTCCATGACCGCATAGTCGATGGAGATTTTCGGCGCCGTGCTGAACACGGGCAGCAGCATCGCGATCGATCCGGCCTCTGCACGGGGCAGGGCGGACGTGGCGGCCTCGGCAACGGCGGGGGCCTGGCTTCGCAACTCCTCCAGCAGGGTCGTGGCGGCGACGATGAAGTTGCCGCTGTTCCACAGATAGCCGGCGGCAATGTAGCGTTCGGCCGTTTCGACATCCGGCTTCTCTACGAAGGCCTTTACGCTCGACAGGCCAGGACCCGATGGCGCGATATAGCCGAACGCCGGCGAAGGTCGGTCGGGAAGAATGCCCAGGGTGACCACCCGGCCGGCGCGCGCAGCCTGAGCGGCCTCCAGCACGGCGGTCCGGAAAGCGGCATGGTCGGGAATGTGGTGATCGGAGGCGACGAAGACATTGATTCCGTCGGGGTCCTGTCGCGCCGTCCAGGCCGCCGCAGCGGCCATGGCGGCGGCGGAATCTCGCGCCTCGGGCTCCAGCAGGATCTGCGCCGTCAGGTCGAGTTCGGCCAACTGTGTCAGGATGGCCTCGCGGTGCCCTGCGCCCCCCAGGACGATCAGCTGTCCGCCCGGCTCGGCCAGGCAGGCCACCCGCATCGCCGCATCCTGAAACAGGGATCGGTTGCCCGACAGGGGGATGAACTGCTTGGGGCGTGCAGGCCGGGATTCCGGCCAGAGGCGCGTACCGGCGCCGCCACACATGATCACCGGATAGAGACCCATGCCTATTTGATGGCACAGCCTGTGGGTAAGCGTTACGTAATTATGCAACCTCAGAGAGATTTTCGGAACCGGAGCCACGCTTCGGCCGATCGGACAGATCGGACCCGGCCGCCCGGTCCCAGAACTGGAGATACAGTCCGTAGTTTCCGGCGAAATGCTTGTGGTGGGCGTCGTGATGCGTCGCGGTGATCAGCCATTTGAGGGGCGGGCTCGCTAGCCAGCGGGCCGGCCAGACCTCCCGCCCGGCGTGATTGAGGACCGCCGTCAACGACATGAAGGTGAGCAGCGCCAGGGCGACGCCCCAGTGGATCGGCACGATCAGGGCCAGAGCCGGCAGGAACCAGGCCGTCGCCGCCGCCTCTGCGGGATCGAAGGCGAAGGAGGCGAAGGCGCTGGGGTCGCGTGATCTATGGTGTTCGGCGTGAGCCCAGCCGAACACCCGCGGATGGTGCAGCCCGCGATGCACCCAGTAATAGAAGGCGTCGTGCGCCAGCAGATAGACGACGGCGCTGACTGGCAGCCACCACAGCGGCAGGGCGTCAGGGGCGTCGTAAACGGCCGTGCCGCCCCGCTTCCACAGTTCGATCACAAGAGCGGCCGGAAAGGCGTAGATCGGACAGGCGATCAGGGACGCCACCACTTCGCGCCGGATACGGGTGGAGGCGGGGCGGCGGTGATTGAGCTGAACACCCCGTCCGCGACCCGACCACATCAGGACATGGGCGACGCCGGCGACCAGCAGATAACGCAGGGCGATGATGACGCTCAGCGCAAGGGTCGTAAGGGCGAGATCGGCGATCATGCCCCACTCACAATCAATCCGCCCTCGGGGTCAAGCCATGGTCTCGGCCGAGGACTGGGCCTATGATGGCGCTATGAAACTGGTGGTGTCACTGCTGCTGTTCGTGACGACCGTCGTCGGGATGGAGGTCTTCGCCTGGGCCATGCATCGCTATGTCATGCATGGGTTTCTGTGGTCATGGCATCGCAGCCACCATGAGCCCCATGACAAGGTTCTCGAGAAGAACGACCTGTTCGCCCTGGTCTTCGCCCTGCCTGCGATGGGGCTGATCGCGATCGGCCTGCACGTCTGGGACTGGGCGCTGCCCATCGGCCTGGGGGTCACGGCGTACGGCCTGATCTATGGCTGGTTCCACGACGGATTGGTCCACCGGCGCTATCCGACGGGCCTGTCGGGTCGGTCGGCCTTCTGGCGCAAGCGCATCCAGGCGCACAGGCTGCATCACGCGGTGCACACCAAGACCGGCGGCGTGTCGTTCGGCTTCCTGTGGGTGCAGCCCGTACGCGTGCTCAAGGCCGAGCTGGTTCAGAAGCGAACCGCCTCGAGCAGCGGCGCCTGAGCCAGGGCCTTCAGATTCGCCGACCCGGTGCAGAAACAGGCGAGCCGAAGCTGGGCTTCGGAAATCTCGAAATGATCGACGACGGCCTCAGTCGACGACAGCGCGGCCTCGAGGACGCCTGCCGCCTGGCCGACGACGGAGGCGCCGAGCCGGATCGCCCTGGCTGCGTCCAGTCCGTCGCGGATCCCGCCCGAGCCGATGAGCGGCAGATGGGGCGCCGCCTCTTGGGCCTGGATGAGCGACTGCGCGGTCGGCACGCCCCAGGCGGCGAAGGGACGAACGACCGCCTCGGCCCGTCCTCCGGCCGAGCGGGCCCCTTCGATCAGACCCCAGTTGGTGCCGCCGGCGCCCGCGACGTCCAATGCCGCGACGCCGATCTGGGCGAGGCGCCGGACCACGTCGCGCGACAGACCGGCGCCGGTTTCCTTGATGACGAGGCGGCCCGGAAAGGCCTCGGCGACGGCGGCGATCGCGGCCTCGACGCCGCGCCAATCCCGATCGCCTTCGGGCTGAACCGCTTCCTGTAGCGGGTTCAGGTGAAGGATCAGGCCATCGGCGCCGATCATCTCGACCGCGCGTCTGGCCTGGTCGAGACCGTAGCCCCTCACGAACTGGACGGCCCCGAGATTGGCGAGAATGAGGGCATCGGGAGCGCGCCGCCTGAGATCCCTGTCCAGACCCAGGTCTGCGTTGCTTTCCAGCGCGATCCTTTGGGAGCCGACGGCCAGGGCGATGCCGAGGTGCTGGGCGGCCTCCGCCAGCCGGGCGTTGATGTCCGCTGCGCGGCTGGGCCCGCCGGTCATGGAACTGATGAGGAAGGGGCTTCGCAGGCGACGACCCAGCAGTTCGGTCGACAGGTCGATGGAGTCGTGGTCCAGCTCCGGCAGGGCGTTGTGGACGAAGCGGACGGCGTCCAGCCCAGACGACGCGTTGCTGCGCCCCCTGCCTGTCTGCACATGGTCGATGTGCTCGTCCTTTCGGCGGACGAGGTCGTCGCGCGACGCGTTCATCAGCTTGCGCCTCTGTGAAGGTTGCATCCGAAACAGTCGTGATGCCGTATATGACAATAGCGCTCCGGCCGACCGCCGCAACGCCGCGGCAGGATCGCCGCCCGCAATCGTCTCGGAGAGGTTCATGGCGACAGCGAGTGCTTTGGCGGGAAAATTCACCGCCGGAAACCACGACGCGGGCGGCTTTTCAGAATTGCTCGGTCTGGTCGACGACCGCCTGCCCGAACTGATACCGGATGTTCACCCCGGAGAGACCGGCGTCCTGTTCGACGCGGCGGCCGCAGCCTTGCTCGGACGCGGCAAGCGTGCGCGGCCGATCCTGAGCATGCTGGCCTGCGCCCACGCGGGCGGACAGGCGCGTGACGCCCTGGACTATGGCTGTGCGGTCGAGATCGTCCACGCCGCCTCCCTGGTGCTGGACGACCTGCCGTGCATGGACGACGCCCAGCTGCGCCGGGGCGCGGCCGCCCTGCATGTGTCGCATGGGGAAGACGCCGCGCTTCTGGTCTCCATCGCCCTGCTCAATCAGGCGCACCGTACTGTGCTCGAAGCGGCTCTTCCCGCCGAACATCGCCTGGCGCTGCTTGATGAACTCACGACGGCGGTGGGGTTTGCCGGACTGGCCCACGGACAGATGCGCGACCTGCGCGACGGACCCGAGGCGCGCACCGAAGGCGGCCTGCGCCGGCTTAATCACCTGAAGACGGGCGGCCTGATCGTGGCGGCTCTGAAGGGCGGCGGCAGGATCGGCGGGGCGTCGCCGCGACAGCTCGAGGCGCTGACCAAGTTTGGCGAATGCATAGGCTTCGCCTTCCAGCTCTGCGACGACCTGCAGGATGCGACCGCGACGGCGAGCGCGCTGGGCAAGGATGTCGGCCAGGATCGCGGCAAGCTGACGTTCGTGGATGTCTGGGGCGTCGGCCGGGTCCAGGCTGCTATCCGTCAGGCGGTGGAGCGGGCCGAGGACGCGCTGGGCGAGGACTGCTTGCTTGGCGACTATGTGCGCGGACTGCTCTTGAATGCCAGCATCGTTCGCTGAGGCCGCGCCGGCGCTCCGGCTCACGACGGTCGGCGCGGGCTACGGGTCGCGTGCGGTGCTCGACGGACTGAGCCTGAGCGTCGACCGGGGCGAGGCCTATGCGCTTCTGGGCCCGAACGGCGCGGGCAAGTCGACGGCGGCGCGCGTGGCGTGCGGTCTGCTGAAGCCCTCGTCCGGCAGGGTCGAGGTGGCCTGCGACGCAGGCCTGGCCGACGCGCGCGGCAAGGGCCGCATCGGTGTGGCACCCCAGGAGTGCGCGCTGTTCGGCGCCCTGACCATTCGCGAGAACCTGAACGTCATGGCCGACCTGGGCGGCGTCCGGCGCAGCAAACGGGCCGACGCCGTGGCGCGCGCCCTTATGCTGACGAGCTGCACCGAACGGGCGGACGAGCGGATCAACGCCCTGTCCGGGGGGTGGCGACGGCGCGCCAATCTGGCGGCCGCCCTGGTCTGTCGGCCCGCGCTGCTGGTTCTGGACGAGCCGACCGAGGGCGTGGACGCCCGGACCCGAACCACGCTCGTGCTAGCCGTCAAGGCGGCGCTGGCGGATGGGGCCGGCTGTCTGATCATCAGCCACGACGCCGCCTTCGTCGCAGCGACCGCCACGCGAATAGGCGTGCTGATGGAGGGGCGTCTTCTGGCCGAGGGCGTGGCCTCGGAGTTGCTCGCCAGGACCTTCGGCGCGGCCAGACGGCTGTCCGTCAGATTCCGGGTCGCGCCGCCGCAGACGGTGCGCGATCATCTGGCCGCCTGTGGGCTGGTCGAAGAGGGGGATGGGGTGACGTGGCGCCGGATCGGCGACGATGTCGACGACCTTGCCCCAACCCTGCAAGGTCTGGTCGAGGACCACGGCGGCGAGTTGGGCCTGCGTCTGCCCGATCTGGATGATCTTTTGGCGAAACTGACAGGCAGGACGCCATGATCGCGGTCTTCCTGGCCTGCATGCGCGGCTTTGTTCGTGACCGGGCAGGACTGGTGATGACCCTGCTGTTGCCGCCGCTGGTCTATCTGCTGTTCGCCGCGATCTTCGGGGCCAGTGCGCGTGGCGACATCGACGCGACCCTGGTCCTTCTGGACGAGGCGCGCACCCCGCGCAGCCTCGCCATCGAAAGCGGACTGGCGCAGATCCATGGCGACCGGCTGGTCCGCGTCGACAGTCTGGATCAGATGGAGACCGCCATCCTGAAGGGTACGGCGGATGCGGGCGTCCTGGTCCGCAAGGGGGCTGGCAGCGAGCCCAGGGTCACGCTGCTGACCGGGGCGGGACGCGAGGTGGTTGCGCGTTCGCTGTCCGGCCAGGTCGAGGGCCTGGCTCAGATGACCGACGGACGGCCGCCGCCACGCGCAACCGTCGAACAGCGAACCGTGGGACCCACCGGAGACATCCAGGCGGTCTATTATGCCGGCGCCGTCAGCATCATGTTCGTCTTCTTCGCCGCCATGCACGGGGCCATGACGGGTCTGGACGACCGCGCCTCGGGACTTCAGGCGCGTCTGTCCCTGCTGGCCGGAGGTCTATCGACGGTCGTTGCGGGCCGGTTCGCAGCGCTGGCCGTCGTCGGAACGGCGCAGACCGCGATCGTCTTCGCCTTCGCCTTTCCCCGGCTTCCTCCGTTGACGGCCTGGCAGGTCGTGGCGTGGCTGGCGACGGCGGTGGTTGCGGCGATCGCAGCCGCCGGCCTGGCGCTGGCTATCATCAGCGCCTGCCGCACGCGCGGACAGGCGCAGCCGCTATCGACCTTCATCGTCCTGTTGCTGGCGGCCCTGGGCGGGTCGATGGCGCCGCGATACCTGATGCCCGAAGTCTTCCGTCAGCTGGGCTGGGCGACGCCGCACGCCTGGGTCATCGAGGCCTATCAGTCCATCCTGTGGCGAGGCCAGTTCGACACGGGCGTCGTGGGGGCGTGGGCGCTGCTCGCGGGGATCGGAGCCCTCGGCTACGGGGTTGCTGTCGGCCTTGAGCGACGACAGATGCGAAGCTGATCTCAGACGTGAGTCCACAGAGGCGGCCGGGCCGGGGGGCGGCGCCAGACGTCCAGTGTCTTGCTCCAGATCGCGATCAGGCCGCCGCGGCCCAGCAGGACCAGCTTGCCTGTGCGATCGACCGAGGTCCGGGCGTCCCACGCCTGCGAGCCCGCCTCTGCCACGTGTCGACCGATGGCCCTGTAGACGCCGCGAGCGGTCGCGATCGCCCAGGCGGAGCGTGGGTTCAGATCGCGTAGCCCCCAGCGGGCCGAGGCGTAGAAGGGCTCTGCGGCCGTCACCAGCTGTTGGGCGATCCGGGCCACGGCCTCGCGGTGTGCGGGCGATGCGACCTGGTCTCGCGGGACGCCGGCCTGTTCCAGCCAGTCGCCGGGCAGGTAGACGCGACCGCCGTTGGCGTCCTCGACGACATCACGCGCAATGTTGGTCAGCTGGAAGGCGAGACCCAGATCCTGGGCCCGACGCAGGGTGGGGGCGTCCGTCACGCCCATGATGCGCGCCATCATCACACCGACCACGCCGGCGACGTGATAGCAGTATTCCAGGGTGTTCTCGAACGTGTCGTAGCGTCGGCCCATCACGTCCATCTCGAAGCCGTCGAGAAGGTCCATGGCTTCCTGAACGGGGATCTCGTGGCGCATGGCCACCCGTTGCAGGGCGGCGAACACCGGTTCCGCCTGGGGCTCGCCGGCCAGGGCGGATGTGGTCCGGGCGCGAAGCTCGGCCAGCTTCTGGCCTGCCAGCACGGGGTCGATGCCCACCGCGCCGTGGCCCAGCACCTGACCGTCGATCTCGTCGTCGCAATGCCGGCACCATGAATACAGCATCCAGGCGTCGTCGCGGATCTCGCGTGGAAACAGTCGCGACGCCGTTGCAAAGCTCTTGGAGCCCTGTTCCATCGATCGACGGCTGTGATCCAGGACGGCGTCGTTCATGCGGTCAGCCCCGCGTCTTCGATCATCAGGCCCGCCGTGGCCTTGGCCGACCCGACGACGCCCGGCACGCCCGCGCCGGGATGAGTGCCCGCGCCCACGAAATACAGGTTCGGGATCTGGTCGTCGCGGTTGTGCACCCGGAACCAGGCGCTCTGCGTCAGGATGGGCTCCAACGAGAAGGCCGAGCCATTGTGGGCCTGAAGCTGGTCGCGGAAGTCGACCGGGGTGAAGATGCGGCAGGTCTCGAGGTCGGCGGTCAGGTCGGGGATGTACCGCTCTTCCAGATAGGCCAGGATCCGGTCGCGATATTTGGGACCTTCGACCTCCCAGTCGATGTCGGCGGAGGCCAGGTGCGGCACCGGCGCCAGCACATAGAAGGCGTCGCAACCTTCCGGCGCCAGGGAGGGGTCCGTCCGCGTGGGAGCGTGCAGATAGAGGGAAAAATCGTCCGCGAGCTCGGGCCCGGAGAAGATCTCGCCGATCAGCTCGCGATAGCGGGGGCCAAACAGCACCGTGTGGTGACGGATTTCCGGATGCTGTCTTCGCAGCCCGAAATAGATCACGAACAGCGACATGGAGTGGCGCCGGGTCGCGAGCCGGGCGCCCTCCTTGCGGCCGCGTGGATCCTGACCCAGCAGGCGCTGGTAGGTGTGAACCACGTCGGCGTTGGAGGCGACCATGTCGAAGGCGTGGAACTGTCCTGCGACCATCAGGCCGGTCGCCCGCCCCCCTTCCGTCGTGATCCGTTCGACGGGGCTTATGAGACGGATTTCGCCCCCCAGGTCCTCGAACAGCCGGACCATGGCCTGGATCAGGGCGCCCGTTCCTCCGCGCGGAAACCACACGCCCCAGCGCCGTTCCAGGGCGTGAATCAGGGCGTAGATCGAAGAGGTTGCGAACGGATTTCCACCCACCAGCAGGGAGTGAAAGCTGAAGGCCTGCCGCAGGTGTTCGTCCTGGATGAAGCTGGCCACCTTGTCGTAGACGGATCGCCAGGCCTGCAGCCTCATAAGCTCCGGCGCCGCCTTGATCATGCTGGCGAAGTCGAGAAACGGCACGGCGCCCAACTTCTCGTAACCCTCCTTGAGCAGGTCGTTCGAGTAGGCGAGGAAGCGCTGATAGCCCGCCTTGTCCGCCGGGTTGCGGGCGACGATCTGACGGTCCAGTTCGTCCTGATCGTTGACGTAGTCGAAGACGTCCCCGTCTTCCCAGCACAGCCGATAGAAGGGGGCGACCGGCAGCAGTTCGACATAGTCGGACAGCTTTCGCCCGCTCAGTTCGAACAGGGCCTCCAGCGCAGAAGGGTCGGTGATGACCGTCGGGCCGGCGTCGAAGGTGAACCCCTTGTCCTTATAGACATAGGCGCGGCCGCCCGCCTTGTCGCGCGCCTCGAACACCGTCGTCTGGATGCCGGCGGACTGAAGACGGATCGCCAGGGACAGGCCTCCGAACCCCGAGCCGATGACCGCAGCGCGCGTCATGCGTGACCTTTTTCAAAGAGGCAGCCAAGGGCGGCGACCACCGGGACGGGAGGCTTTCCGCTCAGGATGCGAAGCTTGTCCGGCGCCGTCGATCGGGAGGCGTAAAAGCGTTCGATCAACGGCTGCGGGAGACGATAGAACCGTTCCAAAATCCTGTATCTCCTTTCGGGCCGGGCGGCGCGGAACAGCATCCGGTTCAAGAGCCGATAGAAGCTGCGACCCTTCCATACGTCCAGAGCGTGATTTTGGATGCTGCCCGCCAGCGCCTCGCCGCCAGCGGGCAGGGCGCTGGCCAGGCGATCGGCCAGGCGAACCGCGTCGGGCAGGGAATAGCCGGTCGTGGGATGGAACAGGCCGGCCCTCAGGCCGCTGAGCGCCGTTGGCCCCAGACGCTGGAAATGGGCCGAAAGGTCGCCGTCCAGGGCCACGGGCAGGACGCCGTCTTCCTCGCGCACGATGGCCTCGATCATCCAGCCCTGGCTGACGGCGTAGTCCAGAACACCTTGGCGAAACTGCTCGCGGTCCAGCTCGGCTGCGTCGGTGTAGCGGGTGTCCTCGATCAGCAGGGTGCGGGCGTCCAGCGGCAGGGTGTAGACGAAGCGATAGCCGCCGTTCTGCTCGACGCAGGCATCCATGACGATGGGTTCTGTCAGGCCGTGCGGCGCGGAAAGCCTCACTTCCAGGCCGACGAATTTCTGGAAGCCCAGCGCCAGATCGGGCGCATCGACGGGGCCGCGTCCGTCCAGGACGGCGCCGGCGTTCAGCCGGCGGCCATCGCTCAGCACGACGCCGGTGGGCGATACGGTCGCTGCCGTCGCCTGAATGACACACCCGGACAGGGCCTTCGAAACGACGGCGTGAAAGCGTTCTGAGGTCACGCTGCGATAGCCTGTCGACAGGTGGCGCGCGTGGTCCGGAAACCGCACGAAATACCCCGGCCAGCGGTAGGCGATCAGCGGCTCGATCCACGCCTCCTGCTGCGGCGTCAGGTCGGTGGCGAAATAGGACCATGTGTGGACGCCGCCCAGGGTGGCTGCGGGCTCCACGATACGGACATCGAGGTCGGGCCTGAGTTGAGAAAGCCTGAAGGCCAGAAGTCCATTGGCGAGACCGCCCCCGATCAGGAGGAGGTCGGGATCCGTGTCAGGGACGGCGCGGGCCAGCATGCTCAAGGGTTCGCACGGTGTGACATGTGCGGCAAGCAAACCCGGTGCGCCCAGGGGCGGTTGTGGGCTAAAGTCGCGTCATGCATGCTGCGGATCCCAGGGCCAGCCACGCCAAGACATCCCAGACCCTTATCGGGCTGGGCCTGGCCGCGGCGATCATCGGCGGCTGGATCGGGGTCCTCGTCTTGGCTGTCTATGGCTACCAGTGGTCGGGCTGGAGCGTCATCCAGGCGCCGCTGATCATCGCCTTGCAGACCTGGCTTTCCGTCGGGCTGTTCATCGTCGCCCATGACGCCATGCACGGCTCGCTGGCGCCGGGCAGGCCGCGGACGAACGCCGCGATCGGCAGTTTCGCCCTGTTGATCTACGCCGGGTTCAGCTTTCGACGGCTTCGGCCGGCCCATCACGCCCATCACGCGGCGCCGGGCACCGAGGAGGATCCCGATTTCCACGCCGGGGCGCCGCGAAGCTTCCTGCCCTGGTTCTGGCGCTTCTTCAGAACCTATTTCGGGTGGCGCGAACTGGCCGTGCTGACGGTGATCGTCGGCTGCGCTGTCTTCGGTCTGGGCGCGCCTGTTCTCAATCTGCTGGTCTTCTGGGCCGTTCCCGCCCTGCTGTCGGCCCTGCAGCTCTTCATCTTCGGCACCTGGTTGCCGCATCGGCAGACGGATCGCGCCTTTGAGGATCGTCACAACGCCCGCAGCAGCGGTTTTGGCACGACTCTCTCGCTGTTGACCTGCTTCCACTTCGGCCATCACCACGAACACCATCTGCAGCCGGCCACCCCTTGGTGGCGGCTCGACACCGCCGCCAAGGCGCAACACCGCCAGCCGTGACCTCACCGGCCTGGGCGCTCCGATGTCCTGATTGTGCTGATCTGGAGAAGTGGTGCCGCTTAGGTGACTCGAACACCTGACCCCATCATTACGAATGATGTGCTCTACCAGCTGAGCTAAAGCGGCCTTGGCGTCGGACGTATCGCCCGGCGCGAGGACGGCTCTTTATACGGGCGACAGGGCCTTGCCAAGCGTCGCGAGCAGGCTGTTTTCATCCGGGTGCGAAGCCATGTGCAGGCCGCCCATGGCGAGGTCGGCCAAAGGCGCAGCTGCGGCGGGCGATATGGCGATGCAGATCAGGGATCGGGCGTCATCCCTGTCGACCATGCGGGCGGCCAGCGCGCAGCCTGCGCGGGGGGAGTGGACCAGGGCGGCGACGCAGGCGGAGGGCGTCGCGACATCCGTCAACATGGCCTCATAGACGGACAGGCGGCGCACCACGGGCGAGGGGCCCAAGGCTGCGGCCATGTCTCCGGCGGGCTCGCGGGCGCCGACATTCAGGATCACCGCGTCGGCGGCGAAGTTCTGCTCGCGGATCAGGGCCGTCAGGGCGATCAGGTCGCCAGCGGCCGAGACGACATCTGCGAAGCCTGTCTCGGTGGCGGCGGCGGCGGTCGCGTCACCCACCGCCAGGACGGGCAGGCTGCGATCCTGGCTGAGACGGGCGAAGGCCGCGACGCCGTTCGGACTGGTGAAGGCCAGGGCCGTGACGCCGGTCAGGTCGGGCTCCGCCTGGGGCAGCGGGCGGATGGCCAGCAGGGGCGCGATCACCGGCTCATAGCCCATGGCGGTCAGCCGGGCGGCGGTGCGCGCGGCGCCGGGCTGGGCGCGGGTGATCCAGACGCGCGGCCCCTTGCTGACAGCGGAGGGAAGGGCGTCGGTCAGGGCCGGACCTGCTGGTCGCCAACCTTCTGATCTCCGGCCATGGCGTGGACCTGACCGCCCAGGGTCTCGCCCAGGGTTCGGGCGCCACCCTCGGCGTCGGCGGCGTGGATGTCGCCAAGCGTGCCCGACCGGCGCCAGCGAGCCGAGCCGTCGGGGCTCAGCATCTCGGTGGTCAGCAGCAGATGGCCGTCGCCGAAGGTGGCGTGAGCGCCGACCGCGGTGCGGCAGGAGCCCTCAAGCGCCGTCATGGCGCCCCGTTCGGCGGCGATGGCCAGGGCCGTCATCGGGTGGTTCAGGGCCTGGACCCAGGCGGCGCCGTTCTCGCCCTCGCGGGTCTGGATGGCCAGGGCGCCCTGGCCAGGCGCGGGCAGGAAGGCGTCGAGCGACAGGCGTTCGCGGATGGCCTCGGACCGCCCCAGCCGGTTCAGCCCGGCGGTGGCCAGGAGGATGGCGTCGAACTCGCCCTCGGCCTCGCGGCGCAGGCGGGTGTCGATATTGCCGCGCAGCATTTCGATCTTCAGATCGGGGCGCAGGGCCAGGGCCTGGGCCTGGCGGCGCAGGGAGGCCGTGCCCAGACGCGCGCCGACCGGCAGGGCGTCGAAGGATTCATAGCGGCTGGAGATGAAGGCGTCGGTGGCGTCCTCGCGCTCGGGGATGGCGGCGATCATCAGGCCGGGGGGCTGTTCGGCGGGCACGTCCTTCATCGAGTGGATGGCGACATCGATACGGCCGTCCAGAAGGGCTTCCTCGATCTCCTTGGTGAACAGGGCCTTGCCGCCGACTTCCAGCAGGCGGCGGTCCTGGATGCGGTCGCCGGTGGTGACGATCTCGACCAGGGGGACCTGTTCAAGCGGCAGGTTCATGGCGGCGGCGATGGCGCGTTGCATCATGCCGGACTGCGCCAGGGCCAGCAGGGATCGGCGCGTGCCGATGCGGATGGACCCTGCCGAAAGGACGGACGGGGCGGGGAGGGAAGACATGGGCGTTGCGCGGGTCCTGCGGGGTCGCTACCTCGACCCGATGAATACGGGTGCGGACTATAGCAGCGAGCCGGAAGCGGCAACCGAGACGACCCCTGGAGCGAGGGGCGCCGCAGGGCTGACCGTGCTGGGCATCGAGACCAGTTGCGACGAGACGGCGGCCTCAGTGGTGCGCCTGACGGCGGACGGCGCGGCCAGCGTCCTGTCCTCGGTGGTGCACAGCCAGATCGACGACCATGCGGCCTATGGCGGCGTGGTGCCCGAGATCGCCGCGCGCAGCCATGTGGAGATGATCGCCGGCGTCACCGAGCGGGCGATGGCGCAGGCCGGGCTGGGCTATGACGGCCTGGACGGGGTGGCGGCGACGGCGGGGCCGGGACTGGTCGGCGGGGTCATGGTGGGGCTGAGCTTCGGCAAGGCGGCGGCCCTGGCGCGGGGACTGCCCTTCATCGGCGTCAACCATCTGGAAGGGCATGCGGTGTCGGCGCGGCTGGGCGAGCGGGTGACCTATCCCTTCCTGCTGCTGCTGGTCTCGGGCGGGCATTGCCAACTGCTGGAGGTGCGCGGCATCGGCGACATGAGTCGGCTGGGGACCACCATCGACGACGCGGCGGGCGAGGCCTTCGACAAGATCGCCAAGTCCATGGGGCTGGGCTATCCCGGCGGCCCGGCGCTGGAGCGGCTGGCCGCCAGCGGCGATGGGTCGCGCTTCGACCTGCCGCGCGCCTTGCTGGGGCGCAAGGACTGCGACTTTTCCTTCTCCGGGCTCAAAACGGCGGCCTCGCGCCTGGCCCAGACGTGCGAGACGGATCAGGACCGGGCCGACCTGGCCGATGCGGTGCAGAACGCCATCGCCCGCCAGTTGTCCGAGCGCTCGGAGCGGGCGATGAAGGCCTATGCCGAGACCCGCGACCATCTTCTGTTCGTCGTGGCGGGTGGAGTGGCCGCCAACAAGACGGTGCGGCGGACGCTGGAGGCGACAGCGGCCAAACACGGCTTTGGCTTCCTGGCCCCGCCCATGGCCTATTGCACCGACAATGCCGCGATGATCGCCCTGGCGGGCGCCGAGCGGCTGCAGCGCGGCCTGGTCTCGGACATCGACATGGCGGCCAGACCACGATGGCCGCTGGACGAAGCGCGCGCGCTCAGCGAACCTGTGCATCCGGCGAGCCGCAAGGGCGCCAAGGCGTAAGGATTACGAATGGCATTTCGTTCTGCGGGCGTAATCGGCGCTGGCGCATGGGGCACGGCCCTGGCCCAGGTGGCGGCAAGGGCGGGACTGGATGTCCTGTTGCAGGCGCGCGAGCCCGAGGTGATCGAGAGCATCCGCGCGCGCCGGATCAACGAGGCCTTCCTGCCAGACGTCGAGCTGGACGAGGGTGTGAAGGTGACGGGCGACCTGGCCGATCTGGCCGGACGCGACCTGATCCTGGCCGTGCCGCCGGCCCAGCATCTGCGCGGCGTGATGACGGCCTTTGCGCCCCATTACCGGCCCGGCGTGCCGATCGTCCTTTGCGCCAAGGGCATCGAGCGCGGCTCGCTGAAGATGATGACCGAGGTGCTGGCCGAGACGATTCCAAACGCCACCGTGGCAGTGCTGTCCGGTCCCAGTTTCGCCGCCGACGTGTCGCGCGGCCTGCCGACGGCGGTGACCCTGGCCTGCGAGGACGCAGAGCTGGGCGAGGCCCTGATGGAGGCGCTGTCCGGTCCGACCTTCCGACCCTACCTGGCGTCGGACCTGATCGGGGCCGAGGTCGGGGGTGCGTTGAAGAACGTCCTGGCCATCGCCTGCGGCATCGTCGAGGGCCGGGGCCTGGGGCGCAGCGCCCATGCCGCCCTGATCACGCGAGGCTTCGCTGAGATGACGCGCGTCGCCGTCGCCCTGGGCGGCAAGGCCGAGACCGTCGCCGGGCTGTGCGGCCTGGGCGACCTGGTGTTGACCTGCTCCAGCCCCCAGTCGCGAAACATGAGCCTGGGCCTGGCCCTGGGCCAGGGCCAGACCGTGGAGCAGGCCCAGGCGGGCAAACGCTCCGTCGCCGAGGGTTATGAGAGCGCGCCCGCCGTTCGCGAACTGGCCGCGCGTCTGGGTGTCGAGATCCCCATCAGCGAGGCGGTGGCCGCTGTGCTGGCCGGCGAGACGACCGTGGACGCGGTGATCGAGGGCCTGTTGTCGCGCCCGCTGAAGGTTGAGCGGGAATAGTGTTCGAGGCGCCCGAACCCGAGGCCCCGCCGACCGAGCGCAAGCGCGTCTGGACCACCCCGGCCAATGTCGCCCTGTGCGCCGAGGGCGACATCGCCGATCCCGGCTCGCGCAGCTTCGTGCTGCAGATCGGCGAGGCCTTCTTTCACGGCTTTGTGGTCAGGAAGGACGGCGAGGTTGCGGGCTGGGTCGACCGCTGTCCCCATGCGGGCTTTCCCATCGCCATCGAGATGGATCGCTACCTGACGCCGGACGGCAGCCTGGTCCTGTGCGGCTGGCACGGGGCGGTGTTCGAGCCGATCAGCGGCAAATGCGTCGGCGGCCCCTGCGCGGGCGGCAAGCTGACGCCCTGGCCGGTTCGGGTCAGCGGCGGGACCGTCCGCACCGCCTAATCCGCTCTAGCGCTTCAGGCGTTTGGCGTTGGCGACGGCGGTGTCGTGAATGGGCTTCAGCGCGTCGGCCTGGGCCTTGAGCCATTCGGTGTTGAGGGTCAGCATCTGGCCGGCGGCGCGGCCCCACCAGCCCATGGCGTAGTCGTACTGGACGGCGGCGAAGGCGGCCGGGCTGGCGGCGTTGGCCATTGACGATGCGGCCCTGGAGGCCAGGTTCAACTCGTCGGACGCCGATTGCGACAGCCGCGCGCCGAGGTCGCCCAGGTTGCCGGCCAAGGTGGCGGCGGAGGCGGACAGGGCCTCGACCTTTTCCGAACTCATCAGCGACATCTCGGCCAGATCGGCCTTGGCCGGGTTGGCCAGACCGGCGGCAAGGATTTCCAGACGGGCGGCGATGACGTCGCTGGCCGCCTGCATCATCTCGCCGCTCGCCGTGGCGGTGGAGGCGGCGGACCGCGCGTTGCGACCGACCTTGCGGGTGTCGGACAGGAAACGATCGAGTTGGGTCTGGGCGGTCATCGGGCGAGCTTGGGCCTCGGTTCGCCCTACGGCAAGACTTCGTTGGTGAAGGCGGCCACGTCGCGGATCAGGGCGGGGGCTGCGGCGTCGATGATTTGCCGGCCCTTCTCCGGGCTGGCCTGGGCGGGATCGGAGCCGATACGGCCGTCGGGGAAGCGGGCGCGGTAGTCCAGCGCATCGCGGATCGGGCCGTTGGGTGCGATCCGGGGCGCATAGTCGGCCGTCTTGATGCGGTCGGGATAGGCGGACTGGGTGACGGCGATCTCGGACGGGGTGGCGTGGGCGCCGTGGCCGGTCGGGAACAGCGAGTTGCACAGGCCCAGCACGCCCGGCAGTTCCCACCAGTTCTTCAGCTTCAGCACGAAGGGGGCGGGCGTTCCGGCGTAGGAAAGCTCAGCGTAGATCTGGCTGAAGGTCGCCTCGATGGTGGCGACATTGCCGCCGTGGCCGTTGAGGAAATAGATCCGCTCGAAGCCGTGGCGGCTGAGAGACTGCACCCAGTCGGTGATCGCGGCCATGAAGGTGGAGGGGCGCAGCGAGATGGTGCCGGCGAACGCCAGATGATGCTGGGCCATGCCGATGTTGAAGGTCGGGGCCACGATCAGACTGTCGTCGGTCGCCTCGGCGGCATGGGCGATGATCTCGGGGCAGAGCCAGTCGGTGCCCAGAAGGCCGGTCGGGCCGTGCTGCTCGTTCGAGCCGATCGGCACGACGATGGTTTTGGCGCCGCCCGCGATACGGGCGTCGATCTCGGGCCAGGAGGACAGGTGGATCAGCATGGGAGGCTCCGCTACAGGACCGACCGCATATAGGGGCTCGGCCTCAGACCGCGAAGGCCCGAATGAAGCGGCGCGCGGCCTCGCGGGCGCGGGCCAGATGGTCCCGTTGCGGGTGGGCGATGCCCAGGAAGGTCCGCAGGTGACCGTGGCCCAGGGTCATGCCGGTGAACATCTCGGCCGCGATATCGGGGTCGGGGACCGACAGAAGACCCAGCCGGTCTTGTTCGGCCAGCCAGGCCGACAGGCGACGCAGGCTTTCGCCGGGACCGCCGTCGTAGATGGCCTGGGCCAGGTCCGGCGCGGTGGGGGCAAGCAGGGCGACGCCGCGCATGGACTCGCCCTTGGCCGGGCTGCAGATCTTGTCCAGCACAGCCTTGGCGAAGGCGGTCAGCACCGCTTCCGTATCGCCGCCGCTGCGAAGCGGGGCGGTGATGGCGTCTGAGCGGCGACTGGCCAGGGCGCGGGCGATCTCGGTCTTTGACGCAAAGCGGTTGTAGAGGGTCTGTTTCGACACCCCCGCATGGCGTGCGATCTCTTCCATCGTCACGGCGCCGCCCCGTTCCGCGAACAGCACCGCAGCCGAGGACAGGATGGCCTCGCTCTTTCGGGGATCGATCTGACCGGCGACCCTAGGCATTGGAGATCGTGCGCATCAGTGGGCGTCCATTGGCGGGGCGCCGCCGGCCTGGGGCTTCACAGGCTTGGCCAGCAGGGTGACGAAGGCGGCGAAGGCGCAGCCGATGGCCAGCATGGCGAAGGCGTCGCCAAAGGCCAGGGTCGTCGCCTGTCGTTGCAGGATGCCATAGACCGCCTTCATCGCCGCGCCCTGGGGGTCGATGGATGAGGCCATCATCGACTGCATCCCCGACAGCATGTCGGTCATCTGGGTGCTGGTCTGGCTGATCCTGGAAGTCAGTTCGCCCATATGGATGGCGGTGTTGGTCGTCAGCGAGGTGTTGAGGAAGGCCAGGCCAAAGGCGCCGCCGACGTTCCTGGACAGGTTCACCAGGCCAGAGGCGTTCTTGACCATGTGCGGCGGCAGGGTGGACATGGTCACCTGCTGCGAGGCGATCATGGCGATCATCACCCCTGCGCCCCGCATCGCCTGGACTCCGGCGAATTCCCAGAAGCCCCATTCGGTGGTGACGGCATGGGCGTCCCACATGCCCCAGGCCGCCATCATGAAGCCGCCGAACATCAAAAGGCGGGCATCGACCCTGCGCACCAGCCGCCCTGCGAAGGGGGCGGTGGCGAACATGGCCAGGCCCGAGACGATCATGGTGGTGCCGACCTCGGCCGGCGAATAGTCGCGCACCCGCGCCAGGAACAGCGGCAACAGGAAGGTGCCCCCGAACAGGGCCGCGCCCACGGTGAAGGTCATCACCACCCCGACCATGAAGTTGCGGTTGGCGAAGGCGCGCAGTTCGACGATCGGATTGCGATAGGCCAGGGAGCGCCAGACGAAGGCGGGGCCGGTGACGGCGGCGATCACGCTCAGCAACAGGATCATGTCGTCGGCGAACCAGTCGTCCTTGGACCCTTCTTCCAGCACGAACTGCAGGCTCATCAGGAAGACGGCCATCAGCGCCAGTCCCCACCAGTCGAACCCGACCTTCAGCGAGGGATCGCCCTTGTCGAAGTTGGCGTAGCGGCCGACCAGGAACAGCACCAGCATGCCGGGCACGACATTGATGAAGAACAGCCAGCGCCAGCTGAGCCACTCGGTCAGGTGACCGCCCAGGGTCGGGCCGACGGTGGGCGCCAGGGTGACGATCAGCCCCATGACGATGGAGGCGGTGATCCGCTTGTCCGGCGGGAAGGCGGTGAAGGCCACGGCGAAGACGGTCGGGATCATGGCGCCGCCGACAAAGCCCTGAAGCGCGCGGAAGAAGATCATCATGTCGATGGAGTTCGACAGGCCCGTCGCCACGCTCATCAACAGAAAGCCCGAGCAGGAGACCAGGAAGACCTTCTGGGTGCCCCACAGGCGCGACAGGTATCCCGACAGGGGGATCATCACGACCTCGGGAATCAGATAGGCGGTCTGGATCCAGCTGATCTCGTCGGCCGAGGCGCCGATGCCGGCCTGAATCTGGGGCAGGCTGGCGGCGACGATCTGGATGTCCAGGATGGCCATGAACTGGCCGATCACCATCCCGGCGAAACCCAGCAGCAGGAAGGTCCAGTTGATCTTGGCCTGATCTTGGGGCGGATCAGAAGGCGGCGCGCCGACCATGGCGACGTCGCCCCCCGCAGGGGGCGCGGCGGCTGTCACTGGGTGGCCACTGTCTGGGCGGCCGCGGTGTTGGCGTCGGCCAGGCGCGTCTGGCCCAGGGCCGACTCGGCGAAGCTGGTCGTGCCCTCGCTCTTCAGGTCCACCTTGACCTCGACCGACAGGCCGGGACGCAGGGCGGCGCCGCCCGCAGCATGATCGACGACGATGCGGACAGGCACGCGCTGGGTAATCTTGGTGAAGTTGCCCGTCGCGTTCTCGACCGGGATCAGGGCGAACTGCGAGCCGGTGGCGGGGGCGAAGCTGTCGATCCGGCCGGTCAGGTGCTGGCCGGGGAAGGCGTCGGCGCTGATCTCGACCGTCTGGCCCAGACGCAAGCGATCCAGCTGGGTCTCCTTGAAGTTGGCCACGATATAGGTGTCGCCCAGGGGCACGATGGACAGCAGCTGGCCGCCGGGGCGGACATACTGGCCGGGGCGAACGCCGCGGGCGCCGACGACGCCGGATGTGGCGGCGCGGATCACCGTGCGGTCCAGGTTGATGCGGGCGGCCTCGACCTGGGCGCGAGCCTGATCAACGGCGGCGACCGACTGGTTTCGGGTCGAGCCGAGGACGGCGGCGGTGCGCTGTTCGGCGACCAGGGCGGCCTGGGCCTGGGCCACGGTGGCGGAGGCCGATGCGGCGCCGGCCTGTTCGGTCTGGATACGCTGCTGCGAGACCCAGCCCTGGTCCGCCAGCTTGCCGTAGCGGTCGACCTGGGCGCGGGCCAGACCGGCCTGGGCCTGGGCCTGCTGCACACCGGCGGCGCGGGACGCGATCATGGCCTGTTCCTGGGCGGCGCGGGCGTCGACATTGTCCACGGCGGCCAGCAGGGCGGCCAGGTTGGCCTCTGCCGCCATCAGGGCGGCGCGGGCGTCGGCGTCATCCAGCCGGACCAGGACCTGGCCCGGCTCGACGCGCTGATTGTCGCCGACCAGGACCTCTTTGACATAGCCCTCGATCTGGGGGCTGACCAAGGTGGTGTCGGCCTGGACGAAGGCGTTGTCGGTCGCCTCCCAGCGTTGCTTGCCCTGCCACCAGATGACGCCGCCGATGATCAGGACGACCAGGACGACGGCGCCCGCGATCAGCGGCAGACGTTTCTTGACGGCGGGGGCGATGGCCATGGACGAGTCTCGATCCGTGTTCGGGGAGGAACGGGCGTTAAAATGGACTATATCGTCTAAAAATCAATAACGACTTGTGCAGCGCAATGAACACGTCATGTTTCCGCGTGTTTTACGCTCCATGACTCAACCCCGTTTCCTGCCAGCAGACGTCGATGTCGTCGTGATCGGAGCCGGGGCTGCGGGCCTGGCCGCCGCGCGTCGGCTGGCGGCGACCAACCTGTCCCTCGTCGTGCTGGAGGCCCGCGACCGCATCGGCGGGCGGGCTCACACCCTGCCGCACCGACTGACCCGGCGTCGCGGCGGCAGTCTGGAGGTCGGCCTCGACATGGGTGCGGGCTGGCTGCATTCGGCCGACGAGAATGTCATGCAGGCGATGGGCCGCGCCGCCGGCTTCACCATCGACCAGACGCCCCCGCCGTGGCGCTCGGCCGCGCTCAGCCTCGGCCTGACCGAGAAAGAAATGGCCGCGTTCGGCGCCGCGTTCGAGGCCTTCGACGAACGGGTCACCGCCTCTGTCGCCGACGGGCGGGATCGCCCGGCCTCCGACCTGTTCGCCGCCGCCGACAGCGACGAAGGCCGCTGGAACGCCCGGATGGACGCCGTCTGCGGCGCCCTGAACGGCGCGCGGTTCGATCAGGTCTCCAGCGCCGACTACGACGCCTATCGCGACACCGGGGTGAACTGGCGGGTGGGCGAGGGCTATGGCCGCCTGGTGTCGCATCTAGGGGCGGACGCGCCGGCGGTGCTGGACTGTCCGGTGACACGGATCGACCGAACCGGGGCGCGGTTGGTCGTTCACAGCCGGGGCGGGACGGTGGAGGCGCGGGCGGTGGTCCTGACCGTGCCGACCAGCCTGCTTGCCGCCGAGGCCATCCGCTTCGATCCGCCGCTTCCCGAACTGGCCGAGGCGGCGGCGGGCGTTCCCCTCGGGCTGGCGACCAAGCTGCACATGACGGTGACGGGAGCTGAGGACTTTGTGGCCGACAGCCAGTTGTGGGGCCGCACCGACACGGCCCAGACCGGCGCCTATCACCTGCGGCCGTTCGGGCGGCCGATGATCGAGGGGTATTTCGGCGCGGACCTGGCCTGGGGTCTGGAAGCCGAGGGCGAAGCCGCATTCTTCGACTTCGCCGTGGGCGAGATAGTCGGCCTGCTGGGCTCGGATTTCAGGAAACGCCTGGCGCCCGTCGCGACCTCGATGTGGGGGGCGGAGCCGTGGTCTCGGGGAGCCTATTCCCATTGCTTGCCCGGTCATGCCGGCGACCGGGCGCGGCTGAGACAGCCGGTCGAGAACCGCATCTTCATCGCGGGGGAGGCTACGGCGCCTGACTTCTACGGCACGGTGCACGGCGCCTGGATGGAGGGCGAACGGGCGGCGGTGGAGGCGATCACCGCCCTGGGGCTGGACCGTTGGGAGTCCGAGCCGCGTCCTGCGGAATAGGGGCGGGAACGGGCGGGCGGCGCTCGATCAGCCGGGCGAAGACGGCGCGGTAGCGCCAGGCCAGCAGGGCGAACCACACCGGCCAGAGACTGCCCCAGACATAGTTGTGGGTCAGGAACCAGTGGAAGCCCGCGATGGTGAAGACGGGCGCCCCCAGAATGATCAGGCCGACCGGCGCCGTGCGGTCGAACAGCATGGCGACCCCGCCGATCAGCAGGGCGACGATCAGGGCGGGGGTCATGAAGCCGGTGGCGTCCAGCGCCTGAGTGAACTGGGCAGCGGCGGGCAGCGCCTCGGGCGGATGATGGCCGCCGAACTTCACGATCACCATGATCGGCGAATAGATGAAGAAGATCCCGAACAGGACCCGGGCCGTCGTCCAGGCGATCTGACCTATTTTCATGAGGCGAGGTTACGCCTCGCAGCGTCTGGCGCAACGCCGATCTTTCACCGCGATTGCGCGGCCTCTTTCGCTGTGACGTCGGACGGGCGACAAGCGCCAGGATGGCTCGATCCGTGAAACCCAAGAAGGCTCCTGCGCTCAAGGCCGGAGCGCTCAAGTCCGCAGGGCCGAAACGTCCGGCGGTGATGACCGGCGCGGCCATTCCCACCTGGGGCTGGCCCCCGGACGAGGACCGGGTGGACGAAATCTTCGAGCGGCTGGCGCGTATCATGCCCGAGCCCAAGACCGAGCTGACCTTCCACAACCCCTATACGCTGGTGGTCGCCGTCGCCCTGTCGGCCCAGGCGACGGACGTCTCGGTCAACAAGGCCACCGACAAGCTGTTCAAGGTCGCCGACACCCCAGCGAAAATGCTGGCCCTGGGGGAAGAGGGGCTGGTCCCCTTCATCGCCTCCATCGGCCTGTATCGCGGCAAGGCCCGGAACGTCATCGCCCTGAGCCGCATCGTGCAGGAACAGTATGGCGGCGACATCCCCCTGACCCGCGAGGGGTTGCAGGCCCTGCCCGGCGTGGGGCGAAAGACGGCGAGCGTGGTGCTGAACGAACTGGGCATCGAGGCCGCCATCGCGGTGGACACCCATGTGTTCCGCGTCTCGCATCGTCTGGGTCTGGCCAATGCCCCGACGCCCGACAAGGTCGAGGCCCAGCTGTTCCAAGTCGTTCCCGAAGCCTTCCTGCCCAAGGCCCACCACTGGCTGATCCTGCACGGCCGCTATACCTGCACGGCCAGGAAGCCCAACTGTCCGGGATGCGTGATCAGCGACCTGTGCCCATCGCGGGCGGGGTTGATGGCGGGGGCTTAGCGGCGGGCTAGGCGTCGAGCCGCGCCCTGACCGCCCTGGCGAAGCTCGCGCCCTTGGCCGGGTCGTTGCTCAGGTAGAAGTCGGGCTCGATCAGTTCGGCCTCCATCAAGAGCCAGTTGCCGTCCGCATCCGGCGCCATGTCGATGCGGGCGTAGAGCAGGGGCTCGTCGATGGCGGCCAGGACCTGTTCAGCCAGGGCGATGCAGGCGACCGGCGGGGTGACGGTCTGATAGTCGCCGCCGAACTGGACCTGGATGCGGAATTCGCCGGGCACGGGGCGCTTGTTGACCGCGTGGCTGAGGCGGCCTCCGAAGAAGAGCAGGGACGTTTCGCCCTCGGTCTCGATGGTCGGCAGGTAGGGCTGGATCATCGCCGGGCCGGGCGGGGCGTCGACCACGGCCTGGCCGGGCGACAGGCGCAGGGTCCGGTAGGCGCCGGCCGAGACGGTGGGTTTGACCACCAGCTGGTCGGTCCCGAACTGGGCGAATGCGGCGTCGATATCGGCCTGGGTCGGGGCGGTCGCCCAGACGGTGGGGGCGATCGGCACGCCCTTGTCCGCCAGTCGGCGCAGATAGGCCTTGTCCGAATTCCAGCCCAGCACCGTCGCCGGATTGGCGATCTTCACCCCGGCCTGAGCCCACAGGGAGGTGGCCGCGATCCAGCGGGCGTGGTCGCGGTGATAGCCCCAGGCGATCAGCGGCAGGGCCAGGGGATAGGCGGCCAGACGCCCGGCGTCCTCGACGTGTTCGGTCCAGGGGGTGGCGTCCGCCTCGATCCCCTCCACCGCCAGACAGTCCTTCAGACGTTGCAGAACGCCGGGCCACTGGCCGGCATAGGAGGCGTCGGCGGGGTCGGGGGTCAGGAGGGCGATACGGGTCATAAGGGCTTGCTTTAGGGCGCTAACGCTTGCGACGCGGTCGCTCGCTGCTTGAGAGCTGTCTCCTACACGAGGCGATCTGCGAAAACACATAAGCATATCCTTATGGATTTCCGGTGACGCCCGGCCTTCCCTCGGCTAAGGGGCGATATGACCCAGAACTCCGCACCCGCCCGTTTCGATGTCTGCGCCGTCGGCAACGCCATCGTCGATGTGCTCAGTCCCTGCGACGATGCCTTCCTGAGCGCCCAGTCGCTGACGCCCGGTTCGATGCAACTGGTGGATCAGGACCAGTCGGCCGCCCTGTACGCCGCCATGGCGCCGGGCGTCGAGGCCTCGGGCGGATCGGCGGGCAATACGGTAGCGGGCGTGGGATCGTTCGGCGGTCGCGCCGCCTATATCGGCAAGGTCGCGCCCGACACCCTGGGCAAGGTCTTCAGCCACGACATCCGCGCCTCGGGCGTGCATTTCGACACCGCCCCGCTGGTCGATGGCGCCGCGACCGGCGTCTGCATGATCAATGTCACCCCTGACGGCCAGCGCACCATGTGCACCTTCCTGGGCGCCGCCAACCAGCTGGGGGTCGAGGATATCGACGCCGGCGTGATCGGCGACAGCGCCATTGTCTATCTGGAAGGCTATCTGTTCGATCCGGCCCCGGCGCGGGCCGCCTTCGAGGCCGCCGCCGCCGTCGCGCACAAGGCCGGGCGCAAGGTGGCGATCACCCTGTCGGACACCTTCGTCGTCGCCCGCTGGCGCGCCGAACTGCTGGCGTTCATCGAAGCGTCGGCCGACATCGTCCTGGCCAACGAGGGCGAACTGGCGGCGTTGTTCGAGGTGGATGACTTCGATGCGGGCGCGGCCAAGCTGTCGTCCATGGTCGAGCTGGCCGCCATTACGCGCGGCGAGCACGGCTCGGTCATCCTGCGCGGCGACGAGCGGGTCTCGGTCGCCGCCTATCCCGTCGACAAGGTGGTGGATACGACGGGCGCGGGCGATCAGTACGCCGCCGGCTTCTTGCTGGGCGTGGCGCGCGGCCTGACGCTGGAACAGTCCGGCAAGCTGGGCTCGCTGGCGGCGTCCGAGGTCATCGCCCACTGGGGGCCGCGCCCGGCGGTCAGCCTGTCGGATCTGGCCGAGCAGAACGGCCTGACGCTCTAGCGCGGCTTCAGCGTCACATAGATGGCGCCGTCGCCGCCGTGGCGGCGGTGCGAGACGGCAAAGCCCGACACCACCCCGCGCAGGGCCGGGGCCTGTAGCCACTCATGCACCGAGGCGCGGATGACCCCGCCGCCCAGCCGTCCCTGTCCGGTGATGACCAGGACCGACCGCATGCCGCGCGCCTGACATCCGCCCAGGAAGGCGCGCAACTGATCTTCGGCCTCAAACCGGCCAAAGCCGTGCAGGTCGATGCGGGCCTCGATCGGATCGCGTTCGCGCGACAGGCGGCGCTGACGGCGGGGCTCCAACTCCTCGGGCGGGCGACGGCCGGGCGCGCGGACAGCCTTGGTCGCTGGAGGCGGCGACGCCGGCTTTGCGATGACGGGCGTGCGCGGCGTGGGGCGCGGCGGTTTGAGCGAAGACTTCGCGGCAAGGTCCGCGACGATCGGATCGATGACAGGCGCGGCGCCTGGCGCGACGCGGGCCGCCTTGCGCGTCCTCGGCGGGGTGACGCTGCCAGAGACGCGCGCCCAGATGCGGCGGTCGTCCGGCGTCAGGTCGCGAGGCCCCTTCTTCACGCCCCGGCTCTCCGTCAGGCCGCGTCGGCGTCGTCGCCCGGCGACTGCGGGCCGGGTTCGTGGGCCAGGAGGTCGCCCGGCTGGCAGTCCAGTTCGCGGCACAGGGCGTCGAGCGTCGAGAAGCGGATGGCGCGCGCCTTGCCGGTCTTGAGGATCGACAGGTTGGCCAGGGTGACGCCGACGCGGTCGGCCAACTCGGTCAGCGACATGCGCCGTTCGAGCAGGATGCGGTCGAGTTGAATGCGGATGGCCATGACTGTCCTAGGAGGCGCTGACGCTCGCCGTGCGGCGGCTTGCGGCTTGAGCGCCCTCGGCATGGGGAGGCAGTGGGGGCCAAGCGGTTGTCAAAGACGGGATCGGCATCAGATCGTCAACTCGGATTCGCGGCGCAGGCGCGCGCCCTCGCGGAACACCTCGGCCAGGACGAAGACGACCAGGACGGAAAAGATTGGGGTCAGAAGCTCGCCCAGGCCCTGGCTGCTCATAATGCCGGGAGCCAGGCGGGCGGCGATCAGGCCCTGGGCCACCCAGACCCCGCCGGTGACGACGGCCAGGATCAGGCCGATGGCGCGCAACCGGGTGACGTTGTCGGGCTGGAACGGATCGCCCAGGGTTAGGGTGCGAAAGATCTTGCGAAGATTGCTGAGGATCAGCAGGAAACCGCCGAACCAGGCGGCCAGGGCGCCGACCCCGAACAGCAGCAGGGGGCGGGTCAGGGGCTGCTGACGCCCGCCGCCGGAATCCGAGACGGTGACGTTCAGATCGGTGATGGGCACGAAGATCGCAGCCACGAATCCGACCAGAAGAATGAGGGTGACGATAGCCAGAAGCCAATAGGCGAGGTCCAGGGCGACCTTCAGCAGGCTGGAGACAGAGCCGGGGCCCAGGGTGCGCAACGAACCCTTGAGCCGGGGAAGCGGCAGGGCGGGCAGGCCCCGTCCTGTCAGGATGGGCCGGGTCAGTTTCGGCCGGGTCAGTTTCGGAAGGCGCATGGGATGCTGGCTGTCCGGGACGGTAGAGGGCGAGGGGGTCAGAAGGGCGAGGTCGCCGCGCGGGATCCGGCGGATCCCGACGCGGCCTTACTTGTCGCGGTCTTCATGGGTCTCGTCAAAGCCTCTTGAACAGCGGATACCCGGGGAGCGGTCTGGAACGTGGTCCCGATCGGTCCGCCTTGCGCCTTAGCCACGAAGGCCGATGGGGGCGCAAGGAGTGCAGGCAGGGCGGTCTTAGAAGGCTTGGAGAAGGATGGCGACCATGGCGGTCGGCAGGGCGGCGATCATGGCGGCGTTCACGGCGAAGGTGCCGATTTTGTCCATGAAGAGCGAGGCGTTCATCGTGTTCATCGTAGTTCTCCTGAGTGTGGGTCGTTTGTTGCCCACATTGTGATGCCGCAGGGTGAGGATTGCTCATTTTGACCAATCTGTGAACGTTGCGGTCTCCGTTCGTGAGAACATAGATAGGCCTTACCACCCGATAGGTCACGTTACTTATCGTTTAACGATATTAAACTTTGGCAATGGATTGTTACGGTCGCGCTTGGTGAGGAAATGATGAAGCTAATCAAAGGAATGCGGCTGGTCGTCGCGACGCATAACGCAGGCAAGGTGCCCGAGATCGCCGCCCTGCTGGGTGGAAATTACGAACTCGTCACGGCGGGGCAGCTGAATTTACCCGAACCCGACGAAACCGAGACGACATTCGCCGGCAATGCCATGCTCAAGGCGCGCCATGCCGCCCGCCTGTCGGGCGAGGTTTCGCTGGCCGATGATTCCGGGCTGTCGGCCGCCGCCCTGGATGGGGCGCCGGGCATATTCTCGGCGCGCTGGGCCGGGCCGGGCAAGGATTTCGCCGTGGCCATGCGAAAGGTCGAGGAGCGGTTGGAAGAGGTTGGGGCAAAGGACCGCCGCGCCTGGTTCACCTCGGCCCTGGCGGTGGCCTGGCCTGATGGGCCTTGTGTGGTCGTCGAGGGCGAGATCCACGGCGACCTGACCTTCCCGCCGCGCGGCGAGCGGGGCTTTGGCTATGACCCCATCTTCCAGCCGGACGGCTACGCCCTGACCTTCGGTGAGATGGAGCCTGCGGCCAAGGATGCGATGAGCCACCGCGCCCGCGCCTTCGCCAAGCTGAGAGCCGCCCTGATTGACTGAGCCCGCCGCCATCCTACGGGCCGACCCCCTCGATCCGGACTCTGACGTCGCGGTCTATGTCCACTGGCCCTACTGCGCCCGCATCTGCCCCTACTGCGACTTCAACGTTGTGCGGGACCGGGGGCGGAGCGAGGAACAGGCCGGACTTGTCGAGGCCATGCTGGCGGACCTGGACGCCCAGGCGGCCCTGATCGGGTCGCGCCGTCTTGCGTCCATCTTCCTGGGCGGGGGCACGCCGTCGCTGATGGCGCCCGAGGCGGTGGCGGCGGTGGTCGAGCGGATCGGATCGCTGTTCCCCGCTGCCGGTCCTGTCGAGGTTACGCTGGAGGCCAATCCCACCGACGCCGAGGCGGGCCGCTTCGCCGCCCTGCGCGACGCCGGGGTCAACCGCCTGTCCCTGGGGGTGCAGTCGCTGGACGATGAGGCCCTGCGGTTCCTGGGCCGCAATCATTCCGCGGACGAGGCGCGTCGGGCCATCGCCCTGGCCGCAGCCGCCTTCGACCGGTTGTCCATCGACCTGATCTACGCCCGCCCCGGCCAGTCGGTCGCCGACTGGACCCAGGAACTGCGGACCGCCGTCGATCTCGGCTTCGAGCACGTCTCGCCCTATCAACTGACGCTGGAGGCGACGACGGCCTTCGGGCGAGCCCTGGCTCGCGGGACCCTAGTTCCGCCCGACGAGGACCTGGCGGCGGCCCTCTACGAGACCACCCAGGCGGTGCTGAGCGACGCCGGGTTCGAGGCTTATGAGGTGTCCAACCATGCGCGCGGCATCGCAGCGCGCTCGGCCCACAACATCCATGTCTGGCGCGGCGGCGACTATCTGGGCGTCGGGCCGGGAGCGCATGGGCGGCTGACGCTGGACGGGGCGCGGACGGCGACGGTCGCGCATCGGAAGATCGGTGCGTATGTCGAGGGGGTGGCGGCGGCTTCGCCATGGGCCGAGCGGGAGGCGATGGACGATGCGGGCGCCGCCGAGGAGCGGATTTTGTTGGGCCTGCGCACCGTCGAGGGGGCGGCGATGGCTGTGGTCGAGAGGCTCGGGATCAGGGCGCGCGTGGCGGGGCTGGTCGAGGACGGGTTCCTAACGGTTGCAGGCGAGCGCGTGGTGGCCACCGAGACGGGGCGGCCGGTGCTGGATACGGTGCTGAAAGTGCTCCTGACATGACCAATCCTCCCCCATCGGGGGAGGTGGCGCAGCGCGGCTTCGCGCTGTGACGGAGGGGGCTAGAGGCGAATCGGTGTCCGGGTTTGGCCCCCTCCACCGCTTCGCGGTTCCCCTCCCACGACGGGGGAGGATTGTAGTGCGGGGTCCAGACTGGCACGGTCCGCGCGATGCCAGATTCCGCCTATGAGCCTTCGCCCTTTCCCCCCACCGCCCCGCCGCCCAGGCGGGTTTCGCCGGGGCTGTATCTGGTCGCCACCCCGATCGGGAACCTGCGCGACATGACGCTGAGGGCGCTGGATGTGCTGGCCGCCGCCGACCTAGTGCTGGCCGAGGACACGCGCGTCACCGCCAAGCTGCTGGCCGCCTATGGCCTGAAGGCCAAGCTGGAACGCTGTGACGACCACGCCTCGGCCCGCGCCGCCGAGATCGCCATCGAACGGGTGCGCGAGGGTCAGGTGGTGGCCCTGGTGTCGGACGCCGGGACGCCCGTGATCTCGGACCCCGGCTTCGTCGTGGCCCGCGCCTTCATCGCCGCCGACCTGCCCGTCCATCCCGTGCCCGGCGCCTCCAGCCTGCTGGCGGCTCTGTGCATCGCCGGCCAGCCGTCGGATCGTTTCCTGTTCGCGGGCTTCCTGCCGCCCAAGTCGGGCGCGCGAAAGACCATGCTGGAAGAGGTCCGGGCGGCGCGTCAGACCCTGGTCTTCTTCGAAAGCGGTCCGCGTCTGGCGGCGTCCCTGGCTGATATGGCGCAGGTGCTGGGGCCGCGTCCCGCCGCCGTCACGCGCGAACTGACCAAGCTTTACGAGGAGGCGATCCGCGGCACCCTGGCCGAACTGGCCGTCGATCCGCGCTGCGACGGGCCCAAGGGCGAGATCGTCATCGTCATCGGCCCTGGAGAGGTCCAGGTGGCCTCGGCCGCCGACGCCGATGCGGCCCTGCTGGAAGCCCTGGCCCGCCTGCCGACCGGCGAGGCGGCCTCCGAGGTGGCTCAAGCGCTGGACCTGCCCAGAAAGCCTCTCTATCGCCGCGCCCTGGAACTGCAGGGCCGGGGGTGAAGCCGCCTGGCGTCCTTTCCGGCAGGATCAGGGCGCCCAAACCGGCTCCGCGGATAAAATCGGCCTGGCGTCAGGCCCTGGGCGGGCGGGCGCACCGCGACGGCCATCGCTCGGAATGGGTCGCGGCCCTGTGGCTGATGCTGCGCGGCTATCAGATCCTGGGCTTTCGACTGAAGAGCCCGGCCGGAGAGATCGACATCCTGGCCCGGCGCGGTCGGGTGCTGGCCGTGGTCGAGGTCAAACGCCGCCAGAGCCTGGACGCCGCGCGCATGGCCGTCACCGATATCCAGTACGAAAGACTGCTCGCCGCCGGTCGCCAGGTGTTGCGCGGACGACCCAGCTTGGCCGGACATGAATTGAGAATCGATATGGTGGCGCTGGCTAATGGCGGATTTCCCCGGCACATTCGCGGAATAGGGCCAAAAAGGGGCGGGCTTCGGTGACGCGCGACGAGGCGGAAACAGTGCTGGAGGAGGCGGGTCAGGCGGACGACGCCGACTTTCCGCTGCTCGAAGCCGCCATCGCCTGCGCCATCCACGACTATCCGTTCCGCGATCCCGAGCCGGTGCGCACCCTGGCCCGCAACGCCGCAGAACGTCTGGCCGAACGCATCGGCGGCGAAAGCCCCGACGACGCCCTGGCCGAGACCATGGCGTCGGACCTGCGGCTGAACGGCGACCTGCTGCGCTATGACGACCCGGCCAATACCGACATCATCGAGGTGGCGGAGCGTCGGCGTGGCCTGTCGGCGGCATTGGCCGTCTTCTATCTGGACGCGGCCAAGCGGGCGGGGGTGGAGGCTCGAGGGGTCGATTTCCCCAACCACTTCCTGCTGCGGGTCGAGACGCCCGCGGGGCCGGTGGCGCTGGATCCCTTCAGCCAGGGGCGGCTGGTGATGCCGTCCGAACTGAGCCGCCGGGCGCTGCGAGCCGGCCTGACGCCGCACGTCGCCGACCGGCTGGATCTGCTGATGGCGCCGGTCAGCGACCGCCAAGCCCTGATCCGCTTGCAGAACGTCCTGTTCAGCCGCGCCATCCGGGCCGAGGACTTCCTGAGCGCAGAACGCTCGGCGGTGCGCCGGGCCCTTTTGGACCCGGAGGATCACCGCCCCTGGCTGGACGTCGCCGCCGCGCGCGAGAAACAGGGGGCGCTGACCGGCGCGCTCGAGGCCCTGATGCGCGCCCGGATCGTCGGCGGCCAGGACATGGTGGTTCAGCCGGCGGCGATGGATCGGCTGAGGATGAGGCTGAACTAGGAGCGTCGACGCCGCCGACGCCCTTGCGCCCGCACCGCTCTCGACCCATTACCCAAGCTGTCAACGGCGCAAGGTCTCAAAGCATGCTCAAGGTCGCGATCCAGATGGACCCCGTCGAAGGGGTCGATATCGAGGTCGATACGACCTGGCTGATGATGATGACGGCGCAGGAACGGGGCCACAAACAGTGGGTCTATGATTTCCGCACCCTGGCGCTGGAAGAGGGCCGTCTGTTCTGCCGCGCCCGTCCGGTGACGCTGAAACATGTCGCTGGCGACCATGTGACGTTCGGCGACTGGGTGAAACTGGACCTGGCCAAGGACATCGACGTCATCCTGATGCGTCAGGACCCGCCGTTCGACATGGCCTATGTGACGGCCACCTATATGCTGGAGACGGTTCACCCGAAGACCCTGGTGGTCAATGATCCGGCCGAGGTGCGTTCGGCGCCCGAGAAGCTGATGGTCACCGCCTTCCCCGGCCTGCAGCCGCCGACCCTGATCACCTCGGACCCCGTCGCCCTGACGGCGTTTCACAGGCAGCACGGCGACGTGGTGCTGAAGCCCCTGCACGGCAATGGCGGGTCGGGCGTCATCAAGCTGCGCGCCGACGATCCCAACCTGGACGCCCTGATCGAGATCCATCAGGGCGCGTCGCGCGATCCGTTGGTGATCCAGAAATTCATCCCGGCGGTGTCGAAGGGCGACAAGCGGATCATCCTGATCGACGGCGAGCCCGTCGGCGCCATCAACCGCGTTCCGGCGGCGGGGGCGGTGCGTTCGAACCTGCATGTCGGGGGCACGGCCATGCCGGTCGAGCTGACGCCGCGCGATCTGGAAATCTGCAAGGCCATCGGCCCGACCCTGAAGGCCAAGGGGCTGATCTTCGTCGGGATCGACGTGATCGGCGACTATCTGACCGAGATCAACGTCACCTCTCCCACCGGCGCCCAGCAGTTGAAGGCTTTCACCGGCATCGACGCCACCGCCCTGATGTGGGACGTGATCGAGGCCAAGCGCGCGGCGGCTTAGGCGACCGCGAAGAAGCCCTCGATCACCCGGCGATAGACCCGCGTCAGGGCTTCCAGTTCGGCGACCGGAACGCGCTCGTCGAACTGGTGCATTGTCTGGCCGACGAGGCCGAGCTCCAGCACCGGGCACAGGTTGCGGATGAAGCGGGCGTCCGAGGTGCCGCCGGTGGTCGAGGCCTCGGGGCGGCGACCGAGCTCGGTCTCGACCGCGTCCTGAACCGCCGTGACGAAGGTGCCGTGTGGCGTCAGGAAGGCCTCGCCTGAACACATGTGATCCAGGGTGATCTGCAGTCCGGTCTCGGCCTGGACGCGGCCCGCCTCGCGGTTCAGCCAGTCGATCAGGCCGTCGCCGGTCTGGGCCGGGTTGAAGCGGATGTTCAGCCGCGCCCTGGCCTCTGCGGCGATGACGTTGGTGGCCGGGTTGGCGATGTCGATGGTGGTGATCTCGAGGTTCGACGGCTGGAAGGCCTCATACCCTTCATCGAGGACGTGTGCGTCCAGTGCGGCCAGCAGGCGCACCAGCACTGGGGCCGGATTGGCGGCGCGGTCGGGATAGGCGACGTGGCCCTGTTTGCCATGCACCGTGATCCAGGTGTTCAGCGAGCCACGACGGCCGATCTTGATCATGTCGCCCAGATTCATCTGGGACGAGGGTTCGCCGACCACGCAGGCGTCGATGACCTCGCCCTCGGCGGCCAGGGTCTCGACCACGCGCTTGGTGCCGTGCAGTGCCGGGCCTTCCTCGTCGCCGGTGATGAGGAAGGAGAGGGAGCCGTTCGGCTCGCCATCAGCCAGCACCGCCGAGACGGCGGCGACCCAGGCCGCGATGCCGCCCTTCATGTCCACCGCGCCCCGGCCGTAGAGGACGCCGTCGCGGACCTCGGCGTTGAAGGGCTCGGCCGACCAGCCCTCGGCGGCGCCGGTCGGGACCACGTCGGTATGACCGGCGAAACAGAGGTTGGGCGAGGCCGCGCCGCGCCGGGCGTAGAGGTTCTCGATCCGCGCATGCGACGGCCCGCCGTCGGCAGGGCCCTCGAACGGCATGCGGCGGCAGGTGAAGCCGAGGTCGGTCAGGACGGTTTCCAGGACATCCATCGCCCCGGCGTCGACAGGGGTGACCGAAGGCCGTCGAATGAGATTCTGAGTCAGTTCGACGGGATCGATGACGGGAGTTGATGCACGGCTCATGGACCTATGCTTTAGGGAGGTTACGCGCCTGCGAAAAGCCGTCGGCGCGACATGAGGCCCATGACCGATTCCCCCGAGACGCCCGAACCCATCACGCCGGCGGTCGCCAAGGCGGCGATGGACGCGCACGGGACCAGCCCCTGGGGCATTCGCGACTTCAAACTTCTGTGGCTCGGACGGGTGCTGGCGGTGCTAGCCATCCAGATCCAGTCATCGGCCCTGTTGTGGCAGGTCTATGAGATCGCGCGGCGTGATCACCCGATCGCCGAGGCCAGCCTGTATCTGGGGCTGGTGGGGCTGTGTCAGTTCCTGCCGCTGCTGGCGCTTACCCTGCCGGCGGGGGCCATGGCCGACCGGCGCGACCGCAAACATACGGTGACGATTTCGATCTTTGTGGAGGGCTCCTGCGCCCTGGCCTTCCTGGCCATGGCCTGGGCGCACGACCAGAACGGCTGGGTGCCGCCCCTGTGGGCCCTGCTGTCCGTCGCGGCCGTGTTCGGCGCGGCGCGCGCCTTCCTGGCGCCGGCCAGCCAAGCCTTCCTGCCGATGGTGGTGGGGCGCAAGGCCCTGCCGTCCGCCATCGCGGCCCAGTCCATCGCCTTCCAGACCGGGGCCATCGCCGGACCGGCCCTAGGCGGCCTGATCGTCGGGCGCGCCGTGCCCCTGGCCTACGCCTCGGCCCTGGCCCTGTTCATCCTGGCGGCGGCCTGTTTCCTGCTGATCCGCACCAACGGCAAGCCGGTGTTCAAGGACGACGGCGTCTCGCCCGTCGCCCTGGTCAAGGAAGGCCTAGGCTATGTCTGGCGCACCAAGATCGTGCTGGGCGCCATTTCGCTGGATCTGGTGGTGGTCCTGCTGGCGGGCGTGGCCCTGCTGACGCCGATCTTCGCGCGCGACATCCTGCATGTGGGGCCGGAAGGGTTCGGCCTGCTGCGGGCGTCGTTCGGCGTCGGCGCCCTGCTCGTCGCCCTGTATCTGAGCCGCTTCCCCATCGTGAAGCATGGCGGGCGCTGGATGTTCGCGGCGGTGGCCGTGTTCGGCCTGTGCACCCTGACCTTTGGCCTGTCCAAGATCGTCTGGCTGAGTGCGGCCGCCCTGTTCATCGGCGGCGGGGCGGACATGATCAGCGTCAACATCCGCCAGACCTTGATCCAACTGGCCACACCCGACCACATGCGTGGCCGGGTGTCGTCGGTGTCCATGCTGTTCATCGGCGCCTCGAACGAGCTGGGCGAGGCCTATTCCGGTGTCATGGTCCGGCTGCTGTCGCCCATCGGCGCCGCGGTGTTCGGCGGCATCGGCGCCTTGGCCGCAACGGGAATCTGGGCGAAGATGTTCCCGGGGCTGAGGAAGGCCGACAGGCTGACCTAAGCCCGGCGCTACCGCCGTTCGGCGTCCGTCCCTTGGTCAAACACGAGCGGCAAGCCGTAACTCTCGTACTCGCGTTGGATCTGTTCGGCTGCAACAGGGTCGGGGGCTGTGCTCTGGATCAGACGCCCACGCGGGTAATCGCGTAGGTCAAGAGGTTGGGGCAGTTGGCCGTAAACGATCACCTCGCAGACGCGGCAGCTTTTCTTGTCTATCCGAACGGCGGATGCGTGGGTCCAGGCATCCCTCGGGTAGCTTTGCTGGACGTATACGGACGAGCCCTGATCAAAGACGTTAAAGCCCAGGTCCGAGATGAAGTGGCGATCATTCGGGCCTGAATTGACCGCCTTTGCGGCTTCGATGTAATCGCATTGTGCGACCGCTGGCCCGGTGCAGCCGGGAGACGCGTGGTCGGCCCCGACGAGCAATGCCAGCCCAGAGAGCATGGCGAACACCGAATAGCCCGCCATGTTCAGCGTCAAGAAACCGCCTGAGCCCAGCATGCAGAACCCCTCACCCGATCCAGAGTCACCATACGGGATGCCCTATGGTTGATCGTGTCCAGAGAATTCTACCAAACCCCGAAATGCTTCGACAGCTTGAGCCCCTGGCTCTGGTAGTGGCTGCCGCCCTCGCCATAGAGCCAGCCGGGGCGTTCGGTCAGGGGTTCATAGACCAAGCGGGCGACGGTCTGGCCGTGTTCCAGAAGGAAGGGGGTGTCGTGGGTGCGGACCTCCAGCACGCCCTTGGAGCCCGCGCCGTGCGCCTCGTCTGTGCCGAAGCCGGGGTCGAAGAAGCCGGCGTAGTGGACGCGGAACTCGCCGACGGACGGGTCGATGGGGGTCATCTCGGCGGCCTGATCGACCGGGATCTCGACCGCGTCGGACGAGGCCAGGATGTAGAACTCGCCCGGATCCAGCAGCAGTTCGCCGCGCCGCAGGGTGACCGGCTCCCAATAGTCCTTGGGGTCGTGGCCGCCGATGTGATCCAGATCGACGACGCCCGCGTGGCGACGGCCGCGATAGCCGACGATGTCGCCGGATTGCAGATCGACGCCGACGCTGCGGGTCTCCAGCTTGGGCGGGTCGCCGGCCTTGAGCCGCAGCTGGTTCAGACGCGTGCCGGGCCGGACCAGGATGGGGAAGGTCTGGGGCGAGATTTCCAGATACAGCGGGCCGTCATAGCCCTCGGCCACATCGTCGAACCGGGCGCCGCGATCGGTCAGCAGGCGCACGAAGACATCGACCCGGCCGGTCGAGCTTTTCGGATTGGCGCGGGCGATCAGGCCGGGCGGCAGGCTGAGCCGTTCCTGCAGTTCGGCGATATAGACGCAGCCCCGCTCCAGCACGACGCCGCCCGACAGGTCGATGGCGTGCATGGCCACGTCGGCGATGCGGTCGGCGACTAGCCTCTGGCCCGGCAGGAAGGAGGCCCGCACCCGCCAGGCCCGGTCCGACAGCCGCAGGTCCATGCTGGCCGGCTGGACCTGATCCGCGTCAAAGGCGGTCTGGGAGGTGATGGCGCCGCCCGCGATCAGGGCTTCGATGGACTGGCTGGGCAGGATGCCGGGACGGGAGGGGGGCTTCAAGGTCATGTCCGAGGCCTTACACGGATTCTGACTACATCGCCTCTGGCGGGTGAGGGGTTGAAGCGCACGGCCCATGGCGCGACTGTGGACGAATGCACGACACGCCCGCCTATACCGCCGAAACCGACGGCATCCTGGTCAAGGTTCGGCCCTCGTACCTGGCCGGCCAGTCTGACCCGGAGGCCAACCGCTGGGTCTGGGCCTATCAGGTCGAGATCGTGAACCTGGGTTCAGGGCCGGTGCAGCTGGTCTCGCGTCACTGGAAGATCACCGACGCGCGCGGTCAGGTCGAAGAGGTGATGGGGCCGGGCGTGGTCGGCGAACAGCCGGTGATCGCCGCCGGAGACAGCTATTCCTATGCCTCGGGCTGTCCCTTGACTACGCCGTCGGGGTCGATGGTCGGGACCTATTCGATGACCGACGCCGAGGGGCGGGTGTTCGAGGCGGCGATCCCGGCGTTCTCGCTGGACGTGCCGGGCGGGCGAAGGACGCTGAACTAGTTTCTTTCGTCATTCCGGGCGCGGGTGAGCGCAGCGAGCCGCAGACCCGGAACCCGGCGGCGCCGCAGCGAAGCGCAGGCGAAATGGCGGAAGCGAGCTCGTGCGCAACAGGTTCGCGCTCTCGCGCGTCGCCCTGTTCCGGGTCTCCGCTACGCTGCGCCCGGAATGACGAAAGAACGAAAGGGGAGGCGCGACCCGGTCAGGCCGCCTCCACCGTCTGCTCGATGGCGCCGAAGATTGTGTGGCGGTCGTCGCCCTTCATCTCGATGCGGACGGTGTCGCCGTGCTTGAGGAAGGGGGTCTTGGCCTGGCCAGAGAGGATGGTTTCGACGGTGCGGACCTCGGCGATGCAGGAATAGCCCAGACCGCCCTCGGACACCGGCTTGCCGGGGCCGCCGTCCACGTCGCGGTTCGACACCGTGCCCGAGCCGATGATGGAACCGGCGACCAGGCTGCGGGTCTTGGCCAGATGGGCGATCAGGGTCCCGAAGTCGAAGGTCATGTCGACCCCGGCATCGGCCTGGCCGAAGACCTCGCCGTTCAGCTCGACCGTCAGTTCGCCGTGCAGCTTGCCGTCCTTCCAGCGGTCGCCCAGGGCATCGGGCGTGACCAGGACGGGCGACAGGGCCGAGGCGGGCTTGGACTGGACGAAGCCGAAGCCCTTGGCCAGTTCTCCGGGGATCAGGTTGCGCAGGGAAACGTCGTTGACCAGACCGACCAAGCGGATGTGGTTCAGAGCCTCTTGCGGCGTCACGCCCTGGGGCACGTCGCCGGTGACGACGACGATCTCGGCCTCCAGGTCGCAGCCCCAGGCCTCGTCGGCCAGGGGGATGGGGCTGCGCGGAGGCAGCAGGCTGTCGGAGCCGCCCTGGTACATCAGGGGGTCGGTCCAGAAGGTCTCGGGCATTTCGGCGCCGCGCGCCTTACGCACCAGTTCGACGTGGTTTACATAGGCCGAGCCGTCCGCCCACTGATAGGCGCGGGGCAGGGGGGCGGCGGCCTCGTGCTCGCGGAAGCGGCCACGCGGCACGGCCTCGTGATCCAGGCTCTCGGCCAAGGCGCGCAACAGGGGTTCGCACCGGTCCCAGTCGTCCAATGCCGCTTGCAAGGTTGGCGCGATCAGGAAGGCGTCGGTGAACCAGTTCAGGTCGCTGGAAACGACGACGAGGCGGCCGTCACGGCCATGCTTGAGCGAGGCGAGTTTCATGCTTCAGGTCTAGGCCGATTTTTCTGGATCGCAACCGCGACGACCACCCGGGCGGGTCACGAGGCCGTTAGTGTTTTTCCCATACCCGCGTGTCGGACGCCTTGACGACGCCGGCCGGCGGCCGGCGCGACAGGGCGGCGCGGGCGGCCCTGAGCTCACGAATGCGCAGGTCGGTCTTGGACCAGTGGTCATTGAACCGGCGCACCGACAGGGCCAGGGCGCTGGTCTGTTCGTCGTGGCTCATCTTGCGCGGTTCGCCGTGCGACGGGTCGTGCGAAGGGGCGGGCACTGGCGCGGGCGAGGTGTGGATATGGATGGGATGGCCGATGACGGCGATGGCGCTGGAGGCCGCCGCCCCTCCGCCCGATCCCGGAATAGGACTGGAGGTCTGGTCATGGCGCGGAGCCGGCGTGTGATGGCTCGAGCCGTGGTCGCCGTGGGCGGCGCCGCCATGACCTGCGCCGTGAGCGTCCTTGATCTCGCCCTTGAAGGCGACGTCCATGTCCTTGAGCGCGCCGTACAGGCCCCTGTTGAGGGCTAGGACCGGGCCGAGAAGCTGTTCGATCAGGTCGCGCAGGGTCTGGACCCGGCCGCGCAGATCATTGCTGTCGGCCGCCATCGCGGCGCGTGACGATGTCAGGATGGCGGCGTGGATCTGGGCCGGGGCGTCGTCCGAGCCCGAGTCGGACCGACCGGCATGCCAGCGCCCCAGCAGGAACATGCCCAGGGCAATGGCCGCGAGAACCAGGAGGAGGGCGCTGAGAAAGACGGGGTCGAAGCCCAGCAGAATCGGCGGATCGATGGGCGCGAACGTGTCCGTGGCGGGGAAGTCCGTCTCCTGCATATCCGTCGCCTCTCCCTGACCTGGCGGGGATCATGACCGAGCCCGAGCGGCGCGCAAGGCAAAAGGTTAACGGCGTTGTGCGAACGCGGGTCCGGTCGATCTTAAGTCGGCGGGGCCAACAGGGCGCGGGCCTCGGCGCCGGTGCGGGCCGCGCCGTCGCGCACCTCCACCTCGACGACGATGGCGCCGGCGGGTTCGTGAGCCCACAGATAGCGGCGCTCGACCTCGACGGTGCGGCCAGAGGGTGCGAAGCCCTCGAAACTGTCGCCCCAGGGGGTGATCCGTTTCAGCTCGGGCCAGGTCAGGGCGCAGGCGGCGTTGAGCTCTTCCTCGGCCATGACGGTCAGTTCGTCGGGGGCGGCTTGAACCATCAGATCATCACCCCTTGAAGCGCCGTATAGTCGGAAGGCCGGGCGTCGCCGGTGTTCACCACCTCGGAGGGTTCGAAGATCATGACCTCGGCCTCATGATCGGCGCCCGTGCGGTGTTCGACCCCTCGCGGCACGACGATGAACTGGCCGGGGTCGAGGTGGACGATCCGGTCGCGAAACTCGACGAAGAACCGGCCCTTCCAGACCAGGAACATCTCTTCGGCCTCGGCGTGGCTATGCCAGGGGAAGACGCCCTGGACCTTGACCAGTCGAACGTCCTGGCCGTTCAGTCGGGCGGCGACGCGCGGTCGCCAGTGGTCGTCGAAGGCGGCGAACTTCTCGGTCAGGTCGATGGCGGCGCCATCGGTGGAGGAGGCGCTCACTGGGGTGGTCATTGGGGCGGTCGCCGATGGTGCGACCACTTCCACAGCCGGTAGGCGATGATCGGCGTGAAGCCGCACACCAGGGCGGCGGCGAAGACCATCCAGAAACCCCCGCCCAGCCAGAATTCTCCGGCCAGGGCGCCGGCGATTGCGGCCAGCAGGGGACCCAGGAATGGCAGCCAGGCGGGGGGCTTCATCTTCATCGTGGTTCTCGAAGGCTCAGGCGTCGACCTTGATCACGCCGCGCCGGATCTGGTCCAGTTCGATGGAATCGAACAGGGCCTGGAAGTTGCCGTTGCCGAAGCCCTCGTTGCCCTTGCGCTGGATGATCTCGAAGAAGATCGGGCCGAAGGTGTCCTGGGTGAAGATCTGCAGCAGCAGGCCCTCTTCGTCCGAACCGTCGATCAGGATGCGGTTCTTGCGCATCCGTTCCACGTCATGGCCGTGGTTGGGCAGGCGTTTGTCGATCAGCTCGAAATAGGTCTCTATGGTGTCCTGGAACTGGACGCCGCGCTCGCGCATCGCCTCGACAGTGGCGAAGATGTCGTCGGTGGCCAGGGCGATGTGCTGGATGCCTTCGCCGTTATAGCGTTTCAGGAACTCCTCGATCTGCGAGTTGTCGTCCTGGCTTTCGTTCAGGGGGATGCGGATGGCCCTGTCGGGGGCGATCATGGCCTGGGAGAAGAGGCCCGTCGCCTTGCCCTTGATGTCGAAATATTTCTGCTCCTCGAAGGCGAAGACATCGCCATAGAAGCCGGACCAGGTCCGCATCTGGCCGCGTTTCACATTGTGGGTCAGGTGATCCAGCAGGTGCAGGCCGACGTTGTTCTTCGCCTCGGCCTCGCGCCAACCGGGGGTCTCGTCCCAGCCGTCATAGAGGGAGCCGCCCTCGCCGTAGCTGTCGATGATGTAGAGCAGAGACCCGCCGATGCCGCGCAGGACATAGGCGCCCTGGCCCAGGGCTCCACCGTTCGCCAGGTCGGCGGGGTGGGCGCCTCGGGCGACGGCGGCGTCATAGGCGGCCTTTGCATCGCTGACGCGGAAGGCCATGCCGTTGGCCGAGGGGCCGTGATCGCGGGCGAACTCGCCGGCGTGACCTTCGGGCTTGGTGTGGACCAGGAAGGTGATGTCGCCCTGTTTCATGCGGACGACGCCATTGGCGGGGTTGGTGTGGGTCTGGACGAAACCCATGGTCTCGATCTGGCGGATCATGCCTTGCGGATCGGGGCCGGTGAACTCCACGAACTCGAAACCGTCGACGCCCAGGGGGTTGTCGGCGGCCAAGATGGTGGCGTCTGTCGTGGTGGTGATGGTCATGGGCGGGTCTCCCGCAAGAGGGGTGCGGCGGCATCGCGTTGCGCCGGCATGTTGGGTGGAACCTAGTGTCCGAAGGCGGCGACGCCAAGACGTTGTGTCGCGACAGGGGGTTGGGCCGCGTCATGCCGACGCTGTTTTCCGATCCTGCGTGACGCCGGACCCACCCGTTGCTAAGGCGAGTCAGGCCGTCAGGGTTTGGGCCTTCAGGAAAACGCATGCTTCGTCGCCTTTACGATTGGGTCTTCGAGCAGGCCCGCAAGCCCTATGCAGAGAAGGCCCTGGCCGTCGTCTCGTTCGCCGAGAGCTCCTTTTTCCCCATTCCCCCCGACGTGATGCTGGCGCCCATGGTGCTGTCGCGGCCCGACCGCGCCTACCGCTACGCCGCCGTCTGCACCGTCGCCTCGGTGCTGGGCGGGCTGCTGGGCTACGCCATCGGATATTTCCTCGAGCCGGTCGGGATGTGGATGCTGGCCATGCTGGGCAAGGCGGACACCTTCGAGGCGTCCAAGGCCCTGTTCCAGGAACACGGCGCCTGGGTCATCCTGATCAAGGGGCTGACCCCGATCCCGTTCAAGCTGATCACCATCGCGGCGGGCATCTTCAGCTTCAACCTGCCGCTGTTCATTCTCCTGTGCGCCATCACGCGCGGCGCCCGGTTCTTCTTGGTGGCCTTCGTGCTCAAGACCTGGGGGCCCGCCATGCTCGAGATGGTGGAGAAACGGCTGGCGCTGTTCACCATCGTCGGTCTGGTCCTGCTGGCCGGGGCCTTTATGGCCGTGAAGATGATCGGTCACTGACCACAGCAGGACGTTTGTCCTGACGGCGGCGACGGAGTAGGAAGGCGGTCCGATGATCGCAGCCTATCGCCTCCTGACCCGCTGGTGGACCGCCTTCGCCCTCGCCATTTCGCTGGCGATGCTGGGCGCGGCGCATGCGTTCGAGCGGTTCGCGGGCCTGTCGCCGTGCAACCTCTGCCTCAAGCAGCGCGAGGTCTTCTGGGGCGCTGTCGCCATCGCCGCGACCGCGACCGTCTGGGCCGTGGTCAGCCGCGCCAGCCGGGGCACGCCGCGCATCGCATCCTTCCTGCTGTTCGTCGTCTTCCTGACCGGGGCGGTGACCGCCGGCTTCCACGCCGGGGGAGAGCTGAAATGGTGGAGCCTGCCGGCGACCTGTGCGGGCGGCGGGGCCTTGGATCTGGAAGGTCTGACGGCCCTGGCCCTGGGCACTGGACCCGCGATCCGCGTGGCCATGTGCGATGCGGTGACCTGGAGCTTTTTGGGACTGTCGATGGCGGCCTGGAACTGCCTGATTTCTGCGGTGCTGGCGATCTTCAGCCTGATGGCGGCCAAGCGGCCCAAGGACGCGCGCGCGCCCAAGAACGGCGCCGATATCATGGTCAAGGCGTCCTGATCATGACCGGCGCAGCAGATCGCAGGCCCCATTTTCCCCTGCCGCGCCCCGGTCGTGGCGCGACGCGCACGCGGATGGCCGAGATCCTGCGTGTCGACCATGCGGGCGAATACGCCGCCGTCCAGATCTATCGCGCTCAGCAGGCCGTCTTCGAGGCGGCGGGCGGCAAACAGGCGGTCGCCGCCGACATGGCCGAGATGCAGTCCCAGGAGGCGGTTCATCTGGCGCGGTTCGACGCCCTGTTGAACCAGCACAGGGTGCGGCCGACGGTGATGGTCCCGGTCTGGCGACTGGCGGCCCAGGCCCTGGGCGCCGGTACGGCCCTGATGGGCGAAAAGGCCGCCCACGCCTGCACCGAGGCGGTCGAGAGCGTGATCGAAGAACACTATGCCGACCAGATCGCCGAGCTTGCGGATCGCGATCCGGAATTGGCGGCGGAACTGACCAAGTTCCGCGACGAGGAACTGGCCCATCATGACCACGCCGTCGAACACGGCAGCCGCGAGGCTCCAGCCTATCGGTTGCTAAGCGCCGTGATCAAGGCCGGCTGCAAGGTCGCCATTAAGGTCAGCGAGCGAGTCTGATAGTCCATCCCCCGATGGGGGAGGACCTATCGGACGTCGAAGGCCAGCAGCAGGGTCTTTTGCAGCGGGTTCTCGTTATCGTCGGACAGGATGTAGAGGCGGGTCCGGCCGTTGCGGGTCTCGGCGGCTATGCCCTCGAAATTGTCCGTTAGCCCCGGCAGTTTCAGCGTCACCAGCACGGGGCCCAGGGTTCCGTCAGGCGCCATGCGGCGCACCTGGGCGCGGGCGTCGATCGGCGGACGATAGGATCGCTGGACCACGAACCAGCCGTCACCGGACGGATCGCGATCCATACCGGTGATGCGGAAATCACCATCGTTCAGCAGGGGTTCGGGCGGCGCCGTGATGGTCGTGCAGGCGGCGGGGTTGCAGTCCCAGACCCCGCCGGATTCGCCGGCGACGCGCCAGCCGCCGGGGGCCGCGGCGATCCCCTCCATGCCGTCGTTCTCGGCGAATGCCACATCGGGACGACGCAGGGCCGTGGGGATGTTCCGCAGCGCCTCCAGCGGGCCATAGTTCCAGAGCCGGTGATTGCGCTCGAACGACACGAC
>Ga0247803_1000035_pt1 | contig 107064 bp, 96 predicted proteins | sample UWRJL014104B1_FD_180928 | JGI IMG/M metagenome (GOLD analysis project Ga0247803, IMG submission 180928) | Plant litter microbial communities from Arlington Agricultural Research Station in Wisconsin, United States - UWRJ-L014-104B-1 | ecosystem: Environmental > Terrestrial > Plant litter >... | reverse complement strand
TGTCGGTCCAGTGCGCCAGCTCGGCGGCGCTCGCCTGGCCCGACCAGGGGCTGCGGGCGGTCGTGCCGAGGGTGTCGGTGTCAGTCATGTGCGGGTCCTTCGGGATGCGGGAGGGGATGTGAAGCGCGTCGCCGGGTCAGGAGACCGCGTAGTACGACGGCTGGGTGCGGTCGGCGGCGGATTCGAGGCCGACGTAGGCGCCGCGGTACTTGTGCGCGGGGTGGTCGGCGGGCACCTGGGTGTTGCCGGCGCCCTGCAGGTATTCGCGCAGGGTCGACCCCTCGTAGTCGGTCCAGACCCGGCCGCGTTTCTGCAGCTCGGGAACGACCAGGTCGACGACGTCCTCGAACGAGCCGGGTGTGATGGCGTAGGCGATGTTGATGCCGTCCAGGCCGGCCACGTCCACCCAGTGTTCGATCTGATCGGCCACGGTCTGCGGGCTGCCCACCAGCACCGGCCCGATGCCGCCGACGCCGAGGTAGTGGGCGATCTCCAGCGGGGTCCATTCCTTGCTCGGGTCGTAGGTGGTGAAGATCGACAGGGCCGAGCGTACGGCGTTGGTGTCGACGTACTTGAGGGGCTGGTCCGGCGCGTACCCGGCCAGGTCGAGGCCGGCCCAACCGCCGTAGAAGGTGAACGCGCCCTCGGTGCTCGAGTAGGACAGGTAGTCCTTGTACTTGCGTTCGGCTTCGGCGTCGGAGTCGGCGACGACGACGGTGAGCAGCGCGTAGATCTTCACCGAGTCGCGTGAACGGCCGGCCTTCTCCGCCCGGTCGCGGATGTCGTCGGTCACCGTGCGGGTGATCTCAGGCCGGATGGCGTTGATGAAGATGCCCTCGCCGTGCTTGGCGGAGAAATCCCGGCCGCGCGGCGACGCGCCGGCCTGGAAGATCACCGGGGTGCGCTGCTTCGAGGGTTCGGAGAGGTGGATGCCCGGCACCTGGAAGTGTTCGCCGGAGTGGTTGATCGGGTGCACCTTCGCCGGGTCGGTGTAGATGCCGCGGGCGCGGTCCTTGATGACGGCGCCATCCTCCCAGGAGCCTTCCCACAGCTTGTAGGTCACGTCGAGGAACTCGTCGGCGAGGTTGTACCGCTCGTCGTGGCCCATCTGCGAGCTGCGACCGAGGTTGCGGGCGGCGCTTTCGAGGTACGAGGTGACCACGTTGAAGCCGATGCGGCCCTCGGTGAGGTGGTCCAGGGTGGAGAACTTGCGCGCCAGGGAGTACGGCTGCTCGTAGGTGAGGGCGGCCGTCACGGCGAAGCCGAGGTTCTTCGTGACCGCCGCCATCGCGGGCACCTGGAAGAACGGGTCGTTCACCGGCACCTGGGCGGCGTCGACGAGTGCCGGGCCGGCCGAGTCGCGGTAGACGTCGTAGATGCCGACGACGTCGGCGATGAACAGGGCATCGAACTTGCCGCGCTCCAGTGTCTGGGCGAGGTTGGTCCAGTAACCCAGGGTGTTGTAGGTGTCGGCGCGGCTGTCCGGGTGACGCCAGAGGCCGGGGCTCTGATGCCCGACGCTGGTCATGTCGAAGGCGTTCAGGGCGATGCGGGATGCCATGGTGTCTCTCTGGTTCGTGGGTGCCGGCGGTGAAGATCCGTGCTGTGGTGACGCTACCAACGCGTGTGGATTCGCGCCGGGATCGCCGAAACAGGGCGCAATATTGTTCAGCGGGTGGCGCGGTGCCGGGCCAGCAGCACCGATGTGAGCAGCACCAGCAGCAGCGCGAGGCCGCGGGCCAGGCCCTGCCAGTAGAAGGAGAGCCCGATCAGGTTCATCCCGTTGGCCAGCAGCGCGAAGATGAGCACCCCCACCATCGTGCCCAGCAGGTTGGGCCGGCCCAGCTTGCTCAGTGTGGCGCCGATGAACACCGCACCGATCGCGTCGAGCACGTAGAGCTGCCCGCTCGCCGGGATGAACCCGTAGGTGCGCGACGCCAGGATGACGCCGGCGAGGGCCGCCAGGGCGGACGCCAGCACATACGCGCCCGCGACCGACAGCCCCGTGAGCCGCCCGGCGATGCGGGTGGCCGACGGCTGCTCTCCGGCAGCAGTGAGCACCCGGCCCCACCGGCTGCGGTCCAGGGCGATCCAGGCCACCAGGGCCACGACGACCGCGAACAGCACGGGCACCGGCAGCCCGCCGACCGTGCCGTTGCCGAGCACGGCGAAGCCGTCGGGCACCGTGGACTTGGGCAGGTAGATCGGGGCGCCGCCACCGGTGAGCACCTGCTGCAGGCTGGTGCCGATGAACCAGATGCTCAGGGTGGCCAGGAACGCCCGGATCCGCAGGACGACGATCAGGAACGCGTTCACCAGCCCGGCGGTCAGGCCGAACAGGACGCCGCCGACGACAGCGACGCCGGGCACGTAGCCGTCCGCGATGAGTGCAGCCGCCGCGAGGGCGCCGAGGTCGAGGGACACCCCGATCGACAGGTCGATGCCCCCGGCCCGCACCACGATGGTCATGGCCGCGGCGGCCAGGGCGAGGATCGCTGACTGGTTGAGCACCTGCAGCAGGTTGTCGGCCTGCAGGAAGTTCTTCGACATCAACGAGAACACCAGCAGGATGACGCCGAGCACCAACGGTGCGAGCAGGCGGCTGGCCAGTTCGGTCGCCGACGGCCTCGGCGAGCGCGGCACGGCGACCGGAGCGGCGGCTGTTCGGGTGTCGCTCATCGGCGCACCGTCCTTTCACGGATCGCGGCGACGGCGAGCACGAGGAGGATGAGGAGCCCCTTGACCGCGCCGACCCACTGGCTTTCGACGCCCAGCAGGGTGAACCCGTTGGCCAGGGCCGCCACGAACAGGGCGCTCATCAGGGTTCCGGTGATGCTCACCACCAGCCGGCGGGAGAAGACCACCGACATGAATCCGGCGAGCACGATGTCGAGCAGGATCTGGCCGCCGATGCCGGGCACGGCGGCGGAGAGGCGGGATGCCAGCAGCAGCCCGGCGATTCCGGCCAGCAGGGCGGAGACGATGTAGCTGCCGGCGATGTACCGGGTGGGGCGGATGCCGGCCACGGTGGCCGCAACCGGGTTCTGGCCGACGGCGTAGCTGCGCAGCCCCCAGGTGCTGCCCCCGACGAGAGCGCTCATCACCAGGTACACCCCCAGCAACACGACCACCGGGGTCGGCACGCCGAGCACGTCGCCGCCGCGCAGCCAGTCGAAGAACGGGTCGTTCAGGGGGATCTTGACGTTGTCGGTGGCGACGAAGGTGACGCTGCCGACGATGCCCATGGTGGCGAGCGTGGTGAGCAGGGGACGCACCCCGAGCACCACCGCGGTGCCGTTGACCAGGCCGAACAGCGCCGACACGGCCAAGGCCAGCAGCACGGCGGCCGGGGTGGGCAGACCGGCCTGGATCGCCACCGCGGCGACGATGCCGGAGAGCCCGGCCAGCACACCGGTGGAGAGATCGATGCCGCCCTTGATCACGTCGTCGCCGCCGGTGATGATCACGACAGCCAGGCCGAAGCCGGCGATGGCGTAGACGGCACCCTGGCTGACGATGTTGAACAGGTTCTCCGGTGCGAGGAACCGGTCGGTGGCCAGCGAGAACAGCACCACCTCCGCGAGCACGACGAGATAGCCGATCGCGCCGACCCAGGCCGGCGTGCCGCGCCGTCGTGGCCCGCCCGGCGCCGAGGTGGGCGACGGCGTGGTCGTCGGAGTCGGCGGAGAAGTCTCCAGTGCGGTGCTCATCGGCTCGTCTCGCTTTCGGTGGCCGGGAGAGCGCCCGACCCGGTGTGGTACGGATCGGCTTCCCTGGTGGCGCCGGCGGCCAGCGCGAGCACCCGGTCGCTGCCGGCGTCCCGACGAGGCAGTTCCGCGCGGATGCGGCCGCGGTACAGCACGATCGTGCGGTCGGCCAGGCCGGTGAGTTCTTCAAGGTCGAGGGTGATCAGCAGGATGCCCGCACCCTGGTCGACGAGTTCGTTGATCTGCGTGTAGATGTGCGCGCGGCTGCCGATGTCCACGCCCGCGGTGGGCGAATCGAGCACAAAAACGCGGGAGCCGGCGGCCAGCCATCGGCCGAGCACCACCTTCTGCTGGTTTCCTCCGGAGAGGGTGCCCACGACGGCTTCCGGGTCGGTGGGCCGGATGTCGAGCCGGCGCACCTGGTCCACGGCGACGGAACGGTCGGCGGCGCGGTCGATGAACAGCCCAAGCCGGGTCACCGCGCCGAGGCTGGCCAGGCTGAGGTTCTCCCGGATCGAATGCCGCATCAGCACGCCGTCCCTGCGCCGGTCGGCGGGCACGTAGGCGCCCCCGGCCGCGACGAAGCCGCGGGCGGAGCGCACCGGCTTGCCGGCGACGGCCACGGTTCCGCCGTGCCGGGTGTTGCCGGTGATCGCGTCGGCGAGGGCCTCGGCGCCGGAGCCCACGAGCCCGGTGACGGCCACGATCTCGCCGGGGCGCACGGTCAGGCTCAGACCCTCGATCAGGCCGGGCACGCTGAGGTCGGTGACCTCGAGCAGCGGGGTCGCCCGGGCATCCGTGCGGCGCTGGTCGTGATCGGAGAACTCTTCAACGCCGCGGCCGATCATCAGTTCGACGACGTCGGCAAGCTCGGTGCCCGGGTCGGAGAGGTCGAGTTCGCCGGCGTTGGCGCCGTTCCGCAACACGGTGACCCGGCGGGCGATCTGCGCGACCTCCTGCAGGTAGTGGGAGATGTAGAGAATCGGGATGCCCTGGCCGGCGAGCCCGCGCACCGTGCCGAAGAGGCGTTCGACTTCCTGGGCGGCCAGCGGCGCGGTGGGCTCGTCGAGAACCAGCAGGCGCGGCCGGGTGAGCACCGCGCGGGCGATCTGCACGAGCTGTTGTTCGGCAACGGTGAGGTCGTCGATGAGCAGGCCGGGATCGATGTCGAGGCCCACGGCGGCCTGCAGGTCGCGGCGGGCCCGGCGGGCGAGGCCGCGGCGGGACACGAACCCGCGGCTGCCCTCGCCGTGGCCGAGGTAGAGCTGTTCGGCGACCGTGAGGCGGCCGGCCAGGTGGCGGTCCTGGTGGATGACGTGGATGCCGAGGCGTTCCGCATCCGCGGGGGAACTGATGGTGACGTTCTCGCCGTTGAAGACGATCGAGCCCGCGTCGGCCGTGTACAGGCCGGTGAGGATCTTGATCAGGGTGGACTTGCCGGCACCGTTCTCGCCGACCAGGCCGCGGACTTCACCGGCGCTGAGGTCGAGGTTGACGCCGCGCAGAACGGTGACCCCGTTGAACGACTTCGTGATGCCACGCATCGACAGTGCCAGCTCCGTCTGGGGAGCCGGCACCGTCGAGGCGTGATCGGTGACCGGGTTGTTAGCCAAGGCCGAGTTCCTGACGCTGTTCGACGACGTTCTCCTTCGTGATGAGGACCGGCGCGAAGTAGGTCGTGACGGTGACCTCGTCTTCCTGGCCGCCGAGGAAGCGGGCCACGTTGTCGGCCGAACCGGCGCCCATGGCGGTGGTCTGCTGCGCGATGGTGGCGGTGTAGGCGGAGTCGGGGTCGGCGATCAGGTCGAGCGCACCGGGTTCGGCGTCGACGCCGTAGACCTTGATCTCGTCACGGCCGGCCGCGTCGATGGCCTGGGCCGCACCGATCTGGGGGATGTCCCAGCACGACCAGATCGCCGAGATCTCACCCTCGGGCAGGCGCTGCAGGGCATCGGAGATCTGCTGCTTGGCATCCTCGACGGTGCCCTCGTACTTGTCCTGCAGTTCCGGTTCGATGATGCTGATGTTCGGGTAGTCCTCCAGCACGAGCTTGAGCTCGTTGTACCGGATGCGGCAGGGGGCGACGCCCGGGAAGCCGTTGAAGACCAGGATCTGGCCCGTGCCGCCGATGTCCTCGGCGATCGTGCGGGCCAGGGTCGAACCGATCTGCCAGTTGTCGCTGGTGACGTTGTTCTTGGAGAATTCCGACACGTTGTCGATCGTGAACAGGGCGATCCCGGCCTCGTCGACCTTCTTCAACACCGGGGCGAGGGTGGTCGCGTCGCCGAGGATCACGATGATCGCATCGGGCTTCTGCGAGATCAGGTTCTCGATGTCGGCGATGTGCTTGTCGTCTTTGGCCTCGGCCTGCGTGGCGATGACGGTGCCACCCAGTTCCTCCACCCGGGCCTGCACGCTGTCGTAGACGACACGGCTGAAGTCGTGCACGATGTCCTTCGCGGCCACGCCGACGGTCTTGCCGTCGAGGCTGGGCACGTCGGCGGAGGCGACGGTCGTGGCCGCGGTCGCTTCCGACGTTGCCGCGGTGGTCTCCTTGAGGGAACAACCGGAAAGCACCAGCGCGGCGGCGATGACGCCGATCACGGGAACCAGGAACTTGGAACGCATGGGGGAACTCCTCGAACGCGGCGGGTGAGGCCGAAGTGGGCTGTGTGAAGTCCACAATGTCGCATCGAGGCAGTTCGCGACCAAAGCTCAGTAATACGCCGTAACGGATCCGTCGGGCCGGCTCAGTGCTGATTAATCCCGGCGCGCGGCTCCGGCATCGAGATGCGCACCCCCGCGGTACCGAGCGGCGGGATGCGGCGCCTCCAGGCGCGGCGAGCCCCCGAACAGCCGCTCCCGCAGGGTCTCGCCGTCCACGTAGGCCTCCCGCAGCCGGCCGCGGCGACGCAGCTCAGGCACGACGAGTTCGATGAAATCCTGGGCGGTTCCGAAGGAGTGGTACTGGCGCAGGTTGATCCCGTCGATGCCGATGACATCGAGCCAGGACTCGATGGCGTCGGCCACCGTGGTCGGGGTGCCACAGACGAAGAACAGCTCGTCCCAGGACTCCTTGATGCCGGCAAGGAACTCGGCCACGGTCCGGTCGAGGGGCAGGAAGGCTGTGCCGGGCGCATCCAGCTTGCCCTCGGCCGTCAACGCCTCGCGCACCGTGGTGGCCGGCTCGTGCGCGGTCGGGTCGAACGGCAGGCTCTGGTGCGCGAGGCGCCCCTCCACGCTGGCGAGGTCCCGGTAGGCGCGCAGCTTCTCCGCGGCCTCCTCCTCGGTGCGGCCCACCACGATGCCGGCCTGCACGATGAACTTGATGTCGCCGGCGGCCCTACCGTTCGCCACGACGGCATCCCGCATCGCCTGGATGCCGGTGAGCACCTTCTCGTAGCTGGGACCGCCGGTGAAGACCACCTCGGCATGCCGGCCGGCGAAGTCGATGCCGGATTTGGACGCCGTGGCCTGGAACAGAACGGGCGTGCGCTGCCGGCTGGGCTCGGAGAGGTGCGGTCCGGCCACCGTGAAGTGCTCGCCCACGTGATTGATGTAGCGCACCTTGGTGGGATCGGAGTAGACGTTGGCCTCGGCGTCGCGGATGACGGCGTCGTCGTCCCAGGACCCCTCCCACAGTTTGTAGAGCACGTCGAGGTACTCGTCGGCGATCTGGTAGCGCAGATCGTGCGGGATCTCGCCGTCCAGACCGAAGTTGCGGGCGGCATTGGGCAGATAGGAGGTGACGATGTTCCAGCCGACCCGGCCCTTGGTGAGGTGGTCGAGGGTGCTCATTCGCCGGGCAAACGCGAAGGGCGGTTCGTAGCTGGTGGAGAACGTCACGCCGAAGCCGAGGTGACTGGTGACGGCGGCCATGGCCGGGATGACCAGCAGCGGGTCATTGCTCGGGATCTGCAGCCCCTCGCGCAGCGCGGTCTCTGTGCCGTCGCGGAAAACGTCGTAGGCGCCGATCACATCGGCCAGGAACACTGCGTCGAAGCCGCCGGCCTCGAGCATCGTGGCCAGCTCCATCCAGTACTCGATGTCGTTGAACCGGTGCCGGTTATTGTCGGGCAGACGCCACAGGCCGTGAGTGATGTGGCTCACCGTGTTCATCTCGAACAGGTTGAGGATCAGCCGTTTGGGGGTGCTCATCCCAGCAGCCTAGGTGCCGCGGCCGGTCGCCGGCGGCGGTGATCGCCGCACGGCCGGGAGTGGAACACATCACCAAAAAAGGACAAAGTCACTTGAGAAGGACGTTTTCGCGAATATTGTCCTTTTTTGGGCACTATTTCCTTTTTTGCGCGCGGATGACCTAATACCAGTCGGTCTGGCTGAGGAAACGTACGACGATGACCGGGGAACCGCCCATCCGGGCAGAAAGCACCTTCGCCTGGGCGACCGCATGGTTGATCTCGTCGTACAGCTGCACCCTCAGGTGGCTGAAGATAGTGCCCTCGGTAATGGCGAAGAAACCTGAGGGTCCCCGTTTCGGCCTTGCCTCATGTCGGTGCGGCCAGATCCGCACGAGCTTGCCCTCGGCGACGATCGCGCGCTTCTCAAAGAGGGTCAAGACCGTCCGGTCCGGGGGAATCGACTTTCCCGGCTGCTTGGGGTCGAATTCTCCGAGGATGGTCGGCGATACGCCCACGTTGGTTTCCAGAAGGCGAGCCGTTTCCCGGTGCCCGGTGTCGAATGCCGACGGCTCCCCCTCCAACCAGTCGCTGTCGAAGATGCAGTTGCCCAGTTTCGCATCGATGTGTGGCATCGAGTCCGCGTGCCATTCGCTTTCGTCCGTGAGGTAGTAGCTCTGTGGCTCGGCAGTCATGAACACAGTCAACAGCATGCCGAGGGGCTGGACGCGACGGCAGGATTCGAACCTGCGAATACCGGAATATGAAACCGGTCCCTTAGTCCACTTGGGTACGCCGCGATGCCCTCCACGCTAGGGCGGGCCGCCGCCGGGCGGGGCCGAGATGTCGCCGGTTGACGCAATGTAACCGACTGTGTCGGCCCGACCGACCTCACCGTGCGGGCGCGCTAGCGTGAAACCATGTCAACGCACCGCCTCGAGCTCGGTTTTCTGTCGTTCGTATCCAACCCGTACGGGCCGGACCAGGCGGGGCGGGCCCTCGAAGACGGTCTGCGGCTGTTCGAGCACGCCGAGCAGCTCGGTTTCGATATCGGCTGGATCCGGGTGCGGCACTTCGAGGAGTTCCCGTCCAGCCCGCTCACCTTCCTGTCGGCCGCGAGCCAGCGCACCAAGCGCATCCGCCTGGGCACCGGTGTGATCCCGCTGCGCTACGAAGACCCGATCCGGCTGGCCGAGGATGCCGCGACGGTCGACCTGCTCAGCGGCGGCCGGCTGGAGCTCGGCGTGAGCAGCGGCATCGGCCAGTTCGCGAAGATCCTCGACCCGGTCTTCGGCGAGTCGGAGCGGGGCTTCTCCGCCGAGTCGCAGCACCGCCTCGGCCGGTTGCGCCAGGCGCTGGCCGGCACCCCCGTCGCGCACAGCGGCGCGGGGTTCATGAGCATCCCGCCGGATGTTGACCTCACTGTCACCCCGGCCTCCGCCGGTCTCGGCGACCGGCTCTGGTACGGGCCGGGCACCCTGGCCAGCGCCATCCGCACCGGTGAGCAGGGCCTGGACATCCACGTCTCCACCCTCAACGCCGAGGAGACCGGGGTGTCGTTCGCGGCCGGTCAGGCCGCGCAGCTGCGCGCGTACAAGGAGGCCTTCGCCGTCGCAACCGCCGGCACCGGGCGCACCCCACGGCTGGCCGCCGGGCGCATCATCCTGCCGTTCACCGACCCGCGCGACGCGGATGCCTACGCCGGCTTCACCGAGGGCTACGCCTCGCGGATGCACGACGACGGCCGCCCGCACGACCCGTCGGTGAACATCCGCTTCGACCGGGTGCACAGCGGCGAACCGGCCCGGATCATCGACGGGCTGCTCGCCGACGAGGCCCTGGCCGAGGTCACCGAGCTCACCCTCACTCTGCCGGCGCCCGGCGGCATCGACGCGCACCTGCGCACCCTGGACGCGGTGGCCGAGCACATCGCGCCGGCGCTGGGCTGGACCCCCGCGGTCTGAGGCCCCGGGTCAGGCGTCGACGCTGGTGGCGGCGGGCAGGGTCGCGAGGTGCTGCAGCAGGGCGCGGGCGACCTTGTCGTTCTCGCGGAACGAGATCGCGTTGGTGCGCGGGCGGGAGAACGCCCCGACGAACGGGGAGTTCGTGTACGGCCCGATCGCGAACCGGCGCTCGTGCAGGCCGCCGTCGGCATCCACCACCCGGGTGTCGTGCTGGCGCACCAGCAGCCGGCCGGTGCTGCCGACGTAGTCGCCGTCGGCCACCACGTGCTCCAGCCCACCGCCGGACGAGATCAGCGCGCGCAGCAGCTCGTTGTCGCTGCGGGAGACGCTGGTGTCGGGCAGTCGCGCGTCCACGAGCGCCGCGGCCGTCACCACCGTGTCAACGTTGGCGCTGCCGGCGTGGAAGAGCCCGGTCGTTTCGTCGGCCTCCACCCAGAGGTCGCCGCCGAGGAACTCGACCACTCCGGCCTCTGACAGCGCGATGAGCTCCTCCAGCCGGTGCCCGGGCGGTCCGCTGGCGATGAAGCTGAAGTAGCCCAACCACCAGCCGTGGATGTCCCGCACCCGGGACCTGGCGCTCCACTTGGGGGAGTCGATGATGTCCGACAGCGTGAACAGGCTGGTCAGCAGCGCCACGAACAGGCCCAGGGTCGCGGAGTGCTCCGGCAGGGTGCGCAGGTCGAGGTCGGCGCGGATGTGCTCCCGCAGCGCCTGCTGCAGCTCCTCGCCCGACTCGAAGCGCAGCCCGTGCAGCGGCCGGTCGAACTCGGGCAAAAAGAGCCGGTCCACGGGGTCGGGCACCCCCTCGGCGACCAGTTCGCGAAAGCGGGTGATGTCCTGCTCGATGGCGGGCGCATCCGCCCCGAACTCGACGAGCGGATGGCTGGACCGGCGCGCATCGGCCGCTACCGGGCTGCCGGCCGCGATCGGCAGGGCGCGCGGGTCGATCGTGGCGAACCGGTCGGCGAACTCGGCCCAGGGCAGGCTCACCCGCTCGGGGTGCCCGGTGAACAGTTCCCGGTAGTACCCCCACAGGCTTTCCTGCGCGATCAGTGGCCAGACCTGCGCGGTGAAGTCCAGGCTCTCGCTCTCGCTTTCCAACCGGGCCGCGGCGGCCGTGGTGAAGAACCGCGGTACCGGCCGGTCGCCCACCAGGGTGGAGCTGATTTTGGACCGGTATGGCACCCCGCGGCGGGAGCCGAGGAACAGGCGCGGTTCGGTGCCGCTGGGCAGGTAGACCAGCCGACCGGTGTGGTCGCGGTCGAACCGGCCGCCGCGACCCTCGGTGAGCAGCACGGTGAGGTCGACGGCGGCGAGGCCGAAACCGCGCACGATCAGGTTCTGCCCGGGTTGGATGGCCGACAGGTCGGCATCCGCGGTGAACGCCGGCGGCAGGTAGACCAGCCCGTGTCGCTCGGCGAAGCCGGCCAGCGCCGCGTGTTCGGGTTCGGGCTGGGAGCCGTTGTGGCCGAGGGAGAAGAGCACCAGGTGCGCCACGATCGAGCTGCCGTCGTCGAGGAGCACCAGCTGGTCGCCGCCGGGGAGGTCGTCCACCCGGGCCGCGCGGGCGGGGTGCACCCGAACGGTCACGGCGCCGGCCAGGTCGTCGACGGCGGTGCGGAAGAACCAGTCCAGGTAGAGGCTCTGCAGCCGGCGGGTGGGGAAGTCGGCGCCGGTGAGGGTGCTGATCTCCGCGGCGAGCGCCGCGTCCACCGGGGTGAGCTCGATGGTGCCGGCGCGCACCTGGTCGACCCAGTCGCTCAGCGACGGGCCCGGCCGCACCGGCCCGTCGATCACCGAGGTCTCGTCGGTGAACATGGTCACGTCGGCCGCCATCGAGTTGAGCTTGAGCAGCGGGGACTGGTCGAACCGCCAGATCCGGCCGGGACCGGCGGGGAACGGGTCGATGAAATGCAGGATGAGGGGCCGGTCAGCGGGCCATTCCGTGCCGAGGTTGGCGGCTACCCGCTCCAGCACGCCCGCACCGCGGGGGCCGGCCCCGATCACTGCGACCGAGAGGGGTGTTTCGGCGGAATCTGGGGCGGTCTGCGTGCTGCTCATGACACAACATTCCCCGGTTTGCCCACCCACAGGGCTGAATATGACCCGCCGTGACGGCGTGACGAATTGTGAAGCGAATTGATTGCCGGGCCCGGGCACGGCCACCTACGTTCGGCTGAAGCGCCAGACCGGCGCCGGAGAGACCCCGGAGAGAAAGGACGCACACCATGCCCATCGAATTCCTCGGCATCGCAGCACTCAACAACGGCAGTGAGACCCAATCGCGCAGCGGTTCCAGCTTCGACCTGGATTACACGCTGCGCCTGGCCCGGGCGCACGAAGACAACGGTTGGGACCGGGTGCTCTTCGCCTATCACTCCGGCTCCCCCGACCCGGCGTCGGTCGCGGCGCTCGTCGCGGCCAAGCTCGACACCCTCAAGATCCTGCTGGCGCACCGACCCAATGTGTCCTATCCCACCTACGCCGCCAAGGTGGTCGCCACCCTCGACCAGATCAGCGCCGGCCGGGTCAACCTGCACGTCATCACCGGCGGCTCCACCGCCGACCAGGCCGCGGAGGGCGACCACCTCAGCAAGGACGACCGCTACGCCCGCACCGGCGAGTACATCCGCATCCTCAAGCGGGCTTGGACCGACACCTCACGGTTCAGCTTCGCCGGCAACCACTACCAGTTCGAGGATTTTGTCAGCGACATCTTCCCGGCCCAGACCCCGCGCCCGCAGATCTCCTTCGGCGGCTCCTCCCCCGCCGCCTATACGATCGGCGCGGCCGAAGCCGACATCTTCGCGCTCTGGGGCGAGCCGCTGGCCGACACCGCCGAGCAGATCCAGACCATCACGGATGCCGCCCTCGCGTCCGGCCGCACCGAGCGTCCGCGCATCCAGGTGGCGTTCCGCCCCATCATCGCCGCCACCGAGGCCCTCGCCTGGCAGAAGGCCGAGGAGATCCTCGGTCAGGTCGAACGCCGGGTGGCCGCGACGGCCACCCCCGAGCAGGCCGCCGCGCTCCTGTCGCCGGAGAACGCCGGCTCGCAGCGGCTGCTGCGCATCGCCGAGCAGGGCGACCGGTTCGACAAGGCGCTCTGGACCAAGGCGGGCAAGGCCGCGGGCGGGCGGGGCAACTCCAACGCCCTCGTCGGCACCCCGGAGCAGGTCGCCGCCGCGCTGCTGGACTACATCGACCTCGGTGTGGACATCATCTCGGCCCGCGGCTACGACTACGTCGACGACACCATCGACTTCGGCCGCTACGTCATCCCGCTGGTGCGCGCCGAGGTCGCCAAACGCGACGCCGCTGCTGCTGCTGCTGACAAGGAGGCCTCCCGTGACGCTGCTTGACCCGGGCCGCACCGCCTCCACCGACGACACCTTCGTCTACGTCGGCGCCGACGACCCCCTGGCCGAACCACTCCTGGTCGAGCTGGCCCAGGAGTACGACGCCCGGTACGGCACCTTCTTCGGCGAGAGCGCGTCGGTGGAGATCCGCCGCTACCCGGCGGAGGCCTTCGCCGCCCCCTCCGGCGCCTTCGTCGTACTGCTGCGCGGCGGCGTGCCGATCGCCGGCGGGGCGTTCAAGCGCTTCGACGAGCGCACCAGTGAACTCAAGCGGATCTGGACCTCGGCGGCGCACCGTCGCCAGGGCCTGGCCCGCCTGGTGGTCGACGAACTCGAGAACGAGTCGCGCCGCCGCGGCTACGACCGGGTCTTCCTCACCACCGGACCGCGCCAGCCCGAAGCGAAGGAACTGTACCTGCGCACCGGCTACACCCCGTTGTTCGATCCGTCCCGGAGCCCAGAGGAGATCATCATCCACGCGTTCGCGAAGAGCTTGGACGGCTCCGCGCTGGACGTGCCCGGCATCACGGCGGCCCACGAGGCGGCGCTGCTCCAGCGTTTCCCGTCACCGAGCGAAAGCGACTGAGACCATGACCGACACCGTTCAGAAGACCGCCCCCGTCGTGGTCAACCGCGGCACGCCGCCGGCGACCACCGACTTCAACGCGCTCAAGGTCGTGCACACCCGGCACTACGTGCGCTGGGTGTTCGGCGCGCTCGTGCTGTTCGTGGTGCTGCAGTTCCTCTGGAGCCTGGCGACGAACGACCGGTACGGCTGGGACGTCGTCGCGGAGTACTTCTTCGCACCGGCCATCCTCCGCGGCCTCGGCCTGACCCTCGCGCTGACCGCCGTGGCCGGCTCGATCGGGTTCCTGCTCGGCACCCTGTTGGCGCTGGCGAGGCTGTCGAAGTCGCCGATCCTGAATTCGGTGTCCTGGTCGTTCATCTGGTTCTTCAGGTCGGTGCCACTGCTTGTGCAGGTGCTCATCTGGTACAACCTGGGCTACCTCTACCCGCAGCTGGGCCTGGGCATCCCGTTCACCGACACGTATTTCCTCGGCTTCGACACCATCACCCTGATCAGCCAGTTCGCGGCCGCCGTGCTCGGACTGTCGCTGCACCAGGCGGCCTACTCCGCGGAGATCATCCGCGGCGGCATCCTCTCCGTCGACCAGGGCCAGCTCGAAGCCGCCGCCGCGCTGGGTCTCCCCCGGCACACCAGGGTGCTGCGCATCATCCTGCCGCAGGCGGCCAGGTCGATCCTGCCCAACGCCTTCAACGAGATCATCGGGCTGCTCAAGGGCACCTCGATCGTGTCGGTCATCGCCCTGGGCGAGCTGTTCTACGTGGCGCAGGTGATCTACAACCGCAACCAGCAGGTCATCCCGCTGCTGCTCGTGGCCGTGATCTGGTACATCGTGCTCACCACGGTGCTCAGCATCGGCCAGTTCTACGTGGAGCGGCACTTCGCCCGCGGCGCCGAACGGGTGCTGCCACCCACTCCGGTGCAGAAGGCCAGGCGCTGGGTGAGCGAGCAGTGGGCCCGGCTCGACGAGACCCCGTCCGTCGGCGCCGGCATCGACGCCAAATCCGAGAGCTTCCGACTGTGAGCGCGGCCACCCAGACCACCGGCCTCGTCGAGATCCGCGGTGTCTCCAAGAGTTACTCCGGCCATGAGGTTCTGCGCGACGTGAACCTCACCGTGCGGCCCGGCGAGGTCGTGGCGATCCTCGGCCCGTCCGGCTCCGGCAAGTCCACCCTGCTGCGCACCATCAACCACCTCGAGAGCGTCGACCGCGGCTGGGTCACGGTGGACGGAGCGCTCATCGGCTACGAGCAGCGCGGGGACCGGCTCTTCGAGTTGAAGGAGAAGGAGATCCTCAAGCGCCGCACCCAGGTGGGCGTCGTCTTCCAGAATTTCAACCTGTTCCCGCACCTCACCGCCGCGGAGAACATCGCCGAGGCGCCGGTGGCGCTCAAGCGGGTCAGCAAGTCCGACGGCCGGGAACTGGCCCTGGGCCTGCTCGCGAAGGTCGGCCTGGGCGACAAGGCGGATGCGTACCCCCGTCAGCTCTCCGGCGGGCAGCAGCAGCGTGTCGCCATCGCCAGGGCGCTGGCCCTGGCGCCCAAGGTGCTCCTGTTCGACGAGCCCACCTCGGCGCTCGACCCCGAGCTGGTCGGTGAGGTGCTCGACGTCATCCGTGACCTCGCCACCCTTGGCACAACCCTGGTGATCGTCACCCACGAGATCGGCTTCGCCCGCGAGGTCGCCGACCGCATCGTATTCATCGACGGCGGCCAGGTGCTCGAAGTCGGCACCCCCGCTCAGGTGTTCGGTTCGCCGAAACACCCGCGCACCAAGGAATTCCTGGGCAAGGTCCTCTGACCGACGTCCGGGATCACGCAGCACCCGCACCACCATCCCTCGCATCACCATCCCCGTTCACAGCAGCAGTAGAAAGGTCCACCCCATGGCAATCAGGAAGAAAACAGCCGTCATCATCGGCGGCGTCGCGGCCGTCGCGCTCGTCGCCGGCGGCATCACCGCCGCGGTCCTCAGCGGCAACAGCGCCGCAGAGGCCACCCCGGCCGCCGAGAGCGCGGCCGCCACCACCGCGGGCGAGACGATCAAGTTCAACCTCGGCCCAGACCAGGACCGCATCCGCCTCGAGGAGGTGCCAGAGGCCGTCGCCGCCATCGAGGCCAGCGGCTTCGAACCGATCGAGGCCGGCAAGCTCACCGTCGTGGTCAGCCCGTACGTCGCCCCGCTCGGCCTGTACGCCGACGACGACACCACCCTGATCGGCAACGAGACCGACATCGCCCAGCTCATCGCCGACGGTCTGGGCCTGGAGCTCAACCTGCAGCCGGCCGCGTGGGCCGACTGGCCGCTGGGCATCCAGTCGGGCAAGTACGACCTCATCACCTCGAATGTGACCGTGACCGAGGAGCGCAAGGACCTCTACGACTTCGCCAGTTACCGCGAAGACCTGCTCGGCTTCTACGTGAAGTCCGACTCCGAGATCGACTCCATTAAAGAGGCGAAGGATGTCGCGGGCCTCAAGGTCGTCGTCGGCTCCGGCACCAACCAGGAGAAGATCCTGCAGGCCTGGGACGAGGAGAACATCGCTGCCGGCCTCGACCCGGTTCAGTACCAGTACTTCGACGACGACGCTGCGGCCACCCTCGCGGTGCAGTCCGGCCGCGCCGACGCCGTCTTCGGCCCGAACGCCACCGCCGCCTACAAGGCAGCGGAGAACGGTGAGACCAAGCTGGTCGGCACGTTCAACGGCGGCTACCCCGAGCACGCCAACATCGCGGCCGGCACGGCCAAGGGCAACGGTCTGATCGAGGGTGTCGCCCTGGTGCTGAACTCCGCCATCGAGGGCGGCGAATACGGCGAGGTGCTGGAGCGCTGGGGTCTCACCAGCGAGGCCATCACCGAGTCGCTGGTCAACCCGCCCGGCCTGCCGCGCGAGTAGCGCGCGCAGCCTCGCGGCTGGTGAGAACGGCGAAGGCCGGGTCGGGGACACTCCCGCCCGGCCTTCGCTGTGTCACGGGCCCCCAGCTACGCGCAGACCGCACCCCATCCCGCTGGTCGAGCCCCTCCGCAGGTCGAGCCTCCCTCCGCAGGTCTCGACGAGCTCGACCAACGAAAGGGGCACGACGAAGCCCGGCCAGGTGCGGTACCTGGCCGGGTTTCGGTGAGCGGATGCGCGGAGCTGGGGTTAGGACTCCGTTCCGGGGGTGACAGGCTGGCCGGCGGCCTTCCAGGCATCGAAGCCGCCGTCGACGTGGGCGACGAAGGTGTGGCCGTGCTCGAGGAGCCAGTCCGCGACCGGTTGTGAGCCCGCGACGCTGCCGCAGACCACCACGATGGGGTGCTCGTCGGAGTGCACCTCGGTGAGCCGCTCGGGCGAATCCGCGCCGAACAGCGCGGGCAGGCGCTCCCGGTCCACCACGATGGCGCCGGCGATGCCACCGACCCGCTCGCGGGTGGGCAGGCTGCGCACGTCGATGAGCACGGCGCCGCCCCGCACCCACTCCGCACCTTCGGCGGCCGTCAGGAGCTCAGGCCCGGTCGTTTCCGGCGTGGTTGTCGTCTGATCAGTCATGTGAATCTCCAGGCTCGTGTGGTGAGGGGGCCGGGCCGGTCAGTCCGGCAGGCCGAGGGTGTGGCGCAGGGTCGCGCCCTGGTCGTAGTCGGTGCGGTAGACGCCGCGCTCCTGCAGCTCGGGGATCACCCGGTCGACGAACTCGTCGAGGCCGGTGGGGTTGCTGCTGCCCACGATGACGAAGCCGTCGGAGGCGTCCTCCTGCACGTGCCGGTTGATGGTCTCGGCCACCTGCACCGGGGTGCCCACAAAGGTGTGGTTGGCAGCGAAACGGATGACCAGGTCCCGGATGCTCAACCCCTCGGCTTCGGCCAGGGTGCGCCAGCCGCGCGCGATGGCGGCCGGGTCGGAGTCGTGTCGCACCCGGCCGCGGGTGACACCCTGATCGGTGCTGACCGGGTCGATCTCCGGCAGCGGCCCATCCGGGTCGTAGCCACCGAGGTCGGTTCCCCAGACCTGCTCGAGGAACGCGATCGCGGTCTGCGGGCTCACCTGCAGCAGCGCGGTCTCGCGGGACCGCTCGCGGGCCTCCGCCTCGGTGTCGCCGAGGATGAAGGTGGCCGCCGGCAGGATCTTGAGCGAGTCCCGGTGCCGCCCTTCCGCGGCCAACCGGCCCTTGACGTCGGTGTAGAACTTCTGGCCGTCGTCGAAGCCGGAGTGCCGGGAGAAGATCACCTCGGCGGTGCGGGACGCGAAGCCGCGCCCGTCGGCGGAGTCGCCGGCCTGCACGATCACCGGGCGGCCCTGGGGGCTCTGCGGCAGGGTGGGGAACCCGGTCACGTCGAATTGCGCACCGTGGTGGTCGACCACGCCGATGGCATCCTCGGCGAGGAACTCGCCGGTGGCCTTGTCGGCGAGAACGGCATCCGCCGCCCAGGCGTCCCACAGCTGCCGGGCCACGGCCACGAACTCCTCCGCCCTGGTGTAGCGGTCGCCGCCATCGAGGAAGGCGCCGCGGCGGAAGTTCTCGCCGTGGAACGCGTCGAAGGTGGTCACGATGTTCCAGCCGGCCCGGCCGCCGGAGAGGTGGTCGAGGGAGGCCAGCTGCCGGGCGAGCTCGTACGGCTCGTTGAAGGTGCTGCTCAGGGTGCCGACCAGGCCGATGTGGCGGGTCACGGCGGCGATGCCGGCGAGCACCGCGAGGGTGTTGGGCCGGCCAACCACGTCGAGGTCGTGGATGAGTCCCTTGTGCTCCCGCAACCGCAGCCCCTCGGCCAGGAAGAGGAAGTCGAACTTGCCCCTCTCGGCGTTCTGGGCGAAGTGTTTGAAGGACGAGAACGCGATCTGGCTGGCCGCGTTGCTGTTATCGCGCCAGACGGTGGTGTTGTTCACGCCGGGGAAGTGCGCGGCGAGGTGCACCTGCTTGAGCGGTCGCTCGGTACTGGTGGGCGCCGGAGCGTCGGAGGTGAGGGTCATCAGCGGGCGCTTCCGATCAGGTCGAGGTGGGCGGGTGTTGTGCCGGCGTACCGGTTCTCGGGAAGACCGAGGCCGAGCCGGGCGCGCAGGGTGTCGGCGTCGGCGGGGCGGTCGAGCACCCCGGCGGCGGCGAGCGCGGGAACCACCTCGGTGGTGATCCGCACCAGGTCGGCGGGCAGGCGGGCCGGCCGCAGCCGCACCCCGTCGAGGCCGGCATCGTGCCAGGCGAGCAGCTGCGCGGCCACGTTCGCGGCGGTGTCGGCGAGGATCACCGTGTCCGAGGTATACGTCCCACCGTGCGCGGCGTCCAGCCGGGCGAGCGCCGCGCGGGCCTGATCCGGGCTGTCCTCGATCAGGATCACGGCCTCCGACCACACCCGCAGCGGTTCGGAGGCGGTGCGGATGACGGTGGCCGCGGCATCCGCCAGCTGCTCGAGGATCCGGGCCAGATGGGCGTCGTCCCGGGGGGTGATGCCCACGATGTCGGCGGAGGCGGTCGCCAGCTCGTAGGGCACCTTCTGGTGGGCGAGGGCGAAGACCACCGGCTGGCCCTGTGGCGGGCGGGGTGTGATCGACGGGCCCTTCACCGTGAAGGTGTCGCCGGCGAAGTCGATGTAGTGCACCTTGTCACGGTCGAGGAACCGGCCGGTGGGCACGTCCCGGATGACGGCGTCGTGCTCCCAGCTGTCCCAGAGCCGGCGGGCCACCTCGACGGTGTCGGCGGCCTCCCCGAAGAGTTGCTCGATCAGAGCGGTCTGGGCGGGGTCGGTGCCGGCCACGACCGCGGCGGGGTCGAGCGCGGGAAAGCTGCGGCGACCGACGTGCGCGGCCTCGTGCGCCCGGCCGGACACCTGCACCCGCCAGCCGCCCCAGCCCTCGCTGACGTAGTCGAGCGTGGCGGTGGCCGTTCCCACATGGAACGGTTCGGTGTGGGTGGTGGTGACGGTGGGCACCAGGCCGATGCGGGTGGTGTGCGGGGCGATCGCGGTGGCCAGCAGCAGGGCGTCCAGGCGGCCGCGCACCTCGTCGCGCCGGGAGTCGACGCCGCCGAAGCCGGCGCTCTGCAACCCGAAGGCGTCCTCGAACGTGACCAGGTCGATGCCGGCGGCCTCGGCGATCTGCACCAGATCGACCCAGTAGGCCAGGTCGAACAGCTCGCCGGGTCTGGCATCCGGTTCACGCCAGGCGGCCGGGTGCCAGCCCGCCCCGTCGAGGGCGATGCCGAGGTGGAACGGCGCAGTGTGCGGAGACCGTGCGGTCATGATGCTGTCCTTTCGGTGTGCGGGCGCTCTGAGGATTCTCACGCTAGGCACGCCGGCCGCGCCGACCACTGCCGCTCGGTAACACGAGGTCACGAGTGCAATGCCGGGTAACAAAGCCGACTCTGCATTGACCGCGCTGCCTAGCCTGTGACCAGCCCGCTCCTCCCGCATCCACCAGAAAGTTGCCGACCTTGTCCCGATACATTGCCCGCCGCCTGCTGCAGGCGATCGGGGTGTTGTGGGCGGCCTACACCGTCTCGTTCCTCGTGCTCTATGCCCTGCCCGGCGACCCGGCGCGGCTGATCGCCGGACCCGACGCCACCGACATCACCCCGGCCCAACTGGATGCCCTGCGCGCCGAGTTCGGCCTCGACAAGCCGCTGATCGTGCAGTACGTCGACCGCCTGCTGGGCCTCGTGCGCGGCGACCTCGGCCAGTCGCTGCCCACCGGCCGCCCGGTCGCCGAGCTGATCGGCGAGGCGCTGCCGTCCACCATCCAGATCGCGGCGCTCGGCCTGCTGCTGGCCATCATCTTCGGCGCCGGCCTCGCCATTCTCGCCACCTTCAGCCGCAACCAGGCGCTCAGCCGCCTGCTGCTGGCGCTGCCGCCGCTGGGCGTGGCGATTCCCGGGTTCTGGTTCGCGTTGCTGCTCATCCAGTGGTTCTCCTTCGGCCTCCCGCTGTTCCCGGCGGTGGGCAACGTCGGTTTCGCCTCCACCGTGCTGCCGGCGATCACCCTGGCGCTGCCGACCGGGGCGACCATCGCCCAGCTGCTGTCGAAGAGCCTGGCCAACACCCTTCGCGAGCCGTACATCGACACCGTGCGCGCCAAGGGCGCCGGGCCCGGCCGGGTGCATTTCCGGCACGCGCTACGGAACGCCGCTCTGCCGGCACTGACCGTGACCGGCCTGATCGTGGGCCAGCTGCTCTCGGGCACCGTGGTGGCCGAGACCGTGTTCTCCCGCCCGGGCCTCGGCCGGGTGACCGCCACCGCGGTGGCCCAGCAGGACATCCCGCTGGTGCAGGGCATCGTGCTCTTCGCCGCCGCGGTCTTCGTGGTGACCAACCTGCTCGTCGACCTCATCTACCCGCTCCTCGACCCGCGGATCGTGATCGGCCGCCGGCGAGTGGCCCGCGTGCAGACCGGAGTTCCCGCATGACCCGCACAGATTCCACCACCGGCACCACCTCCCCCGACAGCTTCGTCGCCACGGCCGGTGACCGCTTCAAGGATGCCGTCGCCAGCCGCCGGCGCGCCCCCGGCGGCACCGCCCGGGGCGCCGCCGGCCGTCTCGGCCGGTTCCTGCTGGTGCTCCGACGTCACCCCGGCACCGTACTGGCGGTCGCCTGGCTGGTGCTGGTGCTGATCTCCACCGTGGCGCCCGGCCTCTTCACCGGCCAGGATCCGATCGACGGGGTGCCGGCCGAGAAACTCACCGGCCCGTCCGCCGCACACTGGTTCGGCACCGACCAGCTCGGCCGCGATCTCTTCACCCGGGTGGTCTACGGCAGCGCCCTCACCCTGCAGGCCGCGCTGATCGCGGTGGGCATCGGCCTGCTCGTCGGCTCCCTGCTGGGCCTGTTGGCCGGGTTCATCGGCCGGTGGGTGGATGACGTGATCATGCGCATCAGCGACGTGCTGCTGTCCATCCCGAGCCTGTTGCTCTCCCTGGCCCTGATCACGGTGCTGGGCTTCGGCACCGTGAACGTGGCCATCGCCGTGGGCCTGGGCAGCGTGGCCGCGGTCTCCCGCATCATGCGCTCCGAGGTGATCCGGGTGCGGAACGCCGTCTACGTGGAGGCCGCGCTGGCCTCGGGCAACCGGTGGTCCCGGGTGCTGTTCCGGCACGTGCTGCCCAACTCGGCCGGCCCGGTGATGGTGCTCGCCGCCCTCGAATTCGGCACCGCGATCCTGGCCATCTCGGCGCTGAGCTTTCTCGGCTACGGCGCCCAGCCGCCCGCCCCGGAGTGGGGCTCCCTGGTCTCCACCGGCCGCAACTTCCTCACCACCGCCTGGTGGCTCACTACCCTGCCCGGCATCGTGATCGCCCTCACCGTGCTCGCCGCCAACGCGATCTCCCGGGCGCTCGACTCCGACGAAAGGCGCAGCAGATGAGCGACCAGTCCTCCGTGCAGGGCATTCCGGTGCTTAAGATCGACGGCCTCGCGGTGCAGTACCGCACCACCGCCGGCACCATCGACGCCGTGCGCGACGTGAGCCTCACCATCAACCGCGGCGAACGGGTCGCGATCGTGGGCGAATCCGGGTCGGGCAAGTCCACCACGGCGCACGCCATCGTGCAGCTGCTCGCATCGCAGGCCGGCATCGTGCGCGGCAGCATCCGGTTCAACGGGGCTGACCTGGTCGGCGCCGCCCGCAAGGACCTGCGCGCGGTGCGCGGCCGCCGGATCGGCCTGGTGCCGCAGGACCCGACCGTGTCGCTCAACCCGGTGAAACGGATCGGCACCCAGGTCGCCGAGGTGCTCATCATCCACGGCCTCGCCGACCGCAAGACCGCCGAGACGGCCGCGGTCGAGGCCCTCCGCCGGGCGGGCCTGCCCGAACCCGAACTGCGTGCGGCGCAGTACCCGCACGAACTCTCCGGCGGCATGCGCCAGCGCGTGCTGATCGCCATCGCGATCATCGGTGGGCCCGACCTGATCATCGCCGACGAACCCACCAGCGCCCTCGACGTGACCGTGCAACGGCAGATCCTCGACCACATCGACGAGCTCGCCGCCGAAACCGGCATGAGCGTGCTGCTGATCACCCACGACCTGGGCATCGCCGCGGACCGCGCCGACCGCATCGTCGTGATGAGCGAGGGCGTCGTCGTGGAGCAGGGCACCCCCGCCGAGGTGCTCCGTGCCCCGCGACACCCGTATACCCGGGCCTTGATCAATGCGGCACCGAGCCTGAACGCGGCCGGCGACGTGGACCGCGAACTCACGCCTCTCGCCGAGGACATCCGCGCCCGCGTCTTCGGCGGCGCGCCCGGCGACCCGTTCACCGTGCGGGACCGCGCCGAGGCCGCCACCGGCTTCGACGAGTACGCCGCCGACGTGCTCGTGCTGACCGATCTGGTCAAGGACTTCCCCGGCCCCCGGGGCGCCGGCCGCAACGTCAACCGGGCCGTCGCCAACGTGAGCTTCTCGGTGCCCCGCGGCCAGACCTTCGCCCTGGTCGGCGAGTCCGGGTCGGGCAAGACCACCACCGCCCGGCTGGCGCTGCGCCTCGACGACGCCACCAGCGGGCAGGTGCTCTTCGACGGTCGCGACATCACCACCGCCCGCGGCCGGGAGCTGCGGGAACTGCGCCGGCGCATCCAGCTGGTGCACCAGAACCCGTACGCGTCGCTGAACCCGCGCTTGACCATCGGGCAGATCATCACCGACCCGCTGATCGCGCACGGCCTGGGCACCGGGCCAGAGCGTCGCGCCCGCGCCGCGGAGCTCGTGGACGTGGTGGCCTTGCCGGCGACGGTGCTCGGCCGCCGCCCGGCCGAGCTGTCCGGCGGGCAGCGCCAGCGGGTCGCCATCGCCCGGGCGCTGGCCGTGAACCCCGAACTGCTGGTGCTCGACGAACCGGTCTCGGCGCTCGACGTCTCCATCCAGGCCCAGATCCTCGGCCTGCTCGCCAGCCTGCAGCAGTCGCTCGGGCTCAGCTACCTGTTCATCTCCCACGACCTCGCCGTGGTGCGCCAGATCGCGCACCGGGTGGGCGTCATGCGGCTCGGTGAACTCGTCGAGGTCGGTGACGTGGCGGAGGTCTTCCGCTCGCCCACCCACGAGTACACCCGCGCGCTGCTCGACGCGATCCCCGGCCGCAGCACACCGGCTGTCGCCCCCTGAACCTGCCCGACCCGTCTTCCCCGTCCACAGCACCCACCCCATCCCACCACCCAGGAGTACACCCATGACCAGCACACACTGGGGGCGAACCGCCCTTCTCGGCACCGCGTTCGCCCTCACCATCGCCCTCAGCGCCTGCTCGGCGTCCACCACCGCATCCGGCCCCGCCGCAGGCACGGATGCCGACCCCGTCGTGGGCGGCGACCTCACCTTCGCCATCGCCAACGACCCCATCTCGCTCAACCCCTCCGGCACCGGCGCGGGCAACGACACCTGGTACGTCACCCGGCAACTGGTGGACTCGCTGCTCTACCAGAACCCCGACACCAACGAGCTCGAGCCGTGGCTCGCGAAGAGCTGGGAGGCCAACGCCGACGCCACCGTGTTCACCTTCGTGCTGCGCGACGACGTCACCTTCTCCGACGGCAGCCCGCTCACCGCGGGCGACGTCAAGGCCACCTTCGACGACATCATCGCCGCCGGGCCCAAGAGCCAGGCCGTGAGCTCCTTCGTGGGTTACCAGGCCAGCACCGTGATCGACGAGCACACCGTCGAGGTCTCCTTCAGCACCCCGAACGCCGCGTTCCCCAACTCCACCTCCTCGGTGCCGCTCGGCATCGTCGGCGCCACCACCCTCGCCGTGCCGTACGACGACCGGGCCACCGGCGCCGCGGTCGTGGGCACCGGCCCGTTTGTGCTCGGCAGCTACACCAAGGACGTCGAAACGGTTCTCGAGCGCCGCGACGGTTACGCGTGGAGCCCCGAGTCCCGTGGACTCGACGGCGAGGCGTACCTGGACAGCGTCACCTTCCAGGTCGTGCCCGAACCGGCCGTGCGCACCGGCAGCCTCACCTCCGGCCAGGTCGACGTGATCGGCGGCGTGCAGCCGGTCGACGTCGACACCCTCACCGCGAGCAACTTCCCCCTGGTGAGTCGCGGCAACCCGGGCGTCAGCTTCGGCGAGTACTTCAACCTGTCCCGCCCGATCGTCTCCGACATCGTGGTGCGCGAGGCCATCGCCCACGCCACCAACGCCGCGGAGATCCGCGACACCGCGCTGAACGACCAGTTCAACGTGGGCACCAGCATCCTCGCCGCCACGACGCCCGGCTACGCTGACGAGTCCGACTACTTCGAGTTCGACCCCAAGGAGTCAGCGAAGCTGCTCGACGGTGCCGGCTGGAAGCTCGGCGACGACGGCGTGCGCGCGAAGGACGGTACCCGCCTCTCCCTGGTGGTGAACTGGATCACCAACTTCGGTCCGAACCAGACCTCGCTCGAGCTGCTGCAACAGCAGCTCGCGGATGTGGGCATCGAGCTCACCCTGCAGGGCGGCGACGTGCCGTCGTTCCTGGAGAAGCAGACCAGCGGCGAGTTCGACATCTCCTGGCAGAACCTCTCCCGCGCCGACGGCGACGTGCTGCGTACCACCTTCTCCAGCGCCGCGAGCAACACCCTGCGCATCGACGACCCCACTCTGGAGGCGCTGCTGCAGGAGCAGCTCGCCACCGGTGACCAGGCCGCCCGCGCCACCGTGCTCGCCGACGCCCAGGAGCGCATCGCCTCGCAGTACTACCAGATCCCGGTGCACGAGCTCACGTCGATCCTGGCCACCCAGCCCACCGTGAGCGGCGTGACCCTGGGCGCGGATTCCCGCCTCGAGCAGCTCACCGGAGCCTCGCTCAACGCCGCCGAGTAGGTTCCCTCGCGAGAGCGGCCGTGTGGCTGCTTCAGCCCAGCTGAGGCAGCCACACGGCCGCTTTCGCGTTTCTATTCGGTCACCACGAACGGAGAGTTGACGATGACGGATGCGCACACCCGCTCCCAGCGGCGCCGGCGGCTTGCCCTGTTGTGCTGCCTGGGCGCCGGGTTCGGCACCCTGGTGGATGCCTCCGTGATCACCTACACGGTGCCGTATCTGGGTTCAGAGCTGCAGGCCCAGACCAACGGCGTGCAGTGGTTCCTGGCCGCGTACTCGTTGAGCTTCGGCCTGGGCCTGGTGCCCGGCGGGCGGCTCGGCGACGCCTACGGCCGCCGCGGCCTGTTCATCCTGGGGCTGGCCGTGTTCGTGTTCGGCGCCATCGCCTCGGGCCTGGCGCCGACGATCTGGATCGCCGTCGCCGGTCGCCTGGTGCAGGGCTTCGGCGCCGGGCTGATCAGCGCCCAGGTGCTCGGCATCATCCAGGATGAGTTCGCCGGGCCCGGCCGGGTGCGGGCGCTTGCCCTGTACTCGATGGCCGGCGCCGCCGCCGCGATCCTCGGTCCGTTGGCCTGCGGGCTCGTGCTGACAACGCTGCCGGATGCCCTCGCCTGGCGCGCCGTCGTGCTGCTGAGCGTTCCGCCGGTGCTGGTCACCGTGGTCCTGGCGCTGTTCCTGCAGTCCGGGCCGCACGGGCGCACCCGCCGGCCCGACCTCGACCTGCCCGGCATCGCCGCGCTCGGCGCCATCGTCGTTCTTGTCACCCTGCCCGTCATCGACCCTGGCGTGACCGGCGCCGCCCTCGTCGCGGTCGTCGGCGCGGTCGTCCTACTCTTGGCCGCCCTGGTGCTGTGGGAGCGCCGGTACGCCGGTACGGGCAAGACCCCGCTGTTCGTGCCCGCCCTGATGCGCTCCACCGGGTTCGTCTCCGGCAACGTCGTGGCGCTGCTCTGGTTCGGTGCCGTCGTCGCCCACATCGGCATTGTCACGATCTTCCTGCTGCAGGGTGTGGGGCTGTCACCGCTGCTCGTCGCAGCCGTCCTGGTGCCGAGCGCCGGGGCGCGGCTGGCGGCATCCGGGTTCAGCTCGCGGCTGTTCGCCCGGCTGGGTCCGGCGAGCGTGACGATCGGGCTGGCCTGCCAGGTGGTGGCCCTGACGGTGCTGTGCCTGGCCACGATCTGGCTCTCCGGGCCGACCCTGGTCGCGGTGATCGTGGTGACCGAGTTCGCCGCTGGGCTCACCGCCGGGCTGGTCGAGCCGCCGCTGCGGGCGATCACGCTGGGTTTCGCGGCGGATGCGTTCCGCGGCGTGGCCGCCTCGTTCCTGCAGCTGACCCAACGGCTGGCGGCCACGTTCTGCGTGGCCCTCGCGACGGGACTCATCCTCGGCACGACCGGTGCCCGGCCCACCGAAGAGGGCCTGCGCGCGGGCCTGCTGGTCTGCCTGGCGCTGATGATCGTGGCCACGGTCGTGAGCCGGCTCCGGCTGGAGCCGGCCCACCGGCAGCGCGTGCCCCGCTAGACGCCCGCGTGGATGCGCGGGCGCGAGGTGGCGGCCACGGCGGCCGCCGCATCCGCGGTCTGGGCGCCGGCGAAGGCCGGGCGGGCGCCGTAGGGGTCGTCGTCGCCCCAGAGGGTGGTCGGGGCCTCGCGGCGCACCGTGGGGATCACCTCGGTGGCGAACCGCTCGAGAATCTCCAGCTGCTGCTCGAACGGCACCGTGGTGGGCAGGCTGATCGACTGCAGGTCGTGCCGGAACAGCTGGTGGTACGAGAGGATCTTGTCGATCACCTGCTGCGGGCTGCCCACCAGCGCGGGACCCTCCGCCACGGCGTGGTCGATGTCGCGGAACGGGGTGTTGTTGCCCGGCACATGCGTCGCGGCGACGATGGCCTCGTAGACCGGGCCGTACTGCTCCTTGGCCTGCTGGGTGGTGTCGGCGATGAAGGTGCTGCCCGACCCCGAGCCCACGTAGGCGAACCGGGGGTCGTGCCCGTGCCTGGCGTACTCGTCGCGGTAGTGCTCGATCAGCACCGAGTAGTTCTGCCGGGGCTGGATGGCGTTCGCGGTGAAGAGCGGGTCGCCCCATTTGGCGGCCAACGCGGCCGAGGCCAGCGTGGTCGCCGAGCCGTGCCACACCCGCGGGGCGCCGGCGTACGGGCGGGGCAGGGTGGTGATGTCGTTCACGGGCGGCCGGAACTCGCCCGACCAGGTGACCCCGGTCTCACGCCAGAGCCGGCGTAGCAGCTCGTACTTCTCGGCCACGAGCTCCCACTGGTCCTCGATCTGCAGTCCGAACAGCGGGAAGTGCTTGGCCTCGTTGCCCTTGCCGATGGTGAGGTCGAGCCGGCCGCGGGAGATCTGGTCGATGGTGGCGTAGTCCTCGGCCACCCGGATCGGGTCGAGCAGCGAGAGCACCGTCACCCCCGACTGCAGCCGGATGCGTGAGGTCGTGGCCGCGATCGCGCCGAGCAGCACCGTGGGCGCGGACGACAGGAACCGGCCGGCGTGCCGCTCCCCCACCGAGTAGGCGTCGAAGCCGAGTTCCTCGGCCCGGCGGGCCACCTGGATGGTCTGCGCGAACCGGTCGCTGGGCGACACGATCCGGCCGGTGACCGGGTTGGTCAGGTACGGGATGATGTCGAGCACCTGGAACTTCACGGTGTCAGAGCTCCACGGTGATGCGGTCCAGCGGGGTCTTCTCGCCCGCTTCGATGCCGATCGGCAATCGGTTCTCGGCCGGGGGCAGCGGGCAGGTGGCGTAGTCGGTGTAGGCGCAGGGCAGGTTCACGGCCCGGTTGAAGTCGATGCCGGTGACCCCGGATGCGTCCGGCGCGTCCACCGACAGCGCCCGGTTGGCCGCATAGGTGGTGATGCCGCTGGTGGCGTCGGTGAACAGCACAAGCAGGCTGCCCGGGGCGTGGCCGTTGAAGGCGGTGAGCCGGAACGTCTCGCCGCGCAGCTCGAACTCGAGCACGCCGGGCGCCTCGTAGACGTGCTGCAGGCCCTCGACCGCGGCGCCCACGGTGACCTCGCGGGGCGTGTCGAACGGCAGGAACCGGGCGCTGACGGACCAGCGTGGGTTGGGCAGGTAGGTGGGTGTGCCCTGGTAGGCCGCCCGGAAGGCGGTGTCGGGGTGCCGGGGTCGCACGACGATATGGCCGCCGCGCTTGGCGACCTCGATCACGGCGTCGCCCGCCACGGCGTTCAGGCCGTCCCGTTCAGCGATGGGGCCGAAGGCGTGCCGGCCGGTGAGCGGCCGGGCGTCGACACTGAGTTCTTCCCCCTCGGCCAGTTCGACGACGGGCCCGTCGGCGGTGTCCGACCAGGCGCCCGGCGCATCCGCGAAGCGTTGCGGCTCGGCGGTGAGAAAGTGCAACCCCGTGATGGCGAGGAAGCCGTGCTCTGAGGCGCGTTGCTTCTCGTGCCGGGCGTGCCACACCTCCCAGTCGCTGCCGAAGGCCGCACGGTCGATGGTCGGGGAAGCTGTGTCTGAACTAATCGTCTCTGTGCTCATGACAGCACGCTACGGCTGGGGCATCCGCGGGCTACGGCAGATGCGCCCCACAGCGTCACACTCGCAACACGCGGTAACGATGCTTGCGCTCTGCCCGGAATCGGGCGACATGCGACGACCGCAAATAAGGAAAAGGGCCAAAAAAGGACCCTAGCTCCAATCCCGTCCTTTTTTCGGCACTTCATCCTTTTTTCAGCACGTCTTCCCGGCCGCGCGCGGGCAGCGGGAAGCTGTAGACCAGGGGCGGGATCTCGTCGGGTGAGCCGGGGCCGCCCAGGCCGCCGGGGACGCGGTCGTGCCGGCGTTGGAAACCGACCCGTTCGTAGAGGCGCTGGGCCGGCAGGTTGAGCGAACCGGTGTCGAGCACCACAGCCTCCGCGCCCCACTGGGCGGCCACGGCGAGCGCGGTCAGCACCAGGGCTTCGCCGATCCCCCGGCCGCGCGCGCCGGGGTCGACGGCGATCAGCCTGAGTTCGGCTTCCCCGGCCTGGGCGAGGCGGCTGCCGGATGCGCCGGCGCGAAGCAGGCTCGCGGTGCCGAGCAGCGGTACGTCGGGCTCATCAACGGCGCCGTGTTCATCCACCGCGACGAGCAACGCCCCCGCCGCCGCCCGCCCGGCCGAATCCCGCACCAGGGCGGTGCGTGCCGCGGACACCGGAAAGTGCCCGTACGGGCCGTTGCGGAAGCCGAGTTCGACGAGGTCGGCGACCCGGTCGAACTCGTGCGGGGCGGCGGCACGCACCCGGACGCTCATGCGCCGGCGGCCGCGGGCACCGCGGGGTAGGCCTCGGCGAGCAGCCCGGCCAGGTAGGCCACGATCGCGCCGGGGCCGCTCGTGGGGGCAGCCGCCTCGATCAGCGCGTTGTAGTTGGTGTTGGTGTTCACGTCGTAGGTCACCAGGCGACCGTCGGCGGTTTCGATGAACTCGATCCCGGCGATCTCGATGCCCTCCGCCCGCAGGAACGCCCGGTACCGGTCGATGATCGGGTGGTTGAAGCCCTCGCGCAGGGCGAAGATCTGCTGCCCGGCCTCGGGCAGGATCGTGGCACCGGGCGGCAGCAGCAGCGCGCCGGTGGTCGGGTCGATGGCGCAGGCATCCGCCGGGCAGAGCTGGTAGCCGCCGCGGGCGGTGTCGGCGGTGATCGCGTAGACGAACTCGTCGCCCACGATCTCCACCCGGGTCACCTCGGGTTTGGCGGCCACGACGAACTCCTGCAACAGCGAGATGCCGTCTTCGGGCTCCTCGTACAGGCCGGCGTCGATGGCCGCGGCCAGTTCGGCGGCGCTGTCGAACTTCTGCACCCCGAGGCCCTTGCCGCCCTGGTTGTGCTTGGTGATGAACGGGGCGGGAAAGTCCGCCGCCGCCTCGACGAGAAGGTGGGTGCCGACGACCACGCGGGTGCGCGGCACGTCGAAGCCCTGCGCGCGCAGCCGGGTGAGCTGGTCGACCTTGCTCACCTCGAGCTCGATGGTGCGCCGGCCGTTCACCGTGCGGGCGCCGTAGGCCTCGAGCCAGTTCAGCACGCTGCGGGTGTAGTCCTTCGACAGGCCGTGCCCGCGGGTGTGCGCGGAGGCGCTGATCCGCGACCAGAAGATGCCGGCCGGCGGGGCCTCGTCGAGGTCGAGCACCCCGTCCACCAGCAGCCACTCCCGGTACGGCACCCCGGCCGCTTCGAACGCGGCCTGGAACGGGCCGAACCAGTCCGGGTTCTCGTGCAGAACATGGATAACGGGGGTGTCGAGAGAACTCATGAGAAATAGCCTTCCACGTCGAGCACGCCGCCGGCAGCCGCGAAGTCCGCCGCCACCGCCTGGCGCAGGTCGGGATCGTGCAGGAAATCGGCCGCGGTCAGCGCCAGCCCGTCGGCGCCGTCGAGCACGGCCAGGTCGCCGTCCGGCCCCTGGGCGTACTCGGCGAACTCCACGGTGTGCAGCGAAATACCCGGCGGACTCACTTTGATCACCGGGTGGATCGACGGGACCCGGGCCGAGACGTTGCCGAAGTCGGTGGATGCGGCGAGCTCGCTGGGCACGACGGCCCGGGTGAGCACGGTGCGGCCGAGCTCGGCCTGCCGCACCGCCCAGCGCGCGGTCAGCGGCTGGTTGAACCGGATCGGCAGCGAATACGGCGACGGATCCCACAGCACCTCCACCGTGGTGCCGGTGGACAGGGCGCTGCCCCTGGCGATGTCGTCCACCCGGTTGCTCAGGTCTTTGAGGGTCTCGACGGCGGGCGAGCGCAGGTAGTACTCGAGCTCGGCGAACGCGGGCACGATATTGGGCCGGTCGCCGCCGGCCAGCACCACCCCGTGGATGCGGTCACCCGGCGGCAGGTGTTGGCGCAGGAACCCCACCGCCTGGTAGTTCAGCGCCACAGCGTCGAGGGCGTTCCGGCCCATGAACGCGCTGGCCGAGGCGTGCGCGGCCACCCCGGTGTACCGCACCCGCACGATCCGGCGGCCGATGAACGGATGATCGGCGGCGTCGTAACCGAACGGATGCACCATGATCGCCGCATCCACCAGGTCGAACGCGCCGGCCCTGGCGAGCAGTTCCTTACCGTTGCCGCCCTCCTCGGCGGGCGTGCCGAGCAGCACCACCCGCCCGGGCAGCTGGTCGGCCACCGTCGCCAACGCCAGGAACGCGCCGACGGCGGCCGCGGCGATGATGTTGTGCCCGCAGCCGTGGCCGATGCCGGGCAGCGCGTCGTACTCGGCGAGGATCGCCACGGTGGGCCCGGTCGGGTCGCCGATCTCGGCCTCGAACGCGGTGGCCAGGCCGTAGGCGTTGCCGCGGGATTCGATGCCGTGGGTACGCAGCAGACGACGGATGTCGGCCACGCTGTCGGTCTCCTGGAAGGCCTCTTCTGCGTGCCCGAAGATGCTCCGGGACAACGCCACCAGCTCGGGGCCCAACTCCGCGAGCGCCGCGCGCACCCTGTCGGCCACGGCAGCGGGGGCGCCGGCGTGCGGCGACCGGATGGGCACCGCGAGAGCGGCCTTGCGGTCCGTCTCCGCGGCCGCGGCGTCGAGATAGTAACGGTTCGGCGCCGACATCAGCGGCGTCCGGGAACGGCCGACCCGAGGTGACCGCGCAGGGTGCTGGAGGTGTACTCGTCGCGCACGAGCCCGCGGCGAACCAGTTCGGGCACGACCAACCGGGTGAACGATTCGAACTGTTCGTGCAGGAACGCGCTGAGCACACCGAATCCGTCCACGGCCCCGGCCCGGAACCAGCGCTCCATGTGGTCGGCGATGTCCTCGGCCGACCCCACCACCAGGGGCGAGCGCACCAGGTGCGCCACCAGCAGGTGCCGGTAGGTCACCGGCCGGGCCCCGCCGACGCTGCGCCCGGAACGGTCGGCGACTACGTCGAGCAGCCGTCGCCCGGTGTCGTTGAAGCGCGCGGCGGTCGGCGCGGTCACCACATCATCGATGCCCCGGGCGGCCAGCGGCAGGCCCACCAGCTGACGCAGGCTCTGCGCACTCCGGTTGGTCGGCAGGCCGAGCTTCGCGGCGGTGTCGGTGCCGTCGTCGACCTGGAAGAGCTGCACCAGCCTGTCGTACACCTCGTAGGCCTCGGCACGGGTCTCCCCCACCACCGGCAGCAGCGGAGCGACGATCGACAGCGATTCCGCCGGACGACCGAACGCGGCGACTCGCTGTTTCGTCTCCGCGTACAGGCTCGTGGCTTCCTCGAGCGTGGCCGGAGCGACGAGGTAGATGTCGGCGGATTCCGCCGAGAATTCCCGGGCCCGGCGGGAGGTTCCCGCGTGCATCAGGGGCACGTGGCCCTGCACCGGGCGTTGCACGTTGAGGGGCCCGGCCACGGCGTATGACCGGCCGACATGGTCCAGAGTTGCGACCAACGACCGGTCGATCAGCGCCCCGGAGGCGGCGTCGTGCACAAACGCCTTGTCGTCCCAGCCGTCCCACAGCCCGTGCAGCACCTGCACGTACTCGTCCGCCACCTCGAACCGGTCGAACTCCGGGGCGTATCCGGCCTTGCCGAAGTTCGCCGCACCGCGCGCATCCGTACCCACCGTGAGGTTCAGCCCGAACCGGCCGTGGCTGAGGCGGTCGATGGATGCCGCGGCCCTGGCGGTGGCGTACGGCTCGGAGTGGGCGACGTTCACGGTGCCCACGATCCCGATCCGCCGGGTCGCCGCGGCCAGGTACGACGCGGTGCTCAGCGAATCCGCCCGCGAGAGCAGGTGCGGATCGGAGAACTCCAGGTCGGTGTCGGTGGAGAGCCAGTCGCCCAGGAAGAGGAAGTCGAAGCCGGCCTTCTCCGCGGCCTTCGCCACCCGCTTGAGCGCCTCGGCGTCCTTGGCCGGATCGTTGTGCGCGCCCGGGTACCGCCACCCGGACGGGAACGCGCCGAGGGTGCGCACCATGGCGCTGAGCACGAGGTGGTCGCCATGCTCGGTCGCGTCAAGGGGGGTCCGAGTCATCATGCCTCGACGGTAGGCGGGACTGCCGCGGGTGACCATCTGCGGCGCAACAATCTGCCTCCCAATGACACATGACGTAAAGGAAGACCTGATGGGACTAGGCGGGCCCGGCGGGCCCGGCCGGCGGGCCGGTCAGAAAATGTCGCCGTGCGTCATCGGAGTTTCGTCGACGATATCCGCCGTTACTAGGGTCGTGGAAAGCGGCCAGGCATGACCACCACGGGAGAACGCAGATGACGACATCACGTTTCGACGAGATCGCGCGCGAGGCGCTCTCTCGCTCGAGCAGCAGGAAATGGAGCCTGCACCCCGGCACCATCGGCGCCTGGGTGGCGGAGATGGACTTCGGCACGTCCCCCGCCGTCACCGCCGCGCTCCGCCGGGCGGTGGATGCCGGTGAGCTCGGCTACCTCGCCCCCACCACGACCCGGCTGATGGCCGAGGCCACGGCCGACTGGCTGCGCCGGGACTCCGGCTGGGAGGTGCCGTGGCAGAACATCCACCCGGTGTCCGATGTGATGGCGGCGTTCGATGTCACGGTGCGCCGGTTCTCGCCGGACGGCAGCGGGGTCATCATCCCCACTCCCTCTTATATGCCGTTCCTCAGCTTCACGCCCACCCTGGGCCGGGAGATCCATGAGGTTCCGGGGCACATCGTCGACGGGCGGTGGCGCCACGACCTGGCCGGGATCGACGCCGCCTTCCACGCCGGCGCCCGCACCCTGGTGCTCTGCAACCCGCACAACCCCACCGGCACGGCCCTGACCCGGGAGGAGCTCGAAGACATCGCCGAGATCGTGGAACGCCACAACGGCCGGGTGTTCGCCGACGAAATCCACTCGCCGCTTCGCTACGGCGACACCCGGCACATCCCCTACGCGTCGATCTCCGCCGAGACCGCCAGGCACACCATCACGGCCACCTCCGCGTCGAAGGCCTGGAATCTGCCGGGGCTGAAGACCGCCCAGTTCATCACCACCAACCAGGCCGATGAGGAGATCTACCAGGTCTACGGTTTCTCGGTCGTGCACGGGGCATCCACGCTGGGGGTCATCGCGGCGACCGCGGCGTACGCCGAGAGCGACGAGTGGCTGGCCGAGGTGACCGACTACCTCGACGGCACCCGCACCCTGCTCGGCGACCTGCTCGCCGAACACCTGCCCGAGGTGGGCTACACGGCGCCGGACGCCACCTACATCGCCTGGCTGGACTGTTCCAGGCTGGGCATCGACGGGTCCATCGCCGATTTCTTCCGCATCGAAGCGGGGGTGACCCTCACCGACGGGGCCCTGTGCGGACGAGGTTATGCCGACCATGCCCGGCTGATCTTCGCCATGCCCCGCCCCATCCTCGAACAGGCCGTGCTGCAGATGGCCGCAGCGGTGCGCCGACTGAAAGTGACCGTTCCCTCATGACCGACACCCGCGACCACCCCGGTCCCGAATACGACTGGGCCGGCTATGCCTTCGACACCCGGCAGGTGCACGCCGGCGAATATGACGACCTCACCAGCGGCGCCCGCATCCCCCCGATCAACATGACCGCCGGCTACCGGTTCAGCTCCTTCTCGGATGCGCGCGCACGCTTCGCCGGCGAGGCCGACGGCCTGATCTACTCCCGGCAGCGGAACCCCTCCGGCAACGTCGCCGAACGCCGGATCGCGTCCCTCGAGGGCGGCACAGAAGCCATCGTGGTCGCTTCCGGCCAGGCGGCCATCACCGCAGCGCTGCTCTCGATCGCGCAGTCGGGCGAGCACATCGTCTCCACGGCCAGCATCTACAGCGGCACCCGGATCCTCTTCGGCCGCAGCTTCGCCCGGTTCGGGGTCACCGTGGACTACGTCTGGGACGAGTTCGACGACGACGAGTGGGACCGCGTCATCCAACCCAACACCAAGGCCATCTTCAGCGAGACGATCCCGAATCCGAAAAACGACATCGTCGACATCGGCCGGGTGGCCGCGGTCGCGAAGCGGCACGGGATCCCATTCGTGGTCGACAACACGATCGCGTCGCCGTTTCTGATCCGGCCGTTCGAGCATGGCGCGGATGTGGTCGTGCACTCGTCGACCAAGTTCCTCAGCGGCCACGGGGCCGCGATCTCCGGCACCATCGTCGACGGCGGCAGCTTCGACTGGGCGGCCGCCGACCGCCCCTATCCGCTGATCACGCAGTCCACCGGCGGCCTGCCCTCCATCGCCGAGAAGTTCGGCCCCACGGCATACGCGCGGGCCACCCGGGAGGCCGTCGTCAACGACATCGGCCCGGCCCTGTCACCGTTCAACTCGTTCCTGCTGCACCAGGGCATCGAGACGCTGTCGCTGCGGATGGAGCGGCACCTCGCGAACTCCCTGACCATCGCCGCCTGGCTCGCCGAGCATCCGGGTGTGGAGAGCGTCGACTACGCCGGCCTGCCGGGCAACCCCGCCTACGACCTCGCCCAACGGCTCTACGGCGGGCGCAGCGGATCGGTGTTCTCCTTCACGGTGCGGGGCGGTGAGGCCGGCGCCGGCCGGTTCCTCGACCGGCTGCGGGTGATCAGCCACATGACCAACATCGGCGACACCCGGTCGATGGCGCTGCACCCCGCCACGTCCACCCATACCTCGTTCAGTCAGGAGCTGCGTGACCGGCTGGGCATCGCGCCGGGCCTGATCCGCCTGTCGGTGGGCATCGAAGACGTGGGCGACCTCCTGGCCGACCTCGACAGGGCCCTGAGCTGATCCGCTGGGCTCAGCCGGGTTCACCTGCGGGTTCGAGTACCACCACGGCCGTCTCGGTCGGCCGTCGGCGGGCGAAACCGTCGAGGTCTTTATCCACGGAGCGCCACCGCTCCCAGAGCCGGGCGCGATCCGGTCCGGATGCGGCGTGCGCCACGACCCGCCGAGCGCCGTCGGTGAGTTGCACCGCGCAGTCCGGGTGCGCCTGCAGGTTCAGCCACCAGGCGGGCTCGGCCGCGCCCCATCCGTTCATCGCCAGGGTCACCAGGTTCGGGCCGTCCTCCAGATAGCCCACGATCACCGACCGTTCCTCGCCGCTCCTCCGCCCGATTGTGGTCAGCCGCAGGGCGCCCCATCGCTCGGGCCGCGCGCGCCACAGCCCGCGCCTGCCACCGGTCAGCCGGAACAGGGCCCGGTGCACCTTCCAGGCCGTCACCACAAACCACCGCGGTGGCAACCGCGGCGTCCGTTCTGTCCTCGTCATGAGATCGCATCCTCTCGCCGATCAGATTCGGATCTGCTCAGCGCGAATGTACAACCGATCGCCACAACGGTTCGCTGCGGCTCTCCCCCAGTAGTCTGTGAACGTTGTACCGCGCACACCCGGGGGGAGGGATGCACTGTGAGCATGACTGATGCGCCAGTGTCGAGCACCGCTCGTCGTCGCATCCGCGCCTTCTCCGTCTACGTGTGGGTGTGGGGCGCCCTGGTCCTCTGCATCGGCGCGTTCACCACGTACTCCGATGTCGGGTTCGGCGACGGGGGCTTCGGCATGCTCGGCGACGGCGCGAATCCCTGGGAGGTCGCCGACCCGCCGGTCTTCGAGCCCGACGGCACCACCTACTCGGGCGACGGCAGCGGCCTGATCCGCATCCCCCTCGCCGAGCACAACCAGGACCCGTATCTGGTGACCCTGTCCACCGACGCGTACGTGGACTTCTTCGTCACCGAGGCCGAGGACATCGGCCGGCCCGACAACGACCGCGGCTACCCCGACAACATCGCCTACCTCTCCGACGTCGGCGACGAGGCGCTTATCATCCCCGCCGACGCCGACCTCGAACTGTGGGTGCGCAGCGACGCCGCGTGGGAAATCACCCTGGTGAAGGCCGAGGTGGCCGAGATCACCGACGGCTTCGCCAGCGGGACCGGTAACGGCTTCTTCGTCTATCACGGCGACGCTCTCAGCGCCCGGTTCGTGCACAAGGGCGACGGGATCTTCTTCGTGACCATCCAGACCACGGCGGAACGTTCCGACCAGCCCATCATCGAGTCCGGCGAGGTCGACCAGCGGGTGTCCTGGGATCCCACCGACGCCGTGTACTTCACCGTCGAGGCCGACGACGGGCGCGGCGCCTGGTCGATCGACATCGACGAACTGGCCACGGATGCCCCGGCCGAGCCGGACGCCGAGCCGAGCACCCCAGGTCCCACCGAGGACCCCGCCGACTCCCCCGCACCCGTGGCAGGGGACGGATCGTGAGCATGAAGGATGTTTCGGTATCGCGCACCGCTCGCCGAGCCATCCGCACCTTCTCGGTGTGGGTGTGGGCGTGGGGCGCCCTGGTCCTCTTCGTCGGCGCGCTGAACACCTTCACGGTCGAGGAGGCGGTGGTCGAAGACGTGGCGGTGGAGAACGAGGCGGTCGAGCTCTCCGATGGCTTCACGTACCCGTGGGAGGCGGCAGAGCCGGTAGTCTTCGAACCCGACGGCACCACATACTCCGGCTGGGGCGGCGGCCTGATCCGCATTCCCGTCGAGGAACACGATCAGGACCCGTACGCCCTCACCCTGGTCGCCGGCAGTTACGTCAGCCTCTACGCCACGGATGCCGAGGATCTCGGCCAGCCCGCCACCGACCGCAGCTTCCCCTCGAATGTCGCCGGTATTTACCGCGAGGGCGAAGAGATCCTGATCCTCCCGCAAGACGCCGACCTCGAACTGTGGGTGGATGCCGACGGCCCGTGGGAATTCACCCTGCAGAAGGCTCAGGTCACCGAGATCACGAACGGCTTCGCCACCGGCGCCCATAACGGCACCAGTGCCAGCAACGACACCAACACCCGCCATCTCGTCTACCGCGGGGATGCCGTGAGCGCCCAGTTTTCGCACCGGGGCCCGGGTCCATTCCTCGTGACCATCAAGTCCCTCGATAGCTCTCCCGACGACAGCTCGTCCTACTCCGCGATCAACGAGATCGGCGATGCCGACCAGCGCGCGTCCTGGGACCCCACCACTGCCGTCTATTTCAGCATCAAGACCGACGATTTTTACGACGCCGCCTGGTCGATCGACATCGACGAGCTGGCCACGGATGCCCCGACACATGCACCACTCACCCCGACAGCACCCACCCCAACAGAAAGCACCCCGCGATGAGTTTCGCCCAGACGCTCGACCAGGCCTTCAAGGCCCGCCTGCCGCTGTTGTACATCGAGACGAGCGAGGAGGTGCGCGCCCTCGAAGAGGTCACCCGCGCCGCCCAGGCGCTGCGGCGCCCGCGCGAGGTGTGGACCTGGACCAGCGCCACCGGGCTCATCGGCCCCGACGGCAAGGGTGTGAACAACACCACCACGCCGGCCAGGGCACTCGACCACATCGTGGGCATCCCCGAGAACGCGGTCTTCGTCTTCTGCGACCTGCACGCCTACTTCGGCAGCGAACAGCGCCCCGGCGACCCTCTCATCATCCGCAAGGTGCGCGAAACCGTGCTCGAGCTGCGCCACGCGGATGCCGCCCGCGCGCTGATCGTGACGGCCCCGGTTCGCGCCATTCCGCCCGAACTCGACAAGCTCGCCCACCTGCTCGAATTCCCGCTGCCGAACACCACTGAACTGCGCTCGATGCTCGACACCATGATCGAGAACAACGCGTCGGGCAGCGGCCGCATCACCGTGAAGGCCGACGAGAAGACCCTCGAGGCCCTCGTGCAGGCGGCGCGCGGCCTCACCATGTCGGAGGCCGAGAACGCGTTCGCGCGTGCCATGGTCGACGACGGCCAGCTCACCTCCAAGGACATCACCGTGGTGCTCGACGAGAAACGCCAGATCGTCAGCAAATCCGGTCTGCTCGACTTCGTCACCAAGACCCTCGACCTCGACTCGGTCGGCGGCCTGAACAACATCAAGCGCTGGCTGTCCCGGCGCAACGGCTCCTGGCTGGCCGAGGCCGAGGAATTCGGCCTGCCAGCGCCGAAGGGGGTGCTCATCACCGGTGTTCCCGGCTGTGGCAAGTCGCTCACCGCGAAGGCGATGGCGGCGTCCTGGGGCCTGCCGTTGCTCCGGCTCGACATCGGTCGGATCTTCTCCGGCCTGGTCGGTTCGTCGGAGCAGAACCTCCGCACCGCTCTGGCCACGGCCGAGGCCGTCGCCCCGTGCATCCTCTGGGTCGACGAGATCGAGAAGGGCTTCTCCAACACCACCGGCACCGGCGACTCCGGCACCACGGCCCGGGTGTTCGGGTACTTCCTCACCTGGATGCAGGAGAAGCAGCATCCGGTGTTCGTCGTCGCCACGGCCAACAACATCGACTCGCTGCCGCCGGAGTTCATGCGCAAGGGCCGTTTCGACGAGATCTTCTTCGTCGACCTGCCCACCGCCGTGGAGCGCCGCGCCATCTGGAGCATCCAGCTGGCCTCGAACGCCACCGCCGGCAACGGGCTCGCGGCCATCGACGCGACCGCCGTCGACGCCCTTGTGGAGGTGAGCGAGAACTACTCGGGTGCCGAGATCGAGCAGGCCGTGATCGTGGCGCTCTACGAGGCCTTCGCCGAACGCCGGCCGGCTACCCCGGCCGACCTCAGCCTGGCGATCACCAACATGATCCCGCTGGCCGTCACTCAGGCCGAGGAGGTGCAGGCCATCCGCGCCTGGGCCGAGGTGCGCGCCGTGCGGGCCACCGGCAGCGAAGACATCGACCCCCACGAAGACGCCCTGGTCGGCGCGGCCGCCGCCGACGGCGCCGCGCTCTCCAGCCGCCGCGGTGGCCGCACCGTTGATTTTTAGTTCCGTCGACCACTAAGGACACCCCATGACAGACAAGCAGCTCATCGTGAAGGTTCGGCCCGACGGCAGCGTGCACGCCGAAACCATCGGCATGTACGGCAACGAGTGCCTGGACTACATCGCGGTGCTCGAGAACATGCTCGAGGCCCAGACCACCGAGTCGTCGTTCACGGATGCCTATGGCCAGGTCGCCGCGGAGCAGCAGACCACCGCGACGAACTGGGACGGCGCCCGGTGACCCTGCCCGGCGCAACGCTCCTGGGTACCAGCCTGCCCGCAGCGAAGCCCGGCGCCGAACTGCGCTGGTCGCGGTTCCTGGCCGCGACCGCCGCCGAAGGCCCCGGCCTGCGGTCGGCACTGTGGGTGCAGGGCTGCAGCGTGCACTGCCCCGGCTGTTTCAACCCGCAGCTCTGGGCCGAGATCGGCGGCCGGCTCGAGAACACGGCGCAGCTCGCCGACGGTTTTGTGGCGGATGCGCTCAGCGCCGGCGTGGAGGGCGTCACCCTGCTCGGTGGCGAGCCGTTCGACCAGGCCGCGGCGCTCGCATCGATCGCCGAGGCCTTCCGTGCCGCCGGGCTCACCGTGATGACCTTCTCCGGGTACCCCCTCAACCTGCTCACCGAGTGGGCACTGGAACGCCCGGACATCGCCCGGCTGCTCGCCGCCACCGATCTGCTCATCGACGGACCGTACCTGCGTGACCGGCCCGACGCCATCCGCCCGTGGCTCGGCTCGACCAACCAGGGCATCCGCGCGCTCACCCCCGCCTACGCCGCCGAGGTCGCCCGCATCGAGCGGGACGGCGGGCTCGACAGGTTGGAGATCCGCATCCACCCGGACGGCCAGATCGACGTGAACGGCTGGGCGGACGACGCCGCCCTCGACGCACTCCTCCACGACCTCGGTCCCCGACAGGACCGGCCACGTTCAACCCGGAACCGTACGAAAGCGAGACTCGCATGAGTGTCACCCTGATCCTTCTGCCCATCGCCCTGGCTGCCGCTGCCGCGGCGGGCGGTATCGGCGCACTCGGTGCGACCGTGACCGCCAAGGCCGCCGACAAGGATTCCGGGGCGGCGCCGGAGATCCGGGTGCGCACCCGGATGAAAGACAGCACGCTACTCGCCGCCGCCCTCACCAACCTCGGCGCCACGGCCGTCGACGTGTCGCGCACCCGCGTCACCGCGGAGGTCGACGGCGTGAGCCTGACGATGACCCTCACCGAGGATGCGGTCTGGGAGGCGCACGTGGAGGGCCTGGACGGGCGGGAGGTGACCGTGCTGGGGGCGACCGAACTGTTGCAGCGGCTCGACGGCGAGTACGCCCTGATGGTGCAGCATGCCGTCGCCGAGAAGATCCGTCAGCGCGCCGAGAGTTCGGGGTTCGACCTCGTGTCGGAGACCCGCGAGGCCGATGACACCGTGACCATGGTGCTCAACGTGCACGCCCAGGCGTAGCAACCCGATGACACACGCCCCGAGCCGCACCCAAAGCACACCGGCCACGGCCACAGCTCCGTCGCTGTGGTGGCGGCTGGCCTGGAGCTCGTGGCTGTTGATGCTGCTCTTTCCGGCCGGCGGAGCCGCCTGGCTCGCGTTCGGGGCGCTCGCCGCCGTCGCCCGGCGGCGTTCCTGGGCGATCATCGCCGCGGTGTACGCGGTGGCCGCGGTCGTGGCGCAGGTACCGGAGGACCCTGCGGGCGATATCGCCCAGGGCACCCTGTACCTGGTGATCCTGCTGCACGGCCTGATCCTCAACCAGGCCTGGCTGCTTCTGCTCTGGGGCCGCCGGGAGAACGGCCTCACCGTGTTCGGCAACCGGCCCGGCGGGCGGGCCGCCAACGCCGCCCCGGCCGGCCAGCGTCCACGCGCGGCGGCGATACCGAAGGAAGCGGAGCAGCTGCTCGGCGCCGGCGGCACCGCGCGGTCGGATTACGTCGACGATTCGGCGCCGGCGCCGCGGCGGCGGCTGACCCGGGCCCAGCGCCGTGCGCAGGAAGCGGCCGCCACAGCCGCCAGAGCGGCGCCCACCCGCACGGCCGACCGACCGGTGGCGGCACCTGTTGCGCCCGCCGACCTGGTCGACGTGAACACGGCCAACCAGCGCACCCTCGCCAAGCTCACCGGCATGGACCGCGGGCTGGCCAAGGCGGCGATCGCCGAACGTGCCAAGCGGGGCGGCTTCTCCTCGCTCGAGGACTTCGCGGCCACCGCCGGGCTTCAGCCGCACGAAATGGTGCGGCTGGGCACCGAGGCATTCTGCTCGCCCCGCCCGCGTACCAAACGCAGCTTCGGCCGCCGCGTCGACTACTGACCGAGCTCGGTCGAGCCCACAGTTTCGCGCAGCGGCAGCCGCACCGTCACGGTGGTGCCTTCGCCCAGCACGCTGGTGAGCTCGACGGTGCCGGCGTGTGCCTTCACGAAGGCCCGCACGATGCCCAGGCCCAGTCCCATGCCCGGGATGGCCAGTTCGGTGGAGTTGCGGGCGCGGAAGAACCTGTCGAAGACCTGACGCTGGTCTTCGGCGCTGAGTCCGATGCCGTCGTCGGAGACCCGCAGCACCGCATCCGTGCCGTCGTGGTCGACGCTGAGGGTGACAGTGCCCTGCTCGCTGGAGAACTTGATGGCGTTGGTGAGCAGGTTGTCGATGACCTGCTCGATCGCGACCGGGTCGATTTCGGCGCGCACGACGGCGTCGTCGCGGGCGCTGATCGTGACACCGGCGGCCTGTGCGCGCGGCCGGGCCGTGTCCAGGCTCGAGCGCAGGATCTGGCCGAGGTCGGCGTCGACCCGGTGGATCGGCGGCTGGCCGTCGGTGGCGCTGAGCAGCTGCGCGATCACCGAGAGCAGGCGCTCGGCGTTGCGCTCGATCACGCTGATCTCCATGCTGATGCCGAGCTCCTCGGCGTCGATCAGTCCCAGGTAGCCGATGATCGAGGTCAGCGGGGTGCGCAGCTCGTGTGACACCGTGGCGAGGAAGTCGTCCCGCACGGCGATGGCTTCCACCAGCGGGGTGACGTCGGTGGCCACCACGACGGTGCCCAGCGGGTACCCGGACTCACGTTCGACCACGCCGGAGGACGCGATGATGGCGCTCTGGTCGTCGTCGCCGCCGACCCAGTACACCCGTCCGGCGACGAGGTCGCCGCGCATCGCCCTGGCGGCGATCTGATCGTCCAGGGCGACCAGGGTGGTGCGGTCCACGTCGAACACGAGCGACGCGTCCCGGCCGTACGAGCCGGTGGCCGAGTCGGTGCGCACAGCTAGGGCGCGGGCGGCGGCGTTGCTCAGGATCACCTCGCCCTGCGGGTTGTACAGCTCGATGCCGGCGTCCACGGTCTCCATCACGGCCTCGAAGGTGGCTTGCCGGTCCGTCGTCTCCAGCAGCGCGGCGCGGAGCTCGGCGGAGACCGCCACCAGCTCGCGTTGCTGCGCGCGCAGGCCGTTGGCGGCGATGCGGGCGGTGATGGCGATGAACGCGGTGATGGTGGGCAGCAGCAGCACGGACCCCCAGCCGATCGCTTCGGTGGGCCAGCCGCCGGCCTGCACCAGCGGGAAGGCGCTCACGAAGAGCGCGCCGATCAGGGCCAGGCCGAGCGCCCACCAGGCGAAGCCGTAGGCCAGCCAGAGCACGGGCAGCACGATGAGCATCCCCACCGCGGGGAAGATGTCGCGCACCCCGTCGCGAAGGAACGCGACCACCACGACATCGAGCAGCGGAACGATGACCAGCCACTGGTGGCCGTGCCGTTGCCAGGGCACGAACATGCCCACCAGCGTGGCGACGATCAGCAGGCCGAGCCCCACCTGGAAGCCGGTCTCGAACAGCGCCTCCGGCGCCCCGGCGAGCACGAAGCCCAGCAGCACCGCCACACCGGCCAGGAACGGGATCTGGGAGTACGGGAACTCCCGGATCGTCCGCGGCCGAACTGTCGGCGCGGGTCCCTCGGGTAGCTGCGTCACTCGACGATCCTCACGTTCAGTGAGGCGTCACAGGCTCAGTTGCCAGCCCTCCCTTGAATTCAAGCAGGTCCGCACCACAATGTCCCCCATTCCGGGTGTTTTCCGCCGGGTCAGGCGTGCCCGATGGGCGTGGCCGAGACCCTCAGCCCGTCGCCGTCCTCGGCGAGATCCACCAGAACCGTCTCGCCGTCGCGGATGGTGCCGCCCAGCAGCGCCGTGGCCAACCTGTCGTCGATCTCGGTCTGCATCAGCCGCCGCAACGGCCGGGCCCCGTAGATCGGGTCGTAACCGCGCTCGGCGAGCCAGGCGCGGGCATCCGGGGTCACCGCCAGTTCGAGCCGGCGTTCGCCGAGGCGGCGTTGCAGCCGGTCGACGTACAGCTCCACGATCTGGGCGAGGTCGTCGGTGGAGAGGGCGGAGAACACCACGATGTCGTCGAGCCGGTTGACGAACTCGGGCTTGAACGCCTGCCGCACCATCAGCTGCACGGCCTGCTCCTTCTCCTCCCAGCTGAGGGTGGGGTCGACCAGGTACTGCGAGCCGAGGTTGGAGGTGAGCACCAGGATGGTGTTGCGGAAGTCGACCGTGCGACCCTGGCCGTCGGTGAGCCGGCCGTCGTCGAGCACCTGCAGCAGCACGTCGAACACCTCGGGGTGCGCCTTCTCCACCTCGTCGAAGAGGATCACAGAGTAGGGCCGGCGGCGCACGGCCTCGGTGAGCTGGCCGCCCTGTTCGTAGCCGATGTAGCCGGGAGGGGCGCCGACCAGGCGCGAGACGGAGAACTTCTCGCCGTACTCGCTCATGTCGATACGCACCATGGCCTTCTCGTCGTCGAAGAGGAATTCGGCGAGAGCCTTGGCCAGTTCGGTCTTGCCCACGCCGGTGGGGCCGAGGAACAGGAATGAGCCGGTGGGCCGGTCGGGGTCGGAGATGCCGGCGCGCGACCGGCGCACGGCATCGGCCACCGCCCGCACTGCCCGCTTCTGGCCGATCAGCCGGTGGCCGAGCTCACCCTCGAGGTTGAGCAGTTTCTCGGTCTCGCCTTGCAGCAGCCGGCCGACGGGGATGCCGGTCCAGGCGGCGACGACCGCGGCGATGTCCTCGGCGGTGACCTGGTCGTTCACCATCCGTGGACCCTCTTGCTCGGTCTGCTCGGCCTCGGCCAGCTCGCGTTCGATCACCGGGATGTCACCGTAGAGCAGCTTCGAGGCCTTCTCCAGGTCGCCGCGGCGTTCGGCCACCTCGGCCTGGCTGCGGGCGCTGTCGAGCCGCTTGCGCAGGTCGCCGACCCGGTTCAGCGACGCGCGCTCCTTGTCCCAGCGGGCCTGCAGCTCGCCGAGCTTCTCCTGCCGTTCGGCCAGGTCGGCGCGCAGCTTCTCCAGGCGGGCCTTGGAGGCGTCGTCCTTCTCCTTCTTCAGCGCGAGTTCCTCGAGCTTGAGCCGGTCGACGCTGCGACGCAGTTCGTCGATCTCCACCGGAGACGAGTCGATCTCCATGCGCAGCCGGCTGGCGGCCTCGTCGATGAGGTCGATGGCCTTGTCCGGCAGCTGCCTGGCTGTGATGTACCGGTTCGACAGGGAAGCGGCGGCGACGAGCGCGGCATCCGCGATCGAGACCTTGTGGTGCGCTTCGTAGCGTTCCTTGAGCCCGCGCAGGATGGCGACGGTGTCTTCGACGCTGGGTTCGTCCACCAGCACCGGCTGGAAGCGGCGCTCGAGGGCGGCATCCTTCTCGATGAATTCGCGGTACTCGTTCAGGGTGGTGGCGCCGATGAGGCGCAGTTCACCCCGTGCCAGCATGGGTTTGAGCATGTTGGATGCGGCCACGGAGCCTTCGCCGCCGCCCGCGCCCATCAGGGTGTGCAGTTCGTCGACGAAGGTGATGATCTGGCCGTCGGCGTCGTTGATCTCCTTGAGCACGGCCTTGAGACGTTCCTCGAACTCTCCGCGGTACTTGGCGCCGGCCACGAGCGCGGCCAGGTCGAGGGCCACCAGCTGCTTGCCCTTGAGCGAGTCGGCCACGTCGCCGGCGACGATGCGCTGGGCGAGGCCCTCCACCACGGCGGTCTTGCCCACGCCGGGTTCGCCGATCAGTACCGGGTTGTTCTTGGTGCGCCTGGTGAGCACCTGGCTCACCCGGCGGATCTCGGCGTCCCGGCCGATCACGGGGTCGAGCTTGCCGCTCTTGGCGATCTCGGTGAGGTTCACGCCGTACTGTTCCAGTGCGGTCTTCTGCTTCTCGTCGGTTGCGGGGGCACCTTGCATGTTGGCCATCAAAACATCCTTCGCAAATACTTGAGTGGACTCGACTCAAGTTTAGACGGAGGTGGACGGATACGCTACTGCGTCACCACTAGCTTGCCGCTGGTCCGTCCGGCTTCACCACGGCGATGGGCGTCGGCAAGCCTATTGACGGGGAACACGTCCTCGACCGTCACGTGCAACGCCCCGGAATCGACCAGCGCGGAGAGCCTCTTGAGTCCCTGGCCATCCGGTTCGACCAGGATCTCAGGCGTGACCCTGATGTTCCGTGCGGCCGCGTTCTCGAGCAGGTCCTTGGGGGTGCCAGGTGCCACGCGAACCAGTACGCCGCCGCTTCTCAAGGCCGAGAGCGAGCGCATGGGCACGTCGGACCCGCCAAGCCCGCCGACGAGGTCGACGACGACGTCTACCGGGGCCGTTGCAGTTTCGAACCGGGTTGTTCGGTGGTCGATCAGCTCGTCCACCCCCAGCGAGCGCAGCCAGTCGTGTTTTTGCGCGCTGGCAGTGCCGATCACGTAGGCGCCGAAGGACTTGGCGATCTGCACCGCGAGGTGCCCCACGCCACCACCGGCTGCGTGCACGAGCACACGCTGGCAGGGGAGGATCGTCACGGTCTCAGTGAGAGCCTGCCAGGCGGTGAGCCCCGCAAGGGGAAGCGCCGCCGCGTGGATGTGATCGAGGGATTCGGGTTTTTTCGCGAATTGACGGGACGGCGCCGAGACGTACTCCGAGTTCGCGCCCGCCGGTCGCGGAAACCACGGGAGCCCGAAAACCTCGTCGCCGGGCTGGAAGAGGTGCACACCGGAGCCGACCTGCTCCACCACGCCGGAGACGTCCCAGCCGAGGACCTGGAATCCCGGAGGCTGGGCGGCCGCGGCGGGAGTACGCGCTCCGGCCCGCGTCCTCCAGTCAACGGGGTTGACCCCGGCCGCGTGAACTCTCACCAGGATGTCGCTGGAGAGCGGAACAGGCTTGGGGACCTGGGCGCGCCGCAGCACCTCCGGTGCACCGGGCTTGTCGTAGCCCATTGCCCACATCATGGTGTCGCTCATTGAGTCCCATTCGTCTAGTTATCTAGAAGTAACTATATATAGATAATTAGATAGAATGAGAGCATGACCCCACCATCTGACGGGCAACCAGGCGCCGCCCTGCCACCCGCTGGCCAGTTAGCAGACCTTGCCGACCTGATCCTGAACGTCAGTCAGGAAATCAAAATGCTCAGCACCAACGGCGAGGGGATCACATTGACTCTCACCGAGAGCAATGTCATGCGTTTTGTCGATCGCCATCCGGGCACATCGCCCAGCGCGCTCGCCGATGGCACCGGCCTCCATCGCAGCAACATGAGCGCCGCCTTGCGCAGCCTGGAAGAGAAAGGCCTGATCAACCGCGCCCACCACGGCGAGGACGGGCGGGCGATCACGGTTGAGCCGACGGACCTTGCGGCCCACAATCTCGCCCGGCTCCGCCAGAGCTGGACGGCGGGACTCGTTCGCGCGCTGGATGGCAACACCGAGGGGTTCGCTGAAACGCTCGGATTCCTCTTACGCCTGGAAACGGCGCTGACTCGCTCCCGCCAAGAGCAGGGCTAAGGGCGCACAGCCACTACGTTGGGGGCGGACTCAGCGGTCGATGCTGGCCATGTTCGCCTCGTCATGGCGTGCGCCGGCCGCGGGGGTGAGGTCGTTCAGGCGTTTCAGCTGCCCGTCGGTGAGCTGGAGGCCATCGGCGGCGGTGTTCTCCTCGACCCTTACGACGCGACGGGTGCCGGGGATGGGCGCGATGTCGTCGCCCTGACTGAGCAGCCAGGCCAGGGCAGTCTGCGCGGGCGTCGCCCCGATCTCGGCGCCGATGGAGCGCACCTCGTCGACGATGGCCAGGTTGCGCACGAAGTTCTCGCCGGTGAAGCGGGGGTTGGTCTTGCGCCAGTCGTCGTCGGCGAAGTCGGCGACGCTCTGGATCTGGCCGGTGAGCAGGCCGTGACCGAGCGGCGAGTACGGCACCAGCCCGATGCCGAGTTCGCGGAGCAGCGGCAGGATCTCCGCCTCGACGTCGCGGGTCCACAGCGAGTACTCGGTCTGCAGGGCGGCCAGCGGCTGTACGGCGTGGGCGCGGCGGATCGTCGCCGGGGAGGCCTCGGAGAGGCCGAAGTGCAGCACCTTGCCCTCGGCGATGAGCTCCGCGACGGCGCCGGCGGTCTCTTCGATGGGCGTGTTCGGGTCGACGCGGTGCTGGTAGTACAGGTCGATGTGGTCGGTGCCGAGGCGCCGGAGCGATCCCTCGACGGCGGCCTTCACGTTCACGGCGGAGCTGTCCACGGTTCCGGGGCCGCCACCGGCGTGCGAGACCAGGCCGAACTTGGTGGCGATGACAACGTCATCCCGGCGGTGGGCAAGGGCCCGTCCGACGATTTCTTCGCTGAGGAACGGCCCGTAGATCTCGGCGGTGTCGATGTGGGTGACACCGAGGTCGAGGGCGCGGTGGATGGTGCGGATCGACTCGGCGTCGTCCAGGCCACCCTCGGTGGTGTACGTGCCGGCCATGGTCATGGCGCCGAGGCCGATGCGGGAGACGCTGAGCGCGCCGAGCTGTGCGTTTTTCATCATGTGTCGAGTCAAGCCGCATCGGCCGGGGTTAGCGTGGCCCTCTCTAGAGGTTCCCTGACAGGGACCCTCTTGCGGCGGCCGGGCGGCGTAGGTTCGAGTGCATGGACCCCACCGACGACATCAGCGAGTTCTTGGTCTCGCGGCGGGCCAAGCTGAGCCTGCAGCAGGCGGGCCTGCCGGACTTCGGCGGTCGCCGCCGTGTTCCCGGCCTCCGCCGGGAGGAAGTCGCGCTTCTCGCCGGGATGAGTGCGGAGTACTACAAGCGTCTCGAGCGCGGCAACGCGACCGGGGTGTCCGAAGGGGTGCTCGACGGCATCAGCCGTGCCCTGCAGCTGGACGAGGCGGAGCATGCCCACCTCTACGACCTCGTGCGCGCGGCCAACGCCGGTGCCCATCCGCAGCGGCGCCGGCCGACCCGCAAGCCCCAGCTGAGTGCGGGCATGCAGCAGACCATCGACGCCATGTCGACGGTGCCGGTGTTCGTTCAGAACGGCCGCCTGGATGCCGTCGCGACGAACCGGCTCGGCCGCGCCCTGTTCTCCGTGATGCTCGACGACGCTCGTCCCCCGGTCAACGCCGCCCGGTTCACCTTTCTCGACCCCCGGGCGCAGACGTTCTACCAGGACTGGCAAGGCAATGCCCGCCAGATCGTCGCCATCCTCCGGGCCGAAGCGGGCCGCTCCCCCTACGACCGCCAACTGAGCGACCTGGTCGGCGAGCTCTCCACCCAGAGCGACCTGTTCCGCACGCTGTGGGGCGCACACGACGTCCGCGAACACCGCACCGGCGCCAAGAGCATCCACCACCCGTTGGTCGGTGATCTCGAGCTCACCTTCCAGGGGATGGATCTCACCTCAGATCGCGGCCTGCAGATGCTGGTGTTCTCGGCCGAACCCGGCTCGCCGTCCTACGACGGGCTGCAGTTGCTGGCGAACTGGGCTACTTCGCGAGAAACGCCAGCAGCAGTTCGTTGACCTCAGCGGCGTGCGTCCACAGCAGGCCGTGGGGTGCGCCGTCGACCTCGTGGTACTCGGCAGCGGGCAGGGCCTTGGCGAATTCCCGGCCGGTGGCATCGATCGGCAGGATGCGGTCAGCGGTGCCGTGCACGATCAGGGTGGGCACGTCGATGGCCAACGCGTTCGGCGAGCTCGGCGCCACGCCCAGACCACCGCGGCCATCGCCCACTCGGACGAGGCCGCGATGCACGCCCGCCAGGCGGCCGAGATTCTCATCGCCGCCGCGATGCGTTAGGTCGTTCGCGCGACTCCGATCATGCTTCCGGGATGTCCCGGCCGAAGGTCTCGAGGGTGACGACCTCGGGGGCCGGGCCGCCGCGCACGCCGGTGTCGAGGGCGTCGATGGCGCTCATCTGGTCGGCGTTGAGTTCGAAGTCGAAGACGGCGAAGTTCTCGGCGATGCGCTCGGGGCGCACCGACTTGGGGATGACAGAGTGGCCCAGCTGCAGCTGCCAGCGCAACATGACCTGAGCGGCGCTCTTGCCGTGCTCCGCGCCGATGCCGAGGATGACGGGATCGGTGAAGGTGCTCTTCGTGCCGTCGCCGCGGTAAGAGGTGATGCCGCCGATCGGCGACCAGGCCTGCGTGATGATGCCGAGCTCGGCGTTGGTCTGGCGCACCTCGGGCTGCGAGAAATAGGGGTGCACTTCGATCTGGTTGACCGCGGGCACAACCGTGCTCTGCTCGCGCAGGGCGTGCAGGTGGTCGGTCATGAAGTTGCTCACGCCGATGGCGCGTACCCGGCCGTCGGCGAGCAGCTGCTCGAGCGCCTGGTAGGCCGCGATGGTCGTGTCGAACGCACCGGGCAGGGCCTGGTGCAGGATGAACAGGTCGATCTGGTCGACGCCGAGCTTGCCGGCGCTCTTGTCGAAGGCGTGCAGGGTCTGGTCATAGCCGTAGTCGCTGATCCACACCTTGGTCTCGACGAAGATCTCGGAACGGTCGATGCCTGACCGGCGGATGCCCTCGCCGACCTCACGCTCGTTGGCGTAGGCGGCGGCGGTGTCGATGTGGCGGTAACCGGTCTGCAGGGCGGCCTGGACCGCATCCGTGGTGACCTCTGGCGGGGTCTGGAAGACGCCGAGCCCGAGTGCGGGCATGACGACACCGTTGTTGAGAGTGATGTTCTTGTTGGTCATCCTTCGACGGTAATCCGGCGACCGGCTGCCGTGGGAGTGCCTGTCAGGCCCCCTCAGGCGGGAATTGCGGGGCCGGCGCTCACTCCGACGTGCTGGCTGATGAATGCGCGAACGTCGCCGATCTCGGAATCATCGATGCCATGGCCGAGGCCCGGGTAGACCCGTTCGACGAGCGTGGCGTGCTGCGGCAGGTAGGCGCTGGTGCGGCTGATCGCGGGCTCGCCGATCACCCGGTCTTCGGCGCCGCGGCCCCAGAAGACGGGCGGGCGGCTCTCGGCGAGGGTGTCGTCGCCGGGTTGCGCCGCGCCAAGTACGAAGCCGCCGAGCACGACGGGGGCCAGCACCCGATCGGGTCGGGTGCGCAGCAGCTGGCTGGCCATCAGGCCGCCCTGGGAGAAGCCGATGGGGACCACACGGGTGCCCGCGGCCAGGTGCGTGTCGATCCAGGCCCAGATCGTCTCGGTGGCTGCGGCGACCGGTTCGGCGCCGGGGTTACCGGGGGTGGTGATCGGGAACCAGGCCGCGCCACCGCTGCCGAGCTCGACCGGTGCGCGCAGCGAGGCCCAGGGCAGCGTGAGGCCCAGTGCCGGGATGAGGCCGGTCAGGTCGTGCTCGTTGGAGCCGTACCCGTGGAGGAGGAGGGCCACGGCGGGTGCTGCGGCGGGGTCGGCCGGCCAGTCGTGGGAGCGCACGTCCCGCAGCGGCTGGCTCATCGGGCGATCAGCTCGTCGGTGGAGACGTCGGGCAGCGAGACGGTGACCTGGGTGCCCCACGGGTCGGTGGTCGAGACGGAGCGGCCGTCGCCGGCGAAGGGGATCGACCGGGCGGTCAGGCGCGCGGTGAGGGCCTGCAGGTCCGCGGGCGTTGGCACGGTGACGGCCACATCGCCGAGGCCGAGGCTCGCCGCGCGGGGGCCGGAGCCGCGGCTGTTCCAGGTGTTCATGGCGATGTGGTGGTGGTAGCCGCCCGCCGAGGCGAAGAGCGCGCCCGGGTAGTTGCCCTGGGTAGCCTCGAAGCCGAGCGCGTCGACGTAGAAGGCGCGAGCGGTGGGAATGTCACCGACCTGCAGGTGCACGTGGCCGACCGCGCCGGGCAGGGCGGGGCCGGCATCCAGGATCACCTGGTCGAGGTGGCTCTGCAGGTAGGCGTTGGGGTCGAGGTACTCGGTGGCCATCCGGATCTGCTCACCGTCGTGGATCCAGGTGCTGCGGTCACGGTCGGTGTACAGCTCAACACCGTTGCCCTCCGGGTCGGTGAAGTAGAACGCCTCGCTGACGAGGTGGTCGCTGGAGCCGATGAAACGGCTGCGCGGGTCCTGCGCGGCGCGGTAGACCGTCGCCGCGAGGCTTCCCGGGGTCTCGAAGAGGAACGCGGTGTGGAACAGGCCGGCCTGGCGCGGGTCGACGCCGGGCAGGTCGGGGGTGTGGATCAGCCGCACGAGCGGCGTCGCGCCCCGGCCGAGCACGCGGTGCACCTCGCGGGCGCGGCTGCGCTCCTCGAGGGGCTCCATCGCGAACGCGCCGGAGTAGTAGTCCGACATGGTCTCGAGGTCGCCGACCCGCAGGGTCACGGCGCCCATCGAGGTGTCGGCATTGAGGATCTGCTCGGCGGTGTCGAGGTTCATGGCGGGCTCCCGGGGTGGCGGTCAATTGCTTGTACCTACAACTATACAGCACGCGCGTGCCGATACGGCTACCGGGCTAGTCTCGCGACCGGCGGAATACTTGACCCCCAAAGGAGGTTCTTACATGTGAACGCATGAAGTTCGACGGATTCAACACCAACAATGCAGAACAGTAAGGAAGTGCTCCTCATGGCCAGGTTCGACAACAAGGTAGCGATCGTCACCGGCGGCGGCAGCGGTATCGGCGCGGAGATCTCCCGGGAGCTCGCCGCGGAGGGCGCCTCTGTGGTGGTCACCGACATCAAGCTCGAGGCCGCCCAGACCGTCGTCGATGAGATCATCGCCGCCGGCGGCAGCGCCGCCGCGTTCACCCAGAACACCGCGAAGTGGGAAGACTCCGAAGCGGCAGTCGTTTTCGCCCAGGAGAAGTTCGGCGCCCTGCACCTGGCCGTGAACAACGCCGGCATCGGTGCCGCGCCCCAGAAGATCGGCGACTACGACATCGCCGCGTGGGACCGCGTTCGCGCGGTGGACCTGGACGGGGTCTTCTACGGCCTGAAGTTCCAGCTGCCCGCCATCGTCGCCGCCGGCGGCGGTGCCGTGGTCAACATGGCGTCTGTGCTCGGCTCGGTCGGCATCGCCGAGAACGCCGCGTACGTCACCAGCAAGCACGCCCTGATCGGCCTCACCAAGGTTGCGGCGCTCGAATACACCGCGGACGGCGTGCGCACCAACGCCGTTGGCCCCGGCTTCATCGACACCCCGCTCGTGCGTTCGAGCCTCTCCCCCGAGGCCCTGACCGCGCTCGAGGCCCAGCACGCCTCCCGCCGCCTCGGCACCGACAAGGAGGTCGCCGCGCTCACCCTGTTCCTGCTGAGCGACGCCGCGTCCTTCATCTCCGGCAGCTACCACCTCGTCGACGGCGGCTACTCCGCGCAGTAATCCCCGGCGACGTGCCCCGCTGTGGACGAGTTGCCCCGGTACTCCGGGGCACCTCGTCCGCAGCGGGGGCACCTCGATCGTCATACCTCGCGGCGGAGAATCAGGTTCATCATCACCTGGGACATCACGAGTTCGCCGGCCTGGTTGCTCAGCTCGATGCGGGTGCGCACCAGGCCCCGGTCCGGCTTGGATACTGAGACGCGAGCGGACAGCACCGTGAACCGGGCCGAGAGGATGTCTCCGGCGCGCACGGGACGGTGCCAGCGGAGGTCGTCCACGCCCGGGGAGCCCAGGCTGGTGCGCTCGTTGAGGTAGTTGTCCACCATGATCCGCATCATCACGGCCGTGGTGTGCCACCCGCTGGCGATGAGACCGCCGAACGGTCCGGCGAGCGCGGCGACCGGATCCACGTGCATCAGGTGGGGGTCGAACGCGGCGGCGAAGGCCACGATGCTCTCTTCACTGACCAGCACTGAGCCGTACTCCGCGCCAACACCGGGTCGGTAATCCTCGAAATAGCGGTCGACCAGGGGCACGGCCAAGAAATCATCCATAGGAGTACCACTGTAGGCACCGGGGCGAGTCTGGATGCTCACAGCGGAAGCGGCCGATTCTCCACGACGCTCTTCATCACCAGAGTCGAGCTCAGCCGCTGCACGCCCGGCAGTGCCGTCAGCCGTTCGTCATAGAGCTTCTGGAACGCCGGCAGGTCCCGGGCGATCACGCGGAGCAGGTAGTCGGGGTCACCGAACAGCCGCTGCGCCTCGGTCACGTTCGGGATCGCCTCGACGGCCTCCTCGAAGGCCGTCAGGGTGCCGCCGTCTGCGGCGCGCATGGTGACAAAAACGAGAGCCTCGAAGGTGAGGCCGAGAGCGTTCGCGTCCAGCTGCGCCCGGTAGCCGCTGATCGCGCCGGAGCGCTCCAGTTCGCGCAGCCGCCGGTGGCAGGGTGAGACGCTCAGGCGCACCCGCTCGGCGAGGTCGGTGATGCTCAGGCGGCCGTCCCGCTGCAGCTCGGCAAGAATCTTCCGGTCAGTGTCGTCCATGAGCAATATTCTCCTCCAAAACGCGACCTTAGGGGGAAACATTGGGATCACTTGCCCGTTGTCTGCGCATACTCTTCCTGATGGGACCTCCCGCCGAGGCGCGTTCCATTCACCAGAGGAGAGGCGCTGCCATGGCTTTCACGAGTGTTGCCGCGTTCTGGGGAGTGTCGTTCCTCTTCGTGCTGACCCCCGGCGCCGACTGGGCCTACGCGATTGCCGCGGGGCTGCGGAACCGTGTGCTGCCGGCGGTGTCCGGCCTCCTGGCGGGCCATCTGCTGGCCACGCTGGTGGTGGCGGCCGGCGTGGGCGCGCTGGTCACCCGGCTGCCGGTGGCCCTCACCATCCTCACCGCGGCGGGCGCGGCCTACCTGATCTGGCTGGGCGCGACCATGCTCGCCCGCCCTCCGGTCGCGGATTCGGCCGTCGACGCCACCCACGACACCAGGTCATCGGCGCGCTGGGCGCTGAAGGGAATCGGGGTCAGCGGGCTGAATCCGAAGGTATTCCTGCTCTTCCTGGCCCTCCTGCCCCAGTTCACCCAACCGGGTGCGGACTGGCCGTTGAGCGCGCAGATCCTGGTGCTCGGACTGATCCACGTGGCCAGCTCGGCCGTGGTGTACAGCGGCGTGGGCGCCGGCGCCCGGCTGGTTCTGGCGGGCCGGCCGGCGGCCGCCCGACTGGTCAGCCGGTTCTCCGGCATCGTGATGATCGCCATCGGCGTGTTCCTGCTGTTCGAGCGTCTGGTCGTACAGTGAAACCTTCCCCGCATCACGAAAGGCACCAATGAACGAGCAACCTGCTCCCTACGGCAGCGCGGCGGTCCCGACCGCCCGCAAGCGGGTGCGCATCCACCACCTGCAGGAGATGAAGGAGCGGGGGCAGAAGTGGGCGATGCTCACGGCCTACGACATGTACACCGCGGCGACGTTCGACGAGGCCGGCATCCCGGTGCTGCTCGTGGGCGATTCCGCGTCGAACAACGTGTTCGGCAATCAGACCTCGCTGCCGGTCACTGTGGATGAACTGATCCCGTTGGCGCGGGCGGTCACCCGCTCCGCCGAACACGCCCTCGTGATCGCCGACCTCCCGTTCGGCTCGTACCAGGCCTCCGCCGAGCAGTGCTTCCACACCGCAGTGCGGTTCATGAAGGAGGCGAATGTGCACGCCGTGAAGCTCGAGGGCGGCGCAGAGATGGTGCCGCAGGTCAAGCTCCTGGCCCGGTCCGGCATTCCCGTGATGGCGCACATCGGATTCACCCCGCAGGCAGAACACAGCCTGGGCGGCTACCGCATCCAGGGCCGTGGGGCGGATGCGCAGCGGCTGCTGGATGCGGCGCTGGCACTCGAGGCCGCGGGCGCATTCGCTGTGCTGATGGAGATGGTGCCCGGCGACGTGGCCGCCGACATCACCGCGGCGCTGAGCATCCCCACCGTGGGCATCGGAGCCGGCAACGGCTGCGACGCCCAGGTGCTGGTCTGGCAGGACATGGTGGGCCTTCGCACCGGCCGGCTGCCCCGGTTCGTGAAGCAGTACGCCGACATGCACTCGGTGCTGTTCACCGCCGCCCAGGACTATGCGGCGGACGTGGCGGCCGGGGCGTTCCCGGCGCCGGAGCACACCTTCTAGGACCGTCGAGCGCAGCGATGGGAGGGGCACCTCTCCCCATCGTGCCGCACGGTGACCCTGACGTACCGTGAACCATGATCATCTGGAGCCGCTGGGGCATTCTCGTCTTCGTCTTCTTCGGCCTCTCGGTGGGGCTCGGATTTGCGCTCAAGGGTGTGTTCGCCCCCGCCATCGACTCGAACGCGCCGGCCACCAATGCGTTCCTCGGCACCGGTTTTGTTCTGGGGGCCGCGGCCCTGTGGGCCTTCTCGAGGTACCTGCTGCCCCGCCTCGACAAGGCCCGGCCGTCGTTCGTCTACCAACAGCTGCCCGAACCCGCGCTCAACGACCGGGGTGTGAAGGTCACCCACCGGCCCGTGGCCGTGGTGAACCAGGAGACCGGCGAGCAGATCTGGACGCGTCCGTCGTCGACGTTCTTCTTCATTCCGATGCGCTTCTGGCCCTACCCGATTGCCGGGATCGGAATCATCAACCTGATCATCGGCATCATCGGACGGGGCTGACGCCCTCCTCCTCCGCTCGGTTGCGCGAGGTGCGTATCAGACGCTGGATGCTGGATTCCGCTGCTGGCGGCTCGGCCGGCACCGGTGCCGGTGCATCCACCTCCGTGAGCGCCTCCCGGATGATCCGGCGCGGGTCGTATTGGCGCGGGTCGAGTTGTCTCCACTCGGCGACGTCGAAGTCATCGCCGAGTTCCTCTTTCACCCGGGCCTTCGCGGCCTCCGTACGGCCGCGCAGGCTCCGCATGAGCTCTGCCAGCCGGCCGGCGTAGAGCGGCAACCGGTCGGGGCCGATGATGAACGCGGCGATCAGGGCGACGACGAGCAGTTTTTCAAAGCTGAGGCCCAGCATGGGGATCTCCTGTCAGGGGGTCGCGATCGGTCAGAGGGTCACGGACTCGCGGGAGTCCACGCCGAGCAGGGCGGGCCGGCGGGCGACCCGACGGTCGTGCAGCACCGCGATGCCGGCCGCGGCGGCGAAGAGGGCGCACATGGGAACGGCGAGCAGGAACATCGACATGATGTCGGCGGCCGGGGTGGCCAGAGCACAGAACAGCACGATCGCCACGAGGACCAGCCGCCAGCCCCGCACGATGGAGAGGCCCGGCAGCACGCCCAAGAAGTTGAGCAGCACCACGAACACCGGCAGCACGAAGGCCACCCCCACCGCGAGAACGAGCTTCATGACGAAGTCGAAGTAGTAGGACGCCTCGAGGATGGTGCTGTCCGCGGTGGACGCGAAACTCGCGAGCAGTTCGACCACGTGCGGGAACAGCAGGAAGCCCGCGAGAGCGCCGGCCAGAAACAACGGCACCGCCGAGAGCACGAACCCGAAGGTGTACTTCTTCTCGCGCCGGGTGAGCGCCGGCACGAAGAACGCGAACAGCTGGTACAGCCAGACCGGGCTGGAGAGCACGAGGCCGGCGTAGAGGGCGATCTTCATCTTGAGTTCGAACGCGCCGCTCACGCTGCCGTAGTTCAGGGTGGCATTACGCGATTCGGCCAGGGCCACGATGGGCGCTCGCAACACGTCGAGGATCGGGTCGGCGAACAGGTAACCGACGACGACGGCGACCGCCAGGCCGATGGACGCACGGAAGACCCGCTTGCGGGCCTCGACGAGGTGACCCGCCAGGGGCATCAGGCCGGGCTCGGTCTGCGGTGCCTTGCGCGCGCCCATCCCGATCAGCGCCCGTCGGGCTGCGCGGCCGGTTGAACGGCCGGTTGCACGGACGGCTCGTCCGCCTGGGCGTCACGAATTTCGGTCTTCAAGATCTTCATCGACTGCCCGACGCTTCTGGCCAGGGCCGGCAGCTTGGCCGCTCCGAAGAGCAGCAGGATGACGACGAGGATGATGATGGCGTGCCATCCGGTGAGGTTCTGCAGTAGTCCCATGATGTGGTGCTCCTATCCAGTTCAGTCGTCTATTTCGGTGCGCCGCTGGGCGGGGTGCCGCCACCGCCACCGGAGGGCGCCGCCCCGGCGGTGGGTGTGGTCGTCGTGTCGACGCGAGCCGTGAGGTTCACGACGTACCCGGAGCTGACGTCTCCGGTCACACTGGCCAGTTGCAGGGCCCCGCCGTCGTCGCCGAATACGTTGTCGTCGTCGAGGGTGACCTGCGCGAGGTTGGCGGTGGATCCCTCGTACCCGGCCAGGGCGTACACCGCGCCGCTGGTGTCTTCGGGCAGGGCCGCCTGCGAGGTGGCGATGGCGTTGGCGGCATCCGAGATCGAGTCGACGTCGGGGTAGACCTCGAAGTGGATGTGCGGCCAGCGCCCGGTGTAGCAGGCCGGGTAGATCGAGGTGAAGGTGACCTGGCCCGCGCTGTCGGCGACCTGCACACCGCGCAGGTAGGTCTCGTCTTCGATGCCGTCCGAGTACATCGAGTAGCCGCCGGCCGCGTCGCAGTGCCACACGTACACGGCGGTGTCCGCGAACGGTGCGTCGTTGTTGTTCATGTCGAGAACCGTCAGGGTGAAGGTCATCGGAACACCCTCGGCGGTCAGGCCGCCGCCGATGCTGGAGCGGATGTCGCTGCGCACGATGCCGGATTCCTCGAGCACGTTGACCCCGTTGGAGCCGTCGCCGGGGTACGGGCCGGCCGTCTCGTCCGGGATCTCGCCGGTGGCCGTCGTGGTGGTGGCTGTCGCGGTCGAGGTGCTTCCGGAGGCGTCGGTCGTGCAGGCCGCCAGGGCGACCGCGCCCGCCCCCACCCCGATCAGGCTCAGGATGTTTCGGCGGCTGATCAGGGTGCGGATGTCGAAGGCGACACCCTGGTCGACGACCTCGTCATCGGCGCGGTCGAGCAGGCGGCCCTCGTACGCGGGGCCGGCCGGGGTGGAATCGGGTTCAGGGATGCGGCTCATGGCTGCCTCTCGAATAGGTGGCTGTCGTGCTGGTACTCACCCATCCTGCGCAGGCTCCCCTGCGATCTCCTTGGTCCCTGCTATGGCTTTCCTATGAGCAGTCAGTACGGGCCTCGTTCCACCAGGTGGACCCCCGTTCCGAAAAGTGCGTACTGGGGTCACTTTTAGTGCTACGGTCGATCTGAATCAAGTTCTGAAACGATTCAATATGGAATACCTCGCCATTGGCGCCGAAGGAGATCTGTACATGAGCACGACAACAGCCGGGGAGATTCGCCCCGAAGCCAGCATCGGCAAGCGCGACCCGAAGAAGGCCGCGATGAGCGGATGGATCGGGAGCGCACTCGAGTACTACGACTTCGCGTTGTACTCCCAGGCCGCCGCCCTGGTCTTCCCCACCGTCTTCTTCCCCTCCGGAAACGCGACGGTCGCCATCATCGCCTCGCTCGCGACTTACGCCGTGGGCTACGTCTCCCGCCCGATCGGCGCCATCGTCCTCGGCGCGTGGGGGGACCGGCACGGCCGCAAGAACGTGCTCACCTTCGCGATGCTGCTGATGGGCTGCGCGACCTTCCTGGTCGGCCTGCTGCCCACGTTCGGCCAGATCGGCATCCTCGCGCCCATCCTCCTGGTGGCGCTTCGCCTCATCCAGGGCTTCGCCGTGGCCGGCGAGCTCGGCGGCGCCAGCGCCATGATCGTCGAGCACTCCCCCGACTCCAGACGCGGCTTCTTCGCGAGCTTCAGCCTGCAGGGCACCCAGTTCGGCTCGATCCTGGCCACCGGCCTGATGCTTCCGCTGGCCGCCATCCTCAGCGACGACCAGTTCCAGACCTGGGGCTGGCGCATCCCGTTCCTGCTCAGCGCCCTGGTCATCCTGGCCGGCTGGATCATCCGTCGCCGGGTGCAGGAGCCCCCGGTCTTCCTCGCCCAGTCCGACATCGCCATAGCCAAGCGCCGGCTCCCGATCGTCGAGCTCGTGCAGACCCACCTCTGGGTTCTCATCCGCTGCATCCTGATGACCCTGACCAACGTGATCGGCATGGCGACCCTCGTCTTCGGTGTGGCCTTCGCCACCCAGGAGGGATACGGCAACGGCTTCACCACGAGCGAATTCCTCTGGGTCACACTCGTGGCCAACGTCGTCGCGATCATCACCATCCCGATCTTCGGCGCACTCTCCGACAAGATCGGCCGGCGCACACTCATGCTGATCGGCGGCCTCGGCGGCGGTCTGCTCGCGGGGGTCTACCTCTGGGCGATCGAGCAGGGCAGCCTCGCACTGGTCTTCGTGTGCGTCATCGTCATCCAGGGCATCTTCTTCCAGATGTGGAACGCGACGTTCGCGACCTTCTACCAGGAGCAGTTCCCGATGCGCATCCGGGTGACCGGCTTCGCGGTCGCCCAGAACGTCGGCCTGATGATCGCGGCCTTCTTCCCGAGCATCTTCACCGCGATCGCTCCCCCCGGCACGACGAACATCCCGCTGGTGATCGGGTCGCTGGCGTTCGGCATCTGCCTCGTCGCGGCCGTGGCCGCCTTCCTGTCCGACGAGACCAAGGGCACCTCGCTCGAAGACCTGGAAACCAAGTCGATCAAGCTCCCCTGAGCCGATCCAACAGCACCACGAACGGATACCCCATGACGATCACGCCCCAGAAGACCTGGCCGGTCAAACACAGCGCGCTGCTGTGCGCACCGGAGCGACTCATCTCCCGCGAGGGAATCGACGAACTGGTTCACCGGTTGACCGACAACCTGGTCAACATCAGCGACGAGACCGGGGAATTCCTGCTCCGCCTCGACGACGGCCGGGTCATCGACACCAAGGGCTGGGCAGGCTGGGAGTGGACCCACGGGATCGGCCTGTACGGCATCTGGCAGTACTACGACCAGACCGGCGAGCCGGGGATGCTGGACATCGTCGACTCCTGGTTCACCGCACGGCTGGCGGAGGGCACCACCAAGAACGTCAACACGATGTCGCCGCTGCTGACCCTTGCCTACCGGTACGAGGAGACGGGTGACCGCACGCTGCTGCCGTGGCTCGACTCGTGGGCCGAGTGGGCGATGCGTTCGATGCCGCGCACCCCGCACGGCGGCATGCAGCACATCACCCTGGCCGAGGAGAACCACCACCAGCTGTGGGACGACACCCTCATGATGACGGTGCTGCCGCTGGCGAAGATCGGCATGCTGCTGGGGCGCCCGCACTACGTGCAGGAGGCGACGTTCCAGTTCCTCACCCACGTCGCCTACCTGATGGACCGCGACACGGGACTGTGGTTCCACGGCTGGTCGTTCGACGGCGACCAGAACTTCGCCCGGGCGCGCTGGGCGCGGGGCAACTCGTGGCTGACCATGGTGATCCCCGACTTCATCGAACTGCTGGACCTGCCGGAGTCCGACCCGGTGCGCCGGTTCCTGACCGAGGTGCTGGATGCCCAGGTCGCCGCCCTCACCCGGCTGCAGGACGACTCCGGGTTGTGGCACACGCTGTTGGACGACCCGTCGTCCTACCTCGAGGCGTCGGCGACGGCGGGATTCGCCTATGGGATTCTCAAGGCGGTGCGCAAGGGCTACCTCGACGCCGGGTACGCCCCCGCGGCCGAGAAGGCAGTGCAGGCCATCATCGCCAACGTCTCCGACGACGGCGAGCTGCTACAGGTCTCGTTCGGCACCGGCATGGGGTCGAGCCTCGATTTCTACCGGGCGATCCCCTGCACCTCGATGCCGTACGGGCAGGCCATGGCCATCCTGTGCCTCGCCGAGTACCGCCGCACCTACTACTGAGCGATTGACAAAGGAACACGCATGAGACTCGTCAGCATCACCACCGACGGCATCGAAGGCCCGGGCGCCGTGCTGGAAGGACCGGACGGCGGCGACCGGGTTCTGGATTTGGGCGGCAGCACGGGCAGCGCGACGCTGGCCCAGCTGCTGGCCGATGACGCCGCTCTCGCCGCCGCCCGCGCCGCGATCGACCGGGTCGACCCGGCGACGCTGCCCCGCCTGGCGGACCTGCGGCTGGCGCCGCCGGTGCGGCCGCGCAGCATCCTCTGCCTGGGTTACAACTACCGGGGTCACGTCGAGGGCCACAACGAGGGCCTCGTCGAGGGCGACCAGGGTGAGGCGGCGCCGCCATACCCGAACGTCTTCATCAAGACGGCCAACACCATCGGTGGCCCGCAGGACCAGGTCGTGATGCCGTCGGCCGCGACCGACGTGGACTACGAGGGCGAGATCGCCGTGGTGATCGGCCGCACCGCCCGCAACGTCGACGAGGCGGATGCGCTGGCCTACGTCGCCGGGTACACCCTGTTCAACGACGTGTCAGATCGCGGCTGGCAGAACCGGTCGAGCCAGTGGGCCCTGGGCAAGAGCGTCGACGGTTTCGGCCCGCTCGGCCCCTGGATCGTGACCACCGACGAACTGCCGAGCCTGGCCGGCCGGCAGATGGAGGTTCTGCTGAACGGCGTCGTGACGGTGCGCGCCAGTACCGACGCGATGGTCTACGGCGTCGCATTCCTGGTGCACTACCTATCCCAGATCATCACCCTGGAGCCCGGCGACATCATCTCGACCGGCACCCCCGCCCGGTCAGTGCAGGCGCAGTCCGCTCACCGGCCGCTCGCCGACGGCGACACGGTGACCATCCGAGTCACCGGGCTGGGCGAGCTGACCACGACGTTCGTGCGCTAAACGACAGCTGGGTCAGTTCTGGTTGCCGAGCAGACCGGCCAGCAGGTGCAACTGCTGCGGGTCTTCCAGGGCGGAGCCGACGGCCACGACCCGCACCCCGGCGTCCAGGAACTGCTGGGCGTTGGTGGCGTCCATGCCGCCGGTCGCCACGAATCGCACCTGCGGGAACGGCCCGCGGATGTGCCGGAACCAGCCGGCGCCGAGCCATTGGGCGGGGAACGCCTTCATCCAACCGAGCCCGAGTTCGCTGGCGATCTGCACCTCGCTCGGCGTGGACACGCCGGGCAGGATCGGGATGCCGTGCTCCTGGGCGGCGAGCACCACCCGGGGGTCGAGGCCGGGCGAGACGAGATAGCGTGCTCCGGCGGCCACCGCGAGCGGGATCTGCCGGGGCGAGACGATGGTGCCCGCTCCCACGATTTTGCCGCGCTGCTCGGCCAGGCGCACGACCTCGCGCAGGGCCCGCAGGTCCTCGTCGGATTGCAGCGTGACCTCGACGGCGTCGATGCCGAGGTCCCAGGCGGTGGTGGCGAGCTGCACGGCCCGCTCGACGCCGGTGCCGCGGAGGATCGCCATCAGCGGCGCGGAGGCGAAGGTCTCGTCGAACCAGGCGGCGGTCGAGGCCGGCGTGGGGGTGGTGACGCTCATGACAGAACTCTTTCGTCGATGGAATCTCCCGTGGTGAGGAGGGTGAGTGCGGCGCGCCGATGCCCGGCCCGCAGGCGTTCTTCTGGTGAAGCGCCCTCGAGCAGGGCCGCGAGGTAGCCGCCGGCGAAGGCGTCGCCGGCGCCGACGACATCAACAACGTCGACGACGAGGGCCGGTTCGAAGACCTCCAGGTCGCCCAGGTAGACCGTCGCCCCGACCGAGCCGTCCTTGACCACCAGCTCGCCCACCTCGGTGAAGAGGGCGCGCACCTCGGCGGCCGTGGCGGTGCCCCAGAGGCTCTCCGCCTCGTCGCGACCGGTGAACACGAGGTCGGCGCGACGGGCCAGCGCCGCGAGGGTGCCCGCCGCGGCGGCGCAGTCCCAGAGGGCGACCCGGTGGTTGACGTCGAAGCTGACCAGTACCCCGGCGTCGTGGGCGCGGTCGATGATGCGGGAGAGGAATCCCGCCGCCAATGACGAGATCGCCGCCGTGATGCCGGAGACGTGCAGAATACGCACGCCGGTCAACTCCACCCGGTCCGCGTCGGCGGCGGAGAGGTGCGACGCGGCCGAACCGGCGCGGTAGTACTGAACACCCTGCCCGGGATCCTTCACATACAGCCCGGTCGGATGCGCCGGATCGAACAGCACGGACGTCACGTCGACACCCCGCCCGGCCAGCTGGGTGTGCACCCGGTGGCCGAGCGCGTCATCGCCGAGCCGGCTGAACCAGGCGGCCCGGTGGCCGAGCGCGGCCACGTGCGCGGCCACATTCGACTCCGCTCCGCCGGCGTCGAGCCGGAACTGCTGCGCGTGCACCAGAGCGTCGCCGGTGAACGGCGCGACCATCGCCATCGTCTCGCCGATGGCGAGCAGCTCGGGGCCGGATTCCCGGGGTGCGGTGGGCATTCCGGCCGTCACTTCAGGTCGGTGACCGGGGCGGCATCCATGTCGTCGAAGGCCTGGTTCTCACCGGCCATCGCCCAGACGAAGGAGTACGCGGCGGTGCCGACACCGGAGTGCAGTGACCAGCTCGGCGAGATGATCGCCTGCCGGTCGGCGACAACGAGGTGACGGGTCTCGTCCCGCTCGCCCAGCAGGTGGATGACGCGGGCGTCGGCCGGCACGTCGAAGTAGAGGTAGCACTCGGTGCGCCGGTCGTGGGTGTGCGCCGGCATGGTGTTCCACATCGAGCCGGGGTGCAGCTGGGTGACGCCCATCACGATCTGGCAGGACTGCACGCCGTTCTCGTGGATGTACTGGTTGAGCGTGCGCCGGTTGGAGGTGACCTGGTCGCCGAGCTCCCGCACGGTGCCCTCGCCGGGCGCGACGAGCGCGGCCGGGTAGCTGGTGTGCGCGGGGGCGGAGAACAGGTAGAACTGCGCGCCGGTCTCGGCGGCGGGCGCATCGGCGAAGACGACGTCGCGGATGCCGCGGCCGAGGTACAGGCACGCTCCGGTGGCCAGCTCGTAGACCTCACCGTCCGCGGTCACGGTGCCCGCGCCGCCGACGTTGATGATGCCCACCTCACGGTGCTCGAGGAAGTACTCGCTGCGGATCTCGGGGTAACCCGGCAGCGTCAGGTCGGTGCCGGCCGGCACGGCGCCGCCGAGCACGATGCGGTCGTGGTGGGTGAGGGTGACCCGCACCTCACCGGGCACGAAGAGGTCGGGCACAAGGTACTGGGCACGCAGGTCGCCGGTGGTCATGCCCGGGATCTGGGTCGGGTTGGTGGCGTATCGCTGTTCCATGGTTGCTCCTTGGTGGGTGTCTGGTGGGCTCAGCGCACGAGCCAGCCGCCGTCGACCGGCACGACGGTGCCGGTGACGTAGGCCGACGCGTTGGACGCGAGGAAGACGAATGCGCCCTGCAGATCGGCGGGCGTGCCCCACCGGCCGGCGGGGATCCGGGCCAGGATCGACTTCTCACGCTCGACGTCGGCGCGGAGGGCCGCGGTGTTGTCGGTGGCCATGTAGCCGGGCGCGATGGCGTTGACCGTGACGCCGGACGCCGCCCACTCGTTGGCGAGGGCCTTGGTGAGCCCGGCGACGGCGTGTTTGGACGCCGTGTAGGCGGGCACGAAGACACCGCCCTGGAAGGACAGCATCGACGCGATGTTGATGATGCGTCCGTGGCCGCGCTCGACCATGTGCCGCCCGGCGGCCTGGGAGAGATGGAAGACGGCGTCGAGGTTGATCGACAGCACGTCGTTCCAGTTGTCCGCGGGGAAGTCCACGGCCGGCGCCCGGTGGATGATGCCGGCGTTGTTGACCAGGATGTGCAGGTCGCCGAGCTCGTCGATGACCTCGGTCACGGCCGAGGCGATCTCGACCGGGGTGGCGTGCACCAGGTCGCGCTGCACCAGGTGCACCCGGCGGCCGAGGGTGCGGATCTGTTCGGCGGTCTCGCTCGCGTCGGCGCGATCGAGCAGCGCGACGTCGGCGCCCGCTTCGGCGAGGGCGATGGCGGCGCCCTGGCCGAGCCCGCGGGTGGAGCCGGTGACGAGGGCAACCTGACCGTCGAGGCGGAAGGAATCAAGAATCATGGGGGTCCCCGATCGGGTCGGTGCTGGTCGGATCAATGAAGGTCGTGGTCAGTTCGCCGAGGCCGGCGACCCGGATGGTGACGGCGTCGCCGTGTGCCAGCGCCCGGTGGGCCTCGAGGGCCTCCGGCAGTTTCTGCGGCGTTCCGGTGGAGATGATGTCGCCGGGCTCCAGGGTCATGACCTGGCTGAGGTAGTGCACGATGAACGCCATCGAGAAGATCATCGTCGAGGTGCTCTGCGAGACCGTCACGACGCCATCCCGGACGACCTCGACGAGCAGGTCCTGGGGGTCGGGCACCGCGTCGGCGGTGACCAGTTCGGGGCCGAGCGGGCCGAAGCCGTCGAAGCACTTGCCGAGCTCCCACTGGCTGGACCGGCCCTGCCAGTCCCGGTCGGAGACGTCGTTGAACAGGGTGTAGCCGGCGACGTGGTCCAGGGCGGATTCCAGCGAAACGGCCTGGGCGCGTCGGCCGATCACAACGGCGATCTCGCCCTCGTAGTCCACCTCGCTGCTGGCCACCGGCAGCACCACCGGGGTTCCGGGAGCACCGAGGACGTTCGGCGTCTTGACGAACACGTCGGGGTAGGCCGGGTCGCCGGCGGTCGGGTCCTCACCGGCGGCCACGTGCCCGCGGTAGTTGTAGCCGAGGCAGAGGATCTTGCCCGGTCGCACCGGCGGGAGCAGCCGGACGTCGGCCAGCAGAGGCAGGTCCTCTGGCGACGCGGTGGCCCGCTCGACCATGCCGCGGGCGGCGGCGAGAGCCTCCGGATCGCTGATGATCTGCACGACGGTGAAGGGGACCAGGGCCACGACGCGGTCGCCGGCGCTCGAGGCGATGACGGCGCCGGCCTGATCGCCGCCGGGCCCGTCGCCGCCGGGACGGGCGTAGCTGACGAGCCTCACCAGAACGGCTTCCGGCCCGGAAGGGTGACCCTGGTGAGCGCTTCAAGATAGAAGTAGTCGCCCCACAGGGTGCCCTCGTCGACCCCGTTGTTCTTCGGCAGGTCGTAGACGCCGTGCAGCAGCAGCGCGTCGGTGTCCTCGGGGTGTTCCGGGGTGTAGTTGTCGATGAGGGAGGCGAGCATGGTGTGCGCCGCCTCCGTGGCGCGTGCCGCGCGTTCGCCCGTGCCCTCGAGCTCGGCGAGTTCGAGCAGGCCGCAGACGGCGATCGCGGCCGAGGAGCTGTCCCGGGGTGCGTCGCTGCCGTCGACGTAGACGAGGTCCCAGAACGGTACGGAGTCGGCCGGGAGGTGCGCCAGGAAGTAGTCGGCGCAGCGCCACGCGGCGTCGAGGAGGAGCGGGTCGCCGGTGGCCCGGTAGTTGAGCGCGAACCCGTAGATGCCCCAGGCCTGGCCGCGGGCCCAGCAGGAATCGTCGAAGGCGCCCTGCTCGGTCGCCCCGCGCAGCGCCTCGCCGGTCTCGACATCCCAGTAGAAGGTGTGGAAGGTCGAATTGTCGGCGCGCACGATGTGTTCGCGCAGCTGCGCGGTGTGCCGCTGCACGGCATCCGTGAAGCGCGCCTCGCCGGTCTGTTCGCCGGCCCAGGTGAGCAGCGGCATGTTCATCAGGCTGTCGACGATGGTGCGGCCGCGCTGGCGGGGATCGGTGAGGTCGCCCCAGGCCTGGATGATGCCGGCCGGTTCGAGCAGCCTGAGCATGAGGTGGTCGGCGGCGAGCAGCGCCGCGTCGCGGCCGTCGGCGTCGGCCAGCAGCCGCCAGGCCGGCACAGTCGAGAGGGTGTAGAGGAACCCCAGGTCATGGGTGTCGAGGTCCTCGCCGGCCCGCACCCGCCGGGCGAAGTCTGCCGAGTGCGCCAGCGCGGCGTCGCGGAAGACCTCGTCCTGGGTCAGTTCCCAGGCCAACCACTCCATGCCGCTGAAGAAGCTTGTCGTCCAGCCCCGGTTACCGCCGAGCGGGAAGCCGTCAACGGCCGGACGCGGGAGGTAGCGGCCGTTCACGGTGGTGTCGTCGGGGTAGCCCGCACCGAATGTTGTGCTGTTGCGGCGCACGGTTGAGAGCGCCGCTGCTAGCGCCAGGTCTACCGCGGTGGCGGTCGTGCCCGGCGTGGGTGAGGTCGTCATCGGTTGTGGTCCTTAGCTGCGGCCCGGCGCCAGCGCCGGGACATCATCGATGGTGAGAACGGGTCGGAGGGTGTACCGGGAGTTCGCCCAGGCGAGATAGAGCGCGGGCGCGGCGGTCAAGCCGAGCGCGATGGCGGGCATGCTCGTGAACAGCGCGATCTGGGTGCCGATCATGAGCAGGGACACAACGGTGAGGTACCACCGGCGCACGCCGAGATAGAGGCTGGCCCGGATCACGTCGCCCAGGCGGGCGCCGGGGGTATCGGCGATGGCGACGAGGCTGATCAGCCCGACGGCGATCACCAGCACCGTGAGCACGACGAGCACCGGGACGACCGCGACCGAGATGCTGCTGTCGGCGAAGAACTTGAGGTCGACGATCAGCACCACCACGACGGCGGTGACCAGGGCGCCGAGTTGGAACGCCCGGCGCCAGGTGGCGAGCCAGCCGGCGAGGAACGCCCGGGCGGGGGTGGCGCCGCCGCGGCTGAATTCGCGGAAGGTGGTGAACGCGGCGCTGACACCGGGGGCGCAGAACGGCGCCGCCAGGGCCAGCAGCGGCCAGGACCGGGCCGGATCGGTGGTGATCAGCAGCAGCACCAGCGGGAGGCAGGCGATGACGAGCAGCACGTTGGTGATCAGGGCGAGGTAGAGAACGCCGGTGATCATCGTGAAGGTGCCGTGCGCGAGGGGTTTCATCGTGATCAGCCCTTCATCCCGCTCGTGGCCAGTCCTTCAACGAAGTACTTCTGGCCGACCAGGAAGATGATCGCGATCGGGATCACCGAGATGGTGAGTCCGGCGAAGAGCAGGGCGTAGTTCGTGTCGAAGAGGTTGCTCACGAAGCTCTTGAGGCCCAGCTGCACCGTCCACAGGTTCGGGTCGCGCAGGTAGATGAGCGGTCCGAGGTAGTCGTTCCAGGTGTTCACGAAGGTGAGCAGACCGAGGCTGGCCAGGGCCGGCACCGACAGGGGCAACATGATGCGACGCCAGATGCCGTACTCGCTGAGCCCGTCGAGGCGGGCGGCCTCGGAGAGTTCCTCGGGGATGGTCTCGTAGAACTGTTTCATGAGGAACACGCCGAACGCACCGAAGGCCTGCAGGAGCACGATCGACCACAGGGTGTTCGACACCTTGAGCTCCGACATGAGGATGAACTGCGGGATCATGTAGGACTGCCACGGCACCGCGATGGTGCCGATGTAGACCAGGAACAGGGCATCGCGGCCGGGGAAGCGGATCCGGGCGAATCCGTAGGCGGCGAAGGAGCCGGTGAGCACCTGCAGGAAGGTCACCACGATCGAGAGGAACATCGTGTTGCGGATCCAGGTGAGCATGTCTGAATTCGTCCAGATTTGAACGTAGTTATTCCAGACGAAGATCTCGGGGAACCAGGTCACCGGTACCGAGAACACCTCGTTCGCGGTCTTGAGCGAGCTCATCACCATCCAGATGAACGGTGCGAACAGCGCGAGCGCGGCGACGATGAGCACGGTGTAGCCGGCGAACCGGCCCACCCGCTTCAACGGCGAGCCCGAGCGGGGACCGCGGGGCGTGGGCTCGGAGTCGGCGAGCTTTCGCAGCCCGCGACGGTCCTCGATGGGAACCATGAGACCGGTCATCAGGCACTCCTTCTCTTATTGGCGAGAAACTGCGCCACGGTCACGGTGATGCAGAGGAAGAACAGGGCCACGGATGCGGCCGAGGCATAGCCGAACTGGCTCTCTTCGAAGCCCTTGGTGTAGATGAACTGGGACAGCACGAGCGTCGACTGCCCGGGTCCGCCCTCTGTCATCACCAGGATCAGGTCGAAGATCTTGAACGAGTTGATGGTGAGCATGACCGTGACGAAGAAGGTGGTGGGCCGCAGGCTCGGCATCGTCACGTTGAAGAAGCGCTGGATGGCGTTGGCGCCGTCCATCCGGGCCGCCTCGTGCAGCTCGCGCGGCACGGTCTGCAGTCCGGCGAGGAACAGGATCATGTAGTAGCCCATGTCGCGCCAGGTGCTGACGATGACCACGGCGGGCATCGCCCAGTCGGAGGAGGTGAGCCAGCCGGGCGGGTTGGCGAAGCCGAAGGCGCGCAGGATCTCGTTGATCGGGCCGTAGTCGGGGCTGAACAGCAGGTTCCACACGATGGCGATGGCCACGATGGACGTGATGTAGGGGAAGAACGCGGCGGTGCGGAAGAACGCGACGCCGCGCAGCTTGCTGTTCAGCAGCAGCGCGAGGCCGAGGGCCACGACGAAGGTCAGCGGGATGTGCAGCACCGAGTAGTACAGGGTGTTGAACAGGGCGATGCGGAAGCTGCCGTCGCCGACCAGGCGCTGGAAGTTCGCCAGGCCCACCCAGTTGGCGGTGCCGAACACGTTCCAGTTCGTCATCGACATGTAGAACAGCACGACGATGGGCACGAGGGTCAGCAGGGCGAAGCCGAGGAAGTTCGGCAGGATGAAGCTCCACCCGATGAGGGCGTTTCTCCGGGCGAGCCGGGAGCGCCGGCGGCGCAGCGACGGCGACGGTCCAACGGCGACGTCTGTGCCAGCGATATCTGTGGCGGTTGTGGTCGCCATGGGTGGATCTCCTTCGATGAGGGGAGGTGCTGGGGTGGCCGGCCGGCTCGGGGGTGAGCCCAAGCCGGCCGTCCGGAGGGGTGTTAGTCGAGGCCGACTTCGTTCTTCACGCGGTCTTCGGCTCCCTTGATGGCGCTGTCGATCGGCTCAGAGCCGGACATGACGGCCGTGTGCAGGTCACCGAGGATGCCCTGGATCGCCGCCGTCTTGGTCGACGTCGGGTTCTCGGGCAGCGTCTCGTGGGTGGAGATCGCGAACTTCGACAGCTCGTCGCTGGGGCTGCCCTCGACCGAGAAGTAGGTCTCAACGACGTCGTCGTTCAGCAGCGCCGGCGTGATGCCGATCGCGGCCAGCGCCTGGGCGGCCTCTTCACTTGCCGCGTAGGCGAGGAAGTCTTTGGCGGCCTGCAGCTTGTCGTCGCCGATGGCGGCGTTGATGCCGAGTCCGGTCGGGTCACCGAAGGTCACCGGGACGTTGTCGATGCCGGTGGTCTTGGCGTCGTACTGCGGTGCGGGAGCCACTCCCCAGTCGAAGTCATCCGCTTCGCCCGATGCCTGCTGGGCGATGAGGGTCGCGACGTACCAGGAGCCCATCGGCAGCATCGCTGCCTTCTGCTTGCCGAACTCGCCCTGGTAGGTGAGCTGGTTGGCGTTGCGGGTGTTGAAGTCAACCTGGCCGCCATCGTCCTGCATGCCGAGAACCCGCTTGTAGTAGGCCTCGAGGTGCCCGAAGTCACCGCTGAGGATGTCCGCCTTGGGCGTCTGCGCGTTGGCGAATCCCTGCACGGTCGACTGCCAGCTGTGCTGGTAGCCGCCGAACGCGGGCTTGGCGGCCAGCGCAGTGGAGAGCTCGGACTCCAGGTCGGCGTAGTCGTCCCAGGTCCAGGTGCCGTCGGGGTATTCGACGCCGGCCTCGTCGAAGAGCGCCTTGTTGTAGTAGACGACCCAGGAGTCCTGGCGATACGGCACGGCGTAGCTCGCGCCGTCGATCTCGTAGGCCTCGGTGCCGCCGATGCCCTCCGGCAGTTCAACATCCGAAACGTCGACCAGCTGGCCGCCCTCCTGGAAGGTCGAGACGAACTTGACCTCCTTCTGGGTGATGATGTCCGGGCCGGACCCGGCCGCGAGGTCCGCGGTGAGCAGGGTGTTGTAGTTGACCGGGTCGTACTCCTTGAGTTCGACGGTGACGTCGGGGTACTTCTCTTCGAACCCGTCGGCGAGAAGCTGGAACTCGGGGGTGGTGGCGATGCTCCAGCCCGAGACGCTCAGCGTCACCGGCCCGCCGGCTTCGGCGGACTCCGTCGCCGGACTGGCACTGCAGGCGGCGAGTGCCAGCGTGGCGACCATCGCCACGCCTGCCGCGGCTACAAACTTGCGCTTCATTGCTGCTCCTTTGTCATTGCTTTGTTGGTGCTCTGTGATTGCGCTCAGATCCCGGGCACGGGTTCTGTCGTTCTACCGTTCTGCCTTGGCGGCAGTGCGGTGGTCGGTGAGGCGGCTCGACGACTGGGCGCCGTCGGGCCACGTGATGTCGGCCGCCCAGTACTCCCCGTCGGCGACGAGCCGCACGGAACTATCGAGCCGCGAGCCGTGCGGTACCCCGGTGAGTTCGAGTACGGCGCCGGTCCACTCGCCGATCACGACGGGGTAGTCGATGGCGGGCACGGCCGTGACGCCCGCGAGCGGGGTGGAGTCGGGGCGGATCGACACGCTGGGCACGCCAGCGCCGTGCACGGTGCGGATGGCGCTGCTCACGGATTCGACGGCGGCGCGGGCGTCCTGGCCGGTCGCCGTACTGAGCGGCGCGGCGCCGGTGACCGGCCAGCCGGCGATCCGCAGGCGCAGGGTATCTGCGGTGATTCCGGGCTCCAGGGACTCCACCCGGGCGAGGCGGACCTCCCACGGCCCGCGCACGAGTGAGTGCACGGTGAGGCGTCCCGCCACGGTGATCGCGCCGTCGAGGCCGGAGCCGTGCCGGCGGCCGGTGGTGTCGGCGGTGAGCCAGTGCGCGGCCGAGGTGGAGGCGCTGATGCCCACTCTGACAGCGGGATCAGTGCCGGCGTCATCCTGGATTCGCACCTCGATGAGTTCCATGGCCGCACGGTGGCTGGCCCGCCCGGCCGCGTCGATGAGGGCGACCGACTGTTCCAGCGGGTTCTCCCAGGCCTCCGCGTCGAGCAGCGGGCTGGTCGCGGTCGAGTAGCCGATCCGGGCGTAGAGCGGTGAGTCGCCGACGAGGCTGTTCTGGGTGGCGTGGTCGGTGCCGTGGTTGATGACGCGCACGATGCCGTCGGCCTGGGTGCCGGAGATGATCCAGCCGGCGGCCCGCACGGTGCGCAGGGTGTCGCCGGTTTCCACCGGGAGGGGCTCGGCGGGTGCCGCCCAGACCGGGTGATCCGCCGGGAGCAGCACACCGATCAGACCCTTGACCGCCCAGTACGGCGAGCCGGGACCCGAGTAGGACTGTGCGAGGGCCCGCCACTCGCCGTGCCAGCCGAGCGTGAGCAGCTCGGCGGCGTCGGGCACCGCGTGGTCGTCGAAGTGAGCGACGATCCGGTTGGCGGCGTGGCGCAGCGCGCCGGCAGAGAGGGACGGCACCTCGGCGAGCACACCCACCCAGAACGGCGCGGCCGCGGCGAAGCGGTAGATGAGGCTGCGGCCCTGCAGCAGCGGCGAGCCGTCGGCGCCGATCAGCGCGACGGCGTCGAGCAGGTAGCGGTCCAGGCCGACGATGTCGGCGGCGGTGCGGCCGTTCGCGAGTTCTTCCGCGCCCTGCATCCGGGACCACAACACCGGGTAGAGGTGCAACGCCCAGCCGACGTAGTGGTCGAAGGACCTCTCGTCGCCGTCGGACATCCAGCCGTCGGCCCGCGCGAACGAGTCGTGCCGCGCGAGGTCGTCGGCGATGTCCGTCGCGGACCACGGGCCGCCGACCGAGCGGAGGAAGGTCTGCACGACGAGGCGGAACCAGACCCAGTTGGTCTGCGGGTAGGTCGTGTCCCCCACCACCGGCGAGAAGTAGTCGATGACCCGCTGCTGCGTGACGGCGTCCAGGCGGTCCCAGATCCACGGCCGGGTCAGGTCGAGGATCAGGGCGATCGAGGCCGCTTCCACCTTGGCCTGGGGGTGTTCGTTTAGGCGCACCCAGCGGTCGGGCGCGTCGGGGTCGACCCCGGCGGTGATGCCCTGCAGGTAGAACTCGATGAGGGCGTCCAGGCCCTGCCCGCGTTCGCCGGCGATCCGGAAGCCGGCCAGCAGGAAGGTGCGGGCGAATCCCTCGAGCCCGTCGACCGCGCGGCCGTAGCCGCCTTCGGCCCCGGGCGGGGTGATGCGAGCGTGGCCGGGCGAGGCCCAGGCGCTGGCTCCGGCGAGAATCCTGTCGGCGTAGGCAACCCACTGGTCGCGGGTCCAGTCGGGTTCGGTGATCACCGGTTTCTCCTTTGAATGGTGCGGTCGACGCTTGAAATTGACCGTTGTGTGAACATATCAACCTTTTTCGTTCATTACAAGCTGTTTTTGATTGGGTATGATCGGTTATGATCGTTTTGTGATCACAAGCAAGGAAACACGTCGGGAAACACAGCCGTTTCGCGGGCCACTCACCGCGGTGTTCGAGGAGCAGACCGCGGCGATCTCCGGCGGCCTCGGCGTCGCGCTGCCGGCCGTGCTGCTGCCCGCCGATTCGTGCCTTCCCGTGCCGTCGGCATCCGAGCGCGACGTCTGGTCGGCAGCGGCCGGCGGCGCCGATGCGGTCACCCTCGACGACATCCTGGCCAGGGCCGAGCAGGACCTGGCCTTCGACTGGCCCACCCCGCTGGCCAGCTCGGCCGCCCGGGTGCACCGCGACGGCAACCGTGACGTCTGGGAAGCGGCGGCCTTCGCCCGTCAGCGCCGGCTGAGCCGGGCCGCGGTGGCCGCCGCCGTGACCCTCGACGAGCGCTGGATCGACGAGGTCGCCGACGGAATCGTGCTGCTCTGTGAGCAGAGTTCCTGGTGCTGGCCCGCCCACGACGACACCCTGCGGGCACACGGCGCCATCCTCGCCACGGTCACCGACCCCTATCTCGACCTCGGCGCCGGCGAAGTGGTGGGCCAGCTCGCCTGGATCGACCACCTGCTCGCCGACCAGCTAGATGCCCGCTATCCGGGGTTGCGGACCCGGATGCGCCACGAGGCGCGCACCCGGGTGCTGGGCCCCTTCGTCAAACGCCGGGACTGGCACTGGCTCGGCCTGGACGGCGACGTGCACAACTGGAGCCCGTGGATCCAGGGCAACGTGCTCGTCGCGGCGCTCCGATTCCTGGATGCGCCCGCCGAGCAGGCCGAACGCTCCCGGGTCGTCGGGCTTGTCATCGAGGGCATCGATCGGTATGTCGCGGCGCTGCCGGCCGACGGGGCGATCGACGAGGGCTACTCCTACTGGTGGAACGGCGCCTGCCGGGCGCTGGAGGCGCTGGACATCCTCACCGCTGCCACCGGTGGCCGGTTGGACGCGGCCGCCGCGATCCCCGGGCTCCGCGAAACCGTGGCCTTCCCGCACCGCATGCACCTCGGCGGCGCCTGGTACATCAACCACGCCGACGGTCAGGCCAGACCGTCGGCCGACCAGCCCTGGCACTCCCTGTTCCGCGCGGCCCGGCGGGTCGGCGACCCGGCCGCCCAGGCGCACGCGGCGTCGCACCGCGAGATCGGCAAGCCCGTCGCCAGCGAGGCGGAGGGGCTCGGGCGGCTGCTGCGCGGCCTCACCGACCTGGCCTGGATTGCCGCGGGCGACGCCGGCCGGCCGACGGCTCCCCCGCTGCCGGGTGATGTCTGGTTGGAATCGGTCGAGGTGTTCGTCGCCAGGGAGAAGGCCGGCTCGTCGGCCGGCCTCACCGTTGCCGCGAAGGGCGGCAACAATGACGAGCACCACAATCACAACGACGTCGGCTCCTTCCTGGTGGCCTCCGACGGCGTGCCCGTGATCGTGGATGCCGGCCGGCCCACCTACACGCTCGCGACCTTCGGCGCCGATCGGTACGCCATCTGGGCGATGCAGAGCACCTGGCACAACGTGCCCCAGGTACGCGGGGTGCCGCAGCCCGCGGGGCGACAGTACGCGGCGGCCGATGTCGTGGCCGGCCTCTCGGCCGACCGGGCGTCGCTGTCCCTCGACCTCGCGGCGGCCTATCCGGCGCCCGGTCTGGTGTCTTGGCGGCGCACCGTAGCGCTCGACCGCGGCGCGGCGCTTGTCACCATCACGGACGCCTGGACCCTCGAGCCGTGGAAGCACGGTTCCGCGCCGGAAACCGCGGAACCGGTGACCTCGGTACGGCTCCTCCTCGCCGGCGACGTCGTGCTCGGCGACGGGACGGCCCTGATCTCGCCGCTCGATGGCGCGCCTGCCGTGCGGCTGCGATGGCCGGCGCAAATTCCAGCCATACTGACCATGCGCCCACTGGACGACCCCATGCTTTCCGACGTCTGGGGGACGAGCCTCACCCGGCTCGACCTGGACGTCACCGGCCGTGACACCATCTCCGTCACGGTTGCCCGCGATCTTCCGACTACAGGGGACGAACGATGACCGACCAGATTCAGCACACGCCGTTGGCTGCCCGCCGCCGAACTCATGTGCTCGACGCGCTCTCGCGCGACGGCGTCGTTCGGGTGTCGGAGCTGATGGATGAGTTGGGGGTCGCCCCGGTGACCCTGCGGCGCGACCTCGCCCAGATGGAGCGCGAGGGCCTGCTGGTGCGGGTGCACGGCGGCGCCGTGCCGGCCGGCAAGGATGTCACCGGCCGCACCGGCGCACCCGACGGCGTCAAGCCGGGCGACGGGGCGCCGGCGATTCCCGGCTCGATCGCGGTGCTGGTGCCGTCGCTGAACTACTACTGGCCGGGGGTCATCCGCGGCATGGAGCTCGAGGCCGAGAAGAACGGCATGCGGGTGCTCCTGCGCGGCGCATCCTACGAGCTGCAGGACGAACGTCCGGTGCTCGAACGTCTCGTGCTGCGCGACGACGTGCTCGGCGTGATCGTCGCGCCGAACACCGAGACGATCCACGCCCAGGACGTGATCCAGTGGCTGGCCGACTGCGGCAAGCCCAGCGTGCTCGTGGAGCGCGACGGCCTGGTGCTACCGGAGGGTACGCCGGTCGAATCGGTCACGACCGACCACGCGCTCGGCGCCATGCTCGCCGCCAGGCACCTGGCCGGTCTCGGCCACCGCAAGGTGGGCCTGATGCTGTCGAGGTTCTCGCCGACGTCGCGCAAGATCGCGGCGGGATGGCAGGCCGCGTGCATCGAGTTGGGGCTCACTCCCACCGACCACTTCGAGCAGATGCTGCCCGACCGCAGCAGCCCGGACTTCTCGGCGGCCGTGGACGCGACCCTGGACATGGCCCTGCGGACGGGCATCACCGGGCTGCTGGTGCACTCCGACCCCGAGGCGATGGCCTTCGTCGACCTGGCGCTCACCCGGGGCATTTCGATTCCCGATGACCTCTCGATCATCGCCTACGACGACGAGGTCGCCCAGCTGTTCACGCCCGCGCTCACCGCCGTCAGCCCGCCGCGCGGAGCGGTCGGCGAGACGGCCGTCGACCTGCTGCTGCGGCGTATCAGCGAACCGACGCGGCCGGTGCACCGCGTCGCCCTCAATCCCCGCCTCAACGTGCGCGGTTCCACGGCGCCCCCGCGAAGCGGGGCAGCACCGCGCGGAGCAGCGCCGCTGTGATCGATCCGCTCGACTACTCGCCGTGGAACTTCTGGTCGACCGCCGATGATGCGGCCCGTCGGCACCAGCTCGACGCCCAGCGCGACCTGGTCGCCGCCCGGCCCGGCTGGTCGTTCGGCGAGGAGTGCTTCGTCTCCGATCTTGCCTCGGTCGACAACGACGAGCTCCGGCTGGGCGACCGCAGCTACATCGCGGCGGGCGCCTACCTCACCGGTTCGTTCCGCGCCGGGCGGGACTGCAGCGTGAACGCGTACACCGTCATCCGCGGCGACGTGCAGATCGGTGACGCGGTGCGGATCGGCGCGCACACGTCGATCATCGGCTTCAACCACACGATGACGACGACGGAGATCGAGTTCTTCCGCCAACCGCTGGAAAGCCGCGGCATCCGTGTCGGGAACGACGTCTGGATCGGATCGCACGTCGTGATCCTGGACGGCATCACCGTGGGTGACCATGCCGTGCTCGCGGCCGGCGCCGTGGTGACCAAGGACGTCCCAGCGGGGGCGATCGTGGGCGGCAACCCGGCCAAACTGATCCGGTCCCGCCTCGCTCCGGCCGAGCCGGTCGATCCCGCTCGCGCGGCGCTCGGCCAGCGGGTCGCCGCCTTCGGCGACACCGTCCGGGCGCAGGGGCTCGACGTGCTCGATCGTTCCTTCGACGCCGCATCCGGTCTGTTCAGTGATCGCCCCGGTGCCGCCCCGACCGTGCGCGCTCAGTGTGACGCCGTGGAGATCGCCGACCTCCTGCTCGGCAGCGCGCCCCCGCAGCTGCCGGCCGAGGTGCAGGTGGATCGCCTGCGTGGCTGGCAGGACCCCGCCACCGGAGCCGTCGTCGGACCGCTCGCGGATCCCGACGCCGCCTACCACGTGCTCTGCGTCGGCTACGCGCTGCAGCTGCTCGGCAGCGGGTTCGCCGCTCCACTGTCCCTGGTCACGGCGGTCTCCGCCGCCGAGACCGCCGCGACCCTGGACGCCCTGCCGTGGCACACCAACGCCTGGTCGGCCGGGCACAAGGTGGATGCGATCGGCACCGCGATCCACGTCAGTCGCCTGCGCGGCGACCCGCTTCCGGCCGGCGTCGCCGACGCCCTGTTCGGGTGGTTGCTCCGGCACGCCGATCCCCGAACGGGCATGTGGGGCAGCCCGAACCCGGAGGACGGCTTGCTCCAGCTCGTCAACGGGTTCTACCGGGCCTCCAGGGGCACCTTCGCCCAGTTCGGGCTGCCGCTGCCCTACCCGGAGCGGGTGATCGACACCGTGCTGCAGCATGCCGGGGACGACCGGTTCTTCACGCGCGACCGGCTGAACGCCTGCAACGTGCTCGACATCGTGCATCCGCTCTGGCTGACCCGGGCGACCGGCTACCGCGCCGCCGAGGTGCGCGCCCTGGCGCTCCGCCTGCTCGAAGACGCGCTGGGCCACTGGACGGACCGGGCCGGCTTCGGGTTCCGCGCGCCCGCCCGCGACACCGCCGGGCTGGCCGAGACGGCGCCGGGCCTGCAGGGCACCGAGATGTGGCTGGCGATCGTCTGGTACCTGGCCGACCTGGTGGGAGTGGCCGAGTCGTTGGGCTACCGTCCGCGCGGCGTGCACCGGCCGGAACCGGCGCCATGACCAGCGCGCTCATCCTGTCCGGCGCGGGGAGGTACGCCGACCCGTGGCATCCGTTCGCCCAGACGAGCGCCGGCCTGGCCGAGATCCTGACGGGCTGCGGCGTCACCGTGACGATCGCGACGGATGTCGACGCGGCGATGACCCGCCTCGACGGCGTTGACCTGCTGGTCGTCAATGCGGGCGATTCCTCCCGGAACGACTTGCCGGCTCCGGACCTCACTGCTCCGGACCTGACCGCGGCCAGGGCCGGCTTCGCGGCTGCGCTGGAGCGCGGCATCGCGGTGCTCGGCACGCACACCGCGGCGGCCAGCCTCGCCGATTACCCGGAGTGGGAGACGGTGCTCGGCGGCCGATGGTTGCCCGATCACTCGATGCATCCGCCGATCGGGCCGGCCCGCATCACGCTGCACGCCGGCCGGCATCCCATCGTGGCCGGGCTCGCGGACTTCGACACCCACGACGAGCGCTACAGCCACCTGCGGGTGGCGGCGGATGTGGTTGCCCTGGCCGCACACACCCAGGGCGGGGTGGAACAGCCGCTGCTCTGGGCGCGCACCGCCGGGGCCTCCCGGGTGGTCTACTCCGCTCTCGGCCACGACGCCCGCGCCTACCAGTCCCCCGAACTCCGGGAGCTGCTGGCCCGCGCCATCCGCTGGCTCACCGAGTGGTAGCTAGGCCGGGCTGGTCAGCTGGATCAGGTTGCCGCAGGTGTCGTCGATGGTGGCCACCACCACCGGCCCCATCGGGGTGGCCGGCTGGGTGACGGTGACCCCGCTGGCCTCGAGCTCACGCACCGTGGCCGCCACGTCGTCGACCGCGAACGAGGTGGCCGGGATGCCGTCTTCGACGAGCGCCAGCTGGTAAGCCCGCGCCGCCGGGTGCTCGTTGGGTTCCAGCAGCAGCTCGGTGCCGTCGGGCTCGCCCGGCCCGACGACGGTGAGCCACCTGTGCAGGCCGAGGGGAACATCGTACTTCGGCACGAAGCCGAGCTTGTCGGTGTAGAAGGCCAGGGCCTTCGCCTGGTCGTCGACGAAGATGCTGGTGAGGTTGATGCGGATGGGCATGGTGTGCTCCCTCGGGGTGCTGGGCCGGCGGTCGTCCGTGCCGCCGGTCGTCCGTGCGGCCCATCCTAGGCAGCCCAGAGCACGCGAAAGCGGCCGTGTGGTCACTTCGGGGTACCGAGGTGACCACACGACCGCTCTCGCGGATCGGGCGGCGGCTATTTTGCGTCGATGGGGAGCAGGATGCCCTTCACGGTGGGGTCGGTCGCCAGGAATTCCTGCACGGCCGGGTCGGCGAACGCGGCAACGAGGTTCTTGATGTTCTCGGTGTCGGCGAAGTCACTGCCGATGGTGAGCTGGCCGGCGAACTCGTCGGGTGCGGCCGGGGCGAAGATCTGCTGCTCGATCGGGATGTTCGCGGCAAGGTAGTACTCGGTGTAGCCGGCGGCGAGGTCGAGGTCGGGCAGCGCGCGGGACTGTGCGGCGAAGTCCAGCAGGGTGAACTTCAGGTTCTTCGGGTTGGTCGCGATGTCGTCCTGCGTTGCCGTGCCGGGAGCGGTGCCCTCCTTGAGCGTGATCAGGCCGGCTTCCTTGAGCAACCAGAGGCCCTGCGCCTCGTTGGCGGGGTCGGAGTACAGCGACACCGTGCCGCCGTCCGGCACCTGGTCGACGCTGGTGTACTTGTCGCTCCACAGGCCGAAGCCCCAGCGGAAGACGGGAACCGCCGCGGTCTCCTTGAAGTCGGGGTTGGCCTCGAGCACCTGGCTCAGCCAGAGCTTGTGCTGGTAGACCGTGCCGGCGATCTCGCCCTCGCTGACCGCGCGGTTGATGGTGTTGCTGTCGGCCAGGCCCTTGAATTCGACGGTGATGCCGTACTCGGGCGCCACCTCCTCTGCGACGAAGTTGACCAGCGCCTGCTCGGCGGCGTTGCCCTCAGCGGTGGCGACGACGAGGGTGGCGCCCTCGGTGGCATTGGCGGAGGTGGGCGGGTTCAGCAGCGGGATCGTGATCGCCGCGGCGGCGCCGACGGCCACGACGGCGATGCCGGCGATCCAGGGCCAGCGGCGGCGCTTCTTGAGGGCGAAGCCGTGCGGTTCGGCGGTGGGCGTGGAGTTGCTGGGGGTGCTGGGCGTAGACATGGGAGATTCCTTCGGGGAGAGGTCTGCGGGCTGTGCAGGGGTGCGGGCGAGTGCATGGCCGATGGGCTCATGCCGGGCAGTGCGGGACAGTGCGGGAAAGAACGGGCCGGCGCGAGGCGCGGGCGGGCAGGGGCTGGCCGCGGCCGGGAGAACCCGGGGCGCGGGGCAGGTCGAGTCGGGCGAGTCCGGCGTCAGGCCGGACAGCTCGCCCCGGGCATTCGGCGCGGGGCCGCGGCCGTCCGCCGGATCACACCAGGCTCGTTTCGCGGCGTGCGGCGCGGGGTGCGCGGGCCTGGCTGTGCTGGGTACGGCTGTGCGGCGTGGTGAGGCGCACCAACCGGTCGCCGATCAGCTGCACCGACGCCACGGTGGCCACCAAGATCACGATGGTGGCGAGCATCACGGTGTTGTCGAAGCGCTGGTAGCCGTAGGTGACGGCGACGTAACCGATGCCGCCGGCGCCGATGGTGCCGGCGATGGCGGAGTACTCGATCATGGCGATCGTGTTGATGGTGAGCCCGCCGATGATCGACGGCAGCGCCTCGCTGAGCTGGGCGGTGCGGATGATCTGCAGCGGGGATGCGCCGGAGGCCTTGGCGACCCGCACCAGGGTGGGCGGCACCCCGCGCAGCGAGTTCTCCACGATGCGGGTGAAGAACGCGATGCCGGCGATGGCCATGGGCACCACGGCGGCGGCGATTCCGATGTTGGTGCCGGTGATGAACCGGGTGAACGGCACGATCGACGCCATCAGGATGAGGAACGGCAGCGACCGGCCGATGCTCACGATCCAGCTGAGGGTGGTGTGCAGGGCCGGGTTTTCGAACAGGCCGCCGGGGGCGAGGTTGTGCACCAGGGCGCCGAGCGGGATGCCCACGAGCACCACGATCAGCATCACGATGCCGACCATGATCAGGGTGTCCAGCAGCGCGGGGAACACCAGCGCGGGGATCTCGGCCAGGGGCACATTGTTGTTCAGGTGCACGGAACCGCTCTGGATGCTCATGCGACCTGCTCCAGGATCTCGGCCGGCGCGGCCTGCTCGGGGCGGGCGTCCAGGCCGAGGCTGCGGGCCACCGCGATGAGGTGCTCCCGGTCGGCGCCGGTGACGCCGATGCTGGCGTGCCCGACGGTGGCGCCGTCGACGGTTTCGATCGACGCGCCGAGTAGCGACACCGTGGTGCCGAGCTGGTCGGCGAGGCGGCTGAGCCAGTCGGCGGGAACCGCGGCGGAGGTGTAGCTGACGAACCACTCGGTGGCGTCGGCGGGGGCGGACTCGTGTGAGCGGGCGGGTCGGAGGGCCCGGCCGAGGCCGGAGGCGGGGTCGCGCAGCAGCTCGACGATGCGGCCGCTCTCCACGATGCGGCCGTGGTCCAGGCGCGCGACGGAGTCCGCGACCTGCAGCACGGTGTCCATCTCGTGGGTGATGAACAGGATCGACAGGCCCAGGTCGTCGCGGAGCTCCTTGAGCAGCGCCACGATCGAGCGGGTGGAGTCGGGGTCCAGGCCCGAGGTGGCCTCGTCGCTGAGCAGCACGGAGGGGCGGAGGGCCAGTGCGCGGGCGATGCCCACCCGCTGCCGCTGGCCGCCGGAGAGCTGGTGCGGGTAGTGGCCGGCCTTGTTCGAGAGGCCCACCCGGTCCAGAAGCTCCGCCACCCGGGCGCGGGTCTCGGCGGCGGTCACCCCGAGATACTGCAGCGGCAGCGCCACGTTCTGGGCGGCGGTGCGCCGCGAGTAGAGGCCATCCGACTGGAAGATGGTGCCGATGCGGCGGCGGGCCACCCGCAGCGCCTTCTCGCTGAGCTGGGAGAGGCTCTCCCCGTTCACCAGGACCGACCCGCTGGTGGGCCGCTCGAGCAGGTTGACGCACTGCGCCAGGGTGCTCTTGCCCGCGCCGCTGGGGCCGACGACGGCGAAGATCTCGCCGGCGTCGACGCTGAAGTCGAGGCGGTCGAGCACCACGGTGCGCTGGTCACCGTGGCCGTACACCTTGGTCAGCTGTTCGAGGCTGATCATGAGGGCTCCTGTTTTGCGGGGTCGGTTGGTTAGACGGCGGGCACGCCGACGCGATAGTTCGCGCCGCGGTGTTCGTCGGGCAGGCGGTCGCCGCGGCCGTGCAGCTTCTGGCGCAGGGTGCCCTCGGCGTACTCGGTGGGGTACACACCGCGCTTCTGCAGCTCCGGAACCACCCAGGTGACCACGTCTTCGAAGGTGCCCGGCGTGATGGCGTAGGCGAGGTTGAAGCCATCCACGTCGGTCTCGGCCGCCCACTCCTCGAGCTGGTCGGCGATCTCGCTGCCGGAGCCCACGATGAACGGCCCGAGGCCTCCGATCGCGCCGGCACGGGCGATGTCGCCGACGGTCCACTCGGAGCCATCGTGGTTCGCGGCCTGGAAGTTGGCCACGGTGGACTGGATGGCGTTGCTCTTGACGTTGCCGATCGGCTCGTCGAGCGCGTAGCCGGACAGGTCAACGCCCATCCAGCCGGACATGAAGACCAGGGCGCCCTCTTCGCTGGCGTAGCTGAGGTAGTCCAGGTACTTGGCCTGGGCCTTCTCGCTGGTCTCGTCGGTGATGATGGTGAGCAGCGTGTAGATCTTGGCGCTGTACCGGTCCCGGCCGGCGGCCTCGAGGGCGTCGCGCAGCTTGGTGACGGTGTCCTTGAGCACGTGCTTGGTCGACGCGGCCACGAAGATCGCCTCGGCGTTGCCGGCGGCGAACGCAATACCGCGGCTGGACGCGCCGGCCTGGTAGATCACGGGCGAGCGCTGCGGGCTCGGCTCGGAGAGGTGGATGCCGGGCACCTGGAAGTGCTTGCCGGAGTGGCCGATGGAGTGCACCTTGCTCGGGTCGGTGAAGACGCCGGTCTCGGTGTCGCGCACGACGGCGTCGTCCTCCCAGGAGCCCTCCCACAGCTTGTAGAGCACCTCGAGGTACTCGTCGGCGTAGTCGTAGCGGTCGTCGTGCTCGAGCTGATCGTCCTGGCCCATGTTGCGCGCGGCGGAGGGCAGGTAGCCGGTGACGACGTTCCAGCCGACGCGGCCCTTGGTGAGGTGGTCGAGCGTGGACATGCGGCGGGCGAACGGGTACGGGTGCTCGTATGCGGTGCCGGCGGTGACACCGAAACCGAGGTGCTCCGTGACATATGCCATTGCGGGAATGACCAGCAGCGGGTCGGCGACGGGGATCTGCGCGCCGTTGCGGATCGCCGCCTCGTTGGTGCCGCCGTAGACGTCGTAGGTGCCCAGCACGTCGGCGAGGAAGATGCCGTCGAAGCGGCCCTTTTCGAGCAGCTTGGCCAGCTCGGTCCAGTAGGCAAGGTCGGTGTAGCTCTGCGACCTGTCGTCCGGGTGGCGCCACAATCCGGAGGACTGGTGGGCGACGCAGTTCATGTCGAAGGCATTGAAGCGGATCTGTCTGGGCATGGACCTATGCTCACCTTTTCGCGGCCCGAACACAGCACTGCACGAAACACGGCGTCACACAGGGATGCGGCGCAGGATCTTGCGTCGCGCAGCCAGATGGCCAGTGTTATGCAAGATCCTGCACTGATCAGTGCTGCAATGCGCGAACCGCCGGCCATCCGCGCACCCGGTCGAGCCAAGCTGCGTTCGCCTCGGTGTAATAGTCGCCGCGGGCAAGTTGTGACGCGGCCTCGGCATCGAGCAGCACCGTCACACTCGGGTGCAGCTGCACGGCGGAGGTGGGGCAGGAGCTTGACTGCGGACCCTCGAGCGCGGCTCGGATGGCCTCGGCCTTGTGCGCCCCGTTGGCCACGAGCAGCAGCGACCGGGCCTGAAGGATCGTTCCGATGCCCTGGGTCATGGCGCTGGCCGGCACCAGAGACAGGTCGCCGCCGAAGAAGCGGCGGTTGTCGTCGCGGGTGCGCTGGGTGAGGGTGACCTCGCGGGTGCGCGACGCGAACGACGAGCCCGGTTCGTTGAAGCCGAGGTGCCCGTTCGCGCCCACCCCGAGGATCTGCAGGGCGACGCCGTTGCTGGCGGCGATGGCCCGCTCGTAGGCGGGGCCGGCGATGTCCGGATCGGCGAGGCCGTCCGGCAGGTGCATCCGGGACGGGTCCAGGCCGAGCGGGCGCACCACCTCTCGGCCCAGCACCGAGTGGTAGCTCTCCGGATGCGCCGGGTCGAGTCCCACGTACTCGTCGAGCGCGAAGCCGGTCACGCCGGAGAAGTCCAGGCCCTGCTCGGCGTGCTCCCGGAGCGCGGCGTAGAGCGGCTCGGGTGACGAGCCGGTGGCGAAACCCAGTACGGCGGAGGCGTCCCGGTCCACGACGGCGGCGATGAGGGCCGCGCCGATCTGCGCGGTCTCCTCCTTGGTGGGCAACACGATGATTCTCATGCGGTTTCTCCAGTCTGAGGGTGCGCAGAGGCGCCGCGCAGCTCAAGGGTGAACGGCGCGTCGGTACGGGCGGCGATGAGCACCCGGAGGCCGGGGATCCGGTCGGTCCCGCCGACGTAACCGAACATCTCACCCTCGTCGAAGCGGGGCCGGCGGCCGGGCAGCAGCACACTGCCGGCTGCCGCGGTGAACTCGATCACGTCGTCGCCGACCCGGTACCCCGCCGGGCCACCGGTGAAGACGAACGCGTCGGTGCCCGGCAGCGGCGCGACGCCCTCGAGCACTCCGCCCGGCCGGAAGACCAGCTCGATCGCGACGTCGGTGAGCACACCGTCGAAGGCCAGGCCGACGTCGACGCCCGCGGCGACCTGGGTGACGGTGACCGTGGTGTCCAGGGTGATCGGGCTGAGCTCGCGCCTGTCGAAGCCCATGCTGGCGAAGAACCGGCCCTCGTCGCCGAGGCGGTACTCGCCGGTACGGGAGAGATCGGCGGTGGCCAGCGGCTGGTAGTAGCCGCTGGAGCGGTGCTCGCGCAGCACGAAGCCGTCGCCGTGCTGCTCGATGCTGCTCGCGCGGAACGCACCGAGGTCGAAGAACTGCGGCGAGACCCGCAGGGCGTCCAGAATTGCGTCGCCCTGGCGCATCCGCAGGAACACGGCACTGTTGGCCAGCCCCGAGGCGATGCGGCGGGTCCTCGCGAAGTCGCCGCCGCCGAACACGGAGAGGGTGTTGCGACCGTCCCGGCGTCTGGCCAGCCCGACGGTGGGGTAGAACGCATCGTCGGCGGATGCCAGGGGCGCCGCGGACGGGAGCAGCCGGGCCAGGATCGGCTCGACCAGCACTTCGGCCAGGTGGCGCACCGGCTCGGTTGGCCCGGCGGCCACGATCTGCTCGACCACCCTGGCGAAGTCGCCGTCCTGGTCGGCGAGGGCGAACCAGCGGTACTGCGAAAGGAAGGAGCGCACGGAGAAAACCTCGCGCTGGTCCTGCCGGCGGGACTGCACGGTCTCCACTTCGCCGTCGGCCTCGGTGAGCGTGATGGTGGTGCGCAGGTTCTGCCGCACGGGGCCCAGCAGCTCCGGCCGGTCGACCAGCCGGGCCAGGGCCATCAGGCTCGGGTTGGAGACGTAGGCCGCGTAATTGGGGCTCTGCTCGGAGTAGAAACCATCACCGTCGACGTCGATGCCCTCCCGCAACCACGCGTCGACCCGGCCGGCGATTCGCGGGTCCGGCCAGCGGTCGCCGATTCGGGCGAGGGCGCTGGCGATCTCCCACCGGTGATTGGGGGTGTGCACCCCGCCGGCGAGTAACGCCGGCAGGGCGCAGGCGGCGATGGCCTGCAACCGCCCGGCCACCTCACGAAGCGCGTCCGCGACCGGTGCGGCGACCCCGCTCTGCTCGGCGATGATCTCATGGGCCAGGCAGAGGTCGTTGATGGTGAAGGAGGTGTCCGGCGGCGAACTGAGGTTGTCGCCGTCGAACAGGCCGTTGGCGCCCTGACTCTGCTCGAGGTGGTCGAGCAGGGCGGAGAGCAACGGCAGGACACCGGCATCCGCGAACCAGCGTGAGGTCGGCGAGACCAGCACGCACAGCACGGACAGCGCGGCGCGCATGGTCTCCCGGTGCGGCAGGTCGGCCGGCACCTCGGCCGCCAGGGACACGGCCAGCTCGGCCACGACGGCGTCCGATCCGGTGACCAGCAGTGCGATGTAGGCGTGGTCGGTCTCGGTCTCCTGCCGCACTCTGACAGCCACGACTAGTCCTTCAGCCCGGAGTTGAGGTCGGCGCTCATGACGTACTTCTGGAAGATCACGAAGATCACCGCGAGCGGGATGATCGAGATCACCGAAGCGGGCAGCAGCACAGTCCAGTCGATGTTCTCCGCGCCGACGAGTCCGCGCAGGGCCACCTGGATCGTGTACTGCTTGGGATCGTTGAGCACGATGAGCGGCCAGATGTAGTCGTTCCAGCGCCACTGGAAGGAGAAGATCGCCAGGGTGAGGATGATCGGCTTGGCCAGCGGCAGCATGATGCGGAAGAAGATGCCCAGCTCGCTGACGCCGTCGATGCGGGCCGCTTCGATCAGTTCGTCCGGCACCGTGATGAAGAACTGCCGGAACATGAAGATGCCGGTCGCGGTGATCACGGAGGGCACGATGATGCCGGCGAGGGTGTTGTAGAGGCCGAGGTCGCGGATCACCGCGAAGGTGGGCGTGAGGATCACCTCCGTGGGCAGCATGGTCGTCGCGAGGATGCAAATGAACAGCACGTTCAGCCAGCGCGCCTTGTACTTCGCCAGCGCGTAGCCGGTGCTCGCGCTGAAGAACACCGTCAGCACCGTCGTGATCGTCGAGACGAACAGGGTGTTGCCGAAGTACCGGGCGAAGTCCACCCGTTCCCAGGCCTTGGCGAAGCCGTCCAGGGTGAACGTTTCGGGCCAGAAGGTGAGCGGGTAGCGGAACAGCTCGCCGCCGGGCTTGAACGAGCTGAGCAGGAACCAGAGCAGCGGGAACAGGAACAGGAGCACCGGGATCCACAGGGCGAGGGTCGGCAGCACCGCGCGGCGGGCCCGGGTGGCGCGCTTGTTACGCCGGTTGAGCCGAACCCGCGGTGGCGTTGGCTCGGCCGCCGCTGAGGTGGCCGGGCGAGCGGACGGGCGGGTCTGGGTGCTAGAAGTCACTTTTCGCCTTCTTGTCGAACTGGAGCTGGATGAGGGCGATGGCGAGGAGCACGACCATCAGGACCATGGACACCGCACTGGCGTAGCCGACCTCGGCGCGCTGAAAACCGGTCTCGTAGATGTACTGCACGATCAGGCGGTTCTCGGTGCCCGGGCCGCCGCCGTTGAGCGCCTGCACCATGGAGAATTCCTTCATCGACCCGATCGTGGTGAGCAGGACGACCATGACGGATGTCGGTGCGATGCCCGGCAGGGTGATGGCACGGAATCGCTGCCACGCGTTGGCGCCGTCGAGCGACGCCGCCTCGTAGTACGAGGTGGGCACGTTCTTGATGGCCGCGATGAACAGCAGCATGCTGAAGGCCGTGTTGGCCCAGGCGGAGGCCACGATGACGACGACCATGGCGAGGTCGGCGTTGGAGGACCACGGCACCGCGGTTCCGCCTACGCTGGCGATCACGAAGTTGACCAGGCCGAAGCTCTCGCCGAACAGCCACCGCCAGATGACACCGGTGACGATGGGCGAGACCAGCCAGGGAATGAAGAAGATGATCTTCGCCAGGGTCTTGCCCTTGGTGTGCAGGTTGACCAGCAGTACCGCGATGCCCAGCGAGATCGCGTAGCAGAGCGGCACGTAGAGAACCACGTAGAGCACCGTACGGGTCAGCGCCTGGTAGAAGTCCTCGTCGCCGAGCAGTTCGGCGTAGTTGTCCAGCCCGATGAAATCGAGTTTGCCGACGCCGCGGTAGTCGGTGAACGAGTAGATCAGCCCCAAGAGGCCCGGCCAGACGAAGAACAGGGCGAACAGCACCACAACCACAGCGCTGAGCACGATCGGTGCGGTGACGTAGCGGGCTCCCCGGCGGCGGGATTTCGCCGGGCGGGATGTCGCAGGCCGGGAGATCACAGGCCGTGACGTCCCCGGGCTGGCGGTCTTCTGGATGGTCATGCTTCCTCGATATCTGGATCGCGCCCTGGCGCGGATCCGCACGTGAGGGGTGGGCGCCTGCGCGTCCACCCCTCGAACGGTTACTCTCCGTAGGCCTCTGAGGTCTGCTCGTTGATGTTCAGCACGGTGGTGTCGATGTCCTGCTCACCGTTGAGGTACTTGACGACCTCGTCCTTGAGCGGTTCGAACTCGAGCTTCTGACCCAGGTAGCCCTTGCGGAGCGCCTCGGTGGCCTGGTCGGCCGCGATGGGGTCGGAGGCGGCGATCTCCTCGTTGTACAGCGCGAACGACTCCGGGCTGTTCTGGTAGGTGATGTCCAGGCCCTCGACGGCGGGGAGGAAACCGGAGATCTCCGACAGTTCCGCGTAGTTGTCGGGCTCGTAGAGCCAGTTGATGAAGTCGCGGGTCTCGTCCTCGACGCCGGTGCCATCGAACGCGACCATCCAGTTGGTGCCGAGGTTGGTGGAGCGCACGGTCTGTGCGGGCAGCAGAACCGACTGCCACTCGAAGTCGGTGATGTTCTCGGCGAAGTCGGTGATCTGCCAGACCCCGGAGTAATACGCCGCGACCTGGCCGCTCTTGAACAGGGCGCTGGGGTCTTCGCCGGAGAGCCAGACGGACTTGGGCATGATCGAGTCGTCGCTGATCTTCTTGAAGTACTCCAGGGCGGTCTTCGAGTCGTCGTTCATCTCGAACGTGCCGTCGGACTGCTCTTCGACACCGGTGCTGCCGAACTCGTACATCATCGAGCGGAGGCGGTGGGCGGAACCGTCCATCACCATGCCGTAGCGTGCGCCGGTCTTGGCCTGCACGGTCTGGATGGCAGCGATGTACTCGTCCCAGGTCCAGGGCTCGTCGCCGCTGACCGGGTAGGTCACGCCGGCCTCGTCGAAGAGCGACTTGTTGATGTAGAGGCCGACGGCGGTGAGGTCGCTGGGCAGGGCGAGGATCTCATCGTCGTCGTTGGCGACGAGGAGGGAGTCCATCACGTTCTGGTCGGCGGCGATGTCGCTGAGGTCCAGCAGGGAGTTTGACCAGATCGGGTCGAGGTCGCTCGCCCGGGCCAGGGCGGGCAGGTCGCCGGCCTGGGCGCCGTTGCGCAGCTTGGTCACCAGGTCGTCGTAGGGAACATCGACGATCTCGACGGTGACGCCGGTCTCTTCCTTGTATTTGTCGGCCATCGCCTGGTAGCCGCCGCCCTGGGTGCCGTCGCCGGAGAGCACGAACTGCAGGGTGGGGGTCTCATCAGAGCCGGCGCCGGCGGCGCAGCCGGTCAGCGCGAGGACGGTTACCGCGCCAAGAGCGATAAGTTTCGTACGAGCGTTCACTGTTCTCCATCAGGGTGCGTGGTGCATGGGGTGGGGTGCACACTTTTCTATCAGTACGACTAATAACTAATCAAAGCGAAAATCCCCAAAATGGGCCTTTGATACACACTGGTTACCTGCGTTTACGTGCTCGAAACAAACAGCGCCCAATCCGGTTGCCGGTTTGCGAACGACTCTCTGGCTATGCTTTTATGTCACATCGAGTGTTAACTAATCTGTGGAAAGGAGCACCGAATGTCCCTCACCACACCGTCCCGGACCGCCACGACCCGTACCGTGACCGAGATCAATCGCACGGCCATCCTCGGCGCCCTGCTCACGCACGGTCCGCTCTCCCGGTCGCAACTCAAGACGGAGACCGGGCTGAGCCCCGCCACCATCGAGCGACTTTGCGCCGCCCTGCTCAGCGAGCGCCTCATCGCCCTTGACGGCCTCGAGCGGTCCTCCGGCGGCCGACCGTCCACCCTGTTCAGGTTCGCCGGCGACGGCCGGATCGTGGCCGCCATCGAGGTGACGGCCGGGTTCGTGCGCGGGATGCTCATCGACCTCGACGGCCTCGTCGTCCACGACGAACGGGTGGCCTTCGGCGCTCCCGGCGCACCGCCCAGCCCGGACGACCGGCTCACCGGCACGCTGGCGCTGATCGACTCGTTCACTCACCGGGCCACCGAGCTGGCCAAGCCGTTGCTGGGCATCGGCATCGCCGTGCCGGGCGTCGCCCACCGCGACACCGGCCGGGTGAGCACCTCGGTGGAGCTCGGCTGGCAGGACATCGCCCTGCAGAGCATCGTCGAAACCCGGTTCGGCATCCCCACCCACGTCGAGAACGACGCCAACGCCATCGCTGTGGGCGAGTGGGCGCACGGCGCCGGCCGTAACACCCAGAGCCTGGCCGCCTATGTGCTCGGCGTCGGCGTCGGCGCCGGCATCGTCACCGAGGGGCAGCTCCTGCACGGGTTCCGCTCCGGTGCCGGTGAGATCGGCTACTTCCTGACCGACCGCTCCTCCCTGGCCCGGTTCTTCGCCGAGCAGGGCGACCTCGAATCACGCATGGAGTCCATCGGCAGCGCCTACCCCGTCGACGCCGGCGCCCGCACCCGCTCCCCCGCCGGCGACCTCATCGCCGCGGCCGCCGCAGGCGACGAACAGGCCAGGGCTCTGGCCGGAGAGCTCTTCGACTACATCGCCCTCTCCTGCGGAGCGCTGAGCACGGTCCTCGACCCCGAGGTCATCATTCTGGCCGGGCACCTCAGCGCCCACAGCGACTACGTCATCGGCGAGGTCACCGGCCGCCTGGTCGGCCGCATCCCGTTCCCACCCCGGTTCGTCGCCGGCACACTGGGCGACGATGCCGCCCTGGTGGGCGTCGGCGAAATCATTACCCGTCAGGTGCGGGGGTTCACCTTCCTTGTCTGAAAACACCACGCTGCGTCCCTTCATCGACTCGGCGCCCTCCCCGCACGCCCGCCGCCCAGCCGCCGCGGTCGGCGTCGACGTCGGGGGAACCAAGACCCACATCGCCGCCATCGCCGCCGACGGCAGCCGAACCGACCGCATCGTGCCGTCGTCCCTGTGGCGCATCGGCGCCCTGTTCGACGACGACGAGAACTTCAGCCGGCTCGTCGGGCAGGTGCTCGAACTGACCACCGTCGACGCGGACAGCGCCCTGGTCTTCGGTATGCACGGCTGCGACAACGCCGTGCAGTGGGCGGCCGCCACCACCGCCCTGTCCCTGCGGCTGCCCGGTTCGGTGCGCGCCGTCAACGACGCCGCACTGCTCGGCCCTGCCCTCGGCGCGACCGAGTGCATCCAGCTCATCGTCGGCACCGGCGCGGTGATCCTCGGCCAGAACAGTGACGGCGAGAACCTCACCGTGGAAGGCTACGGCTGGTTGCTCGGCGACTACGGCAGCGCCCCGGCGCTGGTGCGGGACGCCATGCGCCTGCTGCTCCAACGCGCCGACCGAGCGCTGGGCGGCAACCCACTCGACGATCCGCTGGCCCGGGCGCTCGCCAGCGCCTACGGCGCCGCCGACGTCACCGAACTCGCCCTCGCCTTCAGCGTGGGAGCCAGCGCGACGGCCTGGGGCGCGCATGCCCCGCTGGTCTTCGAGGCCGCGGCCCAGGGCTCGGTCCTGGCCAACGACACCCTCGATGCCGCCGCGACGATGATCGCCGACGGCGTCGCCGCGCTCGTGCGCCGGGGCGCGGTGGGCAGCACCGTCGTGGCCGCCGGCGGGGTGATCGTGAACCAGCCGGTGCTACAGGAGCGGGTGCGCACCGAACTGTCCCGCCTCGTTCCCGGCTTGCGCCTGCGCATCCTCACCGCTCCCCCGGTCGACGGCGCGCTCGCGCTCGCCCGCGCGGCATGCTGACCGCCACACCCTTGCCCCACCTGTAGAGGAGCACTCCCCCGTGACCCGAACGTTCTCGGCCGCTACGGCTTTCAGCACCGAACTCGCCAGCCGGGCCCCCGGCCGGGGCGGCCTGGCCCCCCGAGCACACCTCACGACGGATGCCGCGCGGCTTTCCCTCAACGGCACCTGGGCGTTCCGGCTCTGGCCCACCGCGGCGAGCGCCCCGGACGACGGCTGGACAACGGGCGCCCAGACCGGCGACTGGACCACCATCGACGTGCCCTCACACTGGTCGCTCCGCGGTCACGGCAGCCCGAGCTACACCAACCTGCAGTATCCGTTCCCGATCGACCCGCCCTTTCCGCCGGACACCAACCCCACCGCCGACTACCTGCTGAGCTTCGACGCGCCAGAGGAGCTGGCCGCCACCCCCACAGTGCTCCGCTTCGACGGCGTCGAGTCCGCGGCCACCGTCTGGCTGAACGGGCAGGAGCTCGGCACGATCCGCGGCAGCCGCCTGACCTCCGAGTTCGACATCACCACGAGCCTTGGCGCCGGCGCCAACATCCTCGCCGTTCGGGTCGCCCAGTGGTCGGCGGCCAGCTACCTGGAGGACCAGGACATGTGGTGGCTGCCCGGCATCTTCCGCGACGTCACGGTGCTCGCCCGGCCGGCCGGCGGCATCCGCGACGTCTTTGTGCACGCCGACTTCGACCACCACACCGGTGAGGGTCAACTCCGGATCGAGGTCGAGGGCGACCCGGCCGGCGCCACGGTGACGGTCGTGGCGCTCGGCATCGTGACCCGGCCGGTCACCGAGACGTTCAGGCCGGCAGATGTGCTGCCCTGGTCGGCCGAGCGCCCGCACCTCTACGACGCCACCGTGTCCACTGCCACCGAGACGGTCTCGCTGCGCATCGGTTTTCGCACCATCACCGTTGAAGACGCCACCCTGAAGGTGAACGGCCGGCCGATCCTGCTGCGCGGGGTGAACCGCCACGAGCACGACCCGCTTAACGGCCGGATCGTGACCCTCGACGCCGCCCGCGCCGAACTGGTGCTCATGAAACAGCACAACATCAACGCCGTACGCACCTCGCACTACCCGCCGCACCCCGGCTTCCTCGACCTGGCCGACGAACTGGGCTTCTACCTCGTACTCGAGGCGGACCTGGAGACCCACGGCTTCGAACTCGTCGGCTGGGCCGGCAACCCGAGCGACGACGCCCGCTGGCGGGACGCGTTCCTCGACCGCATCCGGCGCACCGTGGAGCGCGACAAGAACCACCCGTCGGTGATCCTCTGGTCGCTGGGCAACGAGGCGGGCACCGGCGCCAACCTCGAGGCCATGGCCCGGTGGACCAAACTTCGCGACCCGTCCCGCCTGGTGCACTACGAGGGCGACTGGAGCAGCAGCTACGTCGACGTGTACTCCCGCATGTACGCCTCACCCGCCGAGCTGGCGGTCATCGCCGCCGAACGCACCGACGACCCGGACCCGGCACTCACCGCGGCCGAACGGCACCGCCGCACCCTGCCGTTCCTGCTCTGCGAGTACGCCCACGCCATGGGCAACGGTCCGGGCGGTCTGAGCGAGTACCAGGGCCTGTTCGAGAGCGCCCCGCGGATGGCCGGCGGCTTCGTCTGGGAGTGGATCGAACACGGCCTGAAAGCCCCGGGCGCCAGCGTCGATACCAGCGCGCCGGGTGACTACGCCTATGGCGGCGACTACGGCGAGAGCACGCACGACGGCAACTTCGTCATCGACGGCCTGGTCTCGGCCGACCGGGTGCCGCGCCCAGGCCTGGCCGACTTCAAGAAGGTCATCGAACCCATCCGCATCCAGGTCGCCGACGACCTCGCCTCGGTGAGCATCGGCAATGAGTACGACTTCGCCGACCTCGACGGCGTCGAGTTCCGCTGGGCCCGCGGCGAGACGCACGGGCTGCTGCAGATGCCGCCGGTGCCCGCGGGCGAGCGGGTGCGCGTGCCGCTGCCGGCGGACGGGCCGGGCTCGGGCACCGAGGTCCTCACGGTTTCCGCCGTGCTCGCGGCCGACACCGCGTGGGCGCCGGCCGGCCACGAGATCGCCTGGGGCCAGTCCCCTGCGATCGACGTCACCGTCAGTCCGGCCGCCGGCTTGGCGCCAACGGTCGAGGGCGCCACGGTGCTGCTCGGACGGGCCGTGTTCGACCGCGGCACCGGCACGCTCACCGCCATCGGTGACCTGCCGGTGACCGGATTCGGGCTGGGCCTGTGGCGCGCGCCCACCGACAACGACCGCGGGGTGGCCTGGAACGAACCGGACCTGGCCCCGGTCGCCGACCGCTGGCACGACGCCGGACTGGACCGGTTGCACACCCGGCTGGTCGACATCCGCCCGGGTGACGACGCGGCAGACCCGACCCTGGTGGTGGAGACCCGGGTGGCCCCACCGGTACACGACTTCGGCGTCGACGCCCGGTATACCTGGCGCGGCGATGCCCGGGCGGTCACCGTGACCGTCGACGTGCGGCCATACGGGACCTGGCCGGTGGACTGGGCCAGGGTGGGCCTCGACCTGGTCGTGCCCGCGGCTCCCCTGGGCATGGCCTGGCGAGGAGCCGGCCCCGGCCCGGCCTACCCCGATACCGGCCAAGCCGCGCGCACCGGCGAGTTCGACCTCGGCATCGAGGAGCTGCTAGTGCCCACCGTGCGCCCCCAGGAACACGGCGCCAGGGCGCGGGTCACCGACGCCACCGTGCGCTTCACCGGCTCGCGGGGCCTGCGCATCACCGGCGCCGGCGCCGCGGTCACCGTGACACCCTGGAGCCGCGAAACCATCGCCGCCGCCAGCCACCGGCAGCACCTGCTGGCGGACGGCAGCAGCCACCTGAGCATCGACCACCGGCAGCGCGGCATCGGCACGGGCTCCTGCGGTCCCGGCCCCCTCGAGGGCTACCTGGTGCCCGCCGAGCCGGTGACGTTCACGCTCACCTTCGAGGCCATCGGCCCCGCGCAGCCGTGACCGGTGACGCCGCCGACCTCGCGCGCCTGCGCCTCGGGGTCTTCATCGCCTATGCCTTCAACGGATTCGCCCTGGCCTCCTGGTCGGTGCGCATTCCGAGCATCTCCGCGCAGCTGGGCCTGACTACGGCGGAGGTGGGCGGGTTCCTGCTCGCCGGGGCGCTGGGCACCCTGGTCACCGTCACGATCGCGGGGCACGCCGTCCAGCGCTTCGGGCCGCGCACCACCTACCTCGCCGCGACCGCGGTCTTCGTGCTCGGCTACCTGTTGCTGGGCTTGGCCGCCAGCGCCCTCGGCCTCACGGTCCTGCTGGTGGCCAATGTGCTGCACGGCGCCGCGTTCGCGCTCACCAACGTGCCGCAGAGCATCCTCTCGGCCGAGGCCGAGCGGCGCATCGGGCGCACGATCATCCCCCAGTTCCACGCCAGCTATTCGATCGGGGCGGCGGCGGGCGCCGGTCTCGGCGGCCTGGCCGCCGGCGTCGGCCTGTCGGTGCTGGCGCAGTTTGTGATCACCGCGGTGCTGGCCGTGCTGGTGCGCGGACTCGTTGTGCGGTTCATGGGCCACCGGCCGCACCCATCCCGGGCGGACCGTGCTGCCGCGCGGAGCGCCATACTGGCCCCGGAGCTGCCAACCGGGCTGTCCTCTCCCGAGGCGTCGACCGGTCGGGCGCGCTGGTTGCGGTACGGCCGCAGCTCGGTGTGGCGGGAGCCGCAGACCCTGTTTATCGGCCTCATCGTGTTCGGTGCCGCACTGTCGGAGGGCGCCGCCAACAACTGGATGTCGGTGGCCGTGGTGGATTCCTTCGACGCGCCGGTCTGGCAGGGCGCCGGTGCCCTCACGGTGTTCCTCGTGGCACAGACGATCGGTCGCCTCCTGGGCGGACCGCTCGTGGACCGGTTCGGCCGACTCACCATGTTGCGACTGTCCGGTGTGGTCTCCGTACTCGGCGTTCTGGCGTTCTCGACCCTGCCCGGGCTGCCGTTCGTCATCGCCGGGGCGGCGCTGTGGGGCCTCGGCGCGGCGCTCGGGGTGCCGATCAGTATCGCCATCGCCGCCGCAGACCGCCTCCGCGGACCCTCGCGCGTTGCCGCGGTCACCTCGCTCTCGTCCATTGCGAACATCGCCGGGCCGCCCGTGCTCGGGGCGCTCGGCGAGGTTCTGGGCATCCGCCCGGCCATCGGGGTCATCGGCGTAGTCCTCGTCATCGGCGTGCTGCTGGCCCGCCGGGCCGTGGGGCCTGCTCCGCGCACTCGCTGAGCTGCTGCGCACGAAATCCTGCCGATTTCCCCGGCCAAGTGCCATACTGGCCGGGAAAGCCGCGCGCCCGTCGAGAGATTGCGGGCGCGCCAGACACGACCAACTCGACGATCCACTCAACGATGAGGAGCACCGTGAGCACCCCGATCCTGTCCAATTTCATCAATGGCCGATTCGTCACGCCGGCCGGCACCGGGCTGCTCGACATCGTGGATCCGACGACCGGAACCATCGTGGCCAGGGCCCCGGTCTCCACCGCGGGCGACGTGGACGACGCCATGCGCGCGGCCAAGGCGGCCTTCCCCGGCTGGAGCCGCCAGACCCCCGGCGAGCGCCAGCGGGCGCTGCTGCTGCTCGCGGACGCCGTCGAGGCCAACAGCGACGCCATCGTCGAGGCCCAGCACCGCAACACCGGCCAGCCGCGAGCCACGATCGCCGCCGACGAGGTGGCCGCCGGCGCCGACCAGCTGCGCTTCTTCGCCGGCGCTGCCCGGCTGCTCGAAGGCAAATCGGCCGGTGAGTACCTCGAGGGCATGACCTCCTGGGTGCGCCGGGAGCCCATCGGCGTGGTCGGCCAGGTCACCCCGTGGAACTTCCCGTTCCTGATGGCCATCTGGAAGATCGGCCCTGCCCTGGCCGTGGGCAACACCTTGGTGCTCAAGCCCAGCGACACCACCCCGGAGTCCACCCTCGAACTCGCCCGGATCAGCCAGGGCATCCTGCCGGACGGCGTGATGAACATCGTCCTCGGCGACGCCGGCACCGGGGCGTTCATCGTGGAGCACCCGGTTCCCGGCCTGGTGTCGATCACCGGCAGCGTCCGCGCCGGCATCGCCGTGGCATCCGGTGCCGCGCACACCCTCAAGCGGGCCCACCTCGAACTCGGCGGCAAGGCCCCTGCGGTGGTCTTCGGCGATGTCGACGTGGCCAAGGTGGCCTCGGCCATCGCCGACTTCTCCTTCTATAACGCCGGCCAGGACTGCACTGCGATCACCCGGGTGCTCGTGCACGAATCGATCCACGACGAGTTCGTGTCGGCGTTCACCGCCGAGGCCGAGCTGCGCATCACCGGGTCAGCCGACGACGCCGACAACTACTTCGGCCCGCTCAACAACATCCGGCACTTTGCCGAGGTCGTCGAAAAGGTGCAGGGCCTGCCCGCACACGCGGTGGTCAGCACCGGCGGCCACCAGGTGGGTGACGCCGGCTTCTTCTTCGAACCCACCGTGGTCACCCAGGTGCGCCAAACGGATGCGATCGTGCAGGACGAGACGTTCGGCCCGGTGATCACCGTGCAGAGCTTCGGCACCGAGGAGGAGGCCATCACCATGGCCAACGATGTGCGCTACGCGCTGGCCTCGAGCGTCTGGACCCGGGACCACGCCCGCGCGCTCCGGGTCTCCAGGGACCTCGACTTCGGCGCCGTCTGGATCAACACGCACATCCTGCTCACCGCCGAGATGCCGCACGGCGGCTTCAAGTACTCCGGTTACGGCAAGGACCTCTCCATGTACGGCGTCGAGGACTACACCCGCATCAAGCACGTGATGAGCTCGCTCGAATAGACAGGAAACCGATGACCTTCCATCCCCTCGACCCCCTGACCGGCCCCGAGTTCACCCAGGCGGCGGCCGTGCTCGCCCGCGAGCACGGCGTGGGCGAGGGGTGGCGGTTCGCCTCCATCGAACTGGTCGAGCCGGCCAAGGCCGCCCTCACCGCGTTCGAGGCGACGGGGGTGCTGCCGGAGCGCCGGGCCCGCCTGGTGGTGCTGCACCGCGCCGAGAACCGCACCTGGGTGGCCGTGGTCTCCCTGGACACCGACACCCTGCTCGAGTGGGCACAGATCGTGGGCGTGCAGGCCAACTTCACCGTCGACGAGTGGGAAGAGGCCGACGCCGCGCTGCGGGCGCATCCGGAGGTCATCGCCGCGCTGGCCAAACGGGGCATCACCGACCTCGACAACGTCTTCATCGACACCTGGACCTACGGCGACGCCGTGATACCCGACGTGTATCGGGGGCTCCGCCTGGGCTGGGCCGACGTCTGGGTGCGCAGCGTCGCCGGCGCCAACCCCTACGCGGGGCCGGTCAGCGGGCTGCACTTCGTGATCGACGTGAACACCATGAACCTGCTCGAGATCGAGGACACCTTCACGGTCGACCCGCCGAACGGGATGGGCGAGTACGTGCCGCACCTGGTGCCGGAGCGCATCCGCACGGCCGGCACCCGGCCGCCCCTCAAGCCGCTGGACATCGTGCAGCCGGAGGGCCCGAGCTTCACGGTCGACGGCAACCGGGTGCAGTGGCAGAACTGGTCGCTGCGGGTGGGCTTCAACTACCGCGAGGGCATGACGCTGCACCGGGTGACCTACACGGATGCCGGCCGCGAGCGCCCGATCGCCAACCGGCTCTCGTTCGCCGAGATGGTGGTGCCGTACCGCGACCCGAGCGTCGACCACTTCCGCCGCACCGCGTTCGACATCGGCGAGTGGGGCCTGGGCTTCATGACCACCTCGCTGGAGTTGGGCTGCGACTGCCTGGGCGAGATCCGCTACCTCGACGCCGTGCTGCACAACAGCGCCGGCGAGCCGTACACGATCCCCAACGCGTTCTGCATCCACGAGGAGGACAACGCCGTGCTCTGGAAGCACGTCGACCACGACGGCGGCGCCGAGGTGCGACGGATGCGCCGGCTGGTGGTGTCGTTCCACGTGACCGTGGCCAACTACGAATACCTCGTCTACTGGCGGTTCTACCAGGACGGCAACATCGAGTGCGAGGTGCGCGCCACCGGCATCATGGTGGTCACCCACCTCAACCCGGGCCAGCCGCACCCCAACGGCACCCTCGTCGACGAGCGCACCTACGCGCCGTTCCACCAGCACTTCATCGTGGCCCGGATGGACCTGGACATCGACGGCCCGGCCAACACCGTGTACCGCAGTGAAACCCGGATCGAACCGATCGACGCGACGAACCCGCTCGGGCTGGCGCTCACCCAACAGAACACCCCGATCGAGATCGAGGGCTTCGACGACTTCGACTGGAACACCCAGCGGGCCTGGAAGGTGGTGAACGAACAGACCAGAAACGGGCTCGGCACCCCGGTGTCGTACAAGCTCGTGCCCGGCGGCGCCATCCCGTCGTTCTTCCATCCGACGGCGCCTGCCCTCACGCGTGCCCAGGTGATCGGCCACACCGTGTGGGTCACCCCCAACGACGACGCCCAGCGCTGGCCCTGCGGGGAGTTCGTGAACCAGAGCGGCGTCGACCATGGCCTGCCGGAGTGGATCACCGCCGGCCGTGGGGTGCGCGACACCGACGTGGTGCTCTGGTACACCTTCGGCATCCACCACATCACCCGGCCGGAGGAGTGGCCGGTGATGCCGGCCGACATCGTCTCGTTCTGGCTGAAGCCGGTGGGCTTCTTCGACCGCAACCCGTCGCTCGACGTTGAGCCGAGCGCCCTGCACTGCGCCCCGGGCATGGACCACGCCGGGCACGACCACGCGGAGCACACCGACCACGACCATGCCGGACACGACCACGAGCCGGATGCCGCCGGCACGGAACCAAGGAGAACAGCGTGACCCGAGTACCGAACTATGTGGTGGCTTACGAGGCCACCGCCCAAGGCCGCGAGTCTCTCGAGCTGGGCATCGCGATGGCCAGGATCACCGCGGCCGAGCTGCGCATCTGCCTGGTGCTGCAGCGCCACACCGCTGCCCCCGCCAAGATCCACGCCGCCAGCAGCGACTTCGAGATTCTCCTTGCCGATCAGGCCACGAAGTGGCTCGATCAGGCGGCCGGCTGGGTGCCCGCCGACGTCACGGCCACGACCCACCTGCTCTGGGCCGACTCCACCTCCGAGGGCCTGATCCAGGCCGCCGCGGATCTCGACTCCGACCGGATCGTGGTGGGCGCCGCGCGCGGCGGCCTGTTCAACAGGTTCACCATCGGCAGCGTCGCCAACGCCCTGCTGCACGCCTCACCCGTGCCGGTGGCCCTCGCCCCGCACGGGTACCACGCGCCGGCCCAGCTCACCCGGATCACCTGCGCCATCGGTACCCGGCCGGGCTGGGAGGCCCTGCTCGACTCGCTGGTCGCATTCACCGACGGGCTGGGCATCGACCTGCGCTTCGTGACCCTGGTGGAGGTCGATGCCACCCGGGAGAAGCAGTCCCCGGCCGCCGCCGGCAGCACCGCCCACCTCGACGCCGTGCTCGCCTACTACGAGCGGCACTCGACCAGCCACGGCATCATCACCACGGAGGTCGGCACCGGCAAGAGCGTCGAGGACGCGGTCGAGGCACTCGACTGGCGACCAGACGAGCTCGCGTTCGTCGGCTCCAGCCGTCTGGCCGCGCCGCGCACGATCTTCCTCGGCATCACCGCGCACCGGATGCTGCACGCGCTGCCGGTTCCCCTCGTCGTCGTTCCGACCTCCCCCGCCCGCAGTTAACCCGCACGTCGCTGATTTCGACCCGTAGCTGATCCGATCAAAGGACAGGTCCATGGCACAGTCATCCGCTTCCGGCGCCACGCCGGACACCACCTCGACCAGCGCCGGCGGGCTGTCCGCCAAGGGCTTGAGCGCCGGCTCGGTCGGTCTGCTCGGCGCCACCGTGATCGGTATCTCCTGCATCGCCCCCGCGTACACTCTCACGGCCTCGCTCGGCCCGACCGTCGCCGCGGTGGGCACCCAGATGCCCGGCATCTTCATGGTCGGTTTCATCCCGATGCTGCTCGTTGCCCTGGGTTATCGCGAACTCAACAACGCCATGCCGGATGCCGGCACCTCGTTCACCTGGGCGACCAGGGCGTTCGGGCCGTGGCTGGGCTGGATGGGCGGCTGGGGCCTGATCGTGGCCACGGTGGTGGTGCTGTCCAACCTCGCCGGGGTGGCGGTGGACTTCTTCTACCTGATGCTCGCGCAGCTGTTCGACAACCCGGAGCTGGCCGATTTGGCCGGCAACGTCTGGATCAACATCTTCACCTGTCTGGTCTTCATGGTCGGCGCCTGTTACGTGTCCTATCGGGGCATGGAGACCACCAAGATGGTGCAGTACGTGCTGGTCGCGTTCCAACTGCTCGTGCTGGTCTGGTTCAGCGTCGCCGCGCTCGTGCACTTCTCCGACGGCACCGCCTTCGACGCGCTCGGTTTCAGCGCCAGTTGGTTCAACCCGTTCCTCACCCCGTCGTTCTCGGCATTCGCCGCCGGGGTGTCGCTGTCGATCTTCATCTACTGGGGCTGGGACGTGACCCTCACGATGAACGAGGAGACCAAGGACCCGGAGCGCACCCCGGGCCGGGCGGCCACCCTCACGGTGGGCATCATTTTTGTGCTGTACATCCTGGTCTCGGTCTCGGCACTGATGTTCTCCGGCGTCGGCACCGGCGAGCTGGGCCTCGGCAACGAGGAGATCCAGGGCAACGTCTTCGCCGCGCTGGCGGGACCGGTGATGGGCCCGTTCGCGATCCTGATGTCGCTGGCCGTGCTGTCCAGTTCGGCGGCGTCGCTGCAGTCCACCTTCGTGGGGCCGGCCCGCACGATGCTCTCGATGGGCCACTACCGGGCCTTCCCGAAGCGGTTCGCCGCGATCAGCCCGCGGTTCAAGTCGCCGGGCTTCGCCACCGTCATCGCCGGCGTGGTGGCCTGGGGCTTCTACGCGGTGATGCGGGTGCTGAGCACCGACGTGCTCACCGACACCATCCTCACCCTGGGCATCATGATCTGCTTCTACTACGGCGTCACGGCGTTCGCCTGCGTCTGGTTCTTCCGCCGGGAGGTGTTCTCCAGCACCAGGGCGTTCCTGCTCAAGCTGCTGGCGCCGCTGCTCGGCGGCATCATCCTCGCGGTGATCTTCGCCACCACCCTGATCGACAGCACCAACCCCGACTACGGCAGCGGCTCGGAGATCGGCGGGGTCGGCCTGGTGTTCATCCTCGCGATGGTGCTCTTCCTCACCGGTATCGTCCTGATGATCATCATGCGCAGGGTCGACCCGGCCTTCTTCCAGGGCAAGACCCTCATCAAGGGCACCTCGCGCGACCAGTAGCGCTCAGCCGAGCCGTTCGGTCAGGCGCGCCAGCACCTCGCGCTGGGCCAGGTTGAGCGTGTCGGCCTGGTAGGCGTCGAGGAGGGAGTTCGCCGCCGCCTCGTCGAGGAACGCGACGCCGGGGGCGAGACTCAGTTCGGCGATGAGCGGCGCGAACAGGCCGGTGAAGTCGGTGAGGAACCGCTCGATCTCCGCCCCGGTCGCATCCGCGGGCAGCACGTCGAACCGGGCGGCGACCTGCGTGGCGGCGGCCTGGATGTCTGGCTCGGCGATGCGGTCGTACAGGTCGACGAGGCGGTCCATGCCCTGCTCCCCCACCAGGTGGGCGAGCAGGATCACCTGGTCGCGGTCCATCCTGGTCATCGCCGGCGACACCCCGGATGCCGCGAACAGCGCCATCGCGCGGGCCAGCTCCGGCGGGAAGTCGGCGGCGCCCTCGTTGGCCTGGATCAGGTTGATGAGGGTCTTCTGCGCCTGCAACCGTGAGATCTGGGCGTCGATGTCGGCATCGAGTTGCTGCAGCGTCGCGGCCTGGTCGGCCGGATCGGCCTCGAACATGGCGGGCATCCGTTCGAGGGGGATGCCGAGCGCGGCCAGCCGTTTGATGCGCAGCAGGCGCACCAGATCGTGCACCGTGTATTCGCGATAGCCGTTGCGGCTGCGTTCGGGTTCGGGCAGCACGCCCACCCGGTGGTAGTGCCGCAGGGCGCGCACGCTCACCTGGGCGAGCGTGGCGAGGTCATGACTTCTCATCGGCCAGGCTCCCTTCCACGGCCTCGGCGGCTGGTGCCTCCAGAGTACGCAGCGCGGGCGCGATCAGGGCGAGAACCGCGGCGACCAGCCACACGGCGGCCGCGAAGGTACCGGCCATTCTCAGGCCGAACTGCTCACCGACCAGGGCCACCGCCACCATGCCGATCGGGGCGGCGAGCATCATCAGCGAGTTCTGGGTGCCCATGATGCGGCCGCGCATCTGTTCGGGGATGCCCTCGAGCATCAGCACCCCGATCAGGCTGCCGAACAGGCCCGACGACAGCCCGAACAGGAACGCACCGCCGAAGAGCACCGGCAGTGCCGGCAGCACGGCAACGACGCCGATACCGGCCACCGTGCCGATCAGCCCCACGGCGAACCAGCTGCGGCGCCGGCCCCTGGCCCCGAAGACGGCGTAGAGGCCGCCGCCCACGATGGTGCCGGCGGCGATCGCCGTGAGCACGAAGCCGAGCAGCCCCGGCTGGGCGATGAAGGCGAAGTGCGCCGGCAGCAGCATGCCCTGCAACGCGGTGAGCACAGCGACCATCGCCAGGCTGAGGATCGTGACCGCCCGCAGGGTGCGGTTGCTCCGAAACAGCACCTGCCAGCCGGCCATCAGCTGCGCCCAGACCGAGAGCACGGCGGGGGCATCCGGATGGCCCTGCTGCGGGGAAGGCAGGAGCGCGCCGACGCCGCGCGGTATGAGCAGCGTCAGCAGCGCGGCCGCCAGGGAGGTGGCGGCGGTGATCCACAGCACCGTCGACCCCTCGAAGAGCACCATCAGGGTGCCGGCAGCGGCGGGTCCGACGATGATCACCAGGGCGGCCAGGCTCTCGCGGATGCCGATGAGCCTCTCGGCCGTGAGGGTGGAGTGACGCAGGATCGCCGGCAGCATCGCCTCCCTGGCGGTCATGCCGGGCACGTCGCCGAACGCGCCGAGGATGCCGAAGAGGATGAACCAGCCCAGGTCGAGCCCGGTGATCAGGTCCACGACCGGCAGGGCGGCGATGGACGCTGCCGAGATCAGGTCGGCCACCACCGAGGAGGTGCGCCGGTTGACCCTGTCGATCACGACGCCAGCGAACAGGCCGGCCAGGAACGCCGGGAGAGCCGTCGTGGCCACCAGGATGCCCGTGGACAGCAGGCTGCCGGTGAGCTGCAGCACGATCAGGGGGAACACGACGGCGGCGATCGAGTTGCCCAGCAGGGACAGGGTGTACGACGCGAGGTACAGCACGGGAACGGGTCTCATGGTGCAACTCAAAACTATGACGCTACGACGGGGTCAAGCCCGATGCCATGTCGACGCAGACGAGGGCCCCGCCAGTTGCCCGGCGGGGCCCTCGTGTTCTGGGGTGCTACGCCCCGCCGGCTACTTCTCCGAGCGGTGCAGGGCGATCAGGCCGGTGGGGAACCTGTCCCGGGCCGAGACGTAGACCACACCCTTCGCCGGGTCGACCGAGACGCCGTAGACCTTGTTGCCGTAGGCGGTCCCGGGGTAGTCCTTGATCGTGGTGAGGTCGGTGCTGGAGAGCACCAGCACCCCGCTGGCCTCGAACGCGTCGCTCTGGTGTCCCAGGTAGAGGCGTTTGGCGACCGGGTCGACCGCGACGCTGCGCAGGTCGGGGGCCGCCGAGGTCAGCACCTCGGCCTCGACCGTGTAGGTGGCCGGGTCATAGACCCGCACCGACGCGGTCGCACCCGAGACATCCGAGTTGCTCAGGTAGATGCGCTCGGCCGTGGGGTCCCAGGCGATGCCGTGGGAGCGCCAGTTGGCGCCCTCGGTCGTCACCGTCTGGATCAGCGCGCCCGTGTTGGCATCCATCACGTCGAACCCAGTGGCACGGGTGGTGCCGAACACCCGCCCGCCGGCGAGGTCGACGTCCATGCCGCGCACGTTGCCCGAGAAGGCGAACGGGCCACGCAGCAGGGTGTCATCGCTCAGCTTCACGACCGCCCAGGATGCGCCGTAGGCGACGTAGAGTTCGTCCTTCGCCGTGTCGATGGCCACGTCGCGCACACCCTCCGCGGTGCCGCCGGGGATGACGTGTGTCGCCACGACGGTGTCGGTGACCGGGTCGATCTCCACCACCCGGGCCGGGCGCTGCTCATTGCCCACGAACAGGTGACCGGTGTCGGAATCCACCACGGAGCCGACCGGCTTGGTGTCCAGGTCCGCGTCATCGGCCGCTGCGGCGATCGCGGTGAGCGGAACCGCGGTGTAGTCCAGGCCGGCGGGAATCTCCGGGTCGGTCGGGTCCGTCGGGTCGGTCGGATCGGTTGGGTCGGTCGGATCGGTCGGGTCGGTCGGGTCCGTCGGGTCGGCGACGCCGTCGCGCTGCGACACCGTCACGGCGACGGCGGTGAGTTCGGAGCCGGGCGGGTTGAGCCGGAAGTCGCGGTTGGACACGAAGACCCGCTGGGTCTCCTCGTCGACCGAGATGCCGTATCCGTCCTTGCCGAAGGCCGGGTCGGCCTTGTCGGCCAGCAGCTCGCCGGTGCGCGGGTTGTGCACCGAGAAGCCACCCGATCCTGCGGCGGTACCGGTGTAGCCCACATAGAGCAACCCGTTGGTGGAGTCCGCGTCAAGCTGACGCGGGCTGGCCCGGCTGGTCTTCTCCCAGAGCGACGCGAACGAGTTCTCCACGTCGAACGCCTCAATGTTCACGGCATCCGCCACATCACTGAAGTACACCGTGGAGACCAACCCGTTCGCCGGGTCCGCCGCCACATAGTAGGCATCCGCGGTGCCGTTGATCACACCGCTCGACTCGCCGGTCACGGCATCGAGAACCTCGACACCGCGGGACGGAATCGCCCCGTACACGTAACCGCGCACCGGGTCGACGTCGATCGACCGGTTCGACTCGATGAACGGGAACGGGCCGCGCACGATCTCACCAAAGGTGGCATCCGCGATCGACACCACCACCCAGTTGCGGTTCTGCTGACCCACATAGAGCAGCTCGTTCGCATCGTCGATACCCAGGTCACGGATGTTCTCCGGCA
>Ga0247803_1000034_pt1 | contig 109708 bp, 97 predicted proteins | sample UWRJL014104B1_FD_180928 | JGI IMG/M metagenome (GOLD analysis project Ga0247803, IMG submission 180928) | Plant litter microbial communities from Arlington Agricultural Research Station in Wisconsin, United States - UWRJ-L014-104B-1 | ecosystem: Environmental > Terrestrial > Plant litter >... | reverse complement strand
GGCGCCGTTGACCGGCACGCCTTCGGCGAACACGACTTCCAGACGGGTCCAGGCTTCTTCGCGGCGAGCCTTGTCGCGGCTGATGACGGCTTCACCCAGGGCGTTCTCGACGCGCTCGAGGTAGACTTCGACATTGTCGCCGACCTTCGGGATCACGGCGCCTTCGCCGATGCCGAATTCGCGAGCCGGGATACGGCCTTCGGTCTTCAGACCGACGTCGATGATGATGATGTCTTTTTCGATGCCGACGACGCGGCCGTGAACGACCTGGCCTTCGCCGAGATCGCGGCCTTGCAACTGCTCGTCGAGCAGGGCGGAGAAGTCGTCGCGGGTGGGGTTGAGAGTATCAGACATGAAGCTCTGGTGTTTCCGAAAGGGCTGAGGCGCGCGACCGAACGGTCCCGCGCGAGGTGGAGAAAAAGTGTGAGGTCGATCATTGCGATGAGAAGGATCAGCTGATCCCAGAACGCCCGCGGAAGCCGAGTTCAGTGCGTTGGATTTGTCAGACGGGACTCTCGTCTCCCTACCGCTTTCGTTGCATGAGGGACTAAAGGCCGTGTCGGACGCGCGCCGCCTCGACGATACGGCGGGCCGCATCGAAGGCGCCCTCTATATCCAGATCGGTCGTATCCAGCAAGACCGCGTCATTAGCTTGGACCATGGGGGCTGCGCCGCGTCCGGCGTCGCGTTCGTCACGCCGCACGATGTCGGCCAGCATGTCCTCGTAGGCGATGGCGTCGCCGCGCGCGGTCAGCTGCTTCCAGCGACGGGTCGCCCGCGTTTCAGGCGTGGCGGTGACGAACAGCTTGGCCATTGCGTCCGGCGCGATCACCGTGCCGATGTCGCGCCCGTCCAGCACGGCGCCGCCCGCCTGACCGGCGAAATCCTGTTGCAGCTTCAGCAGGGCGGAGCGCACGCCGCGATAGCCGGCGATCCGGCTGGCGGCCTCGCCCGCCTCGCCCGTGGTCAGCCGCCCCTCGTCCGACAGCAGGGAGACATCCAACCCCTTCGCCACGGCCTCGGCCGCCGCCGCGTCATCCAGATCGCCGCCGGCGTCGAGCAGGCCCTGCCCGACCGCACGGTACAGCAGGCCGGTGTCCAGATGCGGCAGGCCATAGGCACGCGCCAGTCGGGCGGCGATGGTCCCCTTGCCCGAGGCCGCCGGGCCGTCGACGGCGATGACGAGGGCCGGACGGATCATCCCGGGCCGATCGCTCCGCCCAGCCCATTCATCAGCTCGACAAAGCCGGGGAAGCTGGTGGCGATCATTTCCGGGTCCAGCACCGAGACCGATTGCTCGGCGGCTAGGCCCAGGATCAGGTGGCTCATGGCGATGCGGTGATCGTGGGACGTGCGGACGGTGGCGCCCCCCTGAACCGGTCCGCCGGTGACAATGAAGCCCTCGGCCTCCTCGTCCACCGCCACGCCGCAGGCGCGCAGGCCGTTGACCATCAGGCTGATCCGGTCGCTTTCCTTGACCCGCATCTCGCCGACGCCGCGCATCACCGTCTGCCCCTGGGCAAAGGCGGCGGTGGCGGCCAGGATGGGATATTCGTCGATCATCGAGGCGGCGCGCTCGACCGGCACGACCACGCCCTTCAGCTGTGAATACCGAGCCGTGATGTCGCCGACATCCTCGCCGCCGCTCTGACGGCGATTGGCGATGGTCAGGTCGGCGCCCATCTCGATCCAGGTGTCGAACAGGCCGGTGCGCAAGCCGTTCAGCATGACGCCCTCGACCGTCACCTCGGAGCCCGGAACGATCAGGCCCGCCGCCAGTGGGAAGGCCGCAGACGACGGATCGCCGGGCACCGACACCACGGCGCCGGTCAGGCTCTGGCCGCCCTGCAGACGAACGATCCAGCCCTCGCCGTCCTCTTGGACGTCAACGGTCGCGCCAAAGGCCCGCAGCATCCGCTCGGTATGGTCGCGGCTCTTCTCCGGCTCGGTCACCGAGGTGACGCCCTCGGCGTTGAGACCGGCCAGCAGGATGGCCGACTTGACCTGGGCCGAGGCTACGGTCTGCACATGGTCGATGGCCTTCAGCGTCCCGCCGGTCAGGGTGGCGGGCAACAGGCCCGGCTTGCCGCTCCAGTCGAAGCTGGCCCCCATCCGCGTAAGGTGGTCGGTGACCCGCCCCATGGGACGGCTGCGAAGACTGGCGTCGCCGTCGAAGGTCACGGAAATCGGATAGCCCGCCGCAGCCCCCATCAGCAGCCGTACGCCGGTGCCGGCGTTGCCGCAGTCGATGACGGCGGCTGGCGTCTGATAGCCGCCGCGGCCGGTCACCCGCCAGCGACCTTCGCCCAGCCGCTCGACCGTTGCCCCAAAAGCCTCGGCCGCGCGGGCGGTGGCGATGACGTCGTCACCTTCCAGCAGGCCGTCGACTTCAGTGATCCCCGTCGCCATGGCGCCCAGGATCATGGCCCGGTGCGACATGGACTTGTCGCCGGGCGCGCGGACCACGCCCTTGAGCCCGCTCGCCCTGTGGGCCGTCAGATGAGAGACCGACGTCACCGCTGGCGCTCCGAATGCGAGGAAAAACAGCGCCGCAGAAGCCTGCGGCCGAACGCGGCTTTTGACAGCGACGTCCCATGGTGGCAAGGGACGCGACCGAAATCCCCCCACACCTTCCAAAGGCTCCCCACCGTGGCCGATCCCCAACTGGGTACGAAGCAGGTCTGTCCGAACTGTCAGGCTAAATTCTACGACCTGACCCGCCGTCCTGCCCACTGCCCCAAATGCGACACCGAATTCGATCCTGAAGAAGCGATCAAGCTGCGCAGCCGTCGCGGTCGTCCGGGCGGCTATCCCGCCGACGACGCCGAAGATCAGGTCGTCGACAAGAAGGCGACCGACGACGAGGACGAGGAAGACGACACCCCCGCGACCCCGGAAATCGACCAGGAAGGCCACGAGCCCATCCTGACGCCCGACGACGACGACGACACCGCCGCCGACGCAGGTGACGAAGCCGGCATGAACACCACCGACGGCGACGACGACGAAGTCCTGGCCGACGACGACGATGACGACGATTCCCTGCCCTTCATCGAGGACGAGGACGACGACGCCTTCGACGGTGATGTCGTCAAGAAGCCCAAGGACGACGAATAGTTGAGCCTTTTCCGCATCCTGGCCACGCTGCCGGGATGCGGATAACCGCCTCGCCGGATCTTTTTCCGCCGATGCGAAATAAAAGCGAAACCGGGGTTGATCGCAAAATCGGCCTGACATAGGTTCCGCCGCCTCGCCGGGGGCCACCAGAAATGGGGCAACACCTCGGAGATACCGACCAAAGGCCCAACGCCCGAGGTTCGGGGCTTTAGCTCAGCTGGTAGAGCGCTTGCATGGCATGCAAGAGGTCAGCGGTTCGACTCCGCTAAGCTCCACCAAATTCCGAGAGGCCGGTGACCTGCGTCGCCGGCCTCTTTTGGTTTCCGGGGCGCCTTCCCCGGCCTGCCACATACCCACGCGACGACGCATGCGGCCCCAGGCCTTGGCCCGGCCCTGGCTGATCTCGATTGTCTGGGAAGGTATGGCGCACCCGAGAGGATTCGAACCTCTGACCCCTGCCTTCGGAGGGCAGTACTCTATCCAGCTGAGCTACGGGTGCATCGTGGCGCGAACGCCGGAGGAGGGCCTTACAGCAGCCCGGCGCTCGCCTCAATCCCAAAGCGACGCGCAAGGCCTCGCCCGCTCGCGACACCGATCCCGGCTTGGCCCCGCGTGAGGTCGGGGCTAGCCTGAGGGTCACACTTTCGGAGATCGCCCATGCGTCGCGCCGCCACCCGCCTTTCGCTGATGTCGGCTCTGCTGCTGGCCGCCTGCGCCACGGGCGTTGAACCCGGGGTGCAGACCGTGACGCCGTCGGGGGCGGATCTTGAGCGCCCGGCGGCGGCGTCTCCGGCGCGCGCAGACGCCAGCCTCGACCTCATCGCGCAGAACTATGTGAAGCTGATCCTGGGCATCGGCGAAATCGAGCCCGGCTATGTCGACGCCTACTATGGGCCGGCGGACTGGGCCGCACAGGCCAAGGCTACACCCCCCACGCGCGACCAGCTGACGGCGGATGGCGCGACCCTGGCGCTGTGGCTGGATGGGGTGTCGGCGGGGGCTCTCGCGCCCGAGGAGGCGCAGCGGCTGGCCTATCTGAAGGCCCATGTCGCGGCGGCGCGGGCGCGGCTGCGGATGCTGGCCGGCGAGACCATGAGCTTCGCCGACGAGGCCGAGGCCCTGTTCGGCATCCGGCCCGAAATCCGGCCCCTGAGCGCGTTCGACCCCGTCCTGGCCCAGATGGACGCCCTGGTCCCCGGACCCGGCCCTCTGGTCGACCGGATCACCGCCTTCAAGGCCGCCTTCGTCATCCCCAAGGATCGGATCGAGCCGGTCATGCAGGCCGCCATCGCCGAGTGCCGGGCCCGCACCGTGCGCCACATCACCCTGCCGGCCGACGAAAGCTTCACCCTGACCCTGGTCAACGACAAACCCTGGTCCGGCTATAATTATTACGAGGGCGGAGCCGTCAGCCGGATCGAGATCAACACCGACTTCCCTATCTACACCGAGCGGGCCATCGACCTGGGGTGCCACGAGGGATACCCAGGCCACCACGTCTACAACGCCCTCTTGGAACAGACCTTCGTGCGCGATCGCGGCTGGGTCGAGATGAGCGTCTATCCGCTATTCTCGCCCATGTCGTTCGTGGCCGAAGGCAGCGCCAACTACGGCATCGACCTGGCCTTTCCAGGCGACGAGGCCGAGGCGTTCGAGCGCGACGTGCTGATGCCCCTGGCCGGGCTGGCCCCCGCCGATCTGGCGCGCAAGAACGAGATCCTGCGCCTGACCCAGCAACTGGCGCGGGCCGAATATGTCATCGCCGACGATTATCTGGCCGGTCGGATCGACCGGGACCAAGCCGCGGCCCTGATCTCCAAATACCTGGTGACCCAGCCCGACAAGGCGGCGCAGCGGGTGCGGTTCATCGACACCTACCGCAGCTACATCATCAACTATGGCCTGGGGCGCGACACGGTGCAGGCCTGGGTCGAGGCGCAGGACGCCGATGGGGGGTCCGATCACTGGGCCGCGATGGAGCGACTGCTGTCCAGCCAGATCCTTCCCGTCGATATCATCGAATGACGACGCGCAGATCGGGTGACGCGCCCGCCCTGGCCTGCTAACCACCGGGCCGCATGACCGTTCAAAGCCCGTTTTCCCGCTTCTCCATCCCGCGCATTGCCTGGGCCGCCTACGGCTTTGCGATCGCCATCATCGTGCTGGACCAGTTGACCAAGGCCTGGGTGCTGGACGACCTGTCCCTGCGCGAGGTCGGGCGCGTATTCGTGGCGGATCCGATCTTCAACCTGTCCTATGTCGAGAACAGCGGCTTCAGCTTCGGCCTGGCCGGAGGCGGCGCCGCGCGCTGGCCGCTCAGCATCTTCTCGATCGTGGTGGCGGCGGGGCTGGCCTGGTGGGCGACCCAGGCCGACCGGCGGCTGCTGATCTCGGCCATCGGCCTGGTCATCGGCGGCGCCATCGGCAATGTGATCGACCGTATTCGCTTCGGCTATGTCGTCGACTTCATGGATTTTTCGGGCACGGGCGTGTTTCCCTGGGTCTTCAACGTGGCCGATTGCGCCATAAGCGTCGGCGTGGCCCTCCTGATCCTCGACACCATCCTGTCGGAACGAAAGACCGTTCCGGTTGGCGCTGCCCACGAAAAGTCGTAAAGACCCGCTCTTGACTGTCGCCTAGTTGACGAAAAAAGGCGCGCACGCGCGCCGCCGGAACCGAGCCCAAATCATGCGCAGCCGTCGCCTCGCCGTTCTCAGCGTTCTCGCCGTATCCACCCTGGCCCTGTCCGCCTGCGGCAGTGTGCGTCAGGGCATCGGCCTGACCAAGGTCGTGCCGGACGAGTTTGTCACCGTGTCCACCGCCCCCCTGACCGTTCCGCCGGAATACGGCCTGCGCCCGCCGTCGCCCGGCCAGCCGCGCCCGCAGGAGCTGGCGCCCGAGAGCGCCGCGCGTCAGATCCTGCTGGGTCAACGCCAGTCAATCACCCGCACCGCCGGCGAACAGGCCCTGATCAGCGCCGCGGGCGCAGACCGCGCTGACCCGCTGGCGCGCTACGTCATCGACGACGAGTTCGGCAACCTGACGCACAAGGAAGAAAGCTTCGCCAACCGCGTCATGTTCTGGCGCCGCGACGACGCCGCCAGCCAGGCGCCGACCGTCAGCCAGACCGCCGACGGCGCCGTCACCATCGACGCCGCCGCCGAGGCCGCCCGCCTGCAGAGCCTGACCGGCGGCCAGTCGGCCATCACCATCCAGCCGCGTCGCAGCGGCGGCTTCAAACTGCCCGGCCTCTAAGCCAAAGGCCTCTAGTCGACAGTTCGGCAGGTCAGATCCGCAAGGGTCTCGACCTGCCAGCTTGCCAGCCCGACGTGCGTCCTTATTGTAGACGGACCTTCCGCCCTCCTCCCCGGAAACGTCCATGACCGACGCCCCAGCCCTCGACCCCACCGACCTCGCCAGCCTGTCCGGCCTGGATCAGATGCAGGCCATGCTGGACGGCCGGTTTCCACCCGCGCCCATCGCCGCCAGCCTGGGCTTTGGCCTGACCGAACTGGAAGCGGGCCGCGTGGTGTTCGAGGGGACGCCCTCCCTGGCCATGTATAATCCGATCGGCACGGTCCACGGCGGCTGGATCGCCACCCTGCTGGACTCGGCCTGCGGCTGCGCCGTTCATTCGATGCTGAAGCCGGGCCAAGCCTACACGACGCTTGAGTTGAAGACCGTCTTCCACCGCGCCCTGTCAGCCGGGATCACGGTGCGCGCCGAGGGTCGCATCATCCAGCAAGGCCGCCGCGCCGCCTTCAGCGAAGCCACGCTGAAAGGCCTGGACGGCAAGCTCTACGCCACCGCCACCTCGACCCTGCTGGTGATGGAGCGCTAAGGACCACCGGCATCGCACCCAGCTTCCGCGGCCTCGCCACCCTTGCTCGGCTTCGCTCGGCCTCAAGCAGACCGAAAGGCGATAGGCCAAAAAAACCAGCAATAGGCGCGCTTGGCGCCTATTGCGCCAGCATCCCGCCGTCGATCTTGAACTCGGTCCCGGTGACGAATTTCGACTCGTCCGAGGCCAGATAGAGCACGGCATAGGCCACGTCGTCGGGCTCGCCGATCCGCTTCAGGGGGATGCCGCGCGCCAGTCGCTCGTGCGCCTTGGCCTCATCGCCGTGGGCCATGGCGACGAAGGGATCAAGAATTGCCGTCTTGATGAAGACCGGATGCACCGAGTTGACCCGAACGTTCCAGTCCATCTTGGCGGCCTCCAGAGCGACGGTCTTGGAATACATCCAGACCCCGGCCTTGGTGGCGTTATAGGCGCCCATGCCCGGCGCCCCGGCCAGGCCTGCGATCGACGAGATATTGATGATGGAGGCCGGCGCACTGGCCCTCAGATGCGGCATGGCGTGTTTACAGCCGAACATCACCGAGCGCAGGTTGATCTCGTACTGGCGCTGCCAGTTCTCGGCCGTGTCCTGCTCGGCGAACAGCAGGACGTCGCCGACGCCGGCATTGTTGATCAGCACCGACAACCCGCCCATGTCGGCAGTGGCTGCGGCCACGACCGAGACCCACTGATCCTCGCGGGTCACGTCATGGGCATAGGCGAAGGCTGCGCCCGCAATCTCGGCGTTGATCGCGGCGGCAAGGGCCTGCGCCCGGTCGCCGGCGATATCGGTCAGGGCGACCTTGGCCCCCTCGCGCGCCAGCATCCAGGCCATGGCCTCGCCCAATCCCCCGGCGGCGCCCGTGATCAGGGCGGTCTTGCCCTCGACCCGGCCCGCCATCAGTCGGCGCCCATGGACTGGGCGGCTTCGTCGATGAAGCCCGCCATCGTCACGTCCAGGGCGGTGACCCCGCCCGCGTCGTGGGTCGTCAGCAGGACCTCGACCCGGTTGTAGACATTGGACCATTCGGGATGGTGATCCATCTTGTCGGCCTTGAGCGCCACGCGGGTCATGAAGCCGAACGCAGCGTTGAAATCCTTGAACTTAAGCGTCCGCTCGATCGCCGGCCGATCCCCTTGCGAGGCCCGCCACAACGGCAGGGATTTCAGGGTTTCCGCAACGTCAACAGGGCTTTGCGCCATTTCATGGTCCTCGCTTTGTCACTGGCCTAGCGCGACGACGGCGCCGTCACAAGCCGCCCAACAGACCCGCGCCGCACGGGAACGTCCGGCGAAGCTTCGGCGTTATCAAGCGTCGCCATTACGTGAGAAGACCGTGGACAATCTCTGGATCGCCGCCCTCAACCCCGCCGACCGCAAGCGGATCGAGCCCCACCTGCGGGAATCGACCTTCGAACAGGGGCAGATGCTCTATGACGCCGGCCAGGACGTGGACGAGGTCTGGTTCCCGCTGAACGGCGTGGTGTCGCTGATGACTGTGCTGGACGACGACAAGATGATCGAGACCGCCGCCATCGGCCGCGAGGGTCTGGTGGGGGTGACATGCGGCCCTATGAACGCACGCGCCTCCAGCCGCGCCATCTCCCAGACCTCGGGCCTGGCGGCCTGCCTGTCCGCCGATGTCTTCTCGGAAGCCCTATCGAAAAGCGAGGCCATGCGGATGTCGCTGGCCAAGTTCACCGAAAGCCTGTTCGCCCAGGTGCAGCAGACCGCCGCCTGCAACGCCCAGCACCGGCTGGACGAGCGACTGGCCCGCTGGCTGCTGACCATCCACGACCGTGCCGAGGGCGACCGGTTCCACCTGACCCAGGCCGATATCGCCGGCATGCTGGGCGTGCGCCGCGCCACCGTCAGCGAGGTCGGCGGCGAATTGGAGGACAAGGCCCTGATCCGCCGTGGGCGCGGCTGGGTCGAGGTGCTGGATCGTCCCGCTTTGGAGGCGGCCTCGTGCGGTTGCTACGACGTCATGCGCCGGGTGATGAAGGATCTGGGCGTTCCCCGGCCCCGCACCGGCCAATCCTGAGGGCCAGTCCGGGAGGCCGCGGGTCTAGGCCGCGTCGCTGACCATCTGCATGCCCAGCCATTCGGCGATCAGGGCGGGCTTTTCGGCGCCCTCGATCTCGACGGTGACCTCATGCTTGATCAGCCAGCGGGTCACGCCGCCCTCCGAACCCTTGTTGTCGGCCGACAGCAGTTTGAAGCGGCCGCGCACCTTCGACCCCGCCCGCACGGGCGACAGGAACCGAAGCTTGTCGAAGCCGTAGTTGACCCCCATCACCACGCCGTCCAGCGGCGGGTTGGCGTCGATCGTCATGGCCGACAGCAGACTGAGCGTCAGGAAGCCGTGGGCGATGGTTCCGCCGAAGGGCGTCTGTTTCGCAGCCTCGGGATCGACGTGGATGAACTGCCAGTCCTCGGTGGCGTCGGCGAAGACATCGATCCGCTTCTGATCGATCTCGAACCATTTCGACCGGCCGACCTCTGTCCCGATCATTGCCGCCAAATCCGTGGCCTTGGTCATCGCGCTTTCTCCCTTGATTGGGGTCGAGTCTAGCCGCCTTCCCCAAAGGCAGGCCAGCCCCGTCTGTGTCACGCCATGCCGGGGAACCGACCCTCGATGATGTCGGCGAACAGGGCGGGATCGACATTGCCGCCCGACAGGACGATGGCCGTGGTCAGGCCCTTCGCCTCGATCTTTCCCGCCAGCAGGGCGGCCAGGGACACCGCCCCGCCCGGCTCGACCACCAGTTTCAGCACCCGGAAGGCGTAACGCACCGCCTCGGCGGCCTCGGCGTCGGTGACGGTCAGGATGTCGGCCAGACGGCGGTTGATCGGAAAGGTCAGCTCGCCCGGCCGATCGGTCATCAGGGCGTCGCAGATGGTGCCGCCTGCCGGGGCGTGGGTCACCCGCTCGCCCTGAGCCAGCGAGATCTGGGTGTCGTTATAGTCGGCGGGCTCGACCCCGTGACAGAGCGTGTCCGGCGACAGGGCCGCCATCGACAGGTTGATTCCAGCCATTAGCCCGCCGCCCGAGGTTCCGCACAGCAGCTGGTCAATGGTTGATGCGCCCGCCTGTTCGATGATCTCCAGCCCGGTCGTGCCCTGGCCCTCGATGACGAAGGGATCGTCGAACGGACGGACCAGGACCGAACCCCTGGAGGCCGCGATCTCTTCGCCGATGGCCTCGCGGCTCTCGGTGTAGCGGTCATAGAGCCGGACCTCGCCGCCAAAGCCGATGACCCCCTCGATCTTCACCTTTGGACTGTCGGCGGGCATGACGATGATGGCGGAGGTCCCCACCATTCGCGCCGCCGCGGCGACCGCTTGGGCGTGGTTGCCGGAAGAATAGGCCACGACGCCGCGCGATTTCTCAGCCTCGGTCAGGCGACTGATGCGGTTGTAGGCGCCGCGAAACTTGAAGGCCCCCGCATGCTGCAGGTTTTCCGCCTTCATCAGCACCCGCCCGCCCAGCCGGTCGTTCAGGGCCGGGCTCTCGATCAGGGGGGTACGGACGGCGACGCCGGCGATCTGGCGGGCCGCGTCGCGGACGCCGTCGAAGGATGCAGTGTGGGTCATGGGCGGGGTTTAGCGTGACCGTTCGACCGCGTTAAGTCGTCGCTCTCTTTCGTCATTCCGGGCGAAGCGTAGCCGAGACCCGGAATGACGAAAGGATGGTAGTCATTTGGCTTCCGGCGCGTCACCGTCCTACACATTGGGAATGACGAAACTGATCCTCGCCATCGACCAGGGCACGACATCCAGCCGTGCCATCGCCTTCGAGGTTTGTGATGATGCTTCTCTGAAGTCGGTGGCGATCAGCCAGATCGAACTGGCCCAGCATTTCCCGCATTCGGGATGGGTCGAGCATGACGCCGCCGAGATCTGGTCCGCGACCCTGCAGACCTGCCGCGAGGTCGTCAGGAAGGCCGGCGGGATCAACCGTTTCGCCGCCATCGGCATCACCAACCAGCGCGAGACCGCCGTCCTCTGGGACAGGGCGACGGGCGAGCCCCTGCACCGCGCCATCGTCTGGCAGGACCGACGCACGGCGGACGTCTCCGCCCGGATGATGCAGGATGGCCACGAGCCGATGGTCCAGGCGGCGACCGGCCTGATCCTCGACCCCTATTTCTCGGCGACGAAATTCGCCTGGCTGCTGGACAAGGTTCCGGGCGCGCGGGACCGGGCGGCCAGGGGCGAGGTGCTGCTGGGGACCATCGATTCCTGGCTGGTGTGGAAGCTGACCAATGGCGCCAGCCACGTCACCGACGCCACCAACGCCAGCCGCACCTCCCTGATGGACCTGAAGGCCGTGGCCTGGCGCGACGATCTGCTGGCCTTGTTCGACGTGCCCAAGGCCGCCCTGCCCCGCATCGTCGGCTGCGCCGAGATCAGCGGCGAAAGCGAGCCGGCCCTGTTCGGCGCAGCCCTGCCCATCGCCGGATCGGCGGGGGATCAGCAGGCGGCCCTGGTCGGGCACGGCGCGCTGAACGCCGGCGACGCCAAGATCACCTATGGCACCGGCGCCTTCCTGGTGGCCAATGTCGGGGCCGAGCCCGTGGCGTCTTCCAGTCGCCTGCTGGGGACGCTGGGCTATTCGGTCGATGGTGTCGCCGCCTATGCCCTGGAGGGGTCGATCTTCTCGGCCGGCTCGGCGATTCAATGGTTGAGGGACGGGGTCGGGATGATCTCGGACTCGCGCCAGTCCGAGGCGATGGCCCAGGGGCTGAAGGACAATGGCGGCGTCTATCTGGTCCCCGGCTTCACCGGCCTGGGCGCCCCCTGGTGGGAGCCGGACGCGCGCGGCGCCGTGATCGGCCTGACGCGGGATTCGGGGCCCGCCCATTTCGTGCGGGCGGCGCTGGAGGCCCTGGCCTATCAGACGCGCGACCTGCTGGACGCCCTGGCGGCGGATGGCGCGCCCCGCCTCAAGGTGCTGAAGGTGGACGGCGGGGTCACGGCCAACGCCTTCGCCATGCAGTTCGTCGCCGACATCTGCGAAGTGACGGTCGAACGCCCCGCCTTCCAGGAGATGACGGCCCTGGGCGCAGCCAAGCTGGCGGCCTTGGGCGTCGGCCTGATCGAGGATCTGGACGCCCACGTCGGCGAGGCCCCCGCCGTGTGGACGCCGCGCATGGATGCGGCCGAACGCGACCGACTGCTGAAGGGCTGGCGCAAGGCGGTCCAGGCCGCCATCGTCGCCGCCAACTAGAGCGTCCAAAGACGCCCCGAGGAAACGATATGACCACCGATCCGAACAGCGCCGATGCCAGCGCCCCAGACACGGACGCTCAAGCCGCCTTCTCCGGCACGCGCGAGGTCGATCCCCGGTATGCGCTGAACGAGGCGGCGCTGGGCGCGTGGCTGTCTGAAAACGTCGAGGGCTATCAAGGCCCCCTGACCATCCGCCAGTTCAAGGGCGGTCAGTCGAACCCCACCTATGAACTGCTCACGCCGGGCAAAGCCTATGTCCTGCGCCGCAAACCGCCCGGCGTCCTGCTGCCCTCGGCCCATGCGGTGGACCGCGAGTTCACCGTCATCTCGGCCCTGTCGAAACAGGGGTTCCCGGTGGCCCGGCCCCACGCCCTGTGCACCGACGATGCGGTCATCGGCTCGATGTTCTACGTCATGGACAAGGTCGAGGGGCGGGTCTTCTGGGACCTGAAACTCCCCGGTCTGGAGCCGACCGAACGCCGCGCCATCTATGAGGCCCAGACGGATACGCTGGCGGCCCTGCACGCCTTCGACCCCGCCGCCATCGGCCTGGCCGACTATGGCAAGCCCGGCAATTATTTCGGTCGCCAGGTCGGGCGCTGGACCAAACAATATCGCGCGTCGGAGATCGCGCCGATCCCGGCCATGGACCGGCTGATCGCCTTCCTGCCCCAGAGCCTGCCGCCCGAGGGACCGACGCGGATCGTCCACGGCGATTTCCGGCTCGACAACCTGATCATGGACGCGACCCGCCCGCGGGTGAGCGCCGTGCTCGACTGGGAGCTGTCGACCCTGGGCGATCCGATGACCGACTTCTCCTATCTGCTGATCGGCTGGGTGCTGCCGGCCAGTCTCAGGAACGGTCTGGCCGGGGCCGATCTGGAGGCCCTGGGCATCCCGACCCTGGCCGAGACCGCCGAACGCTATGCGGAAAAGGCCGGGATCGCGACGCCGAGGAACCTCGACTGGATGATGGCCTACAATCTGTTCCGTCTGGCGGCGATCTGCCAGGGCATCGCCGGACGGGTGCGTGACGGCACGGCGGCCTCGGCCCATGCGAAATCCATGGCCGCACAGGTCGGCCCGCTGTCGGACGCCGCCTGGAGCTTTGCGCAGAAGGCGGGGGCGTAAATCCTCCCCCGATGGGGAGGATTGGATGGTTCAGCCCGGTTCGCCGACTAGCGTAAACGGCGCCCAGAAGGCGGGGTGGCTCCATTCGCGGTGGGCGCGGACGGCCCGCATACCGGACTGGAGGGCGCGGGCCCGGTCGCCGATGTCGAGTCCTGCGTCCGGCGCGTCCAGCTCGGCGAAGGCGGCCGAGATCAGGGCCGTGGTCGCGGCGTCCGACACCTCCCAGTGCGACACCAGCACCGACCGTGCTCCGGCATAGAAGAAGGCACGGGCCAGGCCCGACAGTCCCTCCCCGTCCGGCCGTCCATCCGACGCGGCCGTATTGCAGGCCGACAGGACCACGAAATCGGCGTCCAGCCGCAGCTGCGCCACCTCCGACGCCCCCAGATAGCCGTCGTCGGCCTCGGTCGCCTGATCGGGCGGGGTCATGACCAGGCCGGGCTCGGGCACAGTTGGCCCCGCCATCAGGCCGTGGGTCGAGAAGACGATGAAGCGGGCGCGCGACAGGGCCTCGGCATCCTCCTGACGCACCGCCCTCTCGGTGGCGGCGGCGCCGACGCGGACCAGAGCGGTGGGATAGCGGGCCTGAAGCGATTCCAGCTCGGCCAGGGAGCCGGGCAGAGACGGCAGGGCCCGCAGACGCTCGACGTCGGCCAGCCGGCCGGCGGGAAACAGGCCCGATGCATCGGGCGCGCTGCGCGATCCATCCTGAGGCGCGCCAGACAGGATCGGCGCTCCGAAGGCCGCCAAGGCCAGGGTCGATGGCGATGCCGCCAGCGTGGCGGGCTTTCGGACGGGCTGTGCCAGGTCGGGACAGGCGGGACTGCGGTCTGCGGGATCGACGACCAGATAACAGCGCAGGGCCTTCAGGCTGGACACCGACGGCAGGGTCGCCAGCGCATAGCGATCGATCAGCCAGCCCGAATCCCCGGCCTCGGCCGAGGTCCTCAGCACGGCCAGCGGCAGGGTGGTCAGGGGACCGGTCACCACGGTGATAAGAGTGGACTTATCTGCAAACACCGCCTCCACCGGCTGGATCAGCCGCGCGTAGAGCTGATGGGCGCGGTCCCGGTCGAAGACAGGGCCGGGGCGACCGGCATAGAGCACCGGGTTGCGACCCGGATCGGCCCGCGTCCGGCGCGCGGCGGCCGTGGTCAGGGAGGCGCGCAGGGCCTCGACCGTCGCCGTCATCTCGGCCTCGCCCAGGCCCTCGGCGCGCGCCCATTCCACCCGGTCGCGCGACACGGCCCAGACATAGGTGGCCTCGGCGTTGACCAGCACGAGCAGCAGGCCCTCGTCCGGCTTCAGCAGCCCTTGCGTCTCGGCGACCGACAGGGCGCGCGGGCTGGTCAGTTCGGAATAGGCTGGAAACCGCGCCTCGATGTCGGCGTCCACAGCCTTGAGCCGGGCCAGGACCGCTTCGTATTCGGTGCGGGCGGCGGTGCGGCGGGCCAGGCCGGCGGCGTCGTCCACGGCGTAGAGCCGTTCCAGCTCGCGTTCCAGCCGGTCGCGGTCGGAGATCAGGGCCTCATGCGTCTCGGCCAGCCGCCCCAGGGCGTCGTCGCCCTGGGCGAAGCGGGCGGAAACCTTGGACAGGGCGTCGGCGGCGTCGGAGGCTATGGCCCACTGCGCCGCCTCGAACGCCTCGTCGCGCAGGGCCTGGGGCGTCTCGGCTTTTTGGGCGAGGCTGACACCCGGAACGGTCGCGACCAGCACCAGGGCGGCGATACCTGCACGGACAGCGGACAACCGCATCAGTTGCTCAGGATCTGGACCTTGGTCCAGATCGCGCCCCGGTTGACGATGTCGATCCGCATCGGGCCGGGCCGGGCGCGGGCGACGGTGCAGACCGGATAGTGGTCGCCGAAACCGTCCTGGCAGACCAGGGCGCCGCCGGGCTCGCGCACCACCATGTCGATATTGGTGTCGCCGTCGCCGATGGCCGCGACGCGCAGCACCTCGCCCCCGCGCGCCTCGACTTCGAAGCCATAGGTCTCGCGCGCCTTCAGTTCGCGCACCATGAAGATCGGCCCCTGACCGAAGGGCGAGGAGCGCACGCCCCGCACAGATTCGGTCTCCGCGTCAGTCGGGTTCTGGTCGCGCAGATAGGCGATGGCGTCCAGCGCGGCCTGATCGCCTATCGACAGCGCAGCCGCTTCGTCCAGCAGGGAGGCGGGGGTCAGGACGGGCCGGGTCGCTTCGGCGCCGCTCGTGGGGGCAGGTCGCACCGGCACCTCGGCCAGGATGCGTGCGGCCATGATCAGGGCCCCGGCGTCCTGATGCGACCGGCCCCAGGCCGCGACATTGGCGGCGGTGACGACCTGGGCCACGCCCTGGGCCTCGGGCGACACGGCAGCGGACGTCTGCGCCGTCGCGGCCCCGACCGCCAGCAGGCTTGCGGCCAGAACCAGCCCGCACCCGAACCTTGTGGCTATGGTCATGCTGTCACCGCGTTCCCCACACGCCCGCATCGCGCGCGCGGCGTCGCGTGACACTGTGGACCCGTTCGGGATTTCGCGAAACTGACTGAACGTGATTGGCCGAACGAAGATCGTTACGGCGCCTTACCCATGAATGCGCTCAAGCAGCGAGGCTCCGCGAGCCGAGCGTTAGCGCGGCGGTGAAGCCGCCCCTCTTACAAGGACGCCGCGCTGATGATGCGGCGGTTGGCCTTGGCCTGGACCATGACGACGACGGATTCGTTCGCCGAGCGCGCGTCAGGCAGGGCGTAGAGCACCGGCCGGCCGCTCCAGTCGCCCAGTTTCGTCAGGTCGCTGACGACATTGACGTGGCGCACCGACTGGCCGCGATTGTCGCCGCCGTTGACGCTGACGACCTGGGGGCCGGGCCGATAGGTGACGGCCCAGACCTCAGCCCCGCCCGCAGGCGGACGGCCCGAGCCGACGCCGACGCGGTCGCCGGTCTCGCGGAACTCGATCTGGGGCGGGAAGACGCGCCGCGCGGCCTCTTCGTCAACGGCGGTCTGGACGGCGGGCGGCGCAGACGCCGAAACCTGCCGGTGGCCGTCGATGACGATCTGGGGCGTATAGACGTTTCTCAGTCGCAGGGCCGACAGATAGGCGCGCTGGCGCTCGGCGAACTCGGGCCGGGCGAAGGTGTCTGGCCAGCCCAGATAGTCCCAGTAATCGACCGCATAGGTCAGGGCGATGACGCCGCGTTCCTGGGCCAGACCTTCGACGATGCGGTTGGCGTCAGGGCATCCGGCGCAGCCCTGGGCGGTAAACAGCTCGACCACCACCGGCTCGGCGCGCACATTGGCCGCGCGAGGCCGCGCCCCGGCCGGCTGGGCGGTGGATCCCACCGCCGCCGCACCGGCCAGCATCACCGCCGCCCCGATCAACACGCCCCTGAGTTTCATGAGCGCCACCGTAGCGGGACCATGGGCGGAACGCCCCTCATATCTGCGTGAGGCGAACGCTCTAAGCCGGCTGTCAGGCCTGCATGGTCCAGCCCTCGACGCCCATGGCCGCCTGCTTGACGGCTTCGGAACGGGTCGGGTGGGCGTGGCAGGTGCGGGCGATGTCTTCAGACGACCCGCCGAAGGCCATGGCGATGCAGGCCTCGCCGATCAGTTCGCCCGCCGAGGGACCGAAGATGTGGACGCCCAGGACCTTGTCGCTCTTGGCGTCGGCCAGAACCTTCACGAAACCCTCGGTCTCGTGGTTGATCTTGGCGCGCGAGTTGGCGGCGAAGGGGAATTTGCCCTTCTTGAAGTCGACGCCCGCGGCCTTGAGCTGTTCCTCGGTCTTGCCGACCCAGGCCACTTCGGGGCCGGTGTAGATGACGCTGGGGACCAGGTCGTAGTCGACGTGACCGGCCTTGCCCGCGATGTATTCGATCACGGCGACGGCTTCTTCTTCCGCCTTGTGCGCCAGCATGGGGCCGTGGGTGACGTCGCCGATGACCCAGACGCCGGGCGTCCTGGTCTTGAGGTGGTCGTTGTCGAGGAAGCCCCGCTTGTCGGTCTCGATGCCGACGCTCTCCAGGCCCAGGCCGGCCGTGTAGGGGCGACGGCCGATGGCGACCAGGACCACGTCGCCCTTGAGGGTTTCAGCGGCGCCGCCGGCAGCGGGTTCGAGCGTCAGCTCGACGCCGTCCTTGACGGTCTTCGCGGCGGTGACCTTGGTCCCCATCTTGAAGGTCATGCCCTGTTTGGTCAGGCCGCGCTGGAAGGCGGTGGCGACCTCGGCGTCCATGCCGGCGCCGACCTTGTCGAGGAACTCCACGACCGTGACCTGGGCGCCGAGACGACGCCAGACCGAGCCGAGCTCAAGCCCGATGACGCCCGCCCCGACCACGATCAGATGCTTGGGAATGGCCGACAGCGACAAGGCGCCGGTGGAATCGATGACCTTGCCGTCCACGAACTCCACGCCCGGCAGGGGGGTGGGCTCCGAGCCCGTGGCGATGACGATGTCCTTGGCGCTCAGGGTGGTGACGGCGCCGTCGGCGGCGGTGACCTCGACCTTTCCGGCGCCGGCGAGCTTGCCCTTGCCCTTGACCCAGACGACCTTGTTTTTCTTGAACAGGAACTCGATGCCCTTGGTCAGGCCGGTGACGCTCTCGTCCTTCTGCTTCATCATCTGAGGCAGGTTGACCTTGGGCGTTCCGACCTCGATGCCGAGGGTCGAGAACTCGGTGTTGGCGATCTCGAACAGTTCCGAGGCGTGCAGCAGGGCCTTTGACGGCATGCAGCCCACGTTCAGGCAGGTGCCGCCCAGGGTGTCGCGCATCTCGACGCAGGCGACGCTCAGGCCCAGCTGGCCCGCGCGGATCGCGGCGTTATAGCCGCCCGGCCCGCCGCCGATGATGACGACATCGTATTGGGCGGTGGCTTCGGCCATGGGGGCATCCTCAGGGTGTGGCGCGCGCAGGGAGACGCGCGGTCTGTCTAACAACCCAGTCCGTCGGGTCAATCGTGAGACCCATATAGTGAAGCCCCTATCAGGCCGCGAGATGGCCGGGGATGCGTTTTCTGGACCGGCGGCGGCCGACGGCGACGATCAGCAGCCCGACGACCAGAAGGGCGGCGATCACCAACAGGGTCGGGTCGACCGACAGGCCCGCCGGCGCGACGGCCTCGACCGAGCGGGCGGCGATGTCGGCCTGCATCGGGGCAGCCTCCGGCCCGCTGCGGTCGATGGCCAGACGCAGCGCTGCATCGGCCAGGAAGCCGAGGAAATAGGCGATGGCCGCCTTGGGATTGCCGGCGCCCAGCATCAGGGCGGCGATGACATAGAGAACGGCGGCGACGATCCACAGCCAGGCCCCGGAAAACCATTCGCCCGACAGACCCGCGCCCTCGATCGTCGCGCCGGCCCGGAACCCGCCGGCCCCGGACGGCCCCTCCAGCAAGGCTGACACCAGCGGCCAGGCCAGCCAGCCGGCATAGGCCAGAACCGCCACAACAAGCACGACGCGCAGGATCTTCATCATGCAGACTCCGGTCAGGCGACCAGGCTAACAGGCATAACGTCGATAGGCGAGAAGTCGTGGGCCGTCAGTCCGAAGCAGCCCCGGGAAGGGTGACGCAGACTTCCGATCCCGCGCCCGGCGCGCTGTCGATCGACAGGTCTCCCCCCGACTGTCGGGCGAAGGCTTGGACCTGGGCAAGGCCAAGCCCCGCAGCCTCCGGCTTGGTGGTGAAGAAGGCCTCGCGGGCGCGCGCCAAGGTGTCGGGGTCCATGCCGGGCCCGCTGTCGCGCACGCTGAGGCGGGCGCCCTCGGGCGTGGCTTCCAGTCGGACGGCGACGGAGCCGGAGCCGTTGACGGCCTCCACGGCGTTGACGACCAAGGCTCTGACCGCGCCCTCGAAGGCGACGGGGTCCAGACGGACGGGCGCCGGCTGCGACGGTCCCTCGATCATCAGATCGACGCCCAGTCCCGCCAGGGCGCGCAGACTGGCTTCCATCGACCGCAACAGGAGACCCGCGTCGAGCGGCGCGGCCGAGGCCGCGGCCTCCTGACTGTCGGAAAAGGCGGACAGGCGGCGCGTCATCACCTCGCCGCGACGGCCGGCGGCCAGGGCGGCCTCGCCCAGACGGCGCACGCGCGACGGGTCGTCGGCCTGTTTCAGCATCATGTCCAGAGCGCTGGTCATCACCGCCAGGAGGGCGGTGAAATCCTGGGCCACGCCGCCGGTCACGCGACCGACGCTTTCCAGGCGGCGCGCCGCCTCCGCATCGGTCCGGACCTCGGCATCGGCGCGGGCCAGCTGGGCCTGGGCCTCGCCCAGCTGGCGCCGGACAAGCTCGGCGTCGGCCAGGGCGGTTTCGGCGTCGGCGCGAGCGTCGGCCAGGTCTCGATGCAGGGCTTCGCGTTCGGGATCGACCGTCGCATCGTCCGGAATCGCCGTGTCGAGGACGGGCTCCTCCACAGGCTCGGGGGCGACCGCAGGCTCGGGCGCAGCCTCCTCGTACAGGTCGCCGGCCAGCAGCAGGGCGTCAGGCCGGTCGTCACCCTGGCTCAGCGGAAGGATGCGCCAGGCCATGGTCTGGCCGTCGGGGGTGCGGGCGATGAGGGGCTCGGCCTCGCCGGGGCGAGCGGCCAGGGCGGCGCGCAAGGTCTGGCGGCCCTCGACGCGCGCGTCCTCGGCCAGAAACTGATCGGCGAAGTCCTCGCCGACGACGCCCTGCGACCGGCCCAGGCCGTCTAGGGCGGTGCGGTTGGCCTCGCGCACCACGCCGTGGGCGGATACGACGACCAGGGCGCTGGTGGCGACCTCGAACACCCGGCGGGTCAGGTCGTCGGCCGGGGCGATGGGAGGCGGCGGCTCCGGCATGACCGGTCCTGCCGTGACCAGGCCTTCGGTCTCAACCAGGACGGAAGTGGAGCCGATGACCGTGCCGTAGTCATCCTCGATCGGCATGGCGGTGGCCGAGACGATCATCTGGCGTCGCGTCTGCGGGTTGGCGATGACGTGGTGGAAACCCTTGATCGTCTGGCCCCTGAGGGCGCGGGCGCTGGGCAGCATGTCGGGCGGAATGGGCCGGCCGTCGGGATAGGTGATGCCCCAGGTCGCCGAGTGGAAACGCAGGCCCAGAAGTTCGGCGTCGCGGCGACCCAGCAGCTGATGCGCCGCGCGATTGGCGAAGACGAACTTGCCCTGCTTGTCCGTCTCAACGATGGCGACCGGCACGGCGTTCAGGGTCTGGAACAGGCGTTTGTCGGCGGCTTCGGCGACCTTCTGGACCAGATTCAGCTCACCCGAGGCGTCGACATGGCGGCCGCCGTTGCGGACGGCGAACCAGATGGCGACGATGGCGGCGACATGACCTGCAACGGCCAGCACCGCGAATATCGCCGTCCAGTTGACCTCGCCTTCCAGAAACATGCCCCGACCGTCCCAATTCGGCGCCACGCGCGCCCCTCGGCCAAGCCCCTGCAAAAGGCGAACCGACCCCGCTGCGACACCCGCCTGGGGAGAATTAAGGCGCTCGTCGCCCGACTGACGGGCGAGGTCAAGCGACCGGCACAGCCCCCTGATTGAGCCGGCTGCCGGAAAACGAAAAGGGCCGGACGTTTCCGCCCGGCCCTAGATCCGCAGTCGCCTCTAGATCAGAAGTTCAGCTTCACGCCGAACTTGGCCGTCCAGGAATATTCTTCGTATTGCAGCAGGCGCTGGCCCAGGGCCTGGTTCTGATAGGCCGTGTAGGTCGCGTCGTTCAGGTTCACCAGTTCGGCGAACAGCTGGACCTGTTCGTTGAGGCGGTATTTGGCGCTGAGATCGACCTGGAAATGGGGCTTGATATAGCGATCCTCGTCCACGTCCCCGCCCAGTTCGTCGAGGTAGGACGAGCGGTAGGCGCCCGCGGCCCGCAGGCTGAGAGGCCCGCGTTCGTAACCCAGCACCGCATTGAACGTGTGCTCGGCCGAGGTCGGCAGGGGCACGGTCCGGCCCAGGACGTCGCCCTCGGCATGGGTGTAGGTGTAGTTCAGGTTGACCAGCAGGCTGTCGAAGGGCGCCGGCAGGAAGGTCAGCGCCTGGCCGTAGCTCAGTTCGACGCCGAACACGTCGGCCTCGTCGCCGTTGATGGGGATGATGGCCTCGCTATAGGCGATGCCGTTGAACACGCCGTCCTCGAACTCGGCGTCGACGATGAAGTCCTCGATCCGCTTGAAGAAGACGCCGCCCTGGATCACCGCCTGGGGCGCGAAATAATATTCCAGCGTCGCGTCCAGGTTCCACGCCTTGTAGGGGTCAAGGTCCGGGTTGCCGAACTCGCCCTCGCGATCGCCATCCTCGTTTTCCTCGATCAGGAAGCGGGGAGCCATCTTGCCGAAGCTGGGGCGAACCACCGAGCGGAAGGCGCCGAAGCGGGCCACCACGTCTTCTGAGACATTGTAGCGGACGTTCAGACTGGGCAGCCAGTCGGTGTAGCTGCGGTTGTAGGCGACCGGGGTGACGGTCAGGGTCTCGGCGTCCTCGTTCAGGTCCAGGCGCGAACCGGCCAGATCAACCTCGGTCTGCTCGACGCGGACGCCGCCGATGATGCGAAGGGCCCCGTTGTCAAAGCGCAGCTGGCCGTAACCGGCATAGACATCTTCGCCGGCGGTGTAGCTTTCCGCACTGTTGGCGAAGGCGCTGTCCAGGTCGGCGCGTTCAAACGATCCGATGTTGGTGGAGATAAAGTCGCGCACGGCGCCCAGACCGGGAACGCCGCCCAGGTCCGCAAGACCGTAGCTGGGCTCGCCCAGGACATCGGCCAGGGTGAAGTCGCCATCGAAGCCGTCATAGATGTCGAAGGCGAAATCCAGGGTCTTGTCGCGCTGGCGGGCCTTGGCGCCGAACTTGAACTCCATCGAGCCGCCGGCTGCAGAGAAGTCATAGGCGGCGTCGAACTTGACCGAGACTTCCTCGTCCTTGGCGTCCTCGCGCGTGGTGCGTTCCAGGGCGTCGAACTCGTACTGGCTGGCGTCGTTGAACAGGGCTTCGCCGAAGTCGATGCTGTAGGTCGGACGGCGCAGATCGCTGTAGTCGACCGTCACGCCCAGCTCGCCTGCATCTTCGAAATCGCGGCGGAAGACGAGCGGGTCATAGGAGTTGCGCTCGGTCTGGGAGGCTTGCGAGAAGGCCAGATCGTAGTTGAAGCGCCAGGCGCCGACCTCTGTGCGGCCGCCGGCCGAGATGGTGCGGATGTTCTGGGTCTCGCCACGGTCCTTGATATCGCGCTCGACGCGGATGCGCTCATCGCCAGAATCGAAGCTGGCGGTCGTGCCCGAGATCGCCGTCGGCGTGTCGAAGCCGAACACCAGTCGGGTGCGCAGCTCGGTGTCGTCGAAGGTCGAGTAGAGGCCGCGCAGATAGAGCTGCGTGGAATCATTGAGCGCGTAGTCCAGCGTCAGGGTCGCGCCATAGCGTTCGCGCGTGACGTCGTAGTCGCGGTATTCGAGGTCCTCGGCGTACTCGCCACCGTCCTGCCAGCCGTCCACCTCGATGTTGTCGGTCGAGAATTCGCGGTTGTAGTAGCTGAGGCCGCCGGCCATGCCGAAGCGGTCGTTGAAGCGGTGCACGAAGTCGACGCTGCCCTTGGGCGAGGTCTTGCCGTTCAGGTCGTTGTACGATCCTTCGATCGAGGCCGTGTAGAGGTTGCGGCGGCGATCCAGCGAGCTGGTGGTGGCGATGTCGATCGAGCCGCCGATGGTGTCGCCGTCCATGTCGGGCGTCAGCGACTTCTTGATCTCGATGGATTCGATCAGCTCGGACGGGATGACGTCCAAGGCCACGGCGCGTTCGTCGCCGCCGGTGGCCAGCACGCGGTTGCCGTTGATCGAGGCGGAGTTCAGGTTGGGATCAAGACCGCGAACTGAGACGAACCGGCCCTCGCCCTGGTCGTTCAGGACGTTGATGCCGGGGGCGCGGCGCAGGGCCTCGGCGACGTTCTGGTCCGGGAACTGGCCGATGGCGTCGCGGGTCAGGACGGTCTGGACCGTGTCGGACGACCGCTGGCGGGCGATGGCGCTGAGGAAGTTGGCGCGCTGGCCCACGACCAGGACCTCGGAAATGGCCGTGGCGTCGGCCGAACCGGCGACGGCGAGCGGGGCCAGGGCGAAGTCGACCGAGACCGACCCGGTTTCAGAGACGGCCACCCGGCGGGTCTCTTCGCGCGCGCCGGGGAAACGGGCGCGCACCGTGTAGTCGCCGGCCGGAACGCCGGTGAAGCGGAAGCCGCCGTCCAAGCCGACGCTCGCGGTCTGGCCCAGTTCGACCAGGACCACCTCGGCGCCCTGCAGGGTGCGGGTGCCCGAGGCGTCGGCGACGGATCCGGTGACGTCGCCCGCCAAGGCGGCCCCAGCCAGGACCAGCGGAGCGAATGCGAGCGGCGCAAGGGCCGCGCTCAGAAAGAGCGAGAGTTTCATATGTCAGTCCCCAGGGACCGGGCGTTCGCCATCGGTCGATTTGGGCCGCTTAGAGGCGGGGGGCGACGCGAGAACGACGATTTGACGACGCTCGCCTTGCGATTGGGCGGCAGATTCGTGACGACCTCTCCGCTTACAGACCAATGATCACGCGCATCGCCGCGCCCATGGATCAGCGCCCAGGTAGGCGCCTGCGGACCGACGATGCCAAGTCCTCGACATCAGGGACTGAGCAACCCGGCCCGAATCCTGGGCGAGGCGGCGCCTGCGACAACTCGACGCGATCCGACGGCGATGCTAGGCAAGGTCTTGTCAGATCGACGAAATGCGGAGCTTGGCGATGTTGATCCTGCTGCTGGCCCTGGCCCAGGCTGCATCCGGGCCGGTCCCCGACCTGGAGCCCGCGTTTCGAAACACCATCGTCTCGACCTATCCCGACGGGCGGACGGCGCGGCTGTGGCTGGAGCCAGGCGGAACCTATCGCGGCCAGGGACGGCGCGGCGGAACCACGTCTGGATCATGGGTCATCGACGGCGCCAATATCTGCCTCAGCCAACGACGGCCGCTGCCCATGCCGATCCGCTATTGCACACCGGTGATGCGGGGCGGCGTCGGCGCCCGGTGGAGCGCCAAGGCTGTCACCGGCGAGCCGATCACCGTGCAGCTGATCGCCGGGCGCTAGGACGCCGCCGAGGCGCGCCCCGGCGGTTCCATCCCCAGGGCCGAGCTAGCGGGTCAGACGGGCCGCGGCGAGAGCGATCACGGCGACGTCGCCCAGAAGCGGCAGCAGATTCGATTCCTGCTTGGTCGGCACCAGGACGCGATCGCCCGGCGCGACCTGTCCGCCGGTCCGAAGCTGGCCGTCCTGCCTGAAGACCAGCACCCTGCGGCGGTCCGCCCGCGGCGAGTATCCGCCAGCGTCCCGGATATAGTCGCCGACCCGGCGGTTGCTCGTGGCGATCATCGACTGAGGCGCGAGGACCTCGCCCGCAATACTGACAATCTGCGAGCGACGGGGAATGACAATGACGTCGCCCGATTCCAGCAACACGGTTCCCGGATCACGCCCGTTGAGGGACAGGATGCCGAGCGGCTCGATCTCGCGAGCGCTGGCGATGTACTGGGCCACGAAACTCGCCTGGCTGGCGCGGGCGGACGCCTCGCCGGACGACCGGGCTGGCGCGGTCAGGGTCGTGCGTTCCAGCCGATCGAGCGCCTCGTTCAGAAGCTGCTTCTGGATCACGCGCACGCTGTCACGCCGCAGATGCAGGGATTCCATGTCCGCATCCGGATCGAAGGCGACCTGCTGCAACAGCGACCCCACCGTCGTGCCGCGAGGAACGCTGAAGACCGAACCGCCGCTGTGGGCGCCTTCCAGCCGCACGAGCACCGACGGCGCGCGTGAATCGGTCTCGAACTGCACGCGATCGCCATCGACCAGGGTGAAGCCGGCGAAGTCCGCCAGGGTCAGATAGGCCGAGTAGGCCACGCCGTCGCGAACCCCCACGATCGCCACATGGGTGGCGCCGGGCAGCGGTCGGGCGTAGCGCATGACCTCTTCACCCAGTCCGGACCGGCCAAGCAGTTCGAAGGAATAGGCGGAGCGAACATCCCCTGTGACCGAGACGACCGATCCCTGATCCTCGACGACGATGGCGTCCCCGTTACGGAAGGAGACCGCCGGCAAGGTCCCTTCGCGCAAGAACTCGTAAAGGTCCGCGTTCGCCACGGTCTGACCGTTTCGAACCACCCGCAGACGACGATAGCTGCCCCGATCGGGATCGATCCCGCCGGCGCGCTGAAGGAAGACGATCAACGCCTCGTCCGACGAGCCCGGATAGGCCCCGGGCCGAATGACCGGTCCGGTCACGAGCACCTGGCTGCTCGCCGCACTCGTCGCGGTGGCGTAGATCTGCACGCCGCTGGAGTAGATTCGGCGACTGGCGGCCTCGATCACGGCCGGAGCCCGCGCGGCGGAGACGCCGGCGATCTGGACAGGGCCGACGCCCGGCACCACGACATTGCCCTGAGGATCGACCGTCAGTTCCTGATCCTCGTTTACCAGGCCCCACAGGGTGACGCGCACCTTGTCGCCCGGCCGGATGATATGGTTCGGATCGATGACCGCCTGATCCGCCGTCTGCCGCGTCGCAGCCGGAGTGTTCGTCCCCGCCTGCGTGAACATGTCCGAACCCAATGGCGGCGGCCGCAATCCCTGCGACGACTGTTGCAGAACGAGTTGCTCCGGCCCCGATGGCGCGGGCCGCTCTGTCTGCGTCGTCGGGGCCAACTGGTTGTCCTGAGCCATCGCTACAGGCGCAGCCAGACAAAGGCTTGCAAACGCGAGGAACGCGGCGATCGACGGACAGCGGATCATTCGACGTGGTCCCGGATGATGGAATAAACGAGCGCGCCGATGCCCCAGAGCAGGGAAGCGCCGATAAGGACGGCGAGGATATTCGCCAGGCGCGGCCACCAGTCGGACGACTGCGCCCGCTGCGGCGGCACATAGGAGATGACGTATTTGCGGTCGATGACCTGTTGTCGGCGAGCCTGGTCGGCGGCCATGACGGCCGACTGATAATGTTGCTGAGCCGTCTGATAGTCGAGCAGCAGGCTCTGGGCCTCGATTTCAGTCGAGGCCGCCCGTTCACCGGGCGCGGTCATGGCGCGGCTGACCGCGCGATCGCGCTCGGCTTCCAGCGCAAGGATCTCGCGCTCCATGCCGGTCAACTGCGGCGCGCCCGGCTGGAAGGTCTGGCGCGCGGTCGCCAGATCCGCCCGTTTCTGGGCCAGTTGGGTCTCGATATTGCCGACCAGGGAAATGGCCTGTTGCGCGGGCGTGCCGGCCCCGACGCCGGAAAACTGGCGACCCTGATAGGCGGTCAGGGCGTCACGCGCGGTCTCATAGACCTGGCGCTTGGCCAGGATTTCGCGGTCCGAAGCGGCGATCAGATCGTCAAGCGCCCGGCGCGGCAGGCTGTTGACCAGTTCCTCGCTGAGCTGAAGCACGCCCTGGGTCAGCCGCTGTGCGTCTTCGGCCGTATAGGCGGCCACGTGAACCGTCGCGCCCGAGGTCGCCGGATCGGAGACCACCTCGACCTTGCGTCGCCAGAACTGCTTGGCGCTTCTCAGCGACGCCGTCGGCGCCAGGCGCGCCGTGGGGTCAAGGCTGAACTTGTCATAGGCCTCGTTGAAGCCATACCGCTCGCGCAGCGCCACAACCATGGCGTCCGACCGGATATAGTTCTCGACCACCTTGGCGTCGGCGGAGTTCGAGGTCGGCGAGACGATACCGAGGGCGCTCAAGGCGTCGCCAACGCCCGCCTGGGCGCCGCGGACCGCAAAGGTCCCCTCCGAGTGATACTGCGCCGGGGCGATCAGGAGCAGGTACAAGGCGTACAGGAGCGTGGGCCCCAGGATCAGCACAATGGCGGACTGGATCAGGCGCGCACGCAGCATCGCCTTTTGCGCGCGACCCGCGCTGGAAGAAACATCCAAAGTCGTCACGAAGCGGCCCTTTTGGCGAGTACTTCCATATAGTATTCCTCGGCCGCATCCAGATCCTGGAACGGCACGACATGACCGTCGTCAATGACCACGGCCGTGGTGCAGAAATCCCGGATCGTCGACATGCTGTGAGACGTCATGATGATGTCCGACCTGGACCGACGCGCGGCGAAGGCTTCCTGGCATTTCCATCGGAAGGATGAGTCGCCAACGCTCAGACCCTCGTCGATAAGATAGACCTGGAAATCAATGGCCATACTGACGCCGAACATCAACCGCGCCTTCATGCCGGAAGAATAGGCGCCGATCGGCTCGTAAAAATAGGGGCCCAGTTCCGAGAACTCACGAACGAAGGCCGTCGTCTCCGCCAGATCGAGTCCGTAGATCCGGCAGATGAATTTGAGGTTCTCGGCGCCGGTCAGGTTTCCGCTGAACCCCCCGGTGACCCCCAGGGGCGAAGACACGGTGACGTCTTTGAGGACCTTGCCGCGATCCGGCTTCTCGACACCCGCGATCAGCCTCAACAAGGTCGACTTGCCCGCGCCGTTCAGGCCCAGAACAGCTGTGTTGGCGCCGCGATAGAAGGCCAGATTGGTCGGACGAATCACCGGTCTGACGCCGTGCCGCGTACGATAGGACTTCTCGATCCCCTGAAGCTCGATCATCGAACCGCCTTGATCAGATCAAATCGCCCGATCCGAACCAGCCACTCGATGAACAGCCCAATGACCAGGCAGATCACGCCGAAGGTGATCGGGTACCATGGGTTGAACAGATCGCTTTCGAACCCGGCGATCGAGGCGTCCCGGATCCACTCGATATTCTGGGCGAGAGGGTTCAGCAGGATGAGGTCCCTCAGTCGAGGCGGCAGCGCCCCCAGCGTATACCAAAGCCCCGACGTGAAGAACAGCAGACGGCCGCTGACGGAAACCACGTCCGCCCAGATGGAGAACACCCTACCGATTTGCGCGCTGAGAAAACACGCCCCGTAACAGAGGAGCTGAAGCGTCGCCAAGGCGCAGATCAATTCAAGCGGATTGCTGATCCAGTCCAGAAGCGGCAGCCCATGAAAGCCCTTCATGAACAGCATGACCAGAACGACTACGCAAAAGCTGGTGATCGATTCCAGCAAGGCCCTGGCCGTTATGATTTCGAAGCCGCGAACCTGAGGGTAGTTCATCAGCGTTCTATTCTGGGTAATGGCCTTTGCGCCGCGGATCAGCGACGCGCGCAGCAGGAACAGCGGCATGATCCCTGTCATGAAGAAGATGACCAGACTGTCGCCCACCGCAGGGGCTCGGCCGATCAGCCCGAACACGGTCATCATGACGCCCAGTTGCAGCAGGGGCTGGACCAGCGCCCAGACATAGCCCGCAGACCGGACCCCGTATCGCGTAAGCGCATCGCGCAGGAGCAGGGCATGGATCGTGATCAGGCTTATGCGGATGGCGCGGTAGGCCCGGCTTTGAACCAAGCGGGTCATCCCGGCGTCCCATCTGGCCATTAACCTGGCCCGAGCGTCGTCGCCGCGGCCCGAGCGAGTGTCCTGAAAAGGCGTGAAACTCATCCTAGAGGCGCAAAAGCGCTCCCCCACCCGTGTGTAAGCCTGTTTCCAATGCACGGACGATCGGTTCGGCGCAAGCGAAAGCAGCCCCGCCTCGGACGGTCAGGACCGTCGCCCCTCAAGCGTCACGATTCGCCAGACGAGTCACCGTCTCGCCCCACCCCGGATTCGGCTTGGAAGATCACCGCATGACGCCGGAGATAGTTGCGGCGATAGGCGTTGCGTTCGGGCGTGAAAACCCCTGTTTCCTCGTCGATCCTGTGCGCGGCGGCCCTGGACAGAGACTGGGCGCGGACCGCCACGACAGACAGCGGCAGAGGCATCTCATGAATCTGACCCACACCGAAAACGCCCTCCATCCGACGATGGAATTCACCATCGGCCCCGGCGCGGACCGCTTCATAGCCCGCCATCCGAGCAAGCACTGACTCGCGTTCGAACATCAGCGACGTGCCGTCCGGACGAACGAACCCTCCGCGACACTGGAATCCTTCGTCGCTCGACAGTCTGAGGGCCTGGGCGAAAACCGCCACCGTACCGGCCTCCTCGATTCCCGAGACCAGCCGCGCGATCTTCTCGGGGTGGGCCCAGTCATCCGAGTCCTGGTTCAGGACGAACCGGCCCGTCGCCTGCGCCAGTCCATGATTTCGGCAGACATAGGTGCCGGCGTTCACGCTCTGCGGCCAGACCCGAATACGCCCATCGCGCGCCGCCATGTCCCGAACGATGTCGACGGTCCCGTCCGCACTGGCGTCATCGATGACGACGATCTCGAGGGCGGCATGGGTCTGGGCCAGCAAGGACCGTATCGCATAGCCGACGGTCGCAGCGCTGTTGAATGTCGTCATCACGACACTGACCCCTGGCCCCTGCGTGCGCGTCGTCAGGCCGGCCGCTCCGGTCAGGTCGCCGATGGCCAGGGCGCGGGATGGATCACCGCTCACGGGAGACAGGGACCAGGTGGCGAGCGCCGCATTGACCTCGGCGCGCTGAGCCTCCGGATCGCCCGCCCGAAAGGCGACCTGGCTCGCCAGCAGATGCCGGTCCGCCGGATCGACCGCAGGCTCGACCAGGGCGCGAGACACCAGGCGATCGCGAGACGTGCTCTGATCCAGGAACAGCGAGCGATTGGCCGCATCAAGCATCGCGGGCCGCCATTCCTTCGCCGCGGCCAGACGGTCGATCACCCGCCCCCGCAGCTCGCGGTTCGGGGCCGTAAAGGGAAAGGCCCGCGCCAGGGCGTCCAGATCGGCGGCCTCCTGCCTGTCGAGCCGCTGGGAGATGGCGGCGTTCACCGCGTCCCAGCGCCCAAGATTGGCCAGCGCGGTCAGCGCATAGGCTTCCCAATCCGCGCGCAACTCGGCCGATGTCGCCCACCGGGCGTAAAAATCCAGAGCCAGATCGAACTCGCGCTGTTCGATCAGACTGGCCAGTGTCAGGCGGTTGACGAGATCTGACTGCATCACCGGATGACGCTGAAGATGTCTGATGGCGTCATAGCGCCGGGCCTTGAACAGGGTTCTGACCCGCGCATTGACCCGAGCCGAGATATCGGCCCCGCCGTCGCCGTCCGCCGACAGATCAATGGCCTCCAGATCAACCTGCGCCGAGGCGTCATCGGCGACGATGGCCAACGCCAGGGGACCCAAGCCTCCCTGTCCGGCGAACCGCAGCTTCAGGGCAGCGCTAACGCAGCCGGCAGGTACGACGACAAACCAGTCGCGACGCGGGTGCGACAGCGCCATCGACACCCGCGCCAGGGCTTCGCCGCCCTCGGCCTTCGGCTCGAACAGCAGGGCGGTCCTGCCCGACGTCGCCGCGTCGTGGTGCGCCGACACCCTGATCAGCTTCACATCGACGAGATCAATCAGATCACCGGAGCGGGGCCGAGGCGAAAACAACGGGACCGTCGGCGCCGCGTCGTCAGGAACGTCGAACACGATGCCGTGCGACGAACGCCGTAGCGAGAGCGCTGCGGCCTCCAGCCCGACGATGTCGGCATCCAGGGTTTCAGACGCGCCAAGGATCTCGGCCCGCACCATTCCCCGGACTACACCCAGCCCCAGCATACGACGAAAGGTCCGCCGTGCTCGCCTATGGATGCTGGACAGGCTCATGACCCCGGCCTAACCGAACCGTTGCGCCCGAAATACGGAACGAAAATCGATCCGGCCCATCCCGGTCCCAATCGCCCCTGCTGAAGGAATCTCATAGCGGCATGGTTGCAGTCTCTGGCCTGGCGAGGATTGCGAAGACCGTCCGTCGGATGATGGATCCGCGCGCTCATCCCGCAATCGACCAGATCATGGTGATCGCGGGGCGCAGCCAGACGATCCGGTTCGAGGCCGCGCCACTCGATGACCGGGACCTTGATGGCGGCTGGCCGTTCAATGTGGTGAAGGGCGAACATCTCTATCTCGTCCAGCCGGGAAACGGCCGCAAATTCCGCACGACCAGCCCGCGGACCGCATTGTCCATCTCGGGCGGCGAGCGTCTGGTGCTGCACAGTCGAACGCCATCGCCGCTCCCACGCGGGTGCCAATTCTGGATCTTCACATACCAGGGCGGACAGTTCGTCGACCGCGCCGCACTGAACCTTTGGGAGCCTGTCGCCAGAACCATTCTCGATTTGCCCCCCGGTGAGGTCCAGCTGTGCTTCGCCCTGCGTCTGGCGGGAGTAGGCTTCTATCATCCGGCGGACCTCGAGTTGTCCATAGTCGGCGAGGCGTTTGCACAGGGTCCGGCGTCGCCCGGTGGCGAGGCGGACATGCGCCATCACGTCGAAGCCTGCCTGAAGACCGGCCGCCTGGCGCAGGCGCTGCAAGGCCTGAGCGTCGCGGCTCCGCTCGATCAGTGGCCGACAGAACGGCTCAGATTGCGCGCCCGAACCCTCACGGCCCTGGGTCGGCATCACGATGCGGTCGAGGCCTGGGCAGCGGCGGCGGGCCAGTACGCCTCCGTCGCGGACATCCCCGTCGAACACCTGAAATCACAGGCGGCGGCCCGCGTGCTTCTGGCCGAGAACGGCGCCGGTCAGGCCCCAAGGGCCGAGCGTCCCATACCGCCCAGCCCCGAAGTCGGCGACGCCGAGGCCTATGCCGGTCTGGGGCTTCGAGAGGAGGCGCGCCGCCGGCTCGAGATCGCCGCAGAATCTGGCGACGACCGGATCAACGCCCTCTGGGCCCTGGTTCGACTGGAGGCCCGCGCCGGGCGGCCGGACGCAGCCCTCGCGCATCTAGGGCGGCTGGCGGACCTCACGGCGGCGGATCCCGACGGGGCCTGGCTGGAACCGGCCCTGCTTCTGCAAGCGGGCCATGACGAGGCGGCGCGCGGCGCAGTCGATCAGGCCCTGGCCACCGCGCCGTCCGACACCCTGTTTGCGATCGCGGCCAATCTCGCCCGAACGGAGATCGAGAGGCTTTCATGGCTGAACCGGATCATGACCGGCCATGGCCTGGCGACCCTGTTGTCCGATGACGCCTCGCCCCTGACGGGCATCGACGCCCTGACGACGCAGGGCCTGCCCCAGGTCGACGGCCCCCTGGTGTCCGTTGTGGTCCCGACCTTCAATGCGCAGACCACACTGGAAACAGCCCTGCGCTCACTAGCCTCCCAGACCTGGGTCAATCTTGAAATCCTGGTCGTCGATGACGCCAGTACCGACGGCTCCGTCGCCCTGGCCCGCACCTTTGCCGACAGGGACCCTCGGGTGCGAATCATCGAGAACCGTGACAATCGCGGCCCCTACGCCTGCCGCAATCAGGGCCTGGCCCAGGCGCGCGGCGACTATGTCACCTGTCAGGACGCGGACGACTGGTCGCATCCCGAACGGATCCACAGACAGGTCGATCACCTTCAGCGCCACCCGGGCCTAATCGCCAATCTGTCACGCTGCGTCACGACCACGCCCGAACTGGTCTGCACCCCCCGGTCGGCGAGCCTCAGCCCGTTCCGATGGAACCTGTCGTCCCTGATGCTTCGTCGCGCCCCCGTGCTGGAAGCGGCCGGTTACTGGCAGGAGGTCCGGTTCGCAGGCGACGGCGAATATATCGCGCGGCTGGAGGCCATCTTCGGGACAGGCGCGGTCGGCTATCTGGCCTCGGGGCCTCTGGCTGTGATCCGCCAGACCGGCTCCAGCCTGACCGCCATCGCCGGTGGCGGCGTGACCCAGTTGGGCCACACGGCGCGACAGGAATATCGCGAACGCTATCGTCATCGGCTGGAGCAGGGTTCGGCGGCGCCACTGGCCTGTCACGCGCCTGTGCCGCCCCTCGCCGCCCCGCCGGCGATGCTGTCCACCCGCTCTGCGGAGCCTGTTTTCGACGTCATCATCGCCTCCGACTTCTGTCTGCCGGGCGGTACGACGGCGTCCAATATCCAGGAAATCCTGGCCCAGAGGGCGGCTGGCCTGAAGACCGGCCTGCTGCAGATGCACGGCTATCGTCGCAGCGTCCGCCGCTCCATCTCGCCCAAGGTGCGCGCCTTGATCGATGATGATCGTGTGCAGCTGATCACGGCGGATCAGAGCGTATCGGCGAGCCTGCTGATCATCCGCTGGCCGCCGGTTCTTTCCAGCAAGAACGAAGGCATCGCTTCGGTCCGCGCCGACCGCGTGGTCATCGTCGCCAATCAGACGCCGCTTCGATCCGACGACCCGCAGGCACAGGCCGCCTATGACCCCGTCGTCTGCAACGAGATCGCGCGCCTTTCCTTTGGAAAAACCCCCGTGTGGGCGCCGATCGGCCCGACCGTCCGGCAGGCGCTGGGCGGCTGGGCGCAGTCTCTCGATATCGCCGAAGCCGACTGGATCAACGTCATCGACGCCGGCCAGTGGCCCGCCCGGTCGCGCTCTCGCCGCTCAGGCGCGGCGCCGGTGATCGGCCGCCATGCGCGCGACGCCATCGGGAAATGGCCCGCCGATCCCGCCCAGCTTCTGGCCGCTTATCCGCAAGACGGTTCGCTGGATGTGCATATTCTGGGCGGGGCCGAAGTGGCCGGCGAGATTCTGGGCCGGGTTCCGCCGGCTTGGACCGTCCATGAGTTCGACGCCGTCTCGCCCGCCGATTTCCTCTCGGGTTTGGACTATTTCGTCTATTTTCCCGACCCGACGCTCAACGAGGCGTTCGGACGCACGGTGGTTGAGGCGATGGCGGCGGGCGTGCCGGTCATCCTGCCTTACAGATTTGAGGCGCTGTTCGGGGACGCCGCTTGGTACGGAGACCCCGCCGACGTCAAACGCCTGATCGCCGAACTCGAAGCCGACCCGACCCGCCGAGAGGCCTTGATGACGGCCGGTGCGGACTTCGTGCAGCGGCATGGTCACCACAAACACCTTGAGCGGCTGGCGCCGTTCGGCGTGACAGCCGCCCGGTGACCGTCTGCGGCCCCGCCGCCCAATCCCCGGTCGTCTAGTCCAGGGTGATCGTGGTGGTCAGTTTGATGTCCTGGCCGACAAGTCGGGCGCCGAGCGCGTCGTTGGCGACGATGCGGTGATAGGATTCCGCCATCCATCCCTGGATTACGGGCTCGGTCTGCGCCCGCACGCGCACCAGGTCCAGACTTGCGCCGGAGACCCCATAGGCGATGGAGCCGCCTTCGAATCTCCAGCCGTCTTCGCTGCGCTCCGCATGCAGATCGGGCGCCAGATGCAGCCATGCGGTCACCTCGCGGTGGTCGGCAAGCTGGATATGGTCTTCGATCGTCAGGCTCTTTCGCCGCACATAATAGAACCGGCGTGAGTGGCGGGCGCCGATTTCCGGCCGATCGATCAGCCCTTCGACGACCCAGCCCAGTCCTTCGCGGTCCGCCCGTGTGAGCGCGCCGCCCCGGGGCTTGGCGACACCCAGACCGTTGTCGGACCGCAGAGGGGTCAGATCAACGGAATTGTGAGCCCGTGCGCTGTCGGTGTACTCGCGCCAATCCCGTTTTGAATAGGAGTATTTGCCCGTATCGACGATCCAGAAACGGCCCTTGTCATAGAACTCGAAGGACAGGTCATCGGCGTGTTTGTGGACATGGCTGTGATGCCCGGCCGTGACCAGAAGCATTGAGCGCCATTCGCCCTTCATCGCCCAATCGGTGCGGACGACTGCGTAACCGGCTTCCTGGAACAGAGCCGCCTTGACGGACTTGATATTGGGCGGCGTGAAGCGAGGCACGTTCCGGTCTGAATCCCCAGCCCCGGAGATCCGACCGTCAGGGAATACGAACCAGGGAAAGGTGGTCTTGGCCAGATCAATGATCGCCGCGACCTGGGGCATGGCGTCATACCAGCCCGTGGCCATCATCTTGCGCAGGGTCAGGATAACGAAATAGTGGTAGCCGGGCGAATGCTCGAGGTGAACGCCCTCCTGTCCGAACTGACTGGCGAGGATCCGTTCCAGCATTTGCTCGGCGAACGCCTTGCCGCCTTCGGCTTCCGGCGCCGCAGGCATGACGTCGCTCAGCGCCGTCAGCCCATAGACCTGAAACAGGCCATGGTTCGACATGCTGTAGAAGGCCTCGACCCGCAGCCGCCTCAGATGGCTCCGTCCCAGGGCGATGATGATTTCCCGCATCTGGGGCGGCAGAGAGGACAGTCGCGAGATCATATAAGCGAGCTTGGCTGCGCGCAGGCCCGTTCCCATGTCGTTCCAGAACAGGGCGTCGTCGTTGGCGCGGCTCTCGGCCTCACGCCATGTGGCGATCATGCGGACCGCGCGTTCCAGCATTGCCGGATCGCCCGTGACATCGTGAGCGACGATGTAGTCATCCAGCGGACGCCACGAGTGCAGCTGAAAACGCCAGTTGCGATCACTGAGCGGATCCTGGGTCCAATCGTCGGGGGTCTGGGGAAGGGCGACGGGCTTTGCATCGGCCCGAGCCTTCCAGCCCACCGCCTCCGCTCTTGCAACCGCTTCCAGAGGCGACGAGCGGCTCCCCGCCATGGCCGTGCGAAAGGTGTGTCTGTGCATCATCAACTAGGGTGAAAACCGCACAGAGGCGGGAGGGTATCGTGTGATTTGGACACAGACCACGTGTCGTGGAGACAAGGTGGACCTTCCCCCCGTCGGCGACAACAATGCGCCGCAGCCCCGCTAAGGTCCAGCAGAGAGGCCGTCAAGCGCGAGTCCCCTCCAACGCGCCAAGGTTGCGCCCCACAGCGTCGAAAATCTCTGGATACGCTATCCTTTCAGCCCATGGACGGTTATCGCTTGCCCCCAATCTTTGTTGAGATTGACGAAGCCCCCCGCCAGACGGTCCATGTCGGCCCTATGCGAGGATCAGAGCACGATGGAGACCGCAGTTTGAGAAGGTTGATGGATCATCCGCCGGTGCAGTCTTCGAAGAGCGGCGAATGACGCTCGCTTTCATCAACGATATCCGCCCGTTTTTTCGCGGCAAACCTGTGGTCTACGTCGACCTCGGGGCGCACAAGGGGCGGGTCTTTACGGATCTTCTGCGCGCTGAACTCGATCTGCGCGAAGCCCATCTGGTCGAGCCCAACCCGGCCTCCTTCGCCGAACTCGAGCGCGTCTCCAAGAAGGCCGCCGCGGTAAGGACGGTTCGAACCTACAATATTGCGATCGGCGACAGCGTCGGACAGGTCACCATGAAGATGGCCGATACGATGTCGCGCGTCTTGCGAGATGACGCCGAAATCGCGGCCGGAACCCTGGCCGAGGACGATGTCTTCGAAGTGCGGACCGAGACGCTCGACCTTCTGCGTCTCAATGTGCTCGATCAGCATATCTCGATCCTGAAGATCGACGTTGAAGGCTCCGAACTCGACGTTCTGCGAGGCGCAGCAGAACTGCTCTCGTCGCAGGGCGCAGATGTCATCTACATCGAAGCCGGCATGGACCGGCAGAACCGGCAGCAGTGCTATTACCGCGACATTGAGGATCACCTCGAGGCGCGCGGATACAGGCTCTTCAAGATCTATGAGCAGAAGAACGAGTGGGTTTCCGATAGTCCGCTTCTCAGGCGGGTCAATCTGGCCTTCATGAGCAGGCAATTCGCCGACAACAACCCCTATCAATTGTCACACGATCTCTTCAACGCCGACTCCAGGATCGAGCAACTTGAGGCGGAGCGCATCCAGCTTGTCGAGAGTATCGCCGCCCTCGAGCAACGCATCGCCACGGCGCAGGACGAACTGACCGCCGCCAGCCAGCGCGCCGCCGCCCTGGAGGTTGCCGGCCTGGCCGCCGAGCAGAGAGCCGCTCAACAGCATCAGGCGCTCGAAGACCGGCTTCGCGCGACGGAACTGGAGCGCGCGACGATCGATCAGAAACTGTCGGCCGTTCAGGCGCTCCTGGAAACAGAGCGCGCAGCCCTGGCCAAGGCGAACAGTGAAATCGAGCGGATGCAGGCAGAAACGACCGCTGAAGAGGTCGCCCTAGCGACGGCATCCAAAAATATCGCCCGGTTGAGGCGGTCTCGTGATGAGGCCCGTGCGGAAAGCGATGCCTTCGAATCCGCCGCGGTGTCACTGGTCGCGGCCCTGCGCAAGGCGCGTCATGACCAGAACCATGCCCTTGCCGAGCAACGCGAGCGCCTGCGCGGGCAGGTCGCCTACCGCATAGGATCGACGATCACCCGCGCCCGCTCGTTGCGGAGCCTGGTCGCCCTGCCCGGCGAAATCATGCGCCAGCGCAAGGCGTCCGGACGGGATGGAGCAGGCCTGATCGCCACGACCGCGGCAGACGTTGAGCCTCAGATGCTGGACGTCGGCGACCGGATCATCAGCCACACGCCCGAGTTCACGCGGGTTCGGCTGCAGGCCGAAAAGGCGGTCTTCATCTCCGGGATGGTCATTGGCTCAAGGGCCACGCGCGCGCCCATCCTGAAGGCGGCGATCCGTTATCTGAACGCCAGCGGACGCCCTTTGAAGACCACCGCCGAAGGGGCGGACACGCCGCTGGGCGAGACGGTCGAGCACACCGTGGAAATCCTGGCGGGCCGCGAGTTCCAACTGTCTCTGCCCAATCCCGCCAAGGCGGCCCTGATGGAGATCGCCTTCATCACGGGCCCCGGAGATGCGACCTTCCTCAGGATCGATGACATCCAGCAGCCGCGCGCCGAAACCGCCGAGCGCTGGTTGATCGAAGGACGCAGACGCGAGGGCGACGCGCTTCGCACCATGAAGAGAGCCGCCGGGCTTCGTCCGAAAGACGCAGAGCCTCTGGACAGCGCCGAACGCGCGCGGCGCGCCGTGCGGCGTCAGGTCAACCATCTGAGGAAACGCCTGCTGACCCTGGGCTTTGGCCAAACCGCCCTGGCCGAGCTCCGCCGCCTGATCGCGGAAACGACCGACAGCGACCTGCGCGCGGTCGCGGCCTGGGAGTTGGCCGTCTGGCACGCCAATCGCTACACCCTCGAGGACGCCAACGAATGCCTGGCCTTGCTGAGCATCGTCGAGCAGGAGAATCCTGACGCTCAGGATTTGCGGCGGATCGCGATCCTGCGCGCCGAATCCCAGGTTCTGACGGGGGACGCCGACGCCGCCCGCGAGACCCTGGCCGCCGCGCTTTCGCGCGAGGTTCACGACGACGTCCACCTGGCCATGACGCGGATCGAAACGAGCGCCGCCGCTCGGTTGGAGAGCGTAAACCAGGTGCTGGCCCATCACGGTCTGGAACTGGCGACATTCGGCGAGGGCTCGGAGCTCCTGACGCCCTACGACCGACTTCACGCCGAGGCCAAACCCGTCGCTTCAGACGTCAAGGTCTCGATCATCATTCCGGCCTACAACGCCGAAACCACCATCGGAACGGCCATTCGTTCCCTGCTTGGGCAGACCTGGACGAATATCGAGATCCTGGTGTCCGACGACTGCAGCACGGACGGCACCGCGGCGGTGATCGAAGCCTTCGCCCAGGCCGACGATCGCGTCAGGCTGATCCACGGTCAGGCCAACTCGGGCCCCTATGTCGCGCGCAACCTGGCGATGCTGGAGGCCACAGGCGAGTTTGTCACCTGCAACGATTCCGACGACTGGTCCCATCCCCGCAAGATCGAGTTTCAGGCCAAGCACCTCCTGGCCCACCCGGATGTGATCGCCAACACCTCGCCCCAGGCGCGAACCAATGAGGATCTCGTCTTCCACCGACGGGGCAATGCGGGCTTCTACATCCAGCCCAATATGTCCTCGCTCATGTTCCGGCGCGAGCAGGTCGTTGACGCGATAGGGTATTGGGACTCGGTCCGTTTCGCCGCCGATTCCGAATACACCCGCCGCATCAGGGCCGTCTTTGGCCCCAACGCTGTCGTCGACATGGATTGCGGTCCCCTGATGTTCCAGCGTCAGACGGAAACCTCCCTGACCGGGTCGCAGGCGTTCGGCTATCACGGCTTCAAGATGGGCGCGCGCCGCGAGTACGAGGAAGGGCACAAGCGCTTCCACAAGGCCAATCCCAAACCCTATATCGGCTTCCCGCTGGATCAGCGGCCGTTCCCGGCGCCGGAGCCGATGCGGCCGGATCGGAACCGCGATCGCGAGCAGCGCAAGCATTTCGACGTGATCATGGTCTCCGACTTCCGGCTTCCCGGCGGAACCAACATGTCCAACGTCGAGGAGATGAAGGCCCAGCGCCGCATGGGGCTGAAGACCGGCCTCGTGCAGATGTCGCGTTACGACGTCAGCCCCGATCGATCGATGAACGACCGGGTCGCTGAACAGATCGACGGCGATCAGGTCGAGATGATCGTCTACGGCCAGAAGGTTGAGTGCGATCTGTTGATCCTGCGGCTGCCCTGGGTGCTGGAGGAATGGCAGGATCATATTCCGGACATCAAGGCCCGGTCCGTCCGCGTGATCGTGAACCAGCCGCCCCAACGCGACTATGGTCCAGAGAGCCCCGCCATCTATCGCATTCCCAACTGCGCGGTGAATCTGGAACGCTATTTCGGCGATCGCGGCGTCTGGCGTCCAATCGGCCCTCTCGTCCGGGATGCGCTGACCACCCATCACGCCGACGATCTGCAGCACATCGATCTCGGCGAGAACTGGCACAACATCATCGATCTGGGGGAATGGCGTCGGCCGCTGCGCCCGGCCAGGGGCGCGCGCATTCGCATATGCCGCCATTCCCGCGATCAGTATGTGAAATGGCCGGCCGATCGCGAGCAGTTGCTGCAGATCTATCCGGACACCGACGACTACGAAGTTCACGTCCTGGGCGGGGCCGAGACTCCGGAGGCCGTGTTGGGCGGGAAACTGCCGAAGAACTGGCGCGTGACGGAATTCGGCAAGGCGGAACCCAAGCAGTTTCTGTCGAAATTCGATGTCTTCGTCTATTACACCCACCCGGACTGGATCGAATCCTTCGGCCGCGTGATCTTCGAGGCGATGGCGGTTGGTCTGCCGGTCATCCTGCCGCGCGTCTATGAGCCCCTGTTCCAGGACGCCGCGATCTACGCCGAACCGCAAGAGGTTCAGGCCCGCATCCAGGAGTTGATGGCGGACGACGATGTCTATCAGGCGCAGGTCGATCGCGCCGTCGCCTATATCGAGCGCCATTTCGGCTATGGCGTGCACGCCGACCGGATTGGGGAGGCGATGGGCAGGGATCTGTCAGACGCCCTGACCGGATCCCCTCTGGACCGATCGGAACTCGCCCTGACGGGCTCCGCCGAGGCGCTCGGCGGCATCACGCTGGACGCCCTCGACAAGGCGGGCCTGGCCCTGAGCAAAGCCAGTCCCGCGGGTCTGGCGGATCTGGCCGGGAAGCTGGTCTCGGATGCGGACGCGGCGATGCAGCGCGGGCCTTTTTCAGTCGTGGACAAGACCACCCTGCCGCCAGGCGGCGACAAGCATGACTATTGGCATCCCGCGCCCTACTGGCATCCCAATCCGGACGCGGCCAACGGCCTGCCCTATGTCCGCAAGGATGGAATCCGCGTGCCCGGCACCGTCATGTACGAGCCGGACAGCGAGCGATATGACCGGACCCGGCTGCAGCATCTGTTTGACGACAGCTTCATCCTAGCGGCCGCGTGGCGGGCGACAGGCCAGACCGCCTATATCGAGAAGGCCGCCGGTCATCTTCGACACTGGTTCATCGACCCCGCAACGCGCATGGCGCCCCATCTGAAGTTCGCGCAGGTCAAGCCTGGCCACGGCCAGAACCGGGGATCGGCCAGCGGCGTGATCGAGATGAAGGATCTCTATTATTACCTGGACGCCGTCCGTCTGATGACCACCGCCGGCGTCCTGTCCACCGCGGACCAGGCCGCTTTTCGCGGCTGGCTTATGGACTATGCGCGTTGGCTGATCGGGTCGGATCAGGGGCGGAACGAGCGTCGAGCGCACAACAACCACGGGCTCTATTATGATCTCCAGGCAGGCGCGGTCGGCGCCTATCTGGGAGAACGCGCCCTGGTTTTCCGCAGCCTGCGGGATGCGCGCGGCCGGATCGAACATCATTTCGCGCCGGACGGTTCGCAACCGCATGAGCTGACCCGCACGACGACGGCCCATTACTGCTGTTTCAACTTCCAGGGCTGGGCCAACCTGGCGACCCTGGCCGAAACCTGGGGCGTCGATCTATGGACCTACGAGACCCCTGACGGCCGCGGGCTCCGCAAGGGGGCGGAGTGGCTGCTGGCTCAGGCCGACGCGCCCTGGGCCTATGAACAGATTGATGAGTTCGACGAGGAACGCTTCATCCCGGCCTTCCATGCCCTGCCGGCGACCATTCGCCCGCCGCGTCCGCGTATGGTCCCTGCCTCACCCTATGGCGTCAAGCCGCGCTTCTATCCCCACGATGGGATCAGGCCGTATTGGAACCTGAAATGAGAGATCCCCGATTCATGAATGATGGTCGATGATGGCGCCTCTCTATTTCGGCATTCCCCTCAGGGCGCGTTCGACGACGAACGACTGGGGGCTCGTCTGCACCAACCTGCAGCGGACGCTGGAAAGCGTCCTGGGTCAGACGGACGCCGAGGTGGCTGTGATCATCGCCGGCCACGACAAACCCGAGTTTCTCACCACCTATGATCCGAGAGTGACGTTCATCGACATCTCGGATACCGCCCCCCCGCCCGAGGGGGTCGACCAGTTCAACGAGGACAAGAAGCACAAGAAGATCCGGATCGGCCACGCCTTGCGCCAGACGATCAACCGTCCGGTCTATTATATGCACATGGACGCCGATGATCTGGTCCACACTCGCTTTGCGCACCGCGTCCTGAAGGACAAGAACAAGAGCGGATACCTGATCCATCGCGGCTACGTCGTGGATGTCGCCAATGGCGAGATCGCAAAGGCCGACGAGAAGACGACCCCGTTCTACAAGCATTGTGGCAGTTGCGCCGTTGTGCACTTCGCGCCCGACGAGCTGCCTCACAAGCCGACCGGGGGAACCTCCCCTTTCTCGCAATACCTGCATCACGGTAAATACGTCGAGACGGCGGCTGCGCAGGGAAAGATTCTACAGCCCATGTCGAGCTACGCCGGCGCCTACCTGGTGAACCACGGCGAGAACAATCGCCGTTACAAGGGCCTTGATTCCAAGAAGGTCGACTTCGTCAGTCGCAACAGGATCACGGATCCAGACCTCATCAAAGACATATGCGGGGGCTTCCACGGCCTTGCCGAGATCATGGAAAATAAAGCCTCGTGAAAAACCTCAGCAAAGAATCCGTCGACCTCAAGAGACTGGACAAGGACAAGTACGCCGGCCTCTATTATGGCCAGAGTGGTGAGGACACCATCCTGTGGCGACTGTTCAAGTCAAAGCCGAAGGGCTTCTACGTCGATGTGGGCGCCCACCATCCGCGCAAGTTTTCGAACACCTACCTGCTGCATCGCTATCGGAACTGGACCGGCGTCAACATCGACGCCACTCAGGAATCCATCGACGCCTTCGTCGCGGAACGGCCCAATGACATCAATATCTGCTCGGCCGTGTCCAAGACGCGCGGTCAGGTCCAACTGCGTCTGACATCCGGCGGGGCGCGCAATACGATCAGCGATCAACGGGCCCAAAGTGTCGTCGACCATGGCATCGAGATCCGTGAAGAACGGTCCGTATCTTCCGAACCCCTGGCCGATCTCCTGGCCCGGGTGCTTGTGGCCAATCAGCGGATCGACCTGATGAACGTGGATGTCGAAGGCATGGATCTCGAGGTTCTTCAGTCCAACGACTGGGACCGGTTCAGGCCGGGCGTCATCGTCATCGAAGACCTGGACTTCCGGTCACAGAACGGCAGGACCCCGATCAGCGACTTCATGACGGGCCAAGGGTTCGCCCTGCTGTCCCACTTGTACGACACTTCGATTTACAACGATGCCAAAGACCGCAAGACGGCCTAGAAATCCAAGCTAAGGAATGCCTCTTGGTTTGTCGCGAGGAAGAACAGGTGACCCTGGATCCAGGCCTGGGCTCGTCAAACGGCGGGTCAACGACCTCAAGCGTTGTCAGATTGAAAATGCCAAATAGCTTTCGGACATGACACAGCCTCATACCAAGATGCTCTACTGCGTCGGTAACAGCCATATCGCGGCCGTAAGAGCCGCCGCAGAGCAATCCGGGGCCGCGGTCACCTTTGTTCACGCCACCGAGGCCTACATCCTGAACGACGAGGGCGCCCTAGCCTTGAAGCCCGACGTGGTTGCAATGCTTCAGGAAACTACGGGCCCGATCTTCTCGATGGTCGGCGGTAACGCCCACAACAATTTCGGCATCATCCAGCAAGGACCGGCGATGGACTTCATCCATCCCCGCCACCCCCACCTGTCGAACAACTCGACCGCCATGCGCCTGCCCTACCAACTGGTGCGTGATGCCGTCGAACAGCGCGCAAGTGTCTGGCCGGCCGTCTTCACCGCCCTTTGTCAACTTGCGCCGGGCCGCATCATCCATTTCGAAAGCCCGCCTCCAATCGCCAACGAACAGTTCCTGGTCAAGCGTCTCAGAGGCAGGTTCAGGGCGCGCGGGCTCGATAACATCAAGATCAATCCGCCAACGCTTCGCTATAAGCTGTGGCAGACGAACTCGGACATATATCGCGACCTTTGCGCTAGACATGGACAGGTTTTCGTCCCCAGTCCGGAGGTCGCCCAGACGTCCATGGGGTTCCTAGCCTACAGCTACTGGAACGATCCAACTCACGCCAATCAGGCTTATGGCGCATTGGTACTGCAACGAATGGAGGAGTTCGCCAGTGCCCCATCCGTATAGAAACGCACCCGCCTATGCGCGCTGGAGCAAGGCGGTCGGTGCTCCGAAAGCAGCAGATGTCGATCCTGTCGTGTCGTTCCCCTTCCAGATCGGCAAGACGGACAAGATCGTTACGGCAGGCAGTTGTTTCGCTCAGCATATCGCGCGCTATCTGAGCCAGTCAGGATTCAATCACTTCATCGCCGAACCCGGGCACCGGGCGATCCCGCAAAGCCTGCGGGAGCAGCATAATTACGGCCTCTACTCGGCCCGGTACGGCAACGTCTACACGTCGCGACAACTGCTACAGCTGCTTCGCCGGGCCTTCGGGGATTTCGACCCTAAGGAGAAGGTCTGGGCGCTCGGCGATCGTTTCGTGGACCCATTCCGCCCCACGATTCAACCGGGCGGCTTCCGTAGCGTGCAGGAACTGCGGACAGACCGGAAACAGCATCTGAAGGCCGTTCGCCGCGCCGTCACCAACATGGACATCTTCGTATTCACCCTCGGCCTCACGGAAACCTGGGCAAGCCGCAAGGATGGGGCGGTGTATCCGCTATGCCCGGGCGTCGAGGGCGGCGAGTTCGACACCAGTCGACACGTCTTCGTCAATCTGTCGGTGAACGAGGTCGTCGACGATATGCGCGACGCCATATCCATCATCCGCGCCCACAATCCGAACTGCCGGGTGATCCTGACGGTCTCACCCGTTCCGCTGGCGGCGACCGCGCTGGACAGGCACGTTCTGGTGTCCACCACCCTGTCGAAAGCGACCCTGCGCGTCGCGGCCGACATCGTGGCGTCCACGGTGGACGACGTTGCATATTTCCCGTCCTACGAGATCATCACGGGATCCTTCTCGCGTGGCGCCTATTTCGCGCGAGATTTGAGATCAGTCACCGACGCGGGCGTCGATCACGTCATGGGACTGTTCTTCAAACACGCGACTGGAACGACGCTTACGACGGCGCCGTCGCCCCCGGCGCAGACCCATGATGATGCGATAGAGGCCGTAACCGAGGCCCTATGCGAAGAAGCGCTGCTGGACACCTAGACCTTATCGCGCAGCCCCCAAGGGCGCATGGCCGGGCTGGGCACAGTGGCTTCTTCTTGCACCGAATGGGCCGAACCCTAAGGTACGATGGAACGACGCCTCGCCTTGGTGAGGGGATTTTCTGCATAAGCGCCACAACGGCCTTATGCTCGGCAAAGCAGACCTGTGGGGCCCGCAGTGGCGGGGATTAAGACAATGGCGACATGCTTGCTGTGCGGTTCTCAGGAGTTCACCGACAGAGGGGGGCGAAAATTCTGCGCGAGCTGCAAGGCCGGCGGACGGACGCAACTGCTGGGCTACGCAATGCGCAACGCCGTCCCTGCCTCGGACAGCAAGCTCCCGGTGATACACATCTCGCCCGAAGGCGCGCTCGTGCGGATCATGAAGACCAGATTCGGCGACGCCTGGACGCCCGCAGATTTCGATCCCCCGCGATGGGAGCGCGCGCGCAATGGGCGTCCGGTTCAATTTTGCGACCTTTCGGAACCCGCCAAATTCTATCCCCCGGAGTCCGTTCAGGGGTTCGTGCACTCCCATGTCCTGGAGCATATTCCCGTCCCCATGGACAAGGTGCTGTCGGAAATGAACGCGGCTGTAGAGCCGGGCGGATTTCACGCCTTTATCGTGCCTGGCCCCTTCCCGGACCACTATGACGAAGACTTGGGCCCCCTGTCTCCGGAGGAGCGCGTTACCCGGTTCGGGCACCCTGAGCATATGAGACATTTCGGCCGACTGGACTGGCCTGAGGTGGTGCTGCGACATTTCGAGGGCTGGCGCCAAATTCCGATGTCGAGCTACATCACCCCGGACCAGTTGCGTGGAGCCAACATCCCCGCAGGCCAGACCCTGGACAAACTGACCGGAACAACCGTGCACCTGTTCGTAAAGCCCTAGGGTCTAACGACAGATCGGGCGCTAGGCTAAGTCAGCGTCGGTTTCTGCAGCAGCACCGCGCTAACGGGGCCTTAAAACACCGTCGGTCAGATCGCGCGTCTGTCTGGGGGAGTCATCCTGCGGCCCGGTCTGCCGAGCAAGCTTCATGGCGCTGTCCACGAGGGCGCAAATCTCAGGGATCACAGCGGCCTCGTTCAGGATGAAATTATCCGGGTGAGGTATCCTCTGGATAGCAGGCGGCCCCGCTCTGGGTGGGTCCAGAGGAACGTCGGTCACATCCTCAGGGCTATTCATATGCAGATCACTGAACGGAGCCTCGGTCTGCATAGCGTCCGCATAGACATTGACCAGGCTGCAATAGTCGAAGTTGATACGGCTGCTCAGCACATATCCCGGCTTATCCATCGCCCATCGCAACTTGGCCAAGCCCCCGCCATTGGGCGCGACAAAAAAATCCACCTGGTTCAGCCAATATAGATTCTCGCGGATGGGACGCCCGACGCAGTTGACGATTTTGGCCGGCAGATCTCGGCAGGCAAGCTGATAGGCCTCGACGAAAGCCTGCTCTTCTTCCAGTTCGTCTTGCCCTTCCGAGCGCCTGACGGCCCCGTTGAAAATTTTCGCGGCGGACTTGGTCTGCCCCTCCTCACGGTTGAGGCCGTCGATGACCACACCGACCGCTCCGAACCGGCTGCAGAGAGCCTGGGTCAAACGGGTATAGAAACCCAACAGGTCCACGGGACGTCGGTTGGTCAGTCGCAGCCCCAGGGCGATCGTGGGTCTGGGCATCGCGTCTGCTGCAGCGACGAGACCCTTCGCCTCGCCGTGTCTGAACGCCATGCGCTCCATCCGCCGTCGGGTGGCCGCCAGAGCCAGACGCCCCGATGAGTTGTAGATCTGCACCCCATTGGCCAGCGCATGATTGATGGCCGCGCCGCGCGAAGCCACGGTCAGGATGCGGCCTCGCAGCTCTGGATAGACATCTTCCAGATCACCATAAAGCGCAGCCCCCGACTCAGGCTCGAGGATATATATCCAAGGCTCCGCCTTCCATGACGCTCTTGAGGCGACAACCCGATCAAGGGCCTGCATCTCGTCCCAAATGCCATGGCCGAAGTTTCGTATTCCCCTGACCAGCAAGCCGCCAACCTGGGTCGACGCCAGCAGTCTCGTCTGGCTCTCGGCGGACTGCATGAAAATCCAAGTCTGCAACGTGCCGATCAGGTTGCGCGCTTCAGATTCGGCAAAATCTCCCGCAAGGAACAGGCGATCGTCCTGTGGGAAATAGATCGCCTCCCCTCCCACCTTCAACTTGGTCCTGAAGATCCGGATATAGGGGGCTGATTCGCTCGTATCTCGCACGATCAGCGCGGTGTAATGGCGCTCATTGCGCCCCAGCGGAATGTGCCGCACCTGATCCGCCGGCGTCCGACCGTCCAGTCCAGGCACAGTTAGAACCGGGTTGGCGAGACCTGCGATGAAGTCTTCCAACCGCGCCGTGACAAGGCGGCGGTCCAAAAGAACATCGGACTTTGATGCCTCAAGCGCCGACGCCGGGAGGATTATCCGGCCATCACGGGCATTCAGCGCCTGAACCTTTCCCGGCGACGCCAGGGCGCGAAGCGCCTTGAAGGCGCTCTTGTTCAGCCCCGCGTGTTTTCGGGCGTCCAGTTCCTTCTGAGCCCTGCCTCCTGCCAGGGCGCCGGCGAACGCCTTGGCAAGAGCACTCCCGACCGCCTGAGCGACAGCCGGATTTGCGGCCTTTGTCAGTTGCGCCACATCACCAAGACGACGACCTTCGGCGTCGAGCAACCACGATGCAGCGGCTCCGCTGTCTTCATGCAGCAGGTTCAAAAGGCCGAAGCGGCCCCCGAGATCAAGGAAGCTGGCGGGCGCCCAACCCGGACGCAAACTCTCAAACGGACGACCTTGGCGGTCGAACACGGGCTGGACGCCCTGATCGCCCTCAATGGCGATCTGCCCGTTTCGCCATTGCGCTGATCGCCAAACGGGCCGGGACAGGTCCATCGACCTAGACAATTGCATAGGTTCTTTGCGCGAAATCGAGCGCACTGAGCGCCGCCGCCGTGGCGCCGTCCTTGGCCTGAAGCATCTCTATCGACAGCCAGCCCTGGTAGTTGATCTCGGCCAGCGCCTGGGCCGCGCCTGCGTGATCTGCCTGCGGCGCATCGAATCCTACAAGGTCGGGTTCGGCGATATGAAAATGACCCAGCGCGTCGGCGCCATCCCGGATCGCCTGACGGATATCTCCTCCCCCGAGCAGCACACAGCCCGTGTCCAAGTGCTGTCTCAGACCGGGGTGATTGACGGCCTGCACCATCGCCAACACCGCGTCGGCGGTCGTCAAGAAGTCTCCGCCGTAGTGTTTGGGAACGGGCTCCATGCCCAGCGCCATACCCGCTTCGTTCATCGTCTGTGCGAGGCGCAAAAACCTGGACGCGCCCAGTTCAAACGCGTCCTCGTGGGACAAGGCGCCTCGGCTGCGCTGGCGCGGGCTGCCAAACACCGCGATTTTGGCCCCGAGTTGTTCACCGCACCGGGCGACACGGCTCAAGTGGACGACCATGCGCTCGAACGCGTCCTCGTCGCCCAGGAGCGATACACCTTCGACGCCGAACAGCAGAGCCTGAAGGGAGGGTGCCGCCAGCCCATGGCTTTCAAGCTGGTTTCGGTAGGTCACAAGCGCCTGCCGATCCAACGCCTCCCATGGCGCGATCCGCGTCAAAGCGACTTCCACGCCGTTCAGACCGGCTTCAGCGAGCGTCTCGAGCGCGCCCTCGTCATCCATCGGCCAGGCCAGGTTCGATAAGGCAAACCGGCTCACGGCACGCCTGTTCCCGTCCGCACGCCTTCGACATAGGCGTCGATCTCGTCGAGCACGGTGACGGCGTCGAGATGATAGCGGCCCTGTCCGCCGAGCAACTCTGCATAGTCGGTTTGCATGTCGTAACCGACCGACGCCGCCGCCTCACCCAGAACGGCGCCTGAGAATGAACGCTCGACGATCGTCCTCATTGCGACAGGCGCGCAGGCGACGTTGAACACCGGTGTTTCCTTGCCGATAACGGCCTCCAGATCCGACGCTAGACGCCGGACCGGATACCACTGAAACCGACTGTCCGGATTGATCCGGCCAACCTGATTGTCCGTCAGCAGATCGAAGATCGCGTTCTTCTTGAGGCCGGGCCCAAACAACGCTGGAAGCCGGACGACATGGTGGACATCAAAGCGGTCTTGAACAAACTTTTCCAACTTCAGCCGATGGAGGCCATAGGCCTGGGCGCCCGCTTCCGTCGGAATATCTTTCTCGGTAACGCCGACAGGCTCGGGATAGACATCGGTCGTTGAAATCAGGACGAACCGCCTCGCCTTGACCGAAGCCAGAGGCTCCATGAGCCGCAGAATGCTTGACCAGTCGGCCTCGGGTTCAACATTGGCCTTCCATTTCACCGCTGAGACGCCCGCACAGACGACGAGATCGAACTCGCGGCCTGAAATATCGGTGATGTTCTTGGAATTATAGAAATCCGTGAAGACAGTGTCGGATTTCAATAGATTGGATCCGACAAATCCCGTGTGACCGATCAGGGCGATCGACTGATCAGTCCCGGTCGCTTCATCCTTTGTGGGCATCACGACGCAGGACTCACTTCGATAACATTCTTGCGGAAAACATGGGGCTCGGCCGGCAAGGGGGAAGAACGGTCGGATTCGATCATCGAAAGAATGCGTTCCGTCGCGAAGAATATCGTATCGATCTTTCCAGACATCACCGAAAACACGGCGCCCTGCTTGTAAACACAGCAGCTTCTGTCGTCGACCGCTCCGATGGGTTTCGTCTTTATGCCCAACTGTATGCCGGCAAAATCAAAGCAATCCGAGAAGCCCACGACGTTTCGAGATACTTGCTCTTCCATCTTTTCTCGGCGATCCGCCACCGTCTGCGAGTTAACGCGAGCCAGAGCCTCCCTCGCTTCGCCCGAGCCGGCAAACCGGCCCAGAGGGGTATGCGGGACACTGGAAAGCGTCACTATCTGAGGATCTTCGGTCGGATATATCGAGCACAATGGCCCATCAACTAGGGTGATGGCCGGAAAATCGCGCTTCTTGTTATAATATAGAAGAATAGTGGGTTCGAAATAAACTTCGATAGGCAGCGGCCGCTGGTGACCCCAGGTCGCATCGACGACATAGTCAAAACGTTCGCCATCGATGGCGGCATAGTCAGTGAAGTCCTCGATGTGCTGGACCTCGCCCCCCAGAGAAAGGACACCCGACAAGCGGTCAGTAAAGAACTTTCTGGCCCGTTCCAACAATATGACCCGCTCGCCGACACGAAGGGATCCGTCGACATCCTTGAGGTATTCGACAGACTGGCTTTGCTCCTCGAACGGAATACCGGAGGCGGCCATGATCATCTTATAGGTTTGGAAATCCAGAAGACTCGCATTGCGTGGAACGGCATAGATGTTGTCCACGACTTCAGCGCTGAGATCGCCATACCGTTCTATGAAACGTTGAAAGCCATCACGGGACTGCACTCGCGTGCCGTGGTGGCGTGCGTAGTGGAAGCCGAGATGAAGGCGGAACTGGTTGTTGCCCGAAGCGCCCTCGAGGACGCGAGGGTTGCGGTCGAAGATTTTGACCTCGAACCCGAGCCCGGCCAGCGCGAGGCCGATATGGCAGCCGTACCAGCCTGCGCCAACGATCCCGACCTTCACGGGCGGCGTCTCCCCATCTTGGACACCTAGCCTGGCCGCCGCATGATGTAGACGATGTGCGGACTGCCCAGGAAGGACTCGACATCGACCTCCTCGTGCGTGATTTTCCAGCCGCGCGATTTCAACTGTTTAATCAGAAGCGTCTCGCCGACAGATTTGTTTGTCAGGCTGAAATGGCAGTCCAGAGATTCATGACTGTGGACGGCCTCGGCCGCGGCAGCATTGAAGTCCGCATCGATAATATGTTGAAATACAACGGAATCATAAAGCGTGTGGATCGTGTTGTCTTTGAATGCATCCTGCAGGGATGTGTAGAATCCTTCGTACAGATCCCGGGCCTTGATCGGGTCCTTGCCCTTGATCTGCTCAAGCATTTCGGGGATGTCGCACCCGTAGACCCGTCCATACATAGTCTTCAGCAGGCCGGCGTTTCGTCCAACGCCACAGCCGAAATCCAGAACGCCAAGCGAAGGTCCCTGTCGTATGACGCCCTCGCCGATCACGGTCGCCATGGCCGCTCGCGCCGTGTCCGACAGGTGGTTGACCCTCCACTTCTCGACAGGCTTTCCGGTGATCCGCGACATCACAAAGTTGATGTCATCGGATTTGGCGATCTCGTCCCAAGCGCCGTAACTGTTCCAGAATTTTTTCTGCATCGAGGCGGTTCCTGATTTGCGGGCTTGTCGAAAGAAATCCGACTGAATTTCTTGGGCGAGACTGATTCACGGTAACGGCCGGTATCGGCGGCGGGCAAGCGAAACCTGTATGGCCACGCTTCCGCCAGCCTCGGTTGAGCGCTTATGCTTGACCTCGTTTAACGAGCCAATAGGGTCCGCACCTCGCGAGAGGCCGGCGACCATTCTGGTTTGGGCATCGGCGTGGACGGAACACTGCCTTGTCTCAGACTGAGCCCATTTCCTGCAAGATCGACCTGATCGCCGGCACGCGCCCGAACGTCATCAAGATCGCTCCCCTGTACAAGGCGCTGGTTCAGCAGTCCTGGTGCGCGCCTCGCATCATCTATCTGGGCCAGCACAGTGCGCCGAACATGTCCGCCGATCTGTTCGGCCTGTTCGGGATCGAGGATGAAGCCGTACGTCAGCTCCCATTGGCGGGTACGACCTTTGGAGGACGGCTGGGGCAGATCATCGACGCCTACAGCGCCCTGGTGGCGGAGGATCGGCCGGACATGGTCGTTGTTCCGGGCGATGTCGATGTCAGCCTGGGCGTCGCCCTGGCGGCGCGCAGGGCGGGCATTCGGCTGGTCCACCTCGAGGCCGGCCTGCGCAGCTACGACAACGCCATGCCGGAAGAATCCAACCGGGTGCTGATCGATTCTATATCGGACCTGCTGCTGGCGCCGTCAGAAGCCTCGGCCCAGAATCTGATCTACCGGGAGGGGCGCTCGCACCGCGAAGTCCATTTCGTCGGCAACATCATGATCGATTCCCTAGTCCAAGTGCTGGACGAGGAGGTTGTGCGCGATGTGCTCAGGCGGTTCGACCTGACTGACGGCCAGTTCGGCATCCTGACGCTGCATCGTCCTTCGAATGTCGATGACCCGGCGACGCTGGAAACCCTGCTGGCCGTGATCGCCGATCTGGCGGAAGAACGGACCATTCTTTTCCCCGTCCATCCACGCACCCGCAAGGCGCTGGGCGACAGCCTGGGCGCTCTGCCGGCCAATCTCGTCTGCTGCGACCCGGTCGACTATGTCAGCTTCATCAATCTGATTTCTCGAGCGGCCTTCTTCATCACCGATTCCGGCGGTGTGCAGGAAGAGACCAGCTATCTCGGCGTTCCCTGCTTTACCTTCAGGGAAAATACCGAACGGCCAATCACCGTCTATGAAGGCACCAACCAATTAGTGAACCTGACCACCGCGGGGCCGATCATTCGCCAATCCCTGTCGCAGCCGCGGCCAGCGCCCGCGCGCCTGCCGCTATGGGACGGCATGACGGCCTGGCGCGTCAGTCAGATCCTGCAGCGCTGGTGGTCTGGAGCCGCTTAGGCCCAGCCTTCAGCTCCAGATGCCGCAGGCGTCGATCACGATTCCAGAGGGTCGAGGCGCAGCGCGGAACTCGCGGTGCGCGACCAGGCCGACGACAATGGGCGCGGCCAGGGCCATGGCGATGTCGACCATGACCAGATCCGAGCGTTCCGTCAGCATCGCCTCATAGGGATCTGCGCAGACGACCCTGCCGGGAAACTCCTGGCTCAATGTCCGGGCGATATGGAAGGACGGGCTCTCGCGATAGTCATCGACGTCCGGTTTGAAGGTCAGGCCCAGGCACGCCACGCGCGCCCCCGGATTGGCGGCCAGCGCCGCGCGGACCTTGTCCATGACGAAATGAGGCTTGAAGTCGTTGACCTCGCGGGCGGTGCGGATCAACCGCGCCTCATCGGGCGCCTGGGCGACGATGAACCAGGGATCGACGGCGATACAGTGGCCGCCCACGCCCGGGCCCGGCTTCAGAATGTCCACGCGCGGGTGGTGGTTGGCCAGGGCGATGATTTCCCATACGTCCACGCCGATCTTGTCACAGACCAGCGACAGCTCGTTGGCGAAGGCGATGTTCACGTCCCGGAACGAGTTCTCGACCAGCTTGACCATCTCGGCCGACCGATCGTCGGTGAGCAGGAGTTCCCCGTTCGTCAGGGAGCGGTAGATGCGCGCCGCCCTCAGCGCCGCCCCTGCCGTCGCACCGCCCAGCACGCGAGCATTGGTCGACAGTTCCTGCAGGGTGCGCCCGGGGATGACCCGTTCGGGCGAATAGACCACATCGATATCCACCTCTGACTCTGGGCGGCCGGCGGCGGGGAAATGCAGGTCCGGTCTCGCCTTGGCCATTCGCTCGATGACCTGGCGGGTGGCGCCGACCGGCGAGGTCGATTCCAGAACCACCATTGCGCCGGGGCGCAGCATGGGCGCGATCGCCTCGGTCGCGGCGAAGACATAGGAAAGATCCGGCGTCCGATCACCGTCATGCGATACCGGCGTCGGCACCGCGATCAGATAGGCGTCCGCCTCGGGCATTGCGGTCGACGCCTTCAAGCGACCGCCCGCGATGGCTGTGTTCAACAGTTCGTCCAGGCCTGGCTCGACGATGTGGCAGTTGGCGGCGTTGACGGCCTCGACGACGCTCGGATTGACGTCCACGCCGACGACGTCATGGCCGGCCTGGGCCAGGGCCGCAGCCGTCGGCAGGCCGATATAGCCGAGGCCCACGACGACGATCTTGCGAGGCGCGGGCGCCGTGTGCTGGAATTCAGCGTAGACCGTCAGCGACATTGCGCAGTTCCTTCACTATCCTGGCCGAGGCTAGGCCATCGCCATACGGATTTCGAACATCCGCCGGCGCAGCACGCTTCAGGGCCGCCAACACCTGCGTAACGATCCGATCGGGATCCGTCCCGACCAGTTCGGCAACACCGGCTGAAATTGCTTCGGGTCGCTCTGTCACGTTCCTCATCACCAAAAGCGGCTTGCCGAGTGACGGCGCCTCTTCCTGGACCCCGCCGGAATCCGTGAGAATGACCGTCGCCCGCGACATCAGATAGACGAACGACGGATAATCAACGGGGTCAATAAGATGCACGCCTGGGGTGGCGCCGATCAGGTCCATAACGGGCCCGCGGACATTCGGGTTCATATGGACGGGGTAGACGATTTCCACGCCCCCGGTTTGCGCCAGTCGCCGAAGGGCCAGGCAGATGTCGCCAAAACCGTCGCCGAAGCTCTCTCGGCGATGGCCAGTGACCAGCACCAGGGGCTTTTCAGCATCCAAGTCGGCGAACCGCGCATCCAGAGCCTCTCGGGCCGCCGTGCCCGGCGCAATCCTGTCGATGGCGCCCAGCAGGGCGTCCACCACGGTGTTTCCCGTCACCACGATGCGGGAGGGATCCACCCCTTCGCGCAACAGATGATCACGGGCGCCGGCGGTCGGCGCGAACAGGTGTGTGCTGACCAGATCGACCAGCCGACGGTTCATTTCCTCGGGCCATGGCTGGTCCATCCGACCGCTGCGCAGGCCGGCTTCGACATGGCCGACCGGCACCTTCTGATGAAAGGCGGCCAGTGCGGCGGCCGACGCCGTGGAGGTATCGCCGTGAACCAGCACCAGGTCCGGCCGCTCGGCCTGGATCGCCCGGTCCACCCCCGCGACAACCCCTGCAAAAACATCGTTCAGCGTCTGTCCCGGCGTCATCACCGCCAGATCGATGTCCGTCTGCAAACCAAAGAAATCGAGCACCTGGTCGAGCATCTCGCGGTGCTGTCCCGTGGACCAGACCCGGCACTCAAAACCCTCGGCTGCCTGCAACGCTTTGATGACAGGGGCCATTTTGATGGCCTCGGGTCGCGTTCCGAAGACGACAGCCACTTTCAACCCGACAATCCCATGCGCTAGCGACACGTCCACCGCGTGTTCGCACTAGCAATAACCCGGAAGTGAGGGGGACGAAACCGAGGAAATTCAAAGTGGTGAAAATGGCACAGTGGTTCAGTTGGCCCAGATCGCGTCCATCTCCCAGCTCTCCCACGGCCTCACCAGGCGACACCGCATCTGCGCGGTCATACGTTCGTCGTCAGAGGCGTCCGGCAGTATCCGGGCTGCGGTCGCGGCGTCCTCGGCCGGCCGCCATATCCGCCGAACCTCGCCGATCTCGAACCCGGCGCGCATCATCAGCATGATCCAGCTGGTCGGCGTCATGAAGCCGTAGCCCGCGCCCTCGACCACGGGGTTGGCGAAATCGGCGCAGCCCACCACGATCAGCGCCTCCCCGCCGGGACGGGTCAGATCATAGAGGCGGCGAAGCCCGTCCTCGACGTCATCGACGGCGAAGGTCGCCTCGAAGTCCCGACACAGGATCAGGTCGAACGATCCAGGATCAAAGGCCCCGAGATGGCTCATCTCGTCGTGAAGTTCCAACCGCTCGGGCATCGCGCCCCGGGGCCAGGCCACACCCGCCTCTTCACCGGCCCAATAGGCATGACGATCCAGCACGACGGCCGACCGGGCCGCACCGCCGATGATGTCGCTTTCCAGTCGAGCCGCGCTGAGCCGTCCGTCATGGCCGCCCAGCTCAAGGATGTCGGCGTCGTCCACCATCGGGTTCAACGGCGCAAAAAGATCGCTCCAGACACGGTCCGCCTGGTCGCGGGCGGCCTGGACCTCGGGCGGGGACCGGTCCTCGGGAAAGACCAGATCCCGCGCGTCGGTGACGAGCCTGCGGGCCTTTTGTCGAAGCCGCCTCAAGACGCGCCCTCCCGAACCTGCAGAATCACCAACAAACGTCCCGTCGCCAGTTCCAGCAAATCGAATACCGCCAGGCGAGACTGATGGTCGTTCAGGGTCTCGGGGGGAAAGCGATACGCGCCCAAACCCGCCTGCGCGACCACACCCAGGTCCAGCGAATGGAACAGGGACAGCCAGGTTGACGCCGCCAGAGGCGCGCGCTGGGCAAGGGCCGCGCCCAGGTCTCCCGCAGCGGCGGCTTCGGGGAACAGCAGAAGGTCATAGGGCGAGACCGGCCCCTCAGCCTCGTCCGCAGACACCGGAGCCGCCAGGGTGGGCAGGTAGAGCACCAGAGAGCCCCCGAGCGCCAGAAGGCGTTTTGCGGTGATCAGTCGCTGGCGGACCTGTCCCAGCCCGCCGGCCTCGCACCCGTTTGCTATGACGACCAGGTCAAAGGCGCTGGACGGTTGCGCGTCCAGGGATTCGATAGCGACGTCCTCCAGAACCCGGCAGCCAAGATCCGCATTCAGGGCGCGGCTCAGCGCGGCGTCCCCGTCCGACAGCAGGGTGCGCCCCCCACGCGGCGCGCCCAGGGCCGCGATCGCCCTGGACAGGGTCTTTCCGCGCGTGGCCAGACCTCTGGCGGTCGTCGCGCTCATGGCTGAACCTTGAGGGCCAGACGATAGCTGTTGTCATAGCGACGCACCGCGCTCGCGCGAAACCGCCGCGGCCCCCGCCTTTGCTCGATCAGCGGTTCAAAGGCCGGACCCGGCCGGAGCCAGCCGCTGACACGAGCGGGATCGAACACGTCGTCCCAAGCCGCCTGGGGCGTGGCGCTTTGCGCCAGCCCGCGCAGCATGCCCTGCAGCAGATCGCGCTGGATCTCGCTCTCGCCCTGCCCGACCTCGAAGCCCTTGGCCGACCGCGTCCAGCCGGCCTTCACCCAGGCGCGATAGGTGTTCTTGATGGTCGTGTTCCAGACATTGGCGGCGATGCGGTCGCGAATGGTGCGCCGCGCCAGCAGCAACAGGGGGTCGATCATGGCCAGGGTCAGGGTCTGATCCTCACAGAACGCCGTCACGGCCTCCAACATCGCACCGGCGGAGCCGCCGGCCAGGGCGTCTTCATTGGCGATCGGATGACGCACCGACCGATCTCGGGCGTGGGCCGGTGTGGAGATGAACATTCCCAAGGGCAGGACCACCGTCGTCGGCCCCGTCAGGAAGGGCGCCGTGCGCCAGCGCCGCCATCCCGTCAGGCCAAGCTGCGCCGGGCGCGACAGGATCACCGAGGAGAAGCCGGCCTCGACCAGACAGTCCAGCCACTCTGCGCACGCCTTGGCGTCGCCCACCATCACGCCGCCTTTGTCGGCGACGCCGATCCGATCCAGCCCCTCCATCATCCGAGCCAGACGCTCCGCCGGCCCGGAGCGCGGCCCCAGTTCACCCGCGCCGATATACAGACCGACGTGATGACCCGCCCCGCGCAGCCGGTCCGCCAGGCGCCCCATGGCGTCGAGCCCCAAGGCAAGGCCCTGTTCAACATCGAGAAAGAACCAGCCCGTCAGGCCCTCGGCCTCGAGGGCGGCCGCCGCGCGTTCGACGGCGCCGCCGCCTTGGCCATCGCTCCACTGAGTATTTGTCACACTGTCTGCGGTCGGCTCGGGCGCCAGGGCCGGCCGGGCCGTGACAGGCACCACAATGGCGACGCTTTGAGGGTGGGCAGGCGCCTCGACCAGGGCGGAGCGGATCGACGCAGGATGAGAGGCCGACTCCAGCCCCGGGCGCACCCGTTTGGGCTCGACGAGCGTGATCAGCGTCTGGGCCCGGGCCTGGGCGGCTGCGACGCTTGCCGGGGTGACGGGTTTCCAGTGGGACTTGCGCCAGCGACCGCCGACGTAGGCCAGGATGGCCCACTCCGCCTGGCGATCGATCATCTGACCGGCCGGCAGCAGGAACCGGGGACGACCAGAGGCCATGTCCACCACGACGTCACGGCTGAGAATGTCGCGGATTTGCAGACGATAGCTCTCGGCGCCGGGGACGAGAGGCGCCGACAGGACGTCTTCGGCGTCCGGCGACAGCTCATCGCCGATCCGCGGAATGACCGTGAACTCCTGACACCGCACATAGGGGGCTCCGGGATCGTCACCCGGTCGGCTCTCGACCCGGAAGGTGATCTGATCGGGGCTCAGGCGCAGATCCGCCGGTAGACGACAATCGCGCCTGAAGCCTTCGTAGATGGTGCGACGCGCGCCCGTGTCTTCGTTGCGGGCCGCGACGCGATACTGGCGGTCCCGCCCCGCCGCGTCCCAGCGCAGGGTCGGATCAGCGGCGCGGCGCCTCACAGTCCTCATGTCACCACTCCTTCGACCACCAGCGACAGCGCAACGCCATCGACCGACACCGTCACCCGGCGTCCATCACCGAGATGCAGGCGGATCGTCCCGCAGACTCGTCCATTCATGCCAACCTGACCGAATGTCGAGCCAAAACCGCCAAGCGTCAGACTGGTTGCCATGCAGGATCTTCGGCTCGAGAAGGCCAGGGCCGGGGCGGGCTCGAAAACATTGGCTTTGGGCGACCACCAGCCCCGCAGACCGTCCGCAGTCTGACCAAGCCATGGACCCTCTCTGCGCGCCGAGGCAAGGGGCTCTATCCTCAGCCGATCTTCACCGGCCTCGGCCACGAAACCCGCGCCGTCCGCACGCACCGACCACTCCGGACCGAGGTGGAGCCACTGTCGCTTCAGCGGCCGCCTGAGCGTCGGCACGCCATCCACCACCACGATCCAGTTGTCGCCGTCGCCGATGACAAGACGTCGGTGTGAGAAAGGCGCTCGCTGGACCTGCGTCAGGATGGCGACGACGCCCTGAACATGAGCGACATCCACGATGGCCGACCCGTAGGGCGGGCCGCGACGCGCGTCCGCTGCGCCCTCGATTTCCAGCCCATTGTGCGCAGCCACGCTCTCGCAATAGACCCGGCGAGGATCCGTATAGCGAAACCCTGAGCGATGAAGATCCTCGCCGGGGCGTGTTCTCTCACCGTATTTCAGCCGGCCCGCGTCGATCAGGATGTCGCGGCCGCCCGCGCGCCAGATCATGGACAGGTCGTCAGCCTGTTTATGGACCTTGGAATGAAAGCCCGCCGTCTGCGCCAGATAGCCGCCGGCTTCCGTGCGCAGAATGACATAGCCCCCCTGGCTGAAAACCTTCAGGCCCGGACAAGGCGCGGGCAGATCCGCAAGTTCGGTCGGCGAAAGGGTGCGATTGTCGCTGTCGCCGAAATTCACCAGTCGCCCGTCGGGCCCGACGAACCAGGCCAGACTGGCGACCACATCGTCGACATGGCGCAACAGTTCGGGGTCCCGAAGCAGATCGCGCGCCTTCAGGGCCGCAAGACCCCTGTGCAGGAAGAAATGGTAGTCCGGCGAATGCTCCTTGTGGACGCCGTCGTCGGTGAAATGCTCGTGCAGCACAAGCCTCAACCGGTCCAGGGCCAGGGCGGCGTGGTCGCTTGCCCCAGCCAGGCCGGACGCCGACAGGGCCAGCAGGCCGGCGGCCTGGAAAAACCCATGATTGCTGTGGATCGCGAAGGTTTCCTCCGGCTCCAAGCGAGACAGGTCGGCCCGCAGACAGGCCTCCAGATCGCTCAATCGCTGCGGATCGAGCCCCGCCTGACGTCCGGCCAGCAAAGCATAGGACAGGCGCCAGGCGCGCATCCCCGCGGCCATGTCATACCCGTTGATCGCCTCTTGGTCGGCCTGGCTGGCCCAGTCCCACCACTCAAGAGCGATGGCGATGGCCCGCTCCAGCGGCCCGGGCCGCCCGGTGTCGGAATGGTCGATCAACAAGGGGTCGATCAGATCCAGAGACACCAGATGAAAGGCCCAGGACCGGTCCTGGGTCACCGCCAGCGACCAGTCTATGCCAGGCTTCAGCGCAATGGCCGGCCCGGACCCGACATGCCAACCCTTCTTGAGGCTCCGCGCCAGGGGCGGCGCCGGCGTCAGCGGGGCGTAGGGGGGCGTCATCGCTGGGGTCAGATCGCCAGCCGAGCGCGATAGGCCTCGGTCAGATCGCGCGCTGCACCCTCCCAGGTAAAGCTGTGTCTGACGTCGTGATGGCCCTGTTTGGCGACCTTTCGCACCAGGGCCTTTTCACTCAGCACCCGTTCCAGGGTGGCGACCAGGCTGGCGACATTGCCGCGCTCGAACAGGAAGCCATTGTGTTCGTGGGTGATGGATTCGCAGATGGCCGACACGTCGGAGGCGACCACCGGCAACCCCATCGCCATGGCTTCCAGCGGCTTGAGAGGCGGAACCAGTTCCGTCACCCGCGATGGCCGGCGCGGATAGACCGCCATGTCCATGAGGGAGTACCAGCGGCCGACCTCGGCGTGGGGCACGCGGCCCGGCATGATGATGTGGTGCTGCATCGCCATGGAGCGCGCCGCCTCGCGCACCTCCTGCCAGGCGGGCCCGTCCCCGACCAAAAGGGCGCAGACGTCGTGGCCGTTGCGACGCAAGGCCGCCAGGGCCGAGACCAGGTCGATCAGACCCTCGTAGCTCATCATCGAACCGACGAAACCCAGCACCGTGCTGTCGCCCAGCAGCATGTCCTTGGCCAGGGCCTTGTCGCGCCCGCGCGGTTGGAACGCCGACGGATCGACGCAGTTGGGCACTACGGTGATCCGGCTCTGGTCCACGCCGCGACGGACCAGTTCGGCCTTCAGACCCTGCGAGATGGCCACGACCATATCGGCCTGGGTGGCCACCTCGATCTCTCGCGCCTTCTGCCATTCGAAGCGCTCGCTGCCTTCGAACCGGGGGTCCTTGGCGGCATGGGTCAGTTCCCACAGCCCGCGCACCTCATAGACGAAGGGCAGCCCCGCGCGCCGTGCGGCAATCAGGGCGGGCGTGGCGTTCAGATAGTTTGAAGCCGCATGGACCAGCGCCGGCCGGTTCTTTTCGATATGGCGCAAGATGGCCTGGGATGCGTCGGCGCAATATTTGTCGAAGGCGACACCGTTGGATCGCGGACCGGTCAGCAGTGTGTAATCGACCCCGTCCACCGTCTGGACCGCTCCCGGCGGCAGGCGATGCACGTCGTTGCGATCCTGAGGATAGCCGGGGCGTGTAGCGACATCGACTTTCCAGCCCTGTTTGCCGATCGCCTTGACCAGGGCCTGGGTCCGCGAGGTGTAGCCGGTCGTGTGATAGGGCGAGGAACTGGCGGCGACATAGACAATCGACTGCGGATTGGCCGGTCGGATGGGTCGCGACGTCGGGGCCTTGGGCAGGACCAGGCCCTTGTCACGGACGCGGGCCATACCCTCCAGCAGGACCGACTTCTGGCGCGCTCCCAGGCTCAGCGCGACTTTCTTGGCGGCCAGACGCGCATAGAGACGACGCGGCTCCTCGATGGCGCCAGCCTCCACCAGCATGCCGGCCAACAGGCCGCTGCGGGCGGGCGATGGATCCATCTTCACCGCGTGCCGGATCAGGCTCAACGCCTTGGCCGGTTCGCTCGGCCGCATGATCCTGGCCAGTTCGGTCAGCACTGTCGCGCGATAGTGGACGCTGGCCTTCTCGCCCTCGACGACAGCGATGATATCCTCGGCGCTCTCCTCGTGCTGCTCGACCAGGATCTGGCGCAGAAGAGCCTGAATGGCGGCCGGAGCGCCGCCGCCTTCGCCGCGGTGGCCATGGCGTCGACGCGACTCGGCGATCACGGCCAGGAGCGCCGTCGGCAAGGCCATCAGGCCCCGCCAGTGTTTGGCCGCCAGGATGGCCGACCCCAACTGGTAGGACACAGTGTTGCGAAGACGCTCGTTCTCCGCCGACATGGCGAAGATCTGCAGCCTCAGCCGCGTAATTTCGGCGGCTTCAGGGCCCTGGAGAGCGGGACCGGACATGCGCGTTTCGCGCGAATCCGCCTCGGCGAAGCTAGTCAAATCAGTTCCCACGTTCGCCTACGGCTCCGGCCTTCCACGCGGAGCATCGCCCTCTGAAGTCTTTGTGCATGGGCGGTTTAACGCCCGAAACAGGGGCGAATGCAAGACTATGCCGCAGCCGCGGCGTGCCGTCGGCGCCAGTCCTCGACATAGGCGACACGCGTGGCCAGCCCCGACGCAGACAAACCCGTCTCCGGAGACCCCATCAATGAGCTCGCGCTCCAGCGCGCAACAACCAGACATTGCGACATTCGCGCCACAGACCCGCGGCCAAGCCGGTCGTCGAACCGCGCCAGATATTCCGAATCTCCACCCAGACGCACGTCCTCGAACACTCCGATGCGGTCCAGCGCGTCCCGCCGCAGCATGAGAAGGATCGGGTTCTTGCGAAGCAGCGGGAAGACACGAGGATTGACGATGGATCCCTGGTCGTCGACGCGGAAATAGCTGCAGATCGATCCCGCCGACTGTTCGAGCGCCATGCACTGGCGCTCGATCCTTCTGGGGTGCGCCCAGTCGTCGGCGTCATGAAAGGCGATATAGGCGCCCGTCGCTCGCCCCAGACCCGTATTCCGCGCGCCATAGGCGCCGGGCCCTTGGGCATTGCTCATCAGGTGAACCCGAGGATCTGCGGCGGCAATCTTTGTGGCGCGAGCAGCCGTGTCGTCTGTCGACGCATCGTCGACGACAATGATCTCCAGATTTCGCCAGGTCTGGCGGCAAAGGGAGCGAAGGGCGGCCTCAATGGTGTCAGAGGCGTTCTTGGCGGCGACAATGACCGACACCAGCGGCTGTTCGCCCGCCATGGCTGCGATCGAACCCGCACCGTCAAACGCCGCCAGCGATAGGGGATCGTCCCCCTCCGTCAAAGGGGCCTCCAGACCGTCGATGGAGAACAGGGCGTTTAGCGCCCTGCGCGCGGCCGCATGTCGCCCGAGAGCGGCGTTTGCCGCGGCTGTGAGGAGAAGGGTCTCGCGCGTCGGATCGGCGCCCAGGATCAGATTCATCGCCTCTTGAGGCCGCCCCAGGGCCAGCAGGCAGGCCGCGCGCGCCTCGAGGGCGTCTTCACCCAGAAATTCCAGCGCCCAGGCCGGATCGACCGGGGCTACCGCTTTCGCCAGCCGCCCGTGCGCCGCCCAGTCCAGGCGGGTGTCCTGAGCCAGCCTCTCACGGGCTTCCGTGATCCGCCCCATACCGGCCAGGCCGACGATCCGGGCCGCAGGATCGCGGGTCGAGGCGGCGCTCGCGTACATCCCCAGATCCATCAGCACCTCGGGATCGGACGGAGCAGCCGCCAGCGCCACCGCTCCCATGCCGCGCCGGGCCGCCGCCCGCGCCAGCGGCACGCGAACCGGCCACGGCGCGCGGGCGGCGCGGGCGATCAAGCCGTCGGAAATCTGGCTGAAGAGGGGACGCGAGGCGATTGTGGCGGGCTTTCGTATGGTGTCATCGACGCAGAGCCGAATTCACGTGGCCCGACCATGGAGCAGACCGATGAACCCTCTTGCGCCTTTGACGGGCGCCGGTGTCTCTAGCGGAAAGCCCGCAGCCCAGGAAGCGCACTCTCCACCTCGGCGGCGCTCACGACGGTTCGCCGGTCACACGCCCGCCTTGAGAGCCAAGGACGCCGACCTTTTGCTCTACGCATCAATGCTCGCCTTATCCGTGTGTTGTCTTGTAGGGGCGCGGCAGACTAGATAGCCCGTCTAAAAGAGGTTCGCGGTGCACGGCTTGGCGACTTGCTCAAAGAATTTCGGCGCTTGCCGGAGCACTCCATGCCCGATCCTCCTTCCGGAGATAGCTGCGTGAAGATCGTCGTCGCCGGCATTGGCTATGTGGGACTGGCCAACGCCGTACTGCTGGCGCAGAATCATGATGTGGTTGCGGTGGATGTCTCCCAGGAGCGGGTCGACCTGCTCAACGCCCGCAAGAGCCCCATCATCGACGCCGACCTTGAACGCTTTCTGGCGGAGCGGCCGCTGACCCTGTCCGCGACCCTGGACGGCGCCTCGGCCTACCGCGATGCGGATTTCGTCATCGTGGCGACGCCGACCAACTATGACGCGCAGACCAACTTCTTCGACACCTCGACCGTGGAATCGGTGATCGCCGAAGTGGTGAACCAGACCCGCACGGCGACCATCGTCATCAAGTCCACCATCCCCGTGGGCTTCGTCGATCGTATCCGGCAGGAGATGGGCTCCGACCGGATCGTCTTCTCGCCGGAGTTCCTGCGCGAGGGACGCGCCCTTCACGACAATCTCCACCCCTCCCGGATCATCGTGGGCGATCAGTCGGACGGCGCCCGCGCCTTTGCCGGTCTGTTGATCGAAGGCGCCATCAGGAAGGACGCACCGGTCCTTTTCACCGGCTCGCGCGAGGCCGAGGCGATCAAGCTGTTCGCCAACACATTCCTGGCCATGCGCGTCGCCTTCTTCAACGAGATGGACAGCTACGCCATGTCCGTGGACATGAGCACCCGTCAGATCATCGACGGCGTCTGCCTGGATCCGCGCGTGGGCGACCACTACAACAACCCATCCTTCGGCTATGGCGGCTATTGCCTGCCCAAGGACACCAAGCAGCTGTTGGCCAACTACTCCGATGTGCCCCAGAACCTGATCCGGGCGATCATCGACGCCAACGACACCCGCAAGGATTTCCTGGCCGAACAGATCCTGGCCAAGAACCCCAAGACCGTCGGCATCTATCGTCTGGTCATGAAGACGGGCAGCGACAATTTCAGGGATTCCTCGATCCAGGGCGTCATGAAGCGGATCAAGGCCCAAGGCATCCCCGTGATCGTCTATGAGCCCGGCCTGAAGGATGAGACCTTCTTCGGGTCACGCATCGTGCGCGATCTGGATGTGCTGAAGGCCGAAAGCGACATCATCATCGCCAATCGCATGACGGACGAGATTTGCGACGTCCGCGACCGGGTGTTCACCCGCGACCTGTACGGCGCGGACTGAGAATAGCTGCAAGACCGCGCCCGCCGACCTGATCGGTGCGTTGTTCAGACCGTTTCGATAATCTGATGGATCAGCGCGTTCGCGAATGCGACGCCAGGCATCCGCCTGTCACCGCCGTTTACCGACCTGCGCTGGCGGCTGTGGCCTTCGTGCGCCACACGAACGACCGGCCCCTCAGGGCGCTTATACGGCCGCAAAGACCGTCTCGACTGGAGCGGGCGAAGAGATTCGAACTCTCGACCCCAACCTTGGCAAGGTTGTGCTCTACCACTGAGCTACGCCCGCATTCCTGTCGGAGGCGGGCCTATAGCGGAGGGCTGAGGCGCCCTGCAAGACCCTTTGTTCAAATAGTTCGAACGAAGGCATCATATGCAGGGCGCCGCGGGCCGTTGAGCTATAGGCCGGGCCGCAGATGACCGATGGCGATCAGCGCGGCGCCAGACGGATCGCGCCGTCCAGGCGGATGCATTCGCCGTTGATGTAGACGTTGCGGGCCAGCTCCAGCACCAGGGACGCATAGTCGGCCGGGCGACCCAGGCGGCTGGGGAAGGGGATGGCGGCGGCCAGGCTGTCCTGAACCTTCTGGTCCATGCCGGCCATCATCGGCGTCCACATGATGCCGGGCAGGATGGTGTTCACGCGGACGCCTTCCTGGGCCAGGTCGCGGGCGATGGGCAGGGTCATGGAATAGACGCCGCCCTTGGACGCCGCATAGGCCGCCTGGCCGATCTGGCCGTCCTGGGCCGCGACTGAGGCGGTGTTGACCACCAGACCGCGCTCGCCGTCCTCCATGGGGTCCAGGGTCACCATTCCGGCCGCAGACTGCGACAGGACGCGGAAGGTGCCGAACAGGTTGATGCGGATGGTGCGCTCGAACGTCGCCATGTCGTGGGCGCGGATTTCGCCGGTGTCGCGCTTGCGGCTGACGGTCTTCACGGCCGAGGCGATACCGGCGCAGTTGACGGTCAGACGCTCCTGGCCATGGGCGGCGCGGGCCTTGGCGAAGGCGGCGGCGACCTGTTCGTCATCGGTCACGTCGACCTGGCAGAAGACGCCGCCCAGTTCCTTGGCGATGGCCTCGCCCTTTTCGGCGTTCATGTCGAACAGGGCCACCTTGGCGCCCGTGGCGGCGATGGCGCGGGCCGTGCCTTCGCCCAGGCCGGAAGCGCCGCCGGTGACCACTGCGGCGATGGAACTGTCGAGTTTCATGAGAAGCGACCCTATATTGTCTGAACCAATGGATGTTCCGAGGGGTTTAGCGGCGATGCCGACCCGATCACAACCCGTTACACCAGACGATGTTCTGGACCCCGCCAAGGCGCTCGTGCCCTCGGTGGTGAAGGTCAACGACCTGAGGGTGCGCAAGGGTTTCTGGCCCAAGATCGCCCGCACGGCGGCCCGCATCCCCTTCGCCGACCAGGTGCTGAGCGTCTATTACGCCGCGCGCGACCCCCAGACGCCGACCGCCGCCAAGGGGATGATGCTGGGAGCGCTGGCCTATTTCGTCATGCCCATCGACGCCATCCCCGACATCTTCGCGGGCATAGGCTTCACCGACGACGCGGCAGTGTTCGCGGCCCTGATCGCCACCCTGGGCGCCAATATCAAACGCCGGCACCGCGAACAGGCGGACGAGACGGTGGAGCGGCTGAAGAACCGCTAGGGGCGCTAGGGCTTAGCTTTCGACCGTCACCACGATCTTGCCCATGGCGGTTCGGTCGCCCAGCGCCTTGATGGCCTCGTCTGCGCGTTCCAGGGGGAAGGTCTGCGACACGCGCGGCTTGATCTTGCCCTCGCTCCAGAAGGTCAGCAGGTCGGCCATGTTGGCCATGTGTGCGGCGGGATCGCGGGCCACCGCCGCGCCCCAGAAGACGCCGATCACCGACACCGACTTCAACAGCGTCAGGTTCAACGGCAGCGACGGTATGCCCGCCGGGAAGCCCACCACCAAATAGCGGCCGTTCCAGTCCATGGCCCGCAGCGCAGGCTCGCAATAGTCGCCGCCGACCGCGTCATAGACCACATCCGGCCCGTCGCGGCCCGAGGCCAGCTTCAGCTCGACCGACAGCGCCTTCTGGGCCGTCTTGTCCATCTTGCCCGCCGGATAGATAAGGCCGTTGTCAGCCCCCATCTCGAGCGCGAACTGGACCTTGTCGTTGGTCGAGGCTGTGGCGATGACATGGGCGCCCATGGCCTTGCCCAGTTCCACCGCCGCCGAGCCGACGCCGCCCGCCGCGCCCAGCACCAGCAGGCTTTCCCCGGCCTTCAACTGCGCCCGGTCCTTCAGCGCGTAGTAGGAAGTGCCATAGGTCATGACGAGGGCCGCGCCCTCCTCGAACGACATGGCGTCGGGCATCTTGATGACCGACTTGGCGGGCACGGCGATCCGCTCGACCAGTCCGCCCCAGCCGGGCACGGCTATGACGCGGTCGCCCTTGAAGATGCCCTTCACCCCCTCGCCGACACCCTCGACCACGCCGGAAATCTCGGCGCCGGGCGAGAAGGGACGCTGCGGCTTGAACTGGTATTTGTCCTCGATGATCAGGGTGTCGGGGAAGTTGATCCCCACGGCGCGCACCTCGATCACCACCTCGCCGGGCTTGGGCGTCGGGTCCAGCACGTCCTCGACGACAAGGCTCTCGGGTCCGCCGACGGTCTTGGACAGGACTGCGCGCATGATTTCAGGTCTCGCTTCGCTCGGGCGGCCTATCGCGCGTTGCGCTAGTTGAGGCCGCCTTGTCAGGGGGTGGGTCAGGTTGGGGTCAGAAGCCGCCCCATGCCCAGGTGGGTGGTGGCGTCCGCGTCGCTGGGAGGCTAGTCAGCGTGCGGCTCGATGGAAAGGGCCAATGAGGAGCCATCACCATGACCAGACCAGCCTTGATCCTGCATGGCGGCGCAGGCGCGCGGCGCGAGCGCAACTACGACCGCGAGGTCGTGCATATGCGCGAAGTGGTCGAGACGATGAAACTGCGGCTGGACGCCGGGGCCAGCGCCCTGGACGTGGCCATGGAAGCGGTCGTTATGCTGGAAGCGTCGGGGCTGTATGTCGCCGGGCGGGGCGCCTCGCCCAATCTTGCTGGCGCCTATGAGCTGGACGCCAGCATCATGGACGGATCGACGCGCAAGGCCGGCGCCGTCGCGGCGCTTCAAGGGTTCAAGAGCCCGGTCACGGCGGCCCGCGCGGTGATGGACCGCACCCCCCACGTCATGCTGGCGGGCGAGGGCGCGGCCCTGTTCGCCCTCGATCAGGGGCTGGAGCCCATCGCCGACGAAGCGGCTTGGTTCACCCAGGCCGGACAGGGCGAAGACAATCATCCGCCGGGAACCCTGAGCCACGGCACCGTCGGCTGCTGCGTGCTGGACAGCCAGGGTCGTCTGGCGGCGGCGACCTCGACGGCGGGCGTGTTCGGCAAGATGCCGGGTCGAGTCGGCGACACCCCCATCCCCGCCGCCGGGACCTGGGCCGACGCCAACGTGGCTGCCTCGGGCACCGGCCAGGGCGAGTATTTCATCCGCGTCGCCGCCTGCGCCCAGGTGGGCTGGCGGGTCGGGGCGGGCCAGTCCCTGGCCGAAGCGACCCGCGCCGTGATCGAGGAGATCGGCGGACTGGATGGCGACGGTAGAGGCGGCGACGGCGGCCTGATCGCCCTGGACGCCCAGGGCAATATCGCCGCGCCCTTCAACAGCCAGGGCATGAAGCGGGCCTGGCTGACGACTGCGGGGGAGATCGGCGTCGAGGTCTTCGGGACCTAACAGGGATGTGGGCTGACATTACATCACGGTAAGGTGCGCCCTGTCGGAACGCTGATAGGGTCGAGCCCGACCCTTTTTCGCATTTCGTCAGGACAGCCTCCGATGAAGCTTCGTCTCACCGCCTCCGCCGCCGCCTCGGCGCTGATCCTGGGGATGGCCGCTCCGGCTCTGGCTGCCCCCGTTCTGGCTGAGCCCGCCGCACCCGCCGTTGCCGCGCCCGCCGCTGGCATAGAGGTGCCGCCGCTGGGCTTTGCCAAACGCACCCTGGCCAATGGGCTGGAGGTCTATACGGCGCGCGACACGACGACCTCGAACGTAGCGGTCCAGGTCTGGTACCGCGTCGGGTCCAAGGATGATCCGGCCAACCGCTCCGGCTTCGCCCACCTGTTCGAACACCTGATGTTCAAGGCGACCAAGGACTTTCCCGACGAGACCTTCGACCGGCTGACCGAGGATGTGGGCGGCAACAACAACGCCTTCACCGCCGACGACGTGACCGCCTATCACGAGACGGTTCCTGCCAATCACCTGGAACGGCTGATCTTCGCCGAGGCCAACCGCCTGTCGTCCCTGGTGGTCGATGAATCCGTGTTCGAGAGCGAGCGCGACGTGGTCAAGGAGGAGTACCGCCAGGGCATCCTGGCCAGCCCCTATGGTCGGCTGTTCGGCCTGTTCATGCCCCAGACCATCTATCAGGACCACCCCTATCGTCGGCCCGGCATCGGCTCGATCGAGGACCTGGACGCAGCGACCATCGAGGACGTGCGCCGGTTCCACGCCACCTATTATCGGCCCGACAACGCCATCCTGATCGTCGCCGGCAACTATGACGAGGCCCAGCTGAACGGCTGGATCGACCAGTATTTCGGCCCCATCACCAACCCGGACCGCCCCCTGCCGGTCAATGACGTGGTCGAGCCCGAACCCACCCAGGCGCGCGAGGCCATCTTCCACGCCCCCAACGTGCCTCTGCCCGCCGTGGTCGTCGCCTATCCGGCCGTGGCGGCCAAGAACCCGGACTCCATCCCCCTGACGGTGCTGGACGCCATCCTGTCGACCGGCGAGAGCTCGCGCCTGTACCGCGCCCTGGTCTATGATCAGCAGATCGCCAACGAGGCCTCGTCCGTTCCCGATTTCGCCCAGCAGGCCGGCTATCTGGCCGCCTACGCCATCATGGCCGACGGACAGGATCCCGACACCGGCGTCGCCTCCATCCAGGCCGAGATCGCCCGTCTGCGCGACCAGCCGGTCACCGCCGCCGAACTGGCCGAGGCCAAGAACGAACTGATCGCCGCCGCCCTTCGCGGACGCGAGACGGTCGCCGACCGCGCCCAGGTCCTGGGCTGGGCCCTGATCCGCACCAATGACGCCGCGACGGCCGACCGCGAAGTGGCGGAAATCCAGGCCGTCACCGCCGCCGACATCCAGCGGGTGGCCCAGCGCTATCTGACGCCCGAACGGTCGATCACCCTGCGCTATCTGAACGCCGACGGCCCCGCCCAGGTGTCGCAGCAGACGCTGAACGTGGATGCGCCGGTCAAGATCGCCGACCTCGCGCCCGTGGGCCAGGTCTTTACCCTGTTGCCGGAAGGCCAGCGGGCGCGGATGCCCGAGCCGACCGCCCCCGTCGCCCCGGCCACGCCCGCCGTCGCAGACTTCCGCCTCGACAACGGCCTGAGGGTTCTGGTGGCGCGCAAGGCGGGTCTGCCCCTGGTCTCGGCCCGTCTGGGCTTCGACGCCGGAACCGCCGACGAGCCGGGCGACAAGGCCGGCGTCGCCAGCCTGACCGCCGCTCTGCTGACACAGGGCGCCGGCGACCTGACGGCGCCAGAGATCGCCACCCAGATCGAACAGCTGGGCGCCGACGTGGGCGCCTCGGCCGGTCCCGACTTCACCAATGTCTACGCCAACGCCCCCAGCGACGTCTTCCCCGCGACCCTGGCCCTGATGGCCAAGCTGGTGCTGGAGCCAACCTTCTCGAGCGAGGAACTGGAGCGCCAGCGCGACCAGGCCCTGGACGGACTGCGCGTGGCGCTCAGCACCCCTGGCCCCGTCGCCGGACAGGTCGCCGCCCGCGCCGTCTACGGCGACGCCGCCTATGGCGCGCCGGGCGCCGGCACCCTGACCAGCCTGCCGACGATCACGCGCGACGACATCTCTGGCTTCCACGCGGCCCATTATCGCCCGTCCGACGCCACCCTGGTCTTCACCGGCGACATCACGCCCGAGGCCGCCCGCACCCTGGCCCAGTCGGCGTTCGGCCAGTGGACGGCTGCGCCCCTGACCGCCGCCCCGGCCGCTGCGTCTCCAGCAGGCCCCGCCCTGCCGCCGCGCGTCATCGTCGTCGACCAGCCAGGCGCAGGCCAGGCGGCGGTCATCGTCGCCGGACGCAGCATCGCCCGCAGCGACCCCGACTATTTCCCCCTGACCCTGGGCAACACCCTGCTGGGCGGCAGCTTCACCTCGCGGCTGAACCAGGAAATCCGCATCAAGCGCGGCCTCAGCTATGGTACGCGATCCTCGCTGGGCGTCCGCCGCCAGGACGGGGCCTTCACCGCCTCGGCCCAGACCAAGAACGAGAGCGCGGTCGAGGTGTCGGACCTGATCCTGGCAGAACTGACGCGGCTGAACACCACCCAGCCGAGCGACAGCGAGCTGACCACCCGGCGCGCGATCCTGACGGGCGCATTCGGGGATTCGCTGGAAACCGTGGACGGACTGGGCGGGCTGATCGCCAACCTGGCCCTCTATGATCTGCCGATGAGCGAACTGGCCTCCTATGTCTCCAACGTCGATGGCGTCGATGGCCCCGAGGTCGAGGCCGCCTTCGCCCGCGCCCTGCCAGTCGATCGCGCCAGCCTGGTCATCGTCGGCGACAGCGCCCAGTTCATCGACGCGCTGCGGGCCAAGCATCCCAATGTCGAGGTCATTCCCCTGTCCGACCTGAACCTGGGGTCGGCGACCCTCAGGTAGGCCTCAGTCTCGAGGGCTCAGGTGGACAGACAGATCACCTGAGCCACCCGCAGGTCGCGGCGCAGCGCATCGGCGACCCGGCCGTAGTTCTCGACCGTGACCTGTTCGCCCAGCACGGCCTCGTCGGCGCCCTGTTCGCCCCGGATGGCGGGGCCGAAGGTGTCGGGTGCGGTGGTGTAGATCCGGCCACGGCGCGGCGCTTCGGCAATGGTCACGCCGACAACCCGGCCCCGACGATCCAGGACGGGGGCGCCGGACAGGCCCGCCAGGGTGCCGGACAGGCCGTCGGTGCGCCCGACCTCGGCCCAGGCCAGAACGGGCTCGTCGCGCTTGCCCCGGCCCTTGATATGCAGGGTCTCGCGTCCCAGCAGGAGGCTGGCCACCTCGCCTGCGCGGCCCTGCGGATAGCCGGGATGAAAGGCGCGCTGGCCGACCCTCAGCGCATCCTCAGCCGAGACCGGCAGGGCGGGCGGCCCGCCTTCGGTGATCAACAGGGCGATGTCGGCCCGGTGCGCCAGACGAACGTCGGCGGCCACGACCCGACCACCGCCCACCACCAGCGCAGGCTGGCGACAGCCCTCGACCACATGGCGCGCGGTCAGCCAGCGTCCGGCCCCGGCGATGGAGAAGGCGGTGCCGGCCGACGGCTGGAACGGGCTGTCGGGCGCATTGACCGTGACGGAGGGGTCGAACGGGGTCACCGGCCCCAACAGGGCGCCCTCCACCGCGTCGGGCGGCGGCGGCGCGGGCGGCGCATTAGCGTTCTCGCGGTGCAGCAGCGAAGCCCCGACCAGAATGCCGGCGCCCAGCGCATAGATCAGCCAGTCTGGCGCGTGCATCGGGGCTCAGCCCGTCAGGGCCGCCGCCAGGATCAGGGCGGTCGCCAGCTTGGCCGCGACCAGCAGCACGGCGGCCGAGATCTCGCCCTCCTGAATACGCTGGGGCAGGCCGGTCAGGACGATGTCCACCACGCGGAAGGCGAACAGCTGCAATACCAGGGTGGCCAGACCCCAGATGGCGATGTCGCGCACCGAGGTCGATACCGACAAGGACACGGCCAGCGGGATGGCCAACCCGACCAGAACCCCGCCGAACGCCACGGCCGCGGCCGAATTGCCCTCGCGGATCAGGTCGACTTCCTTCCACGGCGTCAGCAGGGCGTAGACAGCCGCGCCCGCGCTCAGCAGGGCGAAGGTCACGACAAGATGCAGCACCAGAACGGGGAACCCGCTGGCGAAGGCCTGGATTTCCGGGCTGGACAGGGTATCGGTGAGGGCCTTGGGGTCCATGAAACTCGGGCTGAAACAACGCGGTCCGGCGCGGACCGAGGCGGATTAAACAGGGTCTTGCCCGAATCCCGCCCCAATCCGCAAGCGCGCTGACGCCACACCTGATGACGAAAGATTGCAGTCCGGCCTGCGGCCTGCTGTAGGCCTGGGGTTATGACCGAAACACCGAACATCCCCACCGTTTTCGTCGTCGCCGTCGCCCTGATCGACGTGGACGGCCGCGTCCTGATCGCCAAACGTCCCGAGGGCAAGGCGCTGGCGGGGCTCTGGGAGTTTCCCGGCGGCAAGGTCGAGCCGGGCGAACGGCCAGAGGCTGCCCTGATCCGCGAACTGCGCGAGGAACTGGGCATCGAGGTCAGCGAAAGCTGCCTGGCGCCCTTTGTCTTCGCCAGCCACGCTTATGAAAACTTTCACCTTCTGATGCCACTCTACCTGTGTCGGCGCTGGTCCGGCGTGGTCGTGGCCCACGAACACGCCGCCCTGGCGTGGGTGAAACCGGCCAAGCTGTCGGACTATCCCATGCCGCCCGCCGACGCGCCGCTGGTCGCCTGGTTGCGCGACATGATCTGACCCGCAGACCCGACTTTGATCGGCCAGGAGGAGGCAGGATGCGAAATGCGATCGCGCGCTTCTTGCGGGATCAGTCCGGGGCCACGGCCATCGAATACGGCCTGATCATCAGCCTGATCGTCGTGGTCATCCTGACCGCCCTGACGGCGTTCGGCGGCGCCTCGACCGGCCTGTTCAACACCGCCATGGACACTCTGCGCTCCGCCATGGGCGGCTAACGGGGCCGGAACCGACAAACCGGATCGCCGTTCCCTGCAATGCAAGGAGAACGACGATGCTGAAATGGGCTCTGATTTTCGCGGTAATCGCGATCGTGGCAGGACTTCTGGGCTTTGGCGGCATCGCCGGCGCGGCGGCCGGCATAGCAAAATTCCTCGCCGTCCTGGCCCTGATCGTATTCGCGGTCTTCCTGGTTCTGGGCGTAACAGTGGCCAAGAAGGTCACCTGACGCCGCGGGCTCCTCAGCCGCCCTTCAACTCACGCACATTCAGCGCATCGGCCAGCCGTGTCTTGGCCGATCCGCGCGCCAGGGGCTTTTGCTGGCTTTCATGGGGCGCCCATCCGGCCAGGTTGACGATCTCGAACGTCGCCGGAATCCGCCCGTCGGCATCGCCGAACCGCTCGGCATACAGGGCGGCGGCGCGCATTATGATGCCGCGCGTCAGAGGTCGCACGATCCCGGCCAGCTGATTGGTCTCGCCCATGGCGCGCAGGTCGCGGACCAGGGCGAACAAATCGGGGTAGCGCACCGTCACTCGGTCCACGTCCGAGACCGGCAGGGCGAAACCCGCCCGCTGCAACAGGGCCGCGCCGTCATAGCCGTCCGCAAAGGGCGACACCCGCGCCTGGGCCCCGCCCCGCTCTGCCAGTTCCGCCTCGGTCAGGACGGCGCGCAACTCCTTCAGCGTCGCCGCACCTAGAAGCGTGCCGATGAACAGTCCGTCCGGCCGCAGGGCCCGGCGGATCTGGCTCAGCGCGCCCGGCAGATCATTGGCCCAGTGCAGGGTCATCAAGGAGACGATCAGGTCGCTCGAACCGGCTGCGAGCCCTAGCGGCCTGGCGCCCGGATCGGCGGCGTCGTGGCCAGCAGCGACCAGGCTCCCGATCCGGGATGCGGCCTGGCTGTCCGACAGTCGCCCCGCGAAGGGTCCCGGATGGGCCGACAGGTCGACCGCGACCGCAAAGTCCCGCATGATCGCCTCCAGACTGTCCACGGCGCCCAGGGCGGCGCGGTCGTGCAGGAAGTCGGCCTGATGCAGCCGGGCGGCGGACCGGCGCAGCCGGGCGACGCGGCGGGCGCCGTCGAAGATGTTCGGAGGCCCAGCAGTGGGGGGGCCGTCAGTCTGGGCGGGGGTCGTCATGGGCTGCAAGGATGGGGATTGCGGGTGGCGATTGAAAGCACCGATACGAGCGCGCCGATCATAGCGCGGCTGGCGCTCCAACTGCGCACCCTGGGGCGCGGTCTGGCCGACCTGATCCTGCCGCCCGTCGCCCACGACAGCCGCGAGGCGACGGCCGCCGCCGGTCTGAGCACCGACGCCTGGAGCCGGGTGGTTTTCTTGGAAGCGCCCGTCTGCGACGGCTGCGGCGCGGCGTTCGAGTTCGACGGCGGCGACTTCGCCTCCGAGCGCTGCGCCGCCTGTATCGCCCAGCCCTATGGTTTTGCCCGCGCCCGGGCCGCCTGCGTCTATGACGAGGCGTCGCGCGGCCTGATCCTGAAATACAAGCATGGCGACCAGCAGCAGTTCGCCGGCCTGTTCGCCCGCTGGCTGGGCCGCGCCGCCGCCGACCTGATCGCAGACGCCGACGCCATCGCCCCCGTACCCCTGCACCCCAGCCGTCTTCTGGCCCGTCGCTTCAATCAGGCCGCAGAGATCGCCCGCCCCTTGGCCCGCCACGCCGGGCTGGACTACCTGCCCGACGCCCTGATCCGGCAAGTTCGCACCGACAGCCAGGGCGGCAAGAGCGCGCGGGGGCGCAGGCTGAACGTCAAGGCCGCCTTCGCCGTGACCGAGGCGGGCCGTCGCCGGATCAAGGGGCGGCGCATCCTGCTGGTCGACGATGTCCTGACCACGGGGGCCACGGCCGAGGCCTGCGCGCGGGTCCTGCTGGAGGCCGGAGCCCGCGCTGTCGATCTGGCCGTCATCGCAAGGGTGCGTTCCGCCCGACAGTTGCCTATGTAGGGCACATCCATTCCGGCATGCGGCGCGTTGCGTCTGTCCAAGCCACTCTTTTGCAAGGAGCCACTCCCATGGCCGACGTCGTCATCTACACCAAGCCCGGCTGCCCCTACTGCGCCTCCGCCCTGGCCCTGCTGAACAAGAAGGGCGCCGACTACACCGAGATCGTGGCCTCCAACGATCCCGAGAAGAAGCAGGAAATGATCCAGAAGTCCGGCGGCAAGGCCACCTTCCCCCAGATCTTCATCGACGGAAAACACATCGGCGGCTGCGACGACATCCAGGCGCTTGAGCGGCGCGGCGGCCTCGACGAACTGCTGGCCGCCTGATGAGCAGCGGGCTCGACATCGCCCTGATCCAGACCCGCACCCCGGCGACCCCGGAGGCGGCGCTCAGCCATGTCGAGCCCCTGATCCGCCAGGCGGCGGCCGAGGGCGCGAAATTCATCTTGACGCCGGAAGTGACGAACTTCGTCGAGCAGCGCCGCGACCGGCGTGGCCTTTCGACCACCGACGAGGACCAGGACATCGTCGTCCAGGGCCTGCGCCGGCTGGCGGCGGAACTGGGCGTCTGGCTGCTGATCGGCTCGGCCATCGTCAGGTCCGGCCATGAGGGCGACGACCGGGCGGCCAACAGATCCCTGCTGATCGACGCCGGCGGAGGCATCGTCGGGCGTTACGACAAGCTGCACGTCTTCGACGTCGACCTGGCCAATGGCGAGACCTATCGCGAGAGCGCCACCATCCGTCCCGGCGATGGGGCGACCGTGGCCGGGACCCCCTGGGGCCGGCTGGGGATGGCGGTCTGTTACGACATCCGCTTCCCGCATCTGTTCCGCCAGCTGGCCAAGGCGGGCGCGGCGATGATCTCGGTCCCTGCCGCCTTCACAGTGCCGACCGGCGAGGCCCACTGGGAGACTCTGCTGCGCGCCCGCGCCATCGAGACCGGCGCCTTTATTCTGGCCCCGGCCCAGGGCGGGACGCACGAGGACGGCAGAAAGACCTGGGGCCGGTCCACCGTTGTCGGCCCCTGGGGGGAAGTGCTGGCCAAGGCGGACAACGATGCGCCGGGCGTGCTGCACGCCAGGCTGGACTTCGGCGCGGTCGAAAAGGCGCGCGGCTCGGTGCCGGCGCTGAAGCACGACCGGGATTTTGCGCCCCCGCTATGATCCGCTACGCCCTGCAATGCGAACACAAACACCCGTTCGAAGCCTGGTTCGGCTCGTCGTCCGACTACGACGACCAGGCGGCGCGCGGCTTGGTCGAATGCCCGTTCTGCGCCTCTCGCACCGTGGCCAAACAGATCATGGCTCCGGCCGTGTCGGGCACGAAGAAGGCGGCACCGACCTCGCCCGACATGGCGAAGATGCAGTCGATGATGATGGAGGCGGCGCGCGAGGTCCGCGCCCATGTCGAACAGAATTTCGACTATGTCGGCGACAGTTTCGCCCGCGAGGCGCGCGACATCCATGAAGGCCGCTCCGAGAAACGCGAAATCTATGGCCAGGCCAGCGCCTCCGAGATCAAGGCGCTGAAGGCCGACGGCGTCCCCTGCGCGCCCCTGCCCGCCGCTCCGCCCGATCCGGCCAAGGTCAACTGAGCCATGGCCGGGGGGCAGGAACGCTATGACGAACATGAACCGCCGCAATCCCTGAGGCCCTGGGTCCGCACGATCTGGACCTATGCCAATCCCCAACCCTCGGGCGCGGTCCAGCGCATCGCGCCCGACGGCTGTCCCGAGCTGATCCTCGATTTCGCCCATCCCTATGAGGAACAGGGGCCGGACGGGGTGTTTCGCCTTCAGCCCCAGGCCCTGTTCGCCGGCCAGATGACCCGGCCCCTGGCGATGCGGCCGGTCGGGCCCGTCGAACTGGTCGCCGTGCGTTTCGAGCCGGACGGCGCCCGCGACTGGCTGGGCCGGTCCGCCCACGAGGCCGTCGATCAGCGGCTCGACATGACAGCCCGGCTCGACGGCGTGATGGCGCAGGCGGGCGATCCGGCTGGCCAGGTCGCGGCCATGGTCGACCGGCTGGAAGACCACCGCGCCCGTCATGGCTGGACGCTGGATCCCGGGGTCCGCGCCGAGGTCGAGGCGATCCACGCGCGCGAGGATGCAGAAGGCCCCTCTCACGACCGTTCCTCGGCCGAACAGCGCGCCCTGCAACGCCGCTTCCGCGATCGCGTCGGCGTCTCGCCCCGTATCCTGCGCTCGATCGTGCGGTTTCGCCGGGTGTTCGATCATGTCGCAGAGGGCGACGCCACGCCCTGGCTGGAGGCCGGGCTCGACGCCGGCTATTTCGACCAGCCGCAGATGGCGCGGGACTTCCAGAGGTTCCTGGGCTGCACCGCCACCCAGTGGGCGCGGGATCAGGTGGAACTGGCGCGAAGCCTGGCGTCGCAATCCTACAAGCCCTCGCCCCACTCGCCGCTCTAGCGTCGGGCCATCAACTGATGGAGCGACACCCATGACCGTAACCGCCCTTGCCCTGACCGCCGCCCTCAATCTTCCGGGCGCACCGATCACCACCGATCAGCTCTCATGGATGGCTGGCTATTGGCTCGATTGCGAAGGCGAGCGCGAGACGGCCGAGACCTGGAGCGATCCGCGCGGCGGCCTGATCCTGGGTATGGCCATCACCCTTGAGGGCGGCAAGGTCAGTTTCGAACAGTCGCGCATCGCACCGACCGCGGCCGATGCGCCGGGCGTAGCCTATTTCGCGGGTGTGGAAGGCGCGCCGCCGGTCGTCTTCCCGGCCATCGCGGCGAGCGCCACCCGCGTGGTGTTCGAAAACACCGCCAACGACTTTCCGCACCGCGTGATCTACGAGCGGCGCGGCGATGTCCTGCACGCCCGGATCGAGGGCGAGATGGACGGCCAGCCGCAGGCTATGGACTGGACGCTGCAAAAGGCCGATCTCAACGCGCGATGCCCGATCTGAACCAAGACCTGAACTGGCGGCCGATGACCGAGGCGGACCTCGATGCGGTCGCCGCCATCGCCGTGCTCGGCTTTCCCGATCATTTCGAGGGCCGAGACTGTTTCGAGAACCGGCTCGACCTCTATCCTCGGGGCTGTTTCGTCCTGGCGGATGAGGCGTCGGTCAGAGGCTATCTGATCGCCTATCCCTGGCGGTCGGAATCCGCGCCGCCGCTGAATACTCGGATCGAGGCGATCCCGGACGCGGCGGAGGTCATCTATCTGCATGACCTGGCCCTGCATCCCGACGTCAGGGGCGGGGGCCATACCTCGAGGATCGTCGAGCGTCTGGCCGATCAGGCGCGCGGCGACGGATGGCCCGCCGTGGCCCTGGTCGCCGTCAATGACGCGGCCGGGTTCTGGCGGCGTCAGGGTTTCGTCGAACAGACCGCGACGCCCGCGCTGACGGACAAACTGGCCAGCTATGGGGCGGACGCCCGCTACATGATCCGGTTGCTGACCGTCTAGCTGCGGGACCAGCCACGGTCGCGCATGCAGGCGATGAAGGCGTTGCCCTCATGCTTGCCGGTGGCGCCCTCGCAGGCGTCTCGCGCGCTGTCGAAGGTCTGGGCGCCCGCGCCGTACCAGTCGCGATCTTCGCCATGCGCATCGATCACGGTGATGCAGGCCGAGGTCATCAGGGCAGCCGATGCGGCGACGGCGAGGATCATGAGGCGTTTCATCGGGGCTCTTCCTTTTCGATCCGCCGTCATCCCACTGCAAAGCCCGGGACGCCCGTTACAAGACCGACAGGTAGATGAATTCGCCGTAAGCCTGGCCGGGAGCTGCCGATCAATCCCGCGTGGCGACCATCATATAGTTGATGCCGACGTCGTCGCTTTCGCTCCAGCGCCCGCTCAGGGGGTTGATGACCAGGCCGAAGGGGCCGGTTACGGCCAGGGGTTCGGCCGACAGCATCAGCCGGATCTCCTCGGGCTTGAGGAACTGGCGCCAGTCGTGCGTCCTCGCAGGCACCCAGCGCAGCACATATTCGGCGGCGAACTTGCCTAGGGCCAGCGCCTTGAGCGTCCGGTTCAGGGTGGCCACGATCATGATCCCGCCCGGCGCGACCAGTCGCGAGCAGGCGCGGATGAAGGCCTCCGGGTCGGCGACGTGTTCGATCACCTCCATTGTCAGGACCACGTCGAACGGCCCCGCCCCACCGGCCAGCATTTCCGTCTCCATCTGCTCCACCGTGGCGGCGCGATAGGCGATGTCGAGGCCCTGCGGCTCGGCATGGGCGCGGGCGGTGCCGATATTTTCGGACGAGGCGTCGATGGCGGTGACGTCAAACCCCATGCGCGACATCGGCTCTGCGATCAGGCCGCCGCCGCAACCGATGTCGATCAGGCTGAGGCCGGCAAAGGGCGCGCGCTGGCGGGTGTCCCGGCCGAACCGTTCGGCGACCCGGTCGCGCACAAAGGTCAGACGCGACGGATTGAAGCGATGCAGGGGGGCGAACGGCCCGCGCACATCCCACCACTCGGCCGCCTGGGCGGAAAACCGCGCCACGTCGGCGGGGTCGATCGAAGGACCGGCGGCGGCTTCGGCGGCTGGGGCGGGATCGGATATCTGGGTCACCGCCGATGCCTCGCGCCGAAAGCGGGCGGGGTCAAGGCGCCGCCCCCGATAGCAGGCCTGTCGGCGCCCGGCGGTCTGTGAAAGCAGAGCTGCGTTGTGATCCCCCGCCCGGGCCGCTAGAAGCCCCTCGTCCCTGATACACCGGAGCCACCCGCTCGAGATGACGACACCTGACACCACCCGACTGGTCATGAAGTTCGGAGGCACCTCGATGGGTGACCTCGAACGCATCCGCCGCGCCGCGCGTATCGTCGCCGCCGAGGTCAAGTCGGGCAAACAGGTCGCCGTGGTCGTTTCGGCCATGGCCGGCAAGACTAATGAGCTGGTCGCCTGGACCGACGGCGCGGGCCCCGCCGCCACGGGCCTGCCGCTGTCCGACGACGAGTATGACGTGGTGGTCGCCTCGGGCGAACAGGTGACGGCCGGCCTCCTGGCCCTGACCCTGCGCAACATGGGTCTGAACGCGCGCAGCTGGATGGGCTGGCAGATCCCCATCATCACCGACGACGCCCACGGTCGCGCCCGCATCGAGGACGTGCCGGGCGAGGTCCTGGGCGCCGCCATGGACAAGGGCGAGATCGCCGTCGTCCCCGGCTTCCAGGGCGTGACCCCCGGCGGCCGCATCACCACCCTGGGCCGGGGCGGATCCGACACCTCGGCGGTGGCGGTGGCGGCGGCGCTGAACTGTCCGTGCGACATCTACACCGACGTGGACGGCGTCTATACGACCGACCCCCGCATCGAGAAGAAGGCCACCAAGCTGAACCGGGTTTCCTACGAGGAAATGCTGGAGATGGCGTCCCTGGGCGCCAAGGTGCTTCAGACCCGCTCGGTCGAACTGGCCATGGCCAAACAGGTGCCCCTGCGGGTCCTGTCGAGCTTCATCGAGCCCGATGAAGACGGAAACCTTCCGGCCAACGCCGGCACCCTGATCTGTGACGAGGAAGACATCGTGGAAAAGCGCATCGTATCGGGCGTGACCGTCAGCCGAGACGAGGCCCGCATCACCCTGCTGGGTCTGGCGGATCGCACCGACGCCCCGGCCGACGTCTTCACCCGGCTGGCCGAGGCCAACGTCAACGTCGACATGATCGTCCAGTCCCAGGCCCGCACCGAGGGGGCGGTCAACCTGACCTTCACCACGGGCCGCCGCGACGCCGTCCGCGCCGAGGAGTTGATGCGCGCCGCCCAGGCCCAGATCGGCTTTGAGGAAATCCGCGTCGACGCCGACGTGGCCAAGGTCTCGGTCATCGGCGTGGGCATGCGCAGCCACGCCGGCGTGGCCCAGACCATGTTCCAGGCCCTGGCCGACAAGGGCGTCAAGTTCCAGGCCATCTCAACCTCGGAAATCAAGATCAGCGTGCTGATCGAGGACGCCTATGCCGAACTGGCCGTCCGGGCGCTGCACTCGGCCTACGGGCTGGACGCGCTTTAGGGGGCGAAACTGCGCGGTTGACCCCTGTCTGCGCGAAAATCCGCCCACCATCGCCCGCCGCCCGCGTCAGGCCTTGATGAAGTCGGCGAGGGTGAGGGTTCTCCTTGCGCCCTTCACAAGATCGAGGGCGATGGTCCGGTCTCCGTGCCGAACGACACAGGGCTCGCCCAGATCACTGACCAGTTCCGCTTCAACCAGTCGGCCCTCGGCCCACCGGATCGACAGGCCGAAGCCGCCACGGCATCGCAGCCCGCTGATCGATCCTGTCGGCCAGGCCTGAGGCAGGCTGGGTAACAGGGCGATCTCCTGCGAATGGTCTTGGACCAGCATTTCCGTCATCCCGGAAACGCCCCCGAAATTGCCGTCGATCTGGAACGGCGGATGGGCGTCGAACAGGTTCGGGTAGGTGCGGTCCGGGCTGAGAAGATGCATCAGGATTCGGTGCGCGCGGTCCCCGTCGCCCAGGCGCGCCCACAGGTTCAACCGCCACGCGATGGCCCATCCGGTCGAGATATCGCCCCGCACGCTCAGCGACCGCTTGGCCGCCTCCGCAAGCGCCGGCGTCTTGCGCAGCGTGATCTGATCGGACGGATAGACGCCATAGAGGTGGCTGACATGTCTGTGGTCCTGCTCAGGCGCCTGTTCGTCCCAGTCCTCGCGCCATTCCTTGAGCAGACCCGTGGGACCGACCGCGTTCGGCGCCAGCCTGGCCTGGGCCGCCGCGATCTCATGTTGCAACTCGGGATCCAGGCCCAGCCGCCGGGCGGCCTTCACGGTGTTGCCGAACAGGTCGCGAATGATCTGCTGGTCCATCGTCGGTCCGGCGCAGACGGACGCCCCGCCGGGATGAGCGTTCTCGGGCGAGATCGACGGCGAGGTGATCAGATGCCCCGTCCCCTTTTCGACCTGCAGGGTGTCGAGGAAGAACAGACTGGCCGCCTTCATCACCGGATAGATGTCCGCCAGATAGGCGGGGTCGCGGTGATAATCCCACCGATCCCACAGATGCTTGCAAAGCCATGCTCCCCCCGTCGGCCACAGGCCGTACTGCGGGCCGTCGATCGGAGCCGTCGCTCGCCAAAGATCGGTGTTGTGGTGGCAGACCCAGCCCCGCGCCCCGTACATCACCTGGGCCGTACGGGCGCCCGTGATCGCCAGATCCTTGACCATGGCCACCAGAGGCTCGACGCATTCGCCGAGGCCTGTCGGTTCGGCCGGCCAGTAGTTCATCTCCGTATTGATATTGACCGTGTATTTGCCGCCCCAGGGCGGCGTGTTGGTCTCGTTCCAGACGCCCTGGAGATTGGCCGGCTGTGTCCCCGGCCGAGAACTCGAGATCAGAAGATAGCGACCGTACTGATAATAGAGCGAGGCCAGGGCCGGATCGTTCGAGTCCTGAGACATCGCCACACGTTCGTCGGTCGGTCGGTCCGCAGCGGCCGTGCGGCCGATGTCGAACGCCACGGTGCGGAACAGGCGCCGATGCTCGCGCTGATGATCGGCCAGCAACCTGTCCCACCCCTTGCCTGAGGCCTGGGCGATGGCCTTGCGGGTCGCAGCTTGCGGATCGCCGGTCACGTCCCTGAAGCTGCGATAGCTGGTGGCGGCGGCGATCAGCAGCACCACCGAGTCCGCACCGGTCACGGTGAGTTTTCCGTCCTCGGTTGATGTCCGACCGCCCGTCCTCAGGATCCGGACCCGGGTCTGATAGGACAGGGCGCCGGGCACGCCATGTTCCGCAGCGTTCCGGCCGGCGAAGACGAGCGTGTCGCGTTCCTCCACTGCGGCGGTGGCGGATGCGCCCGAGGGGTTTTCGAACCGGGCGGTGAAACTCACAGACCCCGACGCCGCTGTCAGCCGCACCGCCACCACCTGATCCACCGCCGAAACGAGCGCTTCCCGGCGATGCACGGCGCCGCCCGCCTGAAAGGTCACCGAGGACAGGGCACCATCCAGATCGAGTTCGCGTCGGTAGCCGGTGGCGTCTTCGATGCCCGAAAAATCGAGATAGAGGTCGCCCAGCGCATTGAACGCCATCTGTTGCAGCGGCGTGGCCATGACGGACCCGGCCGCCAGGTCCTGAGCCTCGGCCCAGCGCTCGGCCTCAATCAGGTCGCGAACCCGAGGAATGCCTTCGCGAGCGCGGGGATTGGCCGGATCGTAGGGCCCTCCCGACCAAAGCGTATCCTCGTTGAGCTGAAACCGCTCGCGCTCGATGCCGCCGAACACCATGGCGGCCAGGCGTCCGTTGCCGATCGGCAAGGCCTCGACCCAGGTCGATGCTGGCTGGCGATACCATAGCTTCATATCAGGGTTCCACGCCTCGCCATGAGCGACTTGAGGCAGGCCGCCGACGATTCCTGCAGCCACAGTCGCCTTCATCGCCCGACGACGCGTGAACATCTTCGCCCCTATTTGTCTGACTATTCATTGAGTGGGATAGCAGCATCGGATGTCGGCGCAAAGCCGTCCGCACCCGCGCGGTCTCCCGGTCGTATCGCGACGCTGGACCAAAGGCGCGACCCGCATTCGCCATCTTCCCCTTCCGCGCTATAGATAACCGGACGCGCGTCTCCTATCTGGGGAACGCAACACGGGAGGCGGGATGCCGGTAGGCGGCGGATTGACGACGAGGGGGCCGCGCAACCTCCTGCGCCAGATCCGCGAGGCCATGGCCGGTGCGGGCGCGGGCGCTGCGCCGGCTCAGGAGCGGCTGGACCGGGTGGTGCGCACCATCGCCCAGTCCATGGTCGCCGAGGTCTGTTCCATCTATCTGCGGCGCGGCTCGGGCGAGCTGGAGCTGTTCGCCACCCACGGCCTGAACGTCGAGGCCGTGCACAACACCCGCCTGCGGCCCGGCGAGGGCCTGGTTGGCGAAGTGGCGCGGATGGCCGAGCCGATCAGCCTGTCCGACGCCCCGTCGCACCCATCGTTCGCCTATCGCCCCGAAACCGGCGAAGACCCGTACCACGCCTTCCTGGGCGCCCCCCTTTTGCGGGGCGGGCGGGCCATCGGCGTGCTGGTCGTGCAGAACCGGGCCGAGCGACGCTATGACCCCGACGAGGTCGAGGATATCCAGACCATCGCCATGGTCCTGGCCGAGACCGTCGCCTCGGGCGAACTGCTGGCCCAGGACGAGCTGCGCGACGTCGAGGTGGCGCCCCACCGGCCCGAGCGGCTGAAGGGCCAGAAGTTCGCGGAAGGGTTGGCGTTCGGCCATGTGGTTTTGCACGAGGCGCCCCTGGCACCCGAGCGCCTGCTGTCCACCGACGCGGCGGCGGAGGAAATCCGCCTGAACCTGGCCCTGGCCGAGCTGAAGGCCGGCATCGACGCCATGCTGGACCGCTCCAAGGGCAAGCTGGTCGGCCAGTCGTTCGAGGTTCTGGAAACCTATCGGATGTTCGCCGACGACCGGGGCTGGAACCGCTCGCTGCTGGAGGCGGTGCGCGGCGGGCTGACGGCGGATGCGGCGGTCGACCGAGTGCGCAACGAACACCGCGCCCGCTTCGCCCAGGCCCGCGACCCCTATATCCGCGAACGGCTGCACGATTTCGAGGACCTGGCCAACCGGCTGCTGAGGGTGCTGGCTGGACACAAGCCGGGCGAGCGCGAACTGCCTGACGACGCCATCCTGGTGGCCCGCAACCTGGGGCCGGCGGACCTGCTGGAATATCCGCGCGACAAGCTGAAGGGCCTGCTGCTGGAAGAAGGCTCGGCCGCCAGCCACGCCGCCATCGTGGCGCGGGCCTTCGGCATTCCATGCGTCGGGCGTCTGATGGGGCTGCGCGACCGGCTCAGCGAAGGCGACATCGTCATCGTCGATGGCGAATCGGGCGAGGCCTATCTGCGGCCCCGCGCCGACATGCTGGATTCGGCCCAGTCGCGCATGGCCGTCCGCAGCCAGCAGCAGGCGGCCTTCGCCAAGCTGCGCGACGTGCCCGCCGTCACTGCCGACGGCCAGAGGATCACCCTTCTGACCAACGCCGGCCTGGCCGTCGATCTGGAAAACCTGGACACCACGGGCGCCGAGGGCATTGGCCTGTTTCGCACCGAGTTTCAGTTCATGGTGTCCGAGGAACTGCCGCGCCTGAACTCTCAGACGGCGCTCTACAGGCTGGTGCTGGACGCGGCGGGCGACCGGCCCGTCACCTTCCGCACCCTGGACATCGGCGGCGACAAGGTCCTGCCCTACATGGAGACGACGGAGCGCGAGGAGAACCCGGCCCTGGGGCGTCGCGCCGTCCGCCTGGGTCTGGACCGGCCCTCCCTGCTCCGGCTTCAGCTGCGCGCCCTGCTGGCGGCGGCGGCCGGGCGCGAGCTGCGCGTCATGTTCCCCATGATCGCCACGGTGGACGAGTTCCGCGCCGCCCGCGAACTGGTCGATGTCGAATGCGAATGGGCCAGGCGCCGGGGCCGCGCCCTGCCCGCCCGGCTGCGGGTCGGGGCCATGATCGAATGCCCCAGCCTGCTGTGGCACCTGGACGCCCTCTTGCCTCTGACCGACTTCGTCTCGATCGGCACCAACGACCTGTTCCAGTACATGTACGCCGCAGACCGGACCAACCCGCTTGTCTCGGACCGCTACGACCCCCTGTCGCCCCCGACCCTGCGCGCCCTTCAGGCCATCCAGACCGCCTGCGAGGAGACGGGCACGCCGGTCTCGGTCTGTGGCGAGCTGGCGGGGCGGCCGCTGGAGGCCTTCGCTCTGATCAGCCTGGGCTACACCCAGCTGTCGGCCCCGGCGGCCGGGGTGGGACCGGTCAAGCGCATGATCCTGTCGGCCGACCTGGGCGCCGCCCGGCGCAGCATGACCAGCCTTCTGGCCAGCTCGGCCGGATCGATCCGAAACGAGATCGAAAGTCTGGCCCGGAAGTTGAACGTCGCCGTCTGACGCGTCTCACGCCGGGACAGGGGCCTCTACTCAGGTGTCCTGGGGGGAAAAACACCCCATCCGGGCGAACCACGCGTCCACAACAAGACGTTGATGGGGCGGCATTAATGGTTTATCCACAGCAGCAGGACGATGGGCTTTCGGGGGGAAGCCAGGGTCGCGATCTCAACGTGATATCGTTTCCCGGTTGGTCGAGTACGGCAAGCGCCCAGGATTTCGCAGTTCCGGAATTCGGCGCGCCGAGTGTGGGGTCACGCGTCATGGCGCTGGATACGGGGACTGTCCCCGACGAGTTTCGTTCGCATCCGGACTGGAAGGACCCCATGCCCTCCATCGACGACGCCGCGACTCTGGGCGCCGGTCTGCGCCGGGTCCGCGAGGCCTCTGGCAAGTCGCTGACCGAACTGTCGATCGAGACCCGCGTCCACACCCGCTATCTGACGGCGCTGGAGGAAGGCGACTTTTCCGCCCTGCCGTCCCGCGTCTTCGCCATCGGCTATGTCCGCGCCTACGCCAGCGCTCTGGACATCGACGAGCAACTGGCCGTGGAACGCTTCAAGCGCGACAGCCCCGACGCCTCGGTGCCGCTGCAGGCGCCCGTCGGGGTCGCCTTCGAGGAGGTGCGCCGCTACTCGCCCCGGATCATCGGCGCCATCGCCGTGGTCGCCATCGCCGTGGTCGGCTGGAATGTGTTCCAGCGCGTCAGCATGGTGCACGCCGCCGCGCCGTCGGACATCGCCGAGGTGCCCGAAAGCTGGTCCCTGGGCGCCGTTCCGGGACAGGAAGGCCTGGTCCAGATCGGCGCGCCGCGTTCGGCCCCGGCCGACCAGACCACGCCCGCCCTCTACATCACGCCTGGCCTCGAGGCCCAGCTGACTGGCGTCGATCCCACCGATCCGGCCGCCGTCGCAGCGGCCGCAGCCGCAGCCGCCTCGCCCGTTCAGGCCGCCTTCAACCCGCGCGGAGCCATCTACGGCGCGTCGGCCACCGCCTCGCAGGTAGTGCTTCAGGCCAAGAAGGCCGCAGCCCTGGTGGTGCGCATGTCCGACGGCCGCGTCCTGTTCGCCCGCCAGCTGGCCGCCGGTGAAAGCTGGCGCGCGCCTGCCGATGTGGCCGCCACCGTGGACGTGTCCGATCCCACCGCCTTCGACGTCTATCTGAACGGCGAGCACGGCGGCGCCCTGACCGGCGTCCTGACGCCGCTGAACCAGTTGAACACACGCGCCCAGGCCTTGGCCCGCACCACCGCCGCCCAGCTGTCGGCCCAGGCCGAGGCGGCTCAGGCCGCCGCATACCAGACCGGCCAACAGTTCAATGCGGCGGTCCAGACGCAGTAGGCCAAGCCGAGGATTAGAGCTGGGGATGAGGGTCGAGGGGCGACCCTGCCCTCGCCCCTACTCATACCGCTCGGAAACGCCTATCTTGCGTCGGACATGAGCGACCATTCCCACATCCGACCCTGGCGCCACATCGAGCGCCGCAAGAGCCGCCAGATTATGGTGGGCAGCGTCGCCGTGGGCGGGGATGCGCCCATCAGCGTTCAGTCCATGACCAACACCCTGACCTCGGACGCCAACGCGACCATCGGCCAGATTCGCGAACTGGAAGAGGCCGGGGCCGACATCGTCCGCGTCTCCTGCCCCGACGAGGACTCCACCGCCGCCTTCAGGACCATCGCCAGGGCCGCCAAGGTCCCGCTCGTCGCCGACATCCACTTCCACTACAAGCGCGGCATCGAGGCGGCCGAGGCGGGCGCAGCCTGCCTGCGCATCAACCCCGGCAATATCGGCAACCCCCAGCGCGTCCGCGACGTGGTCCAGGCCGCCAAGGACCACGGCTGTTCGATGCGGATCGGCGTCAACGCCGGGTCGCTGGAAAAGGAACTGCTGGAAAAATACGGCGAGCCCTGCCCTGACGCCATGGTCGAGAGCGCGCTGAACCACGCCCGCATCCTGCAGGACCACGATTTCCACGAGTTCAAGATTTCGGTGAAGGCGTCCGACCCGTTCCTGACGGTGGCGGCCTATCAGCAGCTGGCCGAGGCCATCGACTGTCCGCTGCACCTCGGTGTCACCGAAGCCGGTCCTCTGCGCACCGGCACGATCAAGTCGGCCATCGGCATGGGCAATATGCTGTGGTCGGGCATCGGCGACACCATCCGGGTCAGCCTGGCCGCCGATCCGGTCGAGGAGATCAAGGCCGGGTTCGACATCCTGAAGTCGCTGGGCCTGCGTCACCGGGGCGTCAACATCATCGCCTGCCCGTCCTGCGCCCGTCAGGGTTTCAACGTCATCGAGACGGTGGGCGTGCTGGAGGAACGGCTGGCCCATATCTCGACGCCCATGTCGCTGTCGATCATCGGCTGCGTCGTCAACGGCCCGGGCGAGGCCCTCTATACCGACGTCGGCTTCACCGGCGGCGGCAAGGGTTCGGGCATGGTCTATCTGGACGGCAAGATCGCCCACAAGCTCGACAACCCTTCGATGGTCGAACACATCGTCGAACTGGTCGAGGCCAAGGCCGCCGAACTGGATGCGGCGCGGGCGGACGCGCTGGAAGCCGCCGAGTAGGCATCAGATAAAACGATAATGGCGGGATCGGCCCAGGCCGGTCCCGCCTTTTCTTGTGGTCCCTATAGAACCCCGAACAGCCGCAGCGCCTGATAGCCGGCGCTGAGCAGGACCACGGCGCCGACGCCGTAGGTCAGGACCTGGCGCGGGGCGATGCGGGCGATGATGCCCGCGAAGGGCGCGGCGATCAGGCCGCCCAGGATCAGTCCGGCGATGGAACTGGCGTGGCTGGTGATACCCTCGGCCTGATCCCAATGCCCCGTCAGCAGGGCCGTCAGGAAGGTCGCCGAAATGGCGGCGGTGACGAAGAACTCGGCCGTATTGGTCGTGCCGATGGAGATGCGCGGATCCTGGCCGGAGCCGACCATTGTGGTGGTCACGGTGGGTCCCCAGCCGCCGCCGCCGATGGCGTCGAAGAAGCCGCCGACCAGACCCAGCGGGCCCGAGAACTTGATCGGGAAGGCCCGTTCGCGTGTCTTCTTGGTGGCCCGCCAGATGATGACCAGGCCCATGATGGACAGATAGACGGTGATCCAGGGTTTCAGAATGTCGCCGTCGATACTGGTCAGGACAAAGGCCCCCAGCACCCCGCCGACCACGCCCCCGGCGACCAGCGGCCCGAACAGCTTCCAGTTGACGTTCTTGTTGACCGTATGGGACCCGGCCGAGGCCGCCGTGGTGAAGACCTCAGCGGCATGGACGGCGGCCGAGGCGGTCGCCGGCGGAACGCCGAAGGCCAGCAGCACGGTCGAGGAGATCACGCCGTAAGCCATGCCCAGGGCGCCATCGACCGACTGGGCCAGGAAACCGACGAGCAGGAAGATCAGGAAATCGTGCATGAAAGCTCTGCGGGAAGTGGAGCCGACGTTGTCCGATGGCGCAGAACGCCGGTAAAGCCACAAATCCTAGCTGATAGAGGGAGTATTTCTCGCCGCGCCGCGCCGAGCCCCCATCTAACCGCGTTGGCGGCGAAGACCGGCCTGGAAATGCGCCAAAGCCGCCAGCACGTCGCGGCCGGAATAGGGTTTCAGCACCATGGCCTCGGCCAGGTCGGCGTGGCGCGCCGCCGCCGTCACGTCCCCAGACAGGAACAGGATGGGCAGGCCCCAGCGGTCCTTCAGAGACTGGGCCAGGGTCACGCCGTCGGTCTCGCCCGACAGGTTGATGTCCAGCAGGGCGACGTCGATCTGGTGCAGGGCGGCTGCGGCCTCGGCCGCCTCGGCGACATGGAAGGGACCAACGACGCTGTGACCGGCCTCGGTCAGGACCTCGGTCAGATCGGCGGCGGTCTCCGGATCATCCTCGACGACCAGGACCGTCATCGGGTCCAGCGCCTCGGCGGGGGTGATGGCGGCGTCTTCCTGTGGGGCGGACTTGGTCAGGACGGCGCGCACCTCGGACCAGATTTCGGCGTGGGGTCGGTCGGTCGCCAGGTCATAGATCCCGGCCATGGCCGTCAGTTCGGCCGCTTCGGTTTCACCCAGGACCGTCTCGGGTTCCTTCAGCAAACGGTCGTAGGCGGCGCACAACCGCTCTGCGCTCTCACGCGCCGAGGGGGTGTCTGTCGAAGGGATGGCGGCCGTTCTGGCGTCGGCGTCGGCCTGGCGGTCGAACATGGGGCGATCTCCGGTCTGAACGTCTTGGCCGCCACCTAAGCCGTGAAATCCGGATTGGTAACCGCTCTGACGGGAACGTGAGACCTCATCAAGTTTTCGCCATCGGGCGGAATGGTCGCGCACCCCGATGGATTCGCGGCCCCTTCTCTCTGGGGGCCGGGCGCCGTAAAGACGCGCCTCTTTCCGTGAACAGGCGATATTTCCCTTGCGACTGCCCCAGGCCCGGCTCGATCAGGTGCTCGACCGTTTCCACCAGGTGGAGGCGCGGATGGGCGCGGCCACGGACGGTCAGGAAATCGTCCGGCTGTCCAAGGAATACGCCGAGATGAAGCCGGTCGCCGAGGCTGTCACGGCCCTGGCCCGCGCCCGCGCCGAAATCGCGGACCTGCAGGTGATGGCCGAGGATCCCGAGATGGCAGCCATGGCCGCCGACGAACTCGAGACCCTGAACGCCCGCCTGCCCGACATCGAGCGCGACGTGGCCCTTCTGCTCGCGCCCCGCGACGCCGACGAGAACGCGAGCGCGGTGCTGGAAGTCCGCGCCGGCACCGGCGGCGACGAGGCCGCCATCTTCGCCGGCGACCTGTTCCGGATGTATTCCCGCTATGCCTCCGGGCGCGGCTGGAAGGTCGAGCTGGATTCCGCCACCGAGGGCGACGCTGGGGGCTACAAGGAAATCATCGCCACCGTCACCGGCGACGGCGTCTTCGGGCGGCTGAAGTTCGAGAGCGGGGTCCACCGCGTCCAGCGCGTCCCGGCGACCGAGACGCAAGGGCGCATCCACACCTCTGCCGCCACGGTCGCGGTCCTGCCCGAGGTCGAGGATGTCGAGATCGAGATCCACGACAAGGACATCCGCATCGACACCTTCCGCGCCTCCGGCTCGGGCGGGCAGCACGTCAACACCACCGATTCCGCGGTCCGCATCACCCACCTGCCCACGGGCATCATGGTGACCTCGTCCGAGAAGTCTCAGCACGTCAACCGCGACAAGGCGATGAAGAACCTGCGCGTGCGGCTGTACGACATGCAGCGCCAGGCCAAGGACAACGCCCGCTCGGACGCCCGGAAGTCCCAGGTCGGCTCGGGCGACCGTTCCGAACGCATCCGCACCTACAACTATCCACAAGGCCGGGTCAGCGACCACAGGATCAACCTGACGCTCCATTCCCTGCCGCAGATCATGGAGGGGGATCTAGACCCCCTGCTGAACGCCCTGATCGCCGAGGACCAGGCCGCGCGTCTTGCCGATCTGGAAGCCGAGTTCAGCTGAGCCGGCTAGCGTAGCGCCTTCAGCCGATACAGCGCCTCCAGGGCCTCGCGCGGGCTCATGGCGTCGGGGTCCAATGCCGCGACCGCATCATCGACGGCGGACGAGATCGGCGCGGGCGCAGGCTCGGCCACGGCGAACAGAGGCAGGTCGTCGAGGCGCGCATTGGCCGCCTTCTCGCTTTCCAGCCGGTCCAGAACGCTGCGGGCGCGCGACACCACCGCGGCCGGAACCCCCGCCAGCTTGGCCACCTGCACCCCATAGGATCGGTCCGCCGCGCCGGGCCCGGCCTCGTGCAGGAAGACCAGTTCGCCGTTCCATTCCCGCGCCTTCATCGACAGGTTCGAGACGTGGTCCAGCCGCTCCTCGAGCCGCGCCAGCTCGTGATAATGGGTGGCGAACAGGGTGCGGGCGCGATTGGTCTCGTGCAGGGCCTCGGCGCAGGCCCAGGCGATGGCCAGACCGTCATAGGTCGCCGTGCCGCGCCCGATCTCGTCCAGCACGATGAAGCTCTGCGGCGTGGCTTGGGTCAGGATGGCGGCGGTCTCGACCATCTCCATCATGAAGGTGGAGCGGCCGCGCGCCAGATCGTCGCCAGCGCCGACTCTGGAGAACAGCCGGTCGACGGTCCCCAGCCGCATCGACCGCGCCGGCACGAAACAACCCGCCTGAGCCAGCACGACCAGAAGCGCGTTCTGGCGCAGGAAGGTCGATTTACCGGCCATGTTCGGCCCGGTGACGATGGACAGGCGTGGGCAGCCGGACCCTGGCAGGGGCGCGCCGTCCAGCTTGCAGTCGTTCGGCGTGAAGGGGTCGCCGGCCTTCTTGACCGCCGCCTCGACCACCGGGTGACGCCCGGCCTGGACCTCGAAGGTCAGGCTGGAATCCACCACGGGACGCACCGCGCCGACCTCCTCGGCCCATTCGGCCAGGGCGGTGGTGGCGTCCAGTTCGGCCAGGGCGTCGGCGACCGCCTGCAGCGGCTGGGCCAGGCCTTGCGTCTGGCCGCGCCAGGCCTCGAATATCTCGCCCTCCATGGCCAGGGCCCGGTGGCCCGCCTGGCTGATCTTGGCGTCCAGTTCCGACAGTTCGACGGTGGTGAACCGGACCTGGGCCGCCAGGGTTTGGCGGTGGATGAAGGGGCTTTCGGGGCCGGCGCGGAACAGGGGCTCGGCGTGCTTGGCCGTGGTCTCCAGAAAATAGCCCAGCACCGCATTGTGCTTGATCTTGAAGGGCACGCCGGAGTCGGCGACGGCGCGGGCCTCGAGGTCGGCGACGACCCGGCGGCTGTCGTCCCTCAGGGTGCGGGCCGCATCCAGTTCGGGCCGATGGCCGGGGCGGACGAAGCCGCCGTCGCGCGCCAGATGCGGCGGCTCCTCGATCAGTCCCTCGGCCAGGTCCAGCATCAGCCCCGACAGGTCGGGCGACAGGGTCAGACGGTCGAGACAGCCCAGGATGCGGGCGGGCGGAGCGGTCAGGGGATTGGACGAGGCGACGAACAGGCCGGCGATGGCTTCGGCGATGGTCAGGCCGGAACGGATCGCCGCCAGATCACGCGGTCCGCCTCGCCCGAGAGCCAGCCGTGAAACGGCGCGCGCCACGTCGGCCGAGGCCTTCAGCCCGTCGCGTAGATCACGTCTCAGGTCGCGCCGCTCCAGCAGAAACTCGACCGCATCCAGCCCCTCATTGATCAGGACCGGATCGCGCAAGGGCCGGGCGATCCGCTCGGCCAGGGACCGGGCGCCGCCCGAGGTCACAGTCCGGTCGATACAGGCCAGCAGCGATCCCTCGCGCTCGCCTCTCTGGGTGCGGTCGATCTCCAGGCTCTGGCGGGTGGCCGGGTCGATGGCCAGAAAACCCGTCTCGCCCGAGCGGCGCGGCGGGGTCAGGGCCGGGATACGGCCCGCCTGGGTCGTTTCCAGATAGGCGGCCATCACGCCCAGGGCAGAGACCTCAGCCTCCTCGAAGGCGCCGAAACCGTCCAGCGAGGCGACGCCGTACAGCCGTTCGACCCTGCCGCGCGCCGCCGCCGGTTCGGCCACCGCCGAGGCCAGGGCCTGGACGATGCCGCCCGATCCGTCCAGGGCCGTCTTCAGTTCGGCGTCGGAAAACGCCTTGTCGGTGACCAGCACCTCGGACGGCCGAAACGCCGCCAGGGTCGCTGCGAGATCGCCCAGGTCGCAGGCGACCGAATCCACCACCCCCGCAGACAGTTCGACCACCGCGACCGCCGCCCGGCCCTTGCGCACCGCGACCGCCGCCAGCCGGTTGGCGCCCCGCGCATCCAGCAGGGCGTCCTCGGTCAGAGTGCCCGGCGTCACGACGCGCACGATGTCCCGCGCCACAATGGATTTGGAGCCGCGCTTCTTTGCCTCGGCCGGGGTCTCGATCTGGTCGCAGATGGCGACCCGCTGGCCGGCCCGGATCAACCGCGCCAGGTATCCGTCCATGGCGTGGACCGGCACCCCGGCCATGGGAATGTCCTCGCCCTTGAGCTTGCCCCGCTTGGTGAGGGTGATGCCCAACAGGCCCGAAGCGATTTCGGCGTCCCGGAAGAACAGTTCGTAGAAATCTCCCATGCGGAAGAAGACGATGGCGTCGGGCTGGGCCGATTTGGCCGCCAGATATTGCGCCATCACGGGCGTCACGCCCTCCAAGTCGGGGGCGGTGGTCGGGGGGTGGACAAGCGGAGCGTTCATGCGTGCCGTCAGGGTGACGGATCAGGCCCATAGGCTCAAGCGAATCCTCCCCTGTGGATGCAGGGGGCCGGCTCCAGACGCCTTCGGCCTAAGGCCTCGGCATCAGGCCGCGTTGCTGACCGCGATACGGGGACCGACGGCCAGAGCCGCCGGTTCCTCGAGCGCCAGCGCTTCCCAGTCCAGATCGGGCCGGGGCGCGTGGGCGGCGGCCACGATCGCGCGCAACTCGGCGGCCGAGGCCACGCTGGCGATGACGGCGGCCGCGGGCGGCAGGCCCAGGGCGAAGGCCAGGGCGGCCTGCATCGGATCGACCCGCGCCTCGGCCAGCCGGCGACGGCTCCGTGACAGGGCCACGCCGTGCGCAGCAAGATGGGGCGGCAGGCTTTCGCGGCTGGCGAACAACAGGCCGCGCGCAAAGACCGAGGCGATATGGACCTCGACCCCCTGGGCGGCGAGATCGTTCAGCACGCCCTCGGTCACGGGACGCTGATCCAGGACATTGCAGGGAATCTGCACCACGTCCGGCTGGAAGCGGCGCGCCAGCAGGGCCGGTCCGTCCTCCATCGTGGCGCAGAAGCCGATGCGACGATAAAGGCCGCGATCCTTGAGCGCCTTAAGCCGGTCCCACAGGGCGCGGCCCTCGGCCCCGGCCAGGTCGGCGGCGTTGGAGATCAGCAGGACCTCGCCGCGCGGCAGGCCCAGACGTTCCAGGGAACGGCGGGCGCGCGCCTCGACCCGGTCGACGCCTTCGGAGACCGAGACGGTGCGGACCGAGACGCGGAACGGCGAAGGAAAGGGCCAGGCCTGACCCAGCAGGCGTTCGGTGTCGGCCTCGGGTCGGGTGGCGATGATCTTGACGCCGGCGTCGGCGCCGGTCTGCAACAGGGTGCGCATCGCGTCTTCGCGGATGCCCGTCATGATCTGGGAGCCCCCCAGGGCCTGGGATTGAGGCGACGCGATCAGGGCCGAATGCGAGGCGCGCTCAGGCGCGGTGACGACCGCGAGAGCCAGCTTGCCGATCGGAGAAGGGGCATGAAAGGACTGCACCCGCCGATATGCCCATGCAAAGTTTAAGGGAGGCTGACCTGGAAGCTTACAGAATCTTACTCGCAGACCGCGGGTCGGTCTTGATGGGTCATCCCAGGGCTCAGACCGCGTCCGGCTGTCGGTCGGGGTGGGCTGCGGCGAAGGCGGGGTGGGCCCTGGCCGCCGCCTCGATGGCCAGAAGATGCGGATAGGCGTCCAACGCCACATTGAACCTACGCGCCGAATAAATCTGCGGGATCAGATAACAGTCCGCCAGGGTCGGCGTCGCGCCATAGGCCCAGCCGTCGCCGTACCGCGCGACCATCACCTCCAGCGCCGCCAGTCCAGAAGCGTTCCAGCGCCACGCCCAGTGGTCCACTGCTGCGTCGTCGGCCCCGAAATCCTCACGCAGGGCCGTCAGCACCCGCAGATTGGTCAGGGGCTGCATGTCCGATCCGGCGATGGCGGCCATGGCGCGCACCTGGGCTCGCGCCTGCGACCCCTCAGGCAGCAGGGGCGGCTGCGGATGGGTTTCTTCCAGCCATTCGAGGATGGCCGGGCTCTGGGTCAGGACCGCGCCGTCGACCTCGAGGGCAGGCAGCATGTTCTGAGGGTTCAGCAGGGTGTATTCGGCCGACCGCTGCTCGCCCGCCCTCAGGTTCACCACCCGGACGTCGTAGGACAGGCCCTTGAGGTTCAGCGCGATCCGCGTCCGATAAGAGGCGCCCGAGCGCCAGAAGGCGTGCAGGATCATCGGACCCGACTCAACGCACGGTGAAGCTAAGGGGAGCCAGGCCGGCTATGGTCGCCTCGACATGGTCCCCGCGCACCAGGGGACCCACCCCCTCGGGCGTGCCGGTATAGATCAGGTCGCCAGGCATGAGGGTCCACAGGTCGCCCGCGGCCTCCAGCACCGCCGCCGGGTTCAGGATCATGTCGGACAGGGTGCTGGACTGGCGCACCTGGCCGTTGACGCTCAGGGCGATGCCGCCATCAGGGTCCGGCAGGGCGCCCAGGGTCAGCGGACCGCAAGGGGCGGACTGGTCGAAACCCTTGGCGGCGTCCCAGGGCTGGCCCTTGGCCTTGGCTGCGGCCTGCAGGTCGCGACGGGTCAGATCGACCCCAGCGGCCCAACCGATAATCTGTCCTTCCGGCCCGATCGCCGCCACCAGCTCGACCTCATAGTGCAGATTGTCGGTGACGCTGGGATAGGCGGGGTCCCGACCGTCCGAGACCAGGGCGTCGCCGGGCTTGGAAAAGAAGAAGGGCGACTGTTTGGCGGGATCCGATCCCATCTCGCGCGCATGGGCGGCGTAGTTCTGGCCCACGCACAGGATACGCCGCACGGGGAAACGCTCGGCCCGCCCGACGATCGGCAGGGAGGGGGCGACGGGAGGGTCAAACAGCCATTGGGTCATGACGCCTTTCTAGGACGGTCTCACGGCGGCGTCATCCGCCGCTTCATGTTGCATTGCATCAGGCTTGACCGGAACAACCGTCCGGGTGTGGCGTTCAGGGGCGGGGACCTCTATTTACGGTCAAGCTAGTCACCGGAGCGCAGATCATGGCCACGACCAAGGCTCGAGAAGACATCAAGAACGACCTCAAGACGCTGAAGGAAGACCTGAAGGTCGGCGCTCGCGAGGAAACCGAACGCCTGAAGGAAAAGGCCGCCGAAGCCAAGGCGCGCCTGTCGGCCAAGGCCAGCCAGGGCGAGGCTGCGGCCCGCGAGAAAGCCGACGAACTGCGCGAACAGGCGCGCGGCTATTACGATCAGGCCCGCGTGCGCGGCCGCGAATATTATGACGACGCGTCCGAGCGTCTGGACGAAGCCCAGCGCTATATCACCGAGCGGGTTCAGGAACGCCCGGTCCAGTCGACCGCCATTGCCCTGGGCGTCGGCGTCGTGCTGGGCCTGCTGCTCGCAGGTCGTCGCCGCTGATGATCGGCAAGGGACTGGTCAAGAAGCTGGTCGCGGCGCTCGTCGCCGCGGCCAGCGCCTCCGTCGCCGTCGTCGCCCTGGGCGCGACGCTGTTCTTTGCGCTCGACCTCGTCATGCCCGCCCTGGGCGCCGCGGCCATCACCTTCGCCGTCTTCGCCGCCGTCGCCGCACTGGTGGCCGTCGTCTTCCTGGGCGCAGGTCATGACCAGGACGACGACGATGAATACGACGAGCCCGAGACCCTGGTCGAAAAGGCCGTCCACCTGATCAAGGACAGACCCATCCTGGGCGCCGCCGGCGGTCTGGGCGTTCTGTTCTTCCTGCTGCGCAATCCGGCCCTGGCTGCGATCGCCGCCAGCATGATCACCGAACGGCGCATGGAAAGCCGGGGCTACGGCAAACGGCGCCGCTGATCTCACGAGGGTGACAATATCCGTCACCGGGCGGAAGAGTTGAGGAACAGTCAGGCTTGAGGGGCGTTGATGATCTAACGAAGCCGCAGATAGTCAGCTTCAAAGTCATCGCCATTCTTATCTCAAGCCTCATTGGGAGATCATCATGATCCGCTGGGCCATCATCTTCTTCATCGTCGCGATCGTTGCGGCTGTTCTGGGTTTCGGCGGCATCGCCGGCATGTCGATGGAAATCGCCAAGTTCGTCGCCGTCATCGCCGTGATCCTGTTCGTGATCTCTCTGGTCGCCGGCGGGCTGCGCGGTCGAGGCACGCGAATCTAGCCTCGCCTAGGACCTGAAATGCGAAGGCCGCCATCCGAAAGGGTGGCGGCCTTTTTGCTGACCTCGCCCCAGGAACGGGACGGACGCCGCGAACGACGGCGGGGACCTTCTTAGATCGCCGCCTTCTCCTTCTCGCCGGGCCTTGCGGGATCGGGGGCGGTTTCGACATGTCGCGTGTCCTGCCGCCGGGGCAGCCGCCAGATCTGGCTGGGCTCGAACGCCGCTCCGCTCCAGGCCATGGCCGTGACCACGATCTCCTTGGAGGTCCAGTCCAGTTGGTTAAAGCCGGGCGGCGCGCCGCGTTCGCGGTGCGACAGCGTCCCGCAGCCGACGGCGTAGGAACACCGGTCCGACAGTTCGATCGGCAGGGCGAAGGGGATATGGGTGTGGCCGGTCATGATCAGATCGACACCGGCCTCGGCGAATATCTCGGCCGCGGCATCGCCCCGCTTCACGTCTCCGGTCATGGGCGTGCCGATCATCTCGATCAGCGGATGGTGACAGGCCAGGATACGCAGGGCCCCGACGGGCGCCTGGCGCAGGGCCGCCGCCGCACGCCGGGTCTGGTCCAGGTCGATGACGCCTTTGGACCAGTTGAGCCGCGCCTGCCAGCCACGCGCCGTGGTCACGCCGCGCACCATCAGACGGTCGGACTTGAACTCGCCGTCGTGAGCCGGGTGGCCGGTCGCCGCCTCGAACGCCTTCCAAGGCCAGAACAGCCGGTCGAGCAGTCCGTAATAGGGCACGTCGTGATTGCCGACGATGACGAAGCTCGGCTCCGGCATGGCGCGTATCCAGGCGCCGGCGGCGTTGAACTCGTCCGGCAGTCCCTTCTGCGTCACGTCCCCGGTGATCAGGATCAGATCATTGGGCGTCGCATGGGCGTATTCGATGGCGGCGGCGCAGGCGCGTCGATGCTCGACGCCGAAATGCACGTCCGAGAACTGGATCAGTCGCCCGGCGCTCAAGACAGGACCTCGCCCAACAGGATTGGGCAAGACAGGATTGGGTCGGCGGCTCCGATTGCAGCCATCACGCCGCCGGATCGGGGTTGGGAGCCAGGGCGCGAAACGCCTTGGGCAGGAAGGTCACCCTGGCCTGATTGGGCAGCAATACCGGCTCGCCGTCGATCACCGCCGGAATCTTCGACCGGCCCCAGATCTCGATGGCCCTGGCGGGTCGCGTGGTCACCGAGGCGTCCGAGCGCCAGTCGCTGAACAGGGCTGTCGCGGCCAGACGAAAGGCCTGGCTGGTGTCGCCGGGGTCCATGGCGGCCGCCTCCAGCCCCACCGGTTCGTCCAGCGCGCGCGAGATCATTGGGCTGATGAGCACCAGGGCCTCGGTCTTGCGCTTTTCCCCGCCGTCCAGCGAGAAGCGCAACCGGCCGCTGAAGGCCCGCCGCCACGCCCGCCGGCCATAGGCCCAGGCGAGGGAGATCTTGCCCGTCCGCATGGCCTCGCGCGCCGGAGCCCACAGGGCGGGCGAGCCCAGGATGGCCGCGCAATAAAAGGCCTGGCCCTCGACCTCGCCGCCGGAGACGAACTGGGCCTCGCCCTGTTCCAGCGCCGCGCGCAGGGCGATCTTCCAATCGGCGGTGCCGTAGAGGGCCTTGGGCAGCATGTTCATGGTGCCGCCGGGCAGGGGCACGATCAGCGGCCCCTTGGCGCCCGCCCGCGACGCCACGGCGCGCGCCGTACCGTCGCCGGCCAGAACGAACAGGACGTCCGGAGACGAGGCCAGAGCCGCATCGATCGCGCTGTCGATCGAGCCGTCGCCCAGGATGACCACCTCGGCCTCGCAGGCATAGTCGGCCATGATCGCCTCGACCTCGGTCGGAGCCCTGGGCCCCACCGAACCGGACAGGGGGTTGATCAGCACGACGACGCGCCGGATCTCGACATGAGGCGTCAGGGCGCGGGGCTCTGGCATCGCGTCCGCGTCAGGGCTTGAGCCGGGCGTCAAGCCCGGAGTCGAGGTGGTCACGGCGTCTGTCATCCCGCCCGAACGTGCGGACGCGTCCGACGTTCCGGGCAAGCGTGACTATGGCCGATCAAGCGCGCCTATTGTTTCTTGAGCTGGTCCGCAGTCTCGGCGGCGCCGGCCTGCAAAGCGTCGCCCGTCTTGGCGGCGACGGCTCCGGCCTTCTCGGCCGCCGCTTCGGCTGTTTCGGGCGCCTTTTCGACGGCCAGGCCGGTGGTGGTCTTCACCTTGTCGACGGCGACGGCGATCCAGCCATCGACGATCGCGCCGCCCTCGGCCAGCGAACGCTCCTTGACGCCCAGCACGGCGGTTAGCGCGCCGAACAGGGCGAGCAGGGTCACCAGGGCGCTGATCAGGCCGGCGCCACCGCCGCCACGCGACCGGCGCTTGCTGCGCGCCCACACGGGGCTGTGGCCATCATCCGCCATGCGGACCGGTTCGGAAAATTGCATATCAGACCCCTCCCAAAGTCATCACGCCAGGCTCGCCACGCCGCGGGGCGTCTACGCCTGCGGGAGCTTTGCTGTATTTCAGCCTATTCGATCGCTGAAGGCGAGCATAGGGCTGGAACCTGTGCCATAATCCAGCGTTCTCCCCTCGGGGGCGAACTCAAGGCCCGCAAACAGGGAATAAGGGATCAAACCCATGAAGATGACAATCCTCGCGATCGGCGCTGCCGGTCTGATGGCAACCGCCTGCGCCAGCGACCCGTATGGCAACTCCAACCAGACCGTCCGCCAGGGCGCAATCGGCGCCGGCCTCGGCGCTGTCGCCGGCGCCATCATCGGCAACAACGTCGGTGACGGCAACGCCGGACGTGGCGCTCTGATCGGCGCCGCCATCGGCGGCACCGCCGGCGCCATCCGCGGCTCCAGCCAGGACCGGGCCAACCAGCAGCGCTACGGCCAACCCGGCCAATACTACTACTGCTACGACAACAACCAGCGCGAATGCTACTGGGAGAACGGTCAGCGCCGCCAATAGGCCGCCGACCGCTCGGCTCCTAGGAGCCGGATGAGTTCAAGGGGCGGTCGTCGAAAGGCGACCGCCCCTTATCGTTTGTGAGGACTGCTCGTGGGGCGAGCAAAGGGGACGCATCGAATGAAGATCATCATCGCCATCACTGTGGTCGGTCTGGGCCTTGGGCTGACGGGCTGCGAGAGCACGGGCATGTTCAGCAGCCGCGACCAGATCGTCGCCTCGTCGTCCTGCGCCCCGCAACGGTTCGACATCTATTTCGCCGAGAGCCAGGCGCAGCTGACCGACGCCGCCAGACAGGCGATCAGCATGACGGCGTCCCAGGTCCAGGGCTGCGATATCCGTTCGGTCCAGGTGCTGGGTCTGGCGGATGCCCAAGGAACCGCCGAGGCCAACCTGACCCTGTCCGAGCGCCGGGCGCGCGCCACCAGCGAGGCCCTGGTCAGAGCCGGCCTGCCCATTCCCGCCTTCTCGGTCGCCGCCGCTGGCGACGTGGGCGCGACGACGGCGGAGGGCCTGCGTGAGCCCCTGCGTCGCCGCACCGAGGTCGTGATCGACGCCGCGCCGCGCTGACACTGGCCCGACTAGACCAGGCCCGACCGCGCATTTCGGCGCATGGTCGGGACCGGCGGGACTGGCTATAGAGCGGGGGTGTTCTTGCGCGCCCCCCCGTCACCCTTGAAACGCCTGCGGGCCATCGGGCTGAGCCTTGTGCTGGGCGCAGCTTGGCTTGTCGGGGCCGGACCGGTCGCCGCTCAAGCCCCTGACCGCGCTGCGCTCGACAGATTGGAGGCCGAGCTGGTCCCCATGTCGGCCTGGGCCACGCCCGGGGCGACAGTGGTCGTCGCCGTGCATCAGAAGATCGCACCCGGCTGGCATACCTACTGGCGCAATCCCGGCGATTCCGGCGGGGCGACGACCCTGGACTGGACCCTGCCCAACGGCGTCGAGGCCGAGCCGATCCTGTGGCCCCTGCCCCAGCGCCAGCGGCTGCAAGGCCTGATGAACTACGGCTATTCGGGCGAGGTCTATCTGCCCGTGCCGATCCGCATCCCGGCCAACGCCCGCCCCGGCTCAGTCATCCCGCTCAGCGTCCAGGCCCTGTTCCTGGTGTGCAGCGACCAGATGTGCGTACCGGATCAACGCACCCTGACGCTGGACCTGCCGGTGCGCGAGGGCGCCGCCCCCATCGCCGGCGCCGACGGACGCCGCATCCAGACCGTGATCGAGACCGCGCCTCGCCCGGCCGGGATCGAGGCCCGCGTCACCCGCAACGGCTCGACCCTGACGCTTTCGGCGACCGGCGGACCGCTGGCGGGCGCGAACCTGAGCCAGGCGACCTTCTTCCCGTTCGAAGGCGCCGTGATCGACCACGCCGCGCCCCAGTTCGGACGCCGGGGACCGCAGGGCCTGACGCTGGAACTGGCCGCCGCCCCTGCTGGCAAGGGCGTAAGCCCGGAGGCCGAACCCGTCTCCGGCGTTCTCGCCACCGACGCGGGCGCCTGGGAGATCACCGCGACCCCCGGCTCGCCCCTGACCGGCGCTGCGGGCGGCGAGGCGCTGGACGCGTCCGAGGATGCGCCCGCCGGGCCGAGCTGGACCGCTATCCTGCTGCTCCAGGCGGCGGGCCTCGCCCTGCTGGGCGGGCTGATCCTGAACCTGATGCCCTGCGTCTTTCCGGTGCTGGCCATGAAGGCGGCGGCCCTGACCCGCACCGCCCACGACCCGGCCGAGGCGCGCCGCGACGGCTTCGCCTTCCTGGCCGGGGTGCTGACCACCTTCGCCGCCCTCGCCGTCGTCCTGCTGGTCGTGCGGGCGGGGGGGCAGGCCATCGGCTGGGGCTTCCAGCTGCAGTCGCCCGCCGTGGTGGCGGTGCTGGCGCTGCTGATGCTGGCCGTGGCGCTGAACCTGTCGGGCCTGTTCGAGATCGGCGTCCGGTTGCAGAACCTGGGCTCCGGTCCCCTGTCGCGAATGGGCGGGACGGCCGGCGCCTTCCTGACCGGGGTGCTGGCGGTGGTCGTCGCCGCCCCCTGCACGGCGCCCTTCATGGCCTCGGCCCTGGGCGCCGCCCTGCTGCTGCCGGCCCCCGCAGCCGTTCTGGTCTTCCTGATGCTGGGACTGGGGCTGGCCCTGCCCTATCTGGCCATCAGCCTGTCGCCGCGCGTCCTGGCCCTGCTGCCCAGGCCCGGACCGTGGATGCAGACCCTGCAGAGGCTTCTGGCCCTGCCGATGTACGCCGCCGCCCTGTGGCTGGTCTGGGTCTTCGCACGCCAGACCGCGACCCTGCCCCTGATCCTGCTGGTCTGCGCCGGTCTGGCCGTGGTTCTGGGCCTATGGGCCTTTGGCCGGATGCCGACGAAGCGGACCCGCGTCCTCGCCGCCGCCGCCCTGACCGCCGCCCTGGCGCTGACCGGGTTCGCCGTCCGCACCGCCGGATCGGCGCCCGAGGCGGCGGAGATCCAGCCCGACGCCTGGTCGGACGCCCGCGTCGCCGAAGCCTTGGCGCAAGGCCGCCCGGTGCTGGTCAACTTCACCGCCGACTGGTGCGTTACCTGCAAGATCAACGAGCGCTCGGCCCTGGGCGGCCCCGCCGTCGCCAGGGCCATGGAGCGGACCCACACCCTCTATCTGAAGGCCGACTGGACCCGCCGCGACGACGAAATCACCCGCGCCCTGCAACGCCACGGCCGCTCCGGCGTACCGCTGTATCTGCTCTACACGCCGGGCCAGCCCGAGCCCCGCATCCTGCCGCAACTGCTGACCGAGGGCCTGGTGGTGGAGGCGCTCGAGCGGAAGGAATGAGCGTCGGCATGCCAGGCAGACGCCGCCGAATGCGGACTCTCCGGATGTCCGCTATGGGGGGGTTAGCGGACGTTGGCGAGCTTCGCTGCGGGCGGTAGGTTCGGAACATGACGACCTTGAGCTACGTCCATTTGCCGCCGGGCTCAGAGCCTCCCGCCATCGGTGAAGCGGGACCGTTTAGAGCGGTTCTTGTGCTCGAACAGGCTGTCGCTGACGATTGGCAGGATCAGGTCAGCGAATGGCTAGTCCGTTCAGGTTGTCTCTACATGATGGCATGGGGCGTCGAATGTAGTTCGTGGGACGATAGTGTTGACTGGGCAAATCACACCGTCACGGGCTTCGACGATGTTCCGGATGACCAGTTCGTTCTGACCACATGGCATGACGATGAATCGCTCGCAGAGACATTTTGGTATGCGGGTTTCACTGCACATCACCCAACAGTCTCATTGGAACACGTCGCCGTCATCGACATCGGGCCGAAGAACCGGGAGGCCGAGATGTTAGAAGCTTATGCAGCAGCGCAGACGCTGGTGGAGTAATGTCCGCAATGGGTCGAAAGCAGCCCGTCCGGTCACGCCGGAAAGCGGACCTTGGCGGAAGGCTGATCCGGCCTACCCCTCCAGGCCCGACTGGGCATCGTGCTGGGGCGGCGAGGTGATGACCTCGACGTTGTCGTTCAGCAGATAGGACATCTCGGACAGGGCCACGGCGCGGGCCTCGGGCGAGGCGGCGGCTTCCAGGGCGGCGATCTTGTGCACGATGTCTTCCGAGATCCCGCGCAGGATGCATTTCAGGTCACCGTCCGTGCCGCGCTCCTTGAGGATCAGGTGGGCCTGCATGTCGGTCTGGGACAGGGCCTCAGCGCGGGTCTTGAAGTCGGCGTACTCGGGCCCGGCGAAGAAGCCCGGGGCATCGGCGGCCCTGGCGGCGTTCCAGGCGTCGACCACCGACTTCAGGGCGGTGGAGCGGCCGACGATATCGACGAACAGGGGCTCGGACGCGACCGACACCGGGGCGTCGGCGGCGGGCGGCGGCAGGGCTGCGGCCTCGGCCACATTGGGGTCGGTCATCATCAGGGCGAGGCTGAGGGCGAGACCACAGGACATGACGGCTTATCTTCCAATGGGCGGTGTAACCCGGATCAATTCCGGAAACAGCGATTGAACCGGCTTACGCCTGACCCGTAAACGAGAGCTTGATAACCATAAGGATCGCCGGATGACTGCCGACTGGACCCGTTTCGACGCCGCCGCCCATAAAGACGCCGACGCCCGCATCGTCGATCAGTTCACCGCCGACTCCGGTCGGCTGGCGCGGATGAGCGTGGACGCCGCCGGCCTGCATCTGGACCTGTCGAAACAGAGCTGGACCCGAGACGGCTTCGAGGCCTGTCTGGACCTGGCCCGCTCGGCAGGCGTCGAGGCGGCGCGGGGGCGGCTGTTCGCCGGCGAGGCGATCAACACCACCGAGGGCCGGGCCGTGCTGCATCCGGCGCTGCGGGCGGCCAGGGGGGCGAACTTCCATGCGCTGGGCGAGGCGGTCTCGGCCGAGGTGGACGCCGTGCGCGCCGACATGGCCGCCTATGCGACTGCGGTTCGGGGCGGGTCCGAGACGGGCGCGACCGGCAAGGCCTTCAAGGCCATCGTCCACATCGGCATCGGCGGATCGGATCTGGGGCCACGCGTGGTCTGGGACGCCTTGCGGCCGCTGGACCCCGCGATCGACCTGAGGTTCGTGGCCAATATCGACCCGCGCGACATGGCCGAGGCCCTGACCGGGCTGGACCCCGAAACCACCCTGGTCATCGTCGTGTCCAAGACCTTCACCACGCAGGAGACCCTGGCCAACGCCGAGGCGGCGCGCGTGTGGCTGGCGAAGGGCCTGCCGGAAGCCGGGCGCGACAAGCATTTCATCGGCGTGACGGCGGCTCCGGACAAGGCCAGCGCCTTCGGCTGTGCGCGCACATTCGCTTTCCGCGACTGGGTGGGGGGGCGGTACTCCCTGTGGTCGGCGGTATCCTTGAGCTGCGTCATCGCCCTGGGGCCGGACGTGTTCGAGGGCCTGCTGGCGGGCGCCGCAGCCATGGACGACCATTTCGTCGCCGCGCCTCTGGAGAAGAATGCGCCGGTCCTGATCGCCCTGGCCCAGGTGTGGAACGTGGACGGGCTGAACCGGCCGGCGCGGACGGTTGCGCCCTATGCCCACGCCCTGCGACGGCTGCCGTCCTTCCTGCAGCAACTGGAGATGGAGTCGAACGGCAAGCGGGTGCATCGCGACGGAACGCCGGTGACGCGTCAGACCTGTCCCGTCGTGTTCGGCGAGCCCGGCACCAACGGCCAGCACGCCTTCTTCCAGCAGATCCACCAGGGACCGCAGGTGGTGCCGGCCGAGTTCGTCATCGTCGCGAAAACCCATGAAGACAGGCCGGAATTTCCGCTCTGGTCCAACGCCCTGGCCCAGGGTCAGGCCCTGATGCTGGGCAAGACGACCCAACAGGCGCGGGCCGAACTGATCGCATCCGGCGCCGATGAGGCCGAGGCCGACCGGCTGGCCAGCCACAAGACCTTCCCCGGCAACCGGCCCTCAAGCTCGATCGTCATGGACCGGCTGACGCCCCAGACGCTCGGCGCGCTTCTGGCTCTCTATGAGCACAAGACCTTTGTCGAAGGCGTGATCTGGAACATCGTCAGCTTCGACCAGTGGGGCGTCGAGCTGGGCAAGGTGCTGGCCAAGGCGATCCTGAAGGATGTCGCGGCGGGCGGGCCGTCGGCGGACCTCGATCCCTCCACCTCGGCCCTGATGACCCGGCTGATGGGCTGACAAAGAAAGGGCGGGCGCCGTCTCCGGCAGCCCGCCCTCGCCTTCGCAGTCTCAGGCCACTACCAGCGACGCCCGCCGTAGCCGCGGCGGTCGTGATCGCGGCCGCGGTGTCCGCGATCGCGGTAATAGTGGCCCCGGTCATGGCGGTTGTCGTTCAGCGCGCTGACGACCAATGCGCCCGCCACAGCGCCGACCGCCAGTCCGACCCAAGCGTTGTTGTTGCTGGGCCGGCTTTGGGGCTGACCCTGGTAGCCCCGGTCATAGTCCTGCCGGTCATAGCCCTGATCATAATAGCCGCCCTGATCGTAGCCCTGACTGTAACCGCCCGGCTCGTAAGACTGGCCGTAGCTTTGCCCGTAGGTCTGCACGGACTGGGTCGAATAGCTGGACGGATAGTCCTGATAGATCGGGCCGTCATAGGACTGGTAGCTCTGCGCCTGGACGGGCATGGCGCCCATTACGGTCATCGCCAGCAGGGGCGCGGCCAGTGCGGCGATCTTGATCTTGGTGTTCATCCTTCAGCCCTCTTGGCCGGTCCGGCCTGCGGCGGCCCTTCAGACCGTCATCTCCCATCTAACAGCCCAGGCTGAACACGCCTGAACAACCGCCGTTCATTTTCGGTTCATGTCCCGCTTGTCGGTATCCGCCCTGGGGCCTAGCCTTCCATCGGGGGAGCGATCGATGACACGAGCATTTTCGGCGGCGCTGGCGATGTCGGGCGGTCTGCTTCTGGCGACGGTCGGCGGATCGGCGACCCTGGCTCAGACGACCGCAACCCAATCCGATCTGGCCGCAGAGATCGAGGCTGGTCTGGCCGCCGCCCGCGCGGCTTACGCCGCCGACAAGTCCGACGAGGCCGTCGCCGGACTGGAGGCGACGCAGGGGCTGATCGTCGCGCGCGAGGGTGAACAGTCGCCGCGCCTGGCTCTGCCGCTGAACCTTCTGGCCCGCATCCGTATCGACCAGGGGAGGTACCCCGAGGCCCTGGCCCTGATCGACAGGGGCCTGAGCGTCAACGCCCGCGCCGACCCGCCCGCGCCAGTGATCGAGGCCGGTCTGCTGTACGACAAGGCCAAGGCCTTCGACGCCCTGGGTCGCAACGAGGACGCCGAGACCACGGCGCGCCAGAGCTATGACCTGCGCGTCGTCCATCTGGGGCCGGTACACGAAAAGACCGCCGACGCGCTGAACCTGTACGCCAACGCCCTGGCCGCCCAGGGCCGTTACGCCGAGGCCGACCCCGCCTATCGCCAGGTGCTGGGGATGTACGAGGTGCTGCACGGGTCCAAGGATTTCCACCTGGCCATCGTCCTGTCCAACCTGGGCAATGCCCTGCGCCGCACCGGACGCGGGCGCGAGGCCAGCCCCCTGTATCGCCGCGCCGTCTCGGTCGCCGAAGTGTCTGACGACCCGGTGCTGCTGGCCCAGTGCCTGACCAACTATGGCTGGTATCTGCACACCCAGGGCGACGGGGTGAAGGCCGAAATCCAGTTCCGGCGCGCCCTGGGCCTGGCCGTCGAGGTCGCCGGCCCGGACCATCCCTTCACCGGCGTCGTCCATACCAATATCGGACACGCCCTGTCCGACCAGGGCCGATACGCCGAGGCCGAGCCTGAGTTCGCGCGCGGCCTGGTCCTGCTGGACGCCGGCCTAGGACCAGACAGCCCAGACGTGGTCGATACATTGACGGGCTATGCCGGCGCCCTGTCGGCCCTGGGGCGGCCGGGCGAGGCCGAGCCCCTGTTCGTGCGCGCCCGCGCCATCACCACGGCCCGGCTTGCCCCCGGACATCCCGACAGTCTGATCGAGGCCAATCTGTTCGCCGGCTTCCTGCTGGACCAGGACCGGCCCGCCGACGCCATAGCCCAACTTCGCACCGCCCTGGCCGCCCTGCTGCGACGCGAACAGGGGCGGAGCGACAGCGAGGGCGGGCGCGACTGGCGCACCAGCGTGCGCGGGGCCGGCCCCCTGTTCGAACGCCAGGTCGAGGCGGCGTGGCGACTGGCCGCAGCCGAGACGCGCGCGCCCTGAGGCCTCCGGCAAAATCCCGACTGAATCTTTGCGTCTTGGCAGAGCGCCCCCGCTTGACGGTGGCAGGCGCCGCCCCTACTTGCACCGTGCGTTAGCACTCGAGAGGACCGGCTGCCAAAAGCCGACCCCGAGGCGCTTGCGAGGAAACTTTGAAGTTCACATCGGAGAATATGCAGATGGCGTTTCGTCCCCTCGGCGATCGCGTGCTGGTCAAGCGCGTGGAAGAAGAATCCAAGACCAAGGGCGGGATCATCATCCCCGACACGGCCAAGGAAAAGCCCCAGGAAGGCGAAGTGATCTCCGTCGGCCCCGGCGTCCGTGACGATTCCGGCAAGGTCAACGCCCTGGAACTGAAGGCCGGCGACCGCATCCTGTTCGGCAAATGGTCGGGCACCGAGGTCAAGCTGGAAGGCGAAGACCTGATCATCATGAAGGAATCCGACGTCCTGGGCGTGCTGTAAGCACACCGATGTCCCGGGCGTGCTTTGGCACGCTGGCGTTTCGACGACCTTCCTCAACGAAATCAATATTTAGGAGCTGCCCGCATGGCCGCTAAAATCGTACAGTTCAACACCGACGCACGCGACAAGATGCTGCGCGGCGTCAACGTCCTCGCCAACGCCGTCAAGGTGACCCTGGGTCCCAAGGGCCGCAACGTCGTGATCCAGAAGTCCTTCGGCGCCCCGCGCTCGACCAAGGACGGCGTCTCGGTCGCCAAAGAGATCGAGCTGGAAGACGCCTTCGAGAACATGGGCGCCCAGATGATCCGGGAGGTCGCCTCCAAGACCAATGACAAGGCCGGCGA